>Ga0257108_1000033_pt1 | contig 35302 bp, 35 predicted proteins | sample LP_taG_FD_190181 | JGI IMG/M metagenome (GOLD analysis project Ga0257108, IMG submission 190181) | Marine microbial communities from Northeast Subartic Pacific Ocean, Canada - LP_J_2011_P26_1000m | ecosystem: Environmental > Aquatic > Marine > Oceanic | place: Canada: Northeast Subartic Pacific...
CGATGATTGGCTGGCTCGGCTGTCAAGTCGATTCGGTGCTAGGGGCCCTTTTGGAGAACGAGGGTTACATCGGCAAGCACACGGTAAATTTCCTAGCCACCCTGTCTGGGGCTGTCATGGCGGTCTATGTGGCATTCAGATTCCTTTAACCGGAGAGCGTGAGGTTTGTACTGTAAGAAAAGAGGACTTGGACATGGCAGAGGGCGTCACAGCACATAGGACGAGCGTTCTGTTCCTGATGCTCATGCTTCTGATGGCCGTCTCCGCGAGCTCGATCGCGAATGCCCAGGACGCCGATGATTCAGAAGGCCCGGGAATCACATGGGAACTGCCCGAGAATCACATGCTCTACATGAAGGGCACAGAGCAGCAGCCCTTCCTCGACAGGAACTGGACCACTAACACCGGCGAGCCATTGGGCAAGGCTGAGTTCACCAAGTTGGGCTCTGCGGCCAATCCCAATCTGCTGGAAATCCAGTCAGCCCCGCTCGCCGAGTCATTCCGCTTTGAAGGCAACATCACTGTCAGGCTGTTCGCCTCGCTCGAATCGACCAACGACGGCTGTAGGCTGACCAACGTGCTTCCCGGTGTAGCTGGCGCCGAGACTTCCTTTCAGGTCTCTCTTTCTCTCGGTAGCACCGTTGTACTGGATGGCGCCGAGACGAACTCGCTTCCCATGGAGGAGTCTTATCTATCGGCTCATGAGTTCACTGTCCGGGCAACTGATGTGAACGTCTCCCTCGGGCCGGGGGACCTAGTCTCTATGGACATCGACGTCCAGCACGATTGCATCCAGACCGGTGTGCTGTGGTGGGGCACCTACGATGCTACCTCTGGAATCATTCTGGATGGCGATGTCATAGATCCGCAGTTGGAATACACCATCGACTCGAACAGGATGGTAAGGGTCGAGTTCACCCCAATCTCGCCATGGGGTCCCGGTGACTTCGATGGACAGGTAGTGGAAATCGTCGGCCCCATGGACTGGGATGAGATGTTCCACGGATTCGGTAAGGAGGACCAGAGACTCGAGCACTTCGAGTCGCCGCATGGAACCCGGGTCGGCGAGGCCAACAGGACCATCATCACATGGTCCTCCGAGAAGCCATTGGAACCAGGCAGGTACATGGTCGATGCGTGCTTCACAGTCACCGACCAGGACCCCGGGGAGCTGTGTGACGCCATCGGAGTTCTGCGTTTCGAGGTTCCCGAAGACCCAAGGCCAATGGTGGCTGCCATGTGGGCCGCAGTCATCGTCCCACTGGGGATAATCGGTTGGATCGGCGCTTCTATGCGCGAGGCGATGCTGCCGATGCAGGCATATGCCGTCATTCTCCTGTTGGCACTGGCAGCCCTAGGGCCGGCCCTTCATCTGCCTGACATCGATACCAATTCCCCTAGGAGCGAAGGCGCCGCACCGTCTTTCGCCCTCCTTTCTCACGGCGGCGGCGATATGGTGAAGCTGTCGGATCTGCTATCTGATTCAGATGCCGTCGTAGTCGGACTCTTCCAAACCAGTTCGCCCAACGCCGAGCGTCAGCACAAGGACTTCGAGGGCGCCGCCATCATGATCGATGCCGACATAGCCTTCGTTCAGATAGCGACCGGAGAGAATGTCCAATCAGTCGATCTGGACACCTACTCCCTATCGTTGAACGAGTCATGGCCACTATTGATGGACGAGTCCGACGCTTCGGTTGGGAACTCATTTCCCAGTGGTGCGACGGACGCAGTGATAGTCATCGATGCCGCGGGTTTCATCACGAGCTGGCAACCAGGGACCATGTCTGCCTTGGAGATAGAGGAGGCCGCATCCTCAGCATCCAAGGGCTCCGGGAACAACCCTCTGGCCCTGTTCTCGATGATCATCAGCACTGCTGTCCTACCTCTGTTGGTGCTGGCCATGCCCCGAAATAGGGAGATTGAGTTGCCCGAAGGGCCGATTTTCCCTGGCGCAGGCTCCTTGATGACAGCCGCGGCGGCGGCTCTCGGATTCGGTTTGTGGGCACTTCCGGTGGCCCTGATGGCTGCCTTGGGTCTGGGTTCGGTCTGGATATGGATTGAGTTGCTTCTGGCAGCCGTGCTGGTCTATCATGGCCTTTCGGTCCTGCTACGTGGTAGGATAATCGAGGTCGAAGCAATAGCGGCTAAGGGATATTCGCGCCTGCCAACGGAGTACAAGGCTTGGCGTGATGCGGCCGAGTTCAGCGAGGACGCCTATCTCGGCCTCTGGCTCGCATGGTTACTCTGGCTGCGAAACCCCTCGATGATTCCCCAGGGTGTGGGCGCCGTAGCGCGCTCGGATTTGATAGGAATCCCTCTCTCGATCCTCGCTATGCTGGGGTTCCTCCTCGCAGCGGGAATCATCGTCAGCCTAGCCCGATCAGTAGCCTTGGCCCCTGGGAAGATGGCGCGCGTTTTCGGATGGCTTAGTGTTGGTATACGCCCGCGCGCGTGGGGGCTGGCCTCAGCCACCCTCGGCGTCTGGGTCCTCCTCAGCCTTCTCGTAGGCCCTATTCTCGGCTCCCTGTGATGGACTGGATAAGTCAACCGAGAGCATCATAAGAGTGAGGCCCTAGGGCAAAGCACTCCTACGGGGGTATAGTATAACCTGGTAGTACCGCGGGCTCCAGTTGCACGGGAATGACGACGAGAGGGTTTCTGATGGCTTTGATGACCAACTGGAGCACCGACCTGTCGCAACCCGAGAGCGTGCGCAATCCAGGTGCACGCTAAGTGGAAGACACCCGCTGATCTGGGTTCAAATCCCAGTGCCCCCACCATTTCCTAACACAGCGTCCAGCATCTCGCGCTGCTCTCTTGAAGGTTGGATTGAAAGACTACGCGCAGTTCGCGTGTTCGATGGATGCCAAGGTGCTCAATGCACTCCTGTGTGCCTTTCTGGTGATTCCCCTCGCTGGAAGCATAGCCCCTCCGACTGTCATGACACTGGATAAGCAGGGCTTGCAGTTGATTGAGGAGGGGCAAACTGCTCTGGTACCGGCACAAGCACCCGTGACTTGGGCCAACCCTGGGCCATGGTGGTCGTGGACATCGCTTGACGCAGATCGCAATGGCGTCCATGACTCCCTCCAGATCGCATCCGGTCCAGTCAACATCGGTCTCTCGTACGAGCGTGCCGTCACCGATTCCAACAGGGACGCACTCGCTCTGCTCGGGCATGAGATTCACCTCGAGCTCCCTGTCGTCGATGCTCTGCTGATTGGCGCTGTCGACGCTTCCGAAGTCCAAACGCTCGCCCAATTGGACGGCGTCGTGATGGTCGAGCGCTACGGCTCGCTAGTGTTCTATGGCGATATTCAGACACCAGCGGTCAAGGCTCGCAATTCGACTGAGTATCCAATCGGCGCATGGGACCTCGGAATCAGCGGAGAGGGAGTGAACATAGCCTTGACCGACACCGGAGTCGACAACGAGCACCCGGGACTATCCAGCAAGTTCGTCGCCGGCTACGATGCCGTGTGCTACATGCACACCGACCCCCAGTGCCTACTGGCGGGCGGGCGCGAGGAGGACGGCTCCTTCGATCCTGACGACGGCAACCAGCACGGCACAGCTTGCATGGGGATGGCGAGTTCCACTGGAATCGAGCCCGACGGCAGCCAGTCCAATTACTACGGAGCGGCACCGAACGCATCCCTCATCGATGTGCGTATAGGCACCGATGTCGGTGCAGGCCCCTTTGAGAACTACCTCCTCGAGCAGGAGTTCTACGAGTCTGCCCTGAACGGCCTACAGTGGATTATCGACCACAGGGACGATGCATGGCCCGGAGTCGATGAAGCCAACCACGGAATCGACATTATCTCCCTGTCATGGGGCATCACCAGCCACGAGAACGGCGGCTCGGACGGCACCGACATGCACAGCAGGATACTCGACGAGGCCATGGAGGCGGGCGTAACCGTCTCGAACGCCGCTGGCAACGATGGCCCCGACAATGACGGCCTATCGGGAATGAGCGCTTCTTCCCTTTCGATTACTGTCGCAGCCACTGACGACCACAACACCGTCGACCGCTCGGACGACACCATCGCATCCTACTCGTCTCGCGGCCAGCGCAGGGACAACGGGGACGGCAACCCCCTGAACGAGCTCATCCCCGAGATCAGCGCCCCGGGAACTAACATCATCCAAGCCGAGGGATGCTTCACCAGTGGCGGCTGCAACAACTTCCTTGGCGGCGACGCCTCTGATAACTCCTACAGTGGCAGAGGGAGCGGGACCTCATACGCCACTCCTTCGATCAGCGGCGTTGCAGCTCTGGTCATCGAGGCGAACGCGAACCTGACGCCACTGCAGGTGAAGGAAGTGCTCAAGCAGACCGCAGAGCGCCTCGGCGAGCCCAGCGCCCCTGACGTCGACCCCTACTGGAACCGGGACTTCGGTTACGGCTACGTCGATGCTCACGCCGCAGTCACGCTGGCATTGTTTCTGGCGGCCAGTGGTCAGTCCGAGTCTGTCGACACGAGCCTGCAGAACCACCTGCTCAGCGTCATCGACTCCAATGGCACCATCAACGTCACAGGACACGCTTGGGGTCAGTTGGGCAGCATCGAGCGTGTCGAGTACCGCATCGACGGAGGCGACTGGGATGAGACGACATATTCGGCCGAGCCGGGTGAGATAGGTGCACTGACTCCGTTCATGTGGCACGTCATCATGAACCCCGAAAAGCTCAGTGAGGGCGGCCATGAGATCGAGGTCAGGGCGGTCTCAGGAGAGGGCAACTCCCTGCCCGTACTGGTGACAGTGCACGGTTCGGGCAGTGAAGGTAATGAATTCTCAGTCCCGCCTATCGTTATTGTGGGGATTGCCTCGGTGTTCGCTATCTGGGTAGCATCGCTGGCCCTGCTGAGGTCCCGCTCCGACGGCGAGATAGACAGCCTGCTGTCCAATCTGCGCAGGAAGGAGGGGGATTCCGCCATCGAAGAGGTCCTAGATGCAGAAATCGTTGACGAAGAGGCAATAGACTAGAGAATCCGCAGGATTCGAGGCACCTCATTCAAAGCCTAGAACACTCGTCCATGGGCCATGGTGAGGTTCTCCGAACGTGCGAACAGCATCAATCCGACTGGCGTGCGCCGGATGTTTGACATGGCCGACGACGACGCGGTGCAGTTCGGGCTGGGAGAGCCAGACTTCCAACCTCCTGAAATTGCCATCGAAGCCTTCGCCAAAGCAATGAAAGATGGCAAGAACAAGTACACCACGACTGCTGGTCTGCCGGCTCTCAGGCAGAAGATAGCAGAGACATGGCATCATCGCATTCCGGAGTTGAACGCATCCAATGTCTGCATCACGATGAGCGGCACCAACGGATTGCTGGACATTTTTCTCGCTTTAGTCGGACCGGGCGACAACGTCCTGATTCCAGAGCCCTACTTCCCGCTCTACCCTTCTGATGTCGTAATCTGCGGCGGCGAGCCGAATCTTTACCCCTGCACCTTCGAGAACGGCTTTGTCCCGACCATAGAAGACCTCGAATCGAGGGTCGATGAGAATACAGTGGCTGTCCTGTATAACTTCCCCAGCAACCCGACCGGCGGCAACGTGACCGCCTCCCAGAGGGACGAGTTGATCGCCTTCGCCAGTGAACATGATCTCTGGCTAATCACAGACGAGGTCTACGACCGTATCGTCTACGAAGGACAGCACGTTTCTTTCCTCGGCGCTGGATATGACAGGGTGATAATGGTGCAGTCGTTCTCCAAGACCTTCGCTATGACTGGCTGGAGGATTGGATATATCCTCTCCCCGGACCAAGAAGCGATGGCCCAACTGACCAAGATGCAGTACTACGTCACGGCATGCAGCAACGATGCCATGCAGCACGCCGTCCTCGAGGCGCTGGAGAAAGCGCCGGATTACCCCCGGAAGATGTGCGCCGAATTCAAGACGCGGCGCGATTTGATCTGTGAACGACTCAATGCGATGCCGGGCGTCTCGTGCCATGTGCCCACGGGAGCGTTCTACGTGTTCCCCAAGGTGGATGTCCCGGGGATGAACAGCGAGGAGATTGCGATGGCCCTGCTCGAAGGCGGCGTCCTGTGTTCTCCGGGAACCGCGTTCGGCGCCGCAGGCGAAGGACACCTGCGCTTCGCTTACACCACCGGACGTGAGGACATTGACATGGGAATGGACCGAGTCGAGGCGGTGCTAGCGAGGCTGAGAGGAGACTGATACGCACATGAGCCCGTTCGCTTCGCTCGCCGTCTGCATGCTGTCGATGGCTGCCGGGTTGCAAGCCTCAAGCCTGAGGCCGAATCAGTATTCTGTGATCATACTCTGCTTCTCACTCGCATGGCTCTGGTTCGACGGCCCCAACGCGCCCGGCTTCGGCCTCAGCTTAGGCTCTGGATGGGTAGTGCTGAATCAGGCCGTCGACCGGCTGGCCCTCCTTAATTGAAATCTAGTCCTCGAACAGTCTGAAGGGCAGGTCGATCATTCTGCCACCCTCCTCCTCTTCCGGCTCCTCGTCATCCTGTTCGTCTTGCTCCTCATCTTCTGGCTTCGAAAAATCAGGTAGGGTGAAGGGGGAAATTCCGTCCTCCTCCTCTTCGGAATCCTCCTGCGGTGCGTCCAACAGCTCCATCTGCAGATTTTCCAAACCATGCTCCTGCCCCTTCATCCAGTCAGGCATGTCGTACGCACCACCTAATACAGATAAGGTGGTGAAGGTGGCCATCGGAAGCACCGATATCGCCACTAGAAAGTCTATGATAGCGGTATCAGGGATTGCTGAGTCGGGCACGATGGCGTTCAGGATGACTGTCTCAAGTTGCACCTCGTTCCACTGCGTCACATCAACTTCTAGCCAATTCAGGGAGGCCGCTAGAAAAGTCCTCGCTATGAGCCAGAACAGCAGGATTGGGAGTACCCAGGAGAAGCGTGAGACTCGCCATAGGACTGTCCGGAACATCGCAGCGATGCCAACCAGTCTCCATGAGATGACAGGTTGCATCCTAACAGCCACCCACAGCGCGATCATGTAACCCACCATACCCAGTTCGAAAGCACGGTCGGGTTGGATAATGCCCTCGGGCACCCCCTCCATTATCAGCAGCGGGACTGCGATTAGCAGGACCTGCATAGGGACTGCGAGGAGCTGTAGCCCTCCGTGCACTGAAATGAGGTCATACTCATCGTCAGTAGTCTTGCTGTGGACCAGCCGAGCCATCCTTCCGTACGGGCTGCCGTGGAGTGAAAGCCTCGCTCGATCTATCAGCGCAGGGTCTCCCTTCCTCCTGCTTAGTCCGAGAACCGGCATCCAGCCTCCTCGATCGACCACCGCCGTCGGTCGGTAACCCCCGAATAGGAGTGCGAGCACAAGTGATAGCACCCCATATAGAAGCCCGGCTATGATTATCCAGTTCACCAGTTCAGTACGGACCGCCACCGAGAAGTTATCCCTGTCTATCTCCAGCAGATAGGTCAGTGAGAATCCGATAATGGGAATCAGGGTGACCTGGAGGAACACTACTGCGTACAGCATGGACCTCTGACGTATTTTGCGACTCGCCACGGGAGCCACGCCTCACCAAGCGACCATAAGCCCTTCACCGTGCTTCCATCCTCATTGTGCGGTTAGCCGACCAGAATCAAACCGCCAAATACATGGGCTTCCGCCCTACGGGCGGCGAACGCGTCAACCGAACCTTCATACATGGTTTTGAGTCCCCCGAATTCATTCTCATGCGTAGTTTGTCGCCATTCCTCCTAGTCTCTCTCATGCTAGCTATGAGCATGGCGCCCATGGCTGTCAACTCGATGATCGACGAGCCTGCACCCGACCGCTCGGCGACCCCCAAAGCACTCATCGATTTCGAAGTAACCGCAATCGAGGTGGGCGCATCTTGGAACTTAGCCGAGCAATGGACCCAACCGGACGGCTCGATAGAGGAGTTTGTGATACGGGACGAACTCACTCAAGTCAATGTCACGTTCACTCAAGTCGGCACCTCAAGCCAACCCGCTTATGCAGAGGCCTGGATGCAGGTATGGCATCCGATAGGCTTCCTCATAGAGGAGCATTACGTCAACATGACCCTGTCGGGCCTGCAGTCTACAACAGAATCCTTCTACTACACTCCCGATGCCGCTCACAGCGCTGTCGATGATGACGGCTACCTGTACGGCGGGATTATCGTGCGTGGCACTATCGACGGCGGTCTCGCCGACGATAACGAGGACAACAACGAACTCGACAGGGAGATCCCGGTCGCGGTCTGGAATGACCCCATGGAGAACGGCTTCTGTGGCGATGTCGACGGCGATCAGATCATCGACTGCCCCAATTTACTCAACGCCAACGAGCCCACTTGGGCCGGCATTGGGTACGACGCCGACGGAACGTTGTCCTCGGACCCCGACTACTACGGGCACTGGCGGATGGACAACGCCTCTAGTAGTGTGGAAGACAGGCACTGGCGCGTATCGAGGCCCGGGGCTGACTATGCCAGTAACAGGCATGACAGGCTGTGGTGGGGCTGGTTCACCTCCTTCGACACCTGTGAGGACCCGGGCCATGGGCTCAACTTCGGGACCCTCGACTCCTCTATCTCAGGGGTCTACGGGAACAACTTCTGTAAGATCAGGATCAGATCGTTCGACTTCATCTCGATGCAACTGGTCACCCACGCGTGGGGTGAGATGGCTGCAGGCGACGACATGCGTATTGAGGCAGACGCGGGCGGGGGGTCGCTGGAGTACTACGACTATTCCACCCAGAACATCTCGAAGAACCACGCTGATTGGACTCAGTTGGTCTGGAACATGACCGACATCCACCCCAACGCTGACTACACCATGGCATTCCTCTTCGACTCTAACAGCTCCTTCGCGAATCAGGGCATCCACCTCGACTCCTTCCTCCTATTCGGCTTCCAGAGGGTGGCCGAGTACGTACTCGAAGCCGACTGCGACGACCCTCTCCCAAACGCGTACATGGTAGTGCCAGACGACTCCCGGCCGCCTTCGCTCTACTGCCGAATCAAGAACAAGGGATACGTCGACATCACCCTGCGCCTCTACACCGAGGTCTCGAACATGACGTGGATGAACGGATTTCCGCTAAGAATCGATTCCAACAACATGTTCGACCATGACAATTACGTCGTGACCGAGGTCATACATGCACTAGAAACGATGGACACATGGTTCAACCTCAGCATCCCAGTAGGCGCCAGCGTCGAGGAACTGAACTGGTTCGTCGGGATCAATGACGGTACCACCAACCTATCCAAAGTCGTCATCGATTTGCCCGTTTCCGTGATTGCTGCGTACTCGGCTGACCTGCAACAGAAGCCACTCGCCAATCCCGCAGCGGTACTGTACCCAGGAACCAGTGGCAGCGTGTCTATGACGCTTAGGAACACGGGCAATCAGATTGCTACTTGGAACCTCGGCGCGACCTTCGGCGACAATCGCTGGACCGCCGAGAATCTGGTATGGTATGACTCGAACGGCACGTTGGTCACAAGTCTGGAGATGGACATCACTGACGAGTTCGAGCTGAACGCATTGGTGACCGCCCCAGATGAGATCACGCCCGGTACCTACTCGATCACGCTCCTTGCCAATGGAAGGGCGCCGGCGAACTTCGTGGCGGACTGGACCATCTACATCGAGGTACCAGTCCACCACGACCTCGTTTTGGTCCCTGAAGTCACCCATATCATGGCGCCAGCGGACGGCTTCCTAAGGCTCGTTGAGATCATGATGGTCAACAACGGAAACTCGGAAGAGGCCTTTGACCTCTCAATACTGTCGGACTGGAAACTCGGACTTTCCCTCAATGCAGAGCAGAGCCTCGGCATCGACCCGTTCGGAGGCGATGGCACGGTCATGCTGCTGCTGCCGATGCCGTACGGCACCGCCAACGAGACCTACGAGATTTTCGTGCTGGCAGGCAGCCAAGACGGATCCGAGTACCAATCCAGCGTGCGAATCCTGCTCACTGTGCCGGTCACGAATCTCGTCGAGGTGGAGGATCTCGACATGCTCCAAGAGGTCTTCAGAGGTGGAGACGATGCTAGGACGGTAAACTGGGAGATCACGAACAACGGCAATGTGAACGATGCCTTCACCATAGGTTTCGAAACCAGTCACCCCGATGTCTGGGTGCAGGCTGACGGCCTGACCGACGGCCGGACCCCCTACATCGCGCCCGGCTCGTCACTCAATCTGACGGTGCGCTACGCGTTCGGCGACAATGCGTTCGGGGACCGTGACATCACCCTCATAGCGACCAGCGTGGAAGCAGCCGATGATGGCCTTGTTGTTACCGGCAGCGGCACTGCTGAGTTCCAGGTCGGTAATCAGGGCTGGATTGGGCTGGTTCCAACCAATTCACCTATGACAATCACCGAGAGCGGCGACGACTACGCATTGGTCTTCACCGTGACCAACCGCCATCCGACCGACGACCAGCTTCTCCGAGCTGACATCGATCGCAATTCTGATATTTTCTTCAACATATTCGACGCGCGCGTGCACCAAGACGACAGGGACTTCGTCCTACCTTCGCAGGAGTCGAGGTCGATTACGGTGTTCCTTACCGTGAGTGAGGAAAATCTGAACAACCTCGCCGAGAATGAGATGTCGTTCGACATCACACTCGAAGTGGACGGTGACGTGGACAAGGCCTCGAGCAACGCCACGATAGTAATGGTCAAGCCTGTTCCGGTAGACGACGGCCCCGATGTCGAGGAGTTCGCATGGTTGACCGGAAACATCCTGTTCGTACTGATCGGCCTCGGTGTCATCGTCGCTGTCCTCGTCGTGTCGTTCAGGATATACAGTGCCGCGACAGCCCCGCTGGAGGAGATATCGACCCTCGACACTTACGAGATGACAGTAGATGGAAGCGGTTGGGACGGGCCTGAGAAGGAGATTCCCGATGCCCCGATGCTTCCAGCGGACGACGAAGTGGCTAACTCGATGTACGGCGGAGCTCAGGAGATATTCGAGCAGCCGCCGGAAATGCCTCCCCCGCCTTCAGAGCCCGAGCCTGAACCGGAGCCCGAGCCTGAACCGGAGCCCGAGCCTGAACCGGAGCCCGAGCCTGAACCGGAGCCCGAGCCGGAAGGCCCAGAGCTGCCACCCGGTGTCCCGCCGATTCCTGATGCCGGCCTTCCTGAAGGCTGGTCCGTCGAGCAGTGGATCCACTATGGCCAGCGATGGCTCGACCAGCAGAACAGCGAATGAGCGTGTGATGCAGGACGCCAGCACCCATGCGAGGGCTTATGACCCTCCTATCAGTCGCCGGATTCCGGAGCGTGATTTCCTGTGTACGGCGGTCAACAACCGATTTTCATTCTTAAGGAAGGCACCGAGAGGACGACTGGCCGCTCGGCGCAGAGCAACAATATCGCGGCTGCGAAGGCCGTAGCCGACGCAGTCCGCTCGACTCTAGGGCCCAAGGGCATGGACAAGATGCTGGTCGACAGCATGGGGGATGTGGTAATCACCAACGACGGTGCTACCATCCTCAAGGAGATGGACATCGAGCACCCCGCTGCCAAGATGATCATCGAGATTGCCAAGACCCAGGAGCAACACTGCTACGACGGCACCACCAGCGCTGTCGTCATCGCCGGCGAGCTCCTCAAGCGCAGCGAGGACCTCGTAGAGCAGAACGTTCATCCGACCGTCATCTGCGAAGGCTTCAGACTGGCTTCCGACAAGGCCTCCGAACTGATCGACACGCATTCCATAGCCGTTGACAAGTCTATGCTCGAGGAAGTCGCCAAGACCGCACTCACCGGCAAGAGCGCAGGAGCTGTGAAGGAGTTCCTCGCAGATATCAGCGTGCGCGCCGTTCTCTCGGTTGCCCAAGAGGTCGATGGCGAAATCGTCGTAGACCTAGATGACATCAAGGTTCAGAAGAAGCAGGGCGGCTCGATTCGAGACAGCAGCCTAATCGATGGCATCATCCTCGACAAGGAGCGCGTTCACAGTGGCATGCCACGTAACGTCGCCGACGCCAAGATAGCGCTCATCAACTCGGCCATTGAGGTCAAGAAGACCGAGATCGATGCTAAGATTCAGATTACAGACCCGGGCATGCTCTCACAGTTCCTCGACGAGGAGGAGAAGTTCCTCAAGTCACTGGTCGATAAGATACAGGATTCAGGGGCCAACGTGGTCATCTGCCAGAAGGGCATTGACGACTTGGCCCAGCATTACATGGCCAAGGAAGGAATCTTTGCCATACGGCGCGCCAAGAAGAGCGACATGGAGGCGCTGTCCAAGGCTACCGGAGGCCGAATAGTAACCAACATCGACGACCTCTCATCGGACGATCTAGGCGTGGCCTCCAAGGTAGAAGAGCGTAAGATAGGCGAGTCCGACATGGTCTTCGTCACAGGGTGCCCCGAGGCCAAGAGCGTCTCAGTGCTTCTAAGGGGAGGTACCGAGCACGTGGTTGACGAAATCCGAAGAGCCTTCGCCGACGCCATGGGCGTAGTAGCGGTTGCTTACGAGGATGGAGAGGTCTTGACGGGAGGAGGCTCTGTAGTGGCTGCAATCAGCCGTGACCTGCGCTCGTACGCAGAGGGTATTGGCGGCAGGGAGCAGATGGCCATCGAAGCCTTCTCCGTCGCCCTAGAGGTCATCCCCCGAACTCTCGCCGAGAACGCTGGACTCGACCCCGTCAACACCATTATCGACCTCAGGAAGGCGCACTCGGAGGGCAAATCGCACTTCGGGGTAAACGTCTACGAAGGAGGCGTTGCTGACATGAAAGAGGGACAAGTGTTCGAGCCGAGCAGAGTGGTCGAGCAGGCCATCCAGAGCGCTTCCGAGACCGCAGTGATGATTCTAAGGATCGATGATGTCATCTCCAGCCGAAGCTCCATGCCTGCGCCAGACGGCGCTGACTTCGATGGCCTCGGAATGTGAGTCTGCCAAATCCCAATTGGTGGAATACGGCCTGCGGCCGTAGACTTGAGATGCACTAGATTCAATAATCGTGTTCGGGTGCCCAAAGCGCCGATAGGCGTGAGTGATTGACGTGGCCATCTTCAGCGTCTACATCGAAGACGGCTGCATCGTCTGTGATGCCTGTGAGGAAGCGGCCCCCAATGTCTTCGAAGTGACCGATGACACCTGCTTCATCAAGCCAGATGTCAGAATCGACGGCGGCTACGACAGGAACGAGGGCAAGTCTGGCTTGAAGGCCGAAGTCATCTCCGCTTTCTCAGACGACATTCTCGATGCCGCTGACGCCTGTCCGGTAGACGTCATCATCGTGGTCGAAGGCACCGGCGAGGAACCCCCTGAACCAGAGGAGGCCGCAGCCCCAGAACCAGAGGAGATGATGACCGAGGAGGTCGTCGCAGAGCCGGTTGAGCTCAGCGGTGATGATTTGGAGGGACTGCTGGCCACCGGCGACCGCTCTATGAGCATCATGTTCGGCTCCCAGTCTGGGAACTCCGAGGATCTGGCCGCGAAGTTCGCCAAACGGGCTTCCGGCTACGGTCTCGACGCCACGGTGGTCGACATGGACGGCTTCGACCTGTCCACTCTTCCCAGCATGAAGAGGGTCCTCATCATCTGCTCTACTTGGGGAGAGGGCGAGATGCCGGACAACGCCGAGGAGCTCTGGCAGCAAGCCAGTACGGATTCGGCCTCCAAACTCCCGGGCGTGCACTTCACCGTTTTAGCCCTCGGCGATACCAGCTACGAGTTCTATTGTGAGTCCGGAAAGGACTGGGACCGACGCTTCGAGGAGTTGGGCGCGACCCGACTGGTCGAGCGCGTGGACTGTGACGTGGACTATGACTCTGCAGCCGCCGCTTGGGCGTTGGACGCACTGGCTGCCATGGCTGCGGTCGATGGCAATGGGACGTTCCACGAGGACCAGGTCGAGGCAATCAAGGATTACGTCAGCGGCGCCGCAGCAGCAGGCGCGGCCGGCGAGGACGGCTTCGTAGTTCCCAACATCACCACCGAGGCCATCCAAGTCGAGATCAACATCTTCCGCTACAATCCAGTAACTGCTGCCTCTGGCAGGGATACCTGGATCTGCGCACTCCCAGGGCACATGTCCGTCTTGGAGGTGCTGAGAGTGCTCAAGGCGACCCATGATGGCAGCCTGACCTTCAGGGACGGAACCTGCGATGACCCGACCACCGCGATCTCGGTGAACGGCAGGCTGGTCCTGCCAGGCAACGTCCGGCTGGATTCGGTGGCTCCGACGCGAGATGGTGGACTACGACTCCGCATCGAACCACTCCCGGCGTTCGACGTTCTCCGCGACCTCGTCGTCGACCACTGGACACTGGAGCGCAAGCGCGAGTCGGCCAAGCCGTGGATGGTGGCAGCGACCCGCGAGGGAGCCGATACCGCACAGGGAGTCATGGGGACGATGGACCCGGTGACTGCTACTTCGCTGCATTCGATGACCGACTTCTCGAGCGCCCCTCTCTTGCACTCCTGCTCGGATGCGACACCCCACTCCGAGGAATATCTCGGTCCGTCTGTTCTGGTAGGGACTTGGGCTAGGATACACGATCCGAGAACTGCCGATTCAAATCGTGAAGGGCTGCAAACAGTAATCGACTCACGGAACGGTATCAAGGCCGAGACCGATCTAGCCTCAATCCGTCGTCAGAACGACTCTTCCAGGGTGGTTGCCGAGGCGTTGCTAGACGCACGTACTTCGGCACTGTCTAGAGATTCTTTCAACGGCAGACACGGCAAGCACGTCTGGTGGTACACATGGACGGTCAAGAGCAGTGGCAGGGTGAATGACACGGTGATCTACAGACAGGTTCTGGGTCCTATGGGACTGATGGGAAACTTGTTCTCGGGCGTCACCGCGCGCATGGTCTTCGGGTTCACTCGTACCGGCGGCAAGGTGTTCAACGACCTGCTAGGCATGTTCGCTCCGCCAGCCGGCATAGGCAAGATGCCAAAGCAGTTCAACTCCCAAGTCGACAACCACCATGAGGTCGTCGCGATATTCAACGAAGTGGATGGTAGGTTCTGATGGCTGTGAAGTACGCTTACCATCCAGGGAACGTGGCCCACAGCAGCGCCATAGAGGTGGCCGAGACGATGCCCCCTGTCGCGCGCTCCTTGGGTATAGAGCTGATTCCCCTCAAGGGCGCGACGAGTTGTGGCGCTGGCATCATCAGGCAGGCAAGCAGACGCCTGCAACTCACTCTCAACGCACGAACCTTCGCGATGGCTGAGGAGCTCGGACTCGAAATCATCACCCCGTGCGCTGCCACCGCTGGAAACCTGCACGAGGATCTGGCGATGTTGAAGGATGACCCGAACCTGCTGGCGGAGATAAATGAGGTTCTTCAGAGGACCTGCGGCATGACCTTCTCCGGTGAGACTGGAGTCCATCACCTTCTGCACGTCATCGTCGACGAGATCGGCCTTGAGAAACTCGAGGCCGTGGCCAAGAACCCGATTGACTTCAACGTCGCCGGATTCTACGGCCCCAACATCCAGCAGGCCGGCGCCTGCGGAGGCGACGATGTGTACGACCCCGATTACCTCGAGCAGGTCATCGGGGTCCTCGGCGGGTCTCCTGTTGACTGGGAGAGCCGGACCCAGAGCGTAGGGGTGCCAGGTTTGTTCTCAGAGGAGCCGACTGTACTGCGTCAGACCGCCGCCGTTTTGTCCGAGGCCAAGTCGGAGGGGGCCGATTTGATTGTAAGCGCCTGTAACCTCTCGCACTCCGTCCTCGACATCTACCAAGGCAAGGCCTCTCGCACCACGGGGCTTGCGACCAACATCCCGGTCATTCACCTGACTGAGATGCTGTCTTACTCAATGGGCCATCACAACACCAGACTGGCTCAGTTGCGCACCCGAATCGCAATCATCGGTGACTGATTACGGGTTAATCTGCTTGCTGCCACTGCTCGAGACCAGTCTGTCCACGCGCCCTGAAGGTCTGTGGCGGGAGGGCCTCAGGAAAACTCCCGGCGCCCTCGGAATCGCTGGAGTCGACTTCTGATATCTCAGTACGGTGGAACTCGCGCTCTTCTAGTACAAACTGCTCGGCCGAAACTATCGAGTCGCCATCACGAACTTCGAACGCTCCGAGGTTGGATAGATCGACGTGCGGGCTGCGTGGGAGCTTCCTGCGAACACGGTGTACAGCCCGCTGCATGAACTCCTCCCTCCTCTCAGCCGCCGCCCTTGCTCCCTCGTCGCGCGTGTCCTCGGCGATTAGCACCACCACCTCGCCTTCCCGGTGCCTGCCCGTCCTACCTCGCCTCTGTATCGTGCGAATCTCACTGGGCACTGGCTCGTAGAAGATGACCAAGTCCGCGCTCGGGATGTCGAGCCCCTCCTCGCCCACCGAGGTGGCGACTAGGACATTGGCTGCGCCGGATCGGAACTCATCCAGCCTCTCCACCTGCTGCTTCGCGCTCAACCCGTCTCTACCCTCCCGACTCGATTGACCGACGAACTGCAAAGGACGCGCCCCCTCGAGTCCCTTCAGCGACTTCTCGACCACTGCGACGGTGTCGCGGTAGGTAGCGAAGATGATGACCCGGGAATCGACGTCACGGCGCAACCTCTCTAGAACAAGTCTCCTGACTGCACCAACCTTGGTGTGAACCTCGCCCATCTCGGAAAGGCTCCTGCGCAGACTGGAAACCCGCGGGTCCCTCAGGAAGTTACGAGTCGACTTGGTTCCCGACTGCTCGCCGCGGGACATACGCTCTAGGGACTCGCTGGAAGCGGCGACACCCTGGCACAGTAGGTGGTTGATCAGATGGTGGAGCCTCATCGCCGTAGCAATCTGGGAGACCGACTGGTAAGCACTGGACTCGCCTCTGGATATCGCTGTCTGAGCGCGTTCCATCGCGTTGGAGAGCCCGGCATGGCTGATGTTCCCGGGCATGACGTATCTACCCAGTCTCTTCTCCCGGTCCACTATGCCGCTCTGCCACATCACCAGGGGCTCTGCAAGTTTTCTAATCTGGTCTGGAACCCTGACCTTCACTTCGTGTATCTCGAGACCGGCCAGATGCTTCGCCAGCATGACCTCACCACCAGTTCTCAGGTGAATCCTCCCGATGCCGAGCCTAGAGCAGACCTCCTCGACCTGCTCGGTCCTTGAACCCGGACTCGCGGTGGTGGCGAGGACGAGTGGCTGCGAGGCCTGTGAGAGGTACAGGTCACCGACCTGAGCCATCGCGTGGTCACCCGTAGCATGATGACACTCGTCGACTACCAGCAGGGAGCACTCGGAGAGGTCGAGGACCCCTCTCAGAAGATCGTTCCTGACGACCTGAGGAGTGGCTATGACTAATCTGGAAGAGCCCCACATTCCGACACGCTTCTTGACCACGTTCTGCCCGGTTATCGAAATCGGGTTGACGGCCTCGCTATCGCTGAGTACAGGCTCGATGCCGCGCAGATGCTGTTCTACGAGAGCGACGGTAGGGGCGACCATCAGGATCCAGCCGTCCGTGCTGGCGATCCTATCTGCGATTACCATCCATGCGACCACTGTCTTACCGGCCGCTGTGGGCAGTACCAGCATCATCGATCCAGACAGTGCCTCGTCAGTAGCCTCGAGTTGGTATGCACGAGCCTCGATGACCTCTGACGAGAGGCTCGGATGGCATACTCTGCGTTCCATGGACAAATACCTTGAGAGTCAGGGTTCTAAATCGTTGCACAGGCCCACCAGTTCACTTACACCCCGTAGGGGTGGCGCGGCTTCTACCCCGATTCGTTCAAATAGGGTATGTTAGTCGCAAGCCCGCTCACTACGTGAGGAACCAGACACCACAAGGCACTGCACAGCATCCTGCACACTAGGTTCGCGTTCGCGGACCGGGTTCGGTGTCACGGTTTCTCCTTAACGCAGTGGCCCGGCAGAACGCCGCATATGCGGCGTGATGGCGGTAAACGCATGGAGGACCCCAAATGGCCGACCGCAGCAAGCCCCGCCGAGGTAGCATGGGCTATAGCCCTCGCAAGAGGGCGATACGCCAATACGGTCGAATCAGCTCATGGCCCGACTCTGACTCCTCTGAGGTCAGGGTGCAGGGCTTCGCTGGCTGGAAGGCTGGGATGACCCACGTTCTGGTACGTGACAACAACCCACATTCTCCTTCTGCCCGTCAGGAGGTCCGCAAGGCCGTCACTGTCGTCGAGGCACCTCCAATGTGCGTTCTCGCCATCCGTGGTTACAGGATGACTCCCTATGGCATGCAGACCGCCGGCGAGGCTTGGGCCGATGGCGACGGCGGTCCTGACGGCCTGATGCCCCGCTTCGCCAACCAGAGCCGGGGCGAGCACGACAGGGATGAGGGCCGCAAGCCTTCCAAGCGCGGTGGACGCATCCCTTTTCGAAACGGCAACTCCCCAGACGCCGCAATGGAGTCACTGCAGAATGCCGACCTCTGTGAGATTCGACTTATCGTCTCCACCCAGCCTGCCCTCGTCAAGAGCGTGACCAGCAAGACCCCCGAGATCATGGAAGTCGCTCTGGTAGGTGGCGACAACTTCTCCAAGCTGGAGTGGGCCAGAGAAAAGCTCGGCGGAGAGATTTCTCTCGACGACGTCTACCAGACCGGCCAGGAGATCGACGTCGTTGGCGTAACCAAGGGCAAGGGATGGCAAGGATCTATCAAGCGATGGGGCATCAAGCTCCTGTCTCACAAGAACAGCAAGCGCCGACGTCAGGGCGGAAACATGGGTGACTTCGGGACCGGCTACGTCCGCAAGACCATCCGTCAGGCAGGGCAGGTCGGTTACCACCAGCGCACAGAGCTGAACAAGCGCATCCTGAGGATCTCCAACCCCGAGGAGTCCGACATCACTCCTGCAGGCGGCTTCCTGAAATACGGCGAAGTCACCAATCCCTACATGATTATCCAGGGCAGTCTGCCCGGTCCGGCCAAGCGCATGCTTCGATTCCGCGAGGCTATTCGCGCGAGGCCGACCAAACCGGAGGTCGACATCACCTACGTGAGTACCTCGAGCAAGCAGGGAGTGTGATTGAATGAAGACGAAGGCATACAATCTGGTTAATTCGGTCGAGCAGGAGGAGCTCGACGCCGGTCTTCTGGCTGAGTACTACTTCGTCGAGGCCAACGACGGCAAGAGCGTCACCCTGCCAGACGTCTTCTCCTCTGAGGTCCGTGAGGACATCATCCGCTCGGCAGTCCTGGCCTCGCGCGCCAACCGCCGCCAGCCGTACGGCCACCGCGAGCACGACGGCAAGCGAGCCCCCCAGCCCGGAATGAAGCACTCCGTGGAGTGGTGGGGCAAGGGCCGGGGCGTCTCGAGGATCATGCGTAAGACCGGACAGCGAACCGGCGCCCAGAACCCGCACACACGTGGCGGCCGCCGGGCCCATGGTCCAAAGGTCGACAAGGACTGGTCACAGAAACTCAACTCGAAGCAGCGCCGTCTGGCGCGCGACTCCGCCATCGCCGCAACCACCGATACCCGGATGGTAGCTGCTCGTGGACACCGCTTCGACGACGATATCCGCTTCCCGATAGTCATCGACGGCTACGTCGAGTCACGCAACGGCTCAGACGAGAAGTACGATGTCGAGTCCCTGCCACTGCAGTACTCGACCCGCAAGTTCGTCGCGATGATGGAGGGGCTCGGACTCAGTGCGGACCTCGAACGAGCCAAGGGAGGTCGGAACATCCGTGCCGGCAAGGGCAAGATGCGAGGACGCCGATACAGGACCCCGAAGAGCATCCTCGTCGTAGTCTCCAACCGAGACGGCCTACACAAGGCCGCTCGCAACGTTCCCGGCGTAGATGTCGTCGTCGCCAAGGACCTGAGCGCCGAGGACCTAGCCCCTGGCGGTGACGCAGGACGCCTCACAGTCTGGACGAAGGCAGCGGTAGAGGCACTGGAGTGATTTCGATGGTAGACCCGTACGACATCATACTGATGCCTTGGATCACGGAGAAGACCCTAGAGGCACGCCGAGTCGCGGACGAGGAAAGTGGTTACAGGGAGAACAACAACAGAATCGAATTCATCGTCCGCCGAGAGGCGACGAAGAAGGAGATTCGCGAAGCCGTCGAACAGATGTTCGATGTCAAGGTCGCCAAGGTCAACACGAGAATCACAATCACCGGCAAGCACGCCAGCGTTCGTCTTGCCGACGGTTACGACGCAGAGGAGGCCGCGCTCAAGCTGGGCGCGTTCTGATGAGGTGAGAAGATGGGTAAGCGCACACGTTCACAGCGCCGCGGGTCGAGCCCCAAGAACAAGGTCTCGAGCCACCGCTTCCCAGCCGCGAATAGACTTCCACGTGTCAACGGCGAGACTGGACGAGTCGTCGACCTCGTCCACAGCCCCGCTCATACCGCCCCATTGGCCAAGGTCAAGTTCGACGACGGCACCGTGGGCCACATCGCAGCCCCCGAAGGCATCTCAATCGGCCAGAGCGTTTCCTTCGGTGACAACGTCCCGCTCAGGCCGGGGAACGTCACCACTCTCGAGCAGATTCCCGAGGGCACCCCGATCTGCAACGTCGAGTGCCGCCCCGGCGATGGTGGCAAACTCGCCCGCTCCGGCGGCAACTCCGCCAGGCTCGAGGCTCGCATGGACGACAAGGTCAGGGTCCGTCTGCCCAGCGGCAAGCATAAGGATCTGCCATCCAAGTGTCGCGCAACCATCGGCGTTCTGTCCGGCCATGGCCGCGCTGAGAAGCCTCTGATGAAGGCCGGTGCCGCTCACTACCGCGCCAAGGCGCGAGGCAAGCCCTACCCGACCGTCAGCGGCGTGGCGATGAACCCAGTAGACCATCCGCACGGTGGCGGCAACCACCAGGCAGTCCACGGTCCGAGCTCAGTCAGCCGCAACGCTCCGCCCGGCCAGAAGGTCGGAAACATCGCCCCTAAGCGAACCGGCCGCGGAAGATCAAGGCAACAGGAGGAGACCTGAAATGGCTCGTCGAAGATCAAAGAAGATGTTCCGCTCGCCCAAACTGGCGAGGCGTCAGGCCCGCAAGCGACGCTCAATGATTAGCGAACGCCGCAAGAAGGAGTTCCTGTGGCGCGGCTACACACTGGAGCAGCTCTACGAGCTCCCGCTCTACCCTCCTGAGGATGACCCGGATTCGCCGTGCATCGCCACTCTGATGCCGGCTCGTGCCAAGCGTTCACTATCACGCGGCCTCAGTCCCGAATGCCAGAAGTTCCTCGAACGAGTGCGCTCGAGCAACGGCGGGGCCGTCAGGACGCACTGCAGAGGCATGTACGTCCTGCCGGAGATGATAGGCACCACAGTAGGAATCCACAACGGCAAGAACTTCGTCAATGTCGAGATAGTCCCCGAGATGATCGGCCACGCACTGGGAGAGTTCGCTGGTACCCGCAAGTCCGTGACCCACACCGGACCTGGTGTCGGCGCTACCCGATCGTCCCAGCACGTGGCACTGAAGTGAGGTGAGAAGAATGAGTAGGAGAGCAGGAAAGCCGCAGTCGGGATACACCCAGCTGCTGGAAGGTTCGAACCTGGTCACCGCCCGCGCAGTCAATATCGACTGCCACCACAAGCACTGCTACCACATAGCCAAGGCGATTCGCGGCATGAACGCGGCCACCGCCGTTGGGTACCTCGAGGACGTCATCGCCAAGAAGAGGGCGATACCCTACACCCGCCGCTCCCGCAGAGGCCGTGGTGGCAACACAATGGCAGGTCACCGCAAGGGCAAGATGGGACCTGGGAAGTACCCGAACAAGGCCTCGAAAGAGTTCATCAAACTAATCAACAGCGCGATGGACAACGCTCGCCAGCGCTTCGACACCCTCGATGCAGAGGATATGACGATCACTCACGTGGCTGCCCATCGCGGACAGGTCGCGACAAACTGGCGTCCGCGCGCCATGGGCCGCGCCACGCCGAGCAACCACTACCAGATCAATCTCGAGGTCTTCCTCGAGCACTCCGGCGAGGGAGAGAGTGAGGACGAATTCTGAGGTGAGTACATGAAACAGCAGAATACAATCCGGGCCTTCATTCACCGCAATGTCGAGCGACAGCTCGTCCGCGAATACCTGCTCAGGGAGACCGAGCGCGCTGGCTTTGGTGGCCTGAGCTTCAACCGGACTCCAGAGGGCACCAAGGTGACTCTGCAGGCCGAGCAGGTCGGTCGCGTGATCGGCCGCCGCGGCAAGGTCATCCACGAGCTGCAGCGGCGCCTCCAGAACGACTTCATCCTCGAGAATCCTCATCTGGATGTCGAGGAAGTCGCCGAGTCTCGCCTCAGCGCGCAGATTATGGCCAGCCGCCTTGCGAGTTCCCTAGAGCGCGGCTGGTTCTTCCGTCGCGCCGGCCACAGCACCGCTCAGAACATCATGGACGCCGGCGCTCGTGGCTGCCTCGTCATCCTGAGCGGCAAGATAACCGGTCCCCGCCACCGTGTTGAGAAGTTCCAGCAGGGGCACGTCAAGTTCTGCGGTGAGACCGCTCTCGAGTTCATGGACACCGGCTTCTCGACCGCTGTCAAGAAACTCGGTACAATCGGTTGCACTGTCAAGATCATGCGACCGGGAGTCAAACTACCTCACGAGATCGATATCATCGAGCGCATCGACTCGGGCCTGCCGCCTCTGGCGGAGGTCGTGATGTTCGAGGTCTCGGATGAGGAGACCGTCGAGGGGGTAGCTGCCCTCTCGGAGGAGCCAGCAGTCGACGCTGAGGGCGTGGTCGACTCCGTCGTCGAGAAGATGGCAGAAATCGAGGGCCAGACACAGGAGGAGGAGTGAATGACGCACGTGAGGTCCAGGGACATCGAGACGATGAGCCCAGAGCAGCGCCAGGACACGCTGGAAGAGCTGCAGGAGGAACTCCTCCAACTACGAGCACAGCAGGCACTTGGTGGCTCGGCATCGAACTCAGGAGCATACAAGCAGACGCGCAGGAGCATAGCCCGCTTGCACACTCGGTTGAACCAGGGGACAAAGGAGTAGGAGTAGATGGCTGGGATTTGCAATCTGTGTGGACTGCCCGATGAACTGTGCATATGTCAAGAGATAGCGAAGGAACAACAGAAAGCAACAATCTCAGTAGTCAGGAGGAGGTATGGAAAGATGGTTACGATAGTAGAGGGAATCAACGATCCGGCCATCGACCTGGGCCAACTCGCTAAGATTCTGAAGGGAGCCTGCGCGAGCGGTGGCACCGTCAAAGGGCGCACCATCGAGTTGCAAGGCGACCACAAGAAGAGGGCCGCCAAGGTGCTTGAGCAGAACGGCTACCAAGTGGAGGTGCGATAGATGAGCGACGAGATCCACATGCCTTGGCTGGCCCGTAGCATCACTGTTTTGGAGTCCTCGGATCCAACTTTGGTCGGGCTGAGCGGCACCATCCTCAACGAGACCCGACGCACCATCCACGTCCAGACCGGAGAGGGTGAAGTCCGACTCGCGAAGAACGTGATCACATTCACCATCGACTCGGGGGACTCGATTGACGGATCCACCGTCACCCAGCGGCCCGAGGACCGCATCAACCGCAGGTACAGGAGGGACTGAGATGAGGGACATAGGCGTCGATGTCAAGACCCCAGAAGGAGAGTGGGACGGTAGCGACAGCTGCCCGTTCCACGGCAGTCTGAGACTGCGCGGGCAGATTATCGAGGGCACTGTGTTCACTTCTGGAATGACCGACTCCATCGTGGTTGAGCGCGAGACCACTCGCTACATGAAGAAGTACGAGCGCTATGAGAAGCGCACCCGGCGCTACTCCGCCCACCTGCCTTCCTGCATCGGTGGCGTCGCCGCGGGTGACAAGGTCCGCATCATGGAATGCCGACCTCTCTCGAAGACCATCAAGTTCTGTGTGATTGAGAAGGAGGCAGTCGAATGAAGGGGATAGCAGGCCGTGTGACGGCAGGCCTCCCGGTACAGGCTCGTCTGGACTGCGTCGACAACACCGGCGCCAAGGTCGTGCAGGTGATAACCGTCCTGAAGAAGGGCGGGGTCGCTCGCCGCTACCCCGCAGCCGGAGTCGGCGACATGATCCGCGTGACCGTTCGCCGTGGCACTCCCGAGACCCGACGTCAGATATTCGATGCCGTAATCGTCCGGCAAGCGCGTCCCTTCAGGCGCGTCGACGGGACTTGGGTGCAGTTCGAGGACAACGCTTGCGTCATCACGAATAGACGCGGTGAGGTCCAGGGCTCGGACATAAAGGGACCAGTCAGCCGCGAGGCGGCAGAGCGCTGGCCACGAATCGCGGCCACGGCGAAGCAGATAGTGTGAGGTGAGATGATGGCGAGCAAGAACCCCGGAAAGCAGCGTCGAACCAGCAGCAAGGCCGCTATACACGTCCAGCGCAAGCGACTACGCGCGCGCCTTGTCTCCGATGACCCCCAGCTGCAGATGATCCGCACCGTCACGGTACGCGCCGGCGATGAGGTCGAAGTCCTCCGCGGAGACTTCGGCAACCCCAACAGCGTCAAGAACGACTCCAGGGGAAAGCGCCTGGGCCAGTCAAGAGGCCGTGCCGGAATCAAGGCGAATGTCGCGCGAGTAGACACCAACAAGGGCATGATCTACGTCGACGGACTCACCATCTCAACCTCTGACGGCAAGGAGGAAGGGGTCCCCATCAGACCCTCCAACCTCGTAGTGACCAACCTGTATGAGGGCGACCCACTGCGAATCAAGAGACTCATGGAAAGGTTCCAGAGAGGTGAGACCGATGAGTAGGAGCCACATCAAGCGCTTGGTAATGCCGCGAAGCTGGGCTCTGCCAAGGAAGGCCACGATATGGGTACAGAAGCCCAATCCGGGTGGCCACAGCATCGAGAACTGCATGCCTCTCGCGCTGATTCTGCGCGACATCCTCGGCGTCGCCCACACTCGACGCGAGGCCAATCGTATACTGCACTCGCGCCAAGTCATGGTGGATGGCAGAATCGAGACCGATGGAGGCCGCGGAGTCGGTCTGATGGATGTCCTCACCGTGGGAGGGAACAACTACCGATGCGTACTCGACACCAACGGCAAGCTGCGATACCGCCCCATCCACGCGCGCGACGCAGACAGCAAGGTCTGCCGCGTCATGGGCAAGACCACATTGCGCGGCTCAAAGAGCCAACTCCACCTCCACGACGGCAGAAACCTGGTAATGGACGATGCCTCGGCGTACAAGAGCGGCGACACTGTCGTCATCTCTCTACCCGAGCAGGATATCTCCGCTCACCACCCGTTCGGCGATGGAGCCACTGTCTATCTGACCGGGGGCAGCCACATAGGCGAGATCGTTACGGTACGCGGGCACGATGTCAAGCGCTCCTCCAAGCCGAACGAGGTCCAGTTCGACGACTTCCTCACAATCGCCGACTACGTGTTCGTCATTGGCAGCGAGTCAGACATTCCGGAGGCTGAGTCATGAGCGAGGAGACGAACACGATGCTCGCGCCTGGGATCGTCAAGGTCACTGTGAACATCGGAGTGGGCGAAGGCGGCCAGCGCCTGCAACTCGCAGAGAGAGTGCTTGAGATTCTGACCGGCATGAAGCCCGTGCGGACGCTCGCCACGCAGACCAACCGCGACCTAGGCACCCGCAGAGGATCCCCGATCGGCTGCAAGGTCACGATTCGTGAGCAGGACTCTATCAACTCCTTCCTCAAGGACGCCTTCTGGGTCCGCCAGAACACCCTTCCCGCGTACAACTTCGACTCACAGGGCAACCTCTCGTTCGGGATCTCCGACTACACCGACTTCCCGAAGCAGAAGTACGACCCTGACATCGGAATCTTCGGGATGGACGTCAATGTGGTACTCGAGAGGCCCGGACATCGCGTATCACGCCGACGCCAGCGCAGCGCCAGGGTGGCACTTAGTCACCGTATCGGCCGCGATGAGTGCAAGCAGTGGATTGCAGAGCATTACGAGCTCGAGATCGTAGAGGAGTGAGAAAGATGGCGCACGACCACGGGAAGGAAATCGGCCGCTCCAATGGCTGCCGACGCTGCGGTCGCAAGAGGGGTATGATCCGACGCCACGACCTGAGACTCTGCCGCCAGTGCTTCCGCGATGTCGCACCCGAAATAGGATTCAAGAAGTACTCATGAGGTGAAAGATATGCAGTTCGACCCCCTAAGTGACGCATTTACTCAGATATTCAACGCTGAGCAAGCAGGCCACTACGAAGTGACCGTCAACCCCGCCAGCAAGATGCTGGGCAGCATGCTGTCCATCATGCAGGGCTCCGGCTACGTCGGCGAGTACCAGAGGATCGACGACGGACGCGGAGGGGCCTACCGCGTCGAACTCATCGGCGCCATCAACCGCTGTGGCGTCATCAAGCCGAGGCATTCCGTCAAGCGCGCCGAGTTCGATAAGTGGGAGTCCAGATACCTGCCTGCCCGCGACTTCGGACTGCTCATCCTCACCACGAATCAAGGCATCATGAACCACTACGACGCCAAGAAGGAGAGAGTCGGTGGACGATTACTCGCATACATTTTCTGAAGGAGGGAGCAAGTTGCCTAAACTAGACCACATCTCACACTCGATCGCTCTTCCCGAGGGGGTGAGCGCGAGCATCGATGGCGAGGTGGTCACCATCTCCAAGGAAAGCGAGTCGCTTTCCCGTGAGTTCCGTCACCACAAGGTGGAGATCAGGTCCGTCGAAGGCGGTCTCGAGGTCTTCGTCAACCTGCCACGCCGCTCCGATAAGGCACTAGCCGGGACCTGGGCAGCGCATCTGCGTAACATGGCCCGCGGCGTCGACGAGGGCTTCGAGTATCGCCTCAAAGCAGTCTTCAGCCACTTCCCTATGAGCCTCAAGGTGGACGCGGCCAACAATCAGTTCACCATCACCAATCTGTTCGGGGAGAAGGTACCGCGCGTAGCCAAGTTGCCTTGGGATGAAGTCGAGGTGCGCGTCGAGAACAAGACCGACGTCGTAGTGAAGGGAGCGGACCGCGAGAAGGTCGGACAGACAGCCGCCAACATCGAGCGTGCGTGCAGAATCAAGAAGCGAGACAGACGAGTATTCCAGGACGGCGTCTACATCGTCTCGAAGGGAGCCTGAGGGGGAAGTGAGATGGTGGAATACGAGGAGATGACCGTCGCCCAACTGAAGGACGTGCTACGCGAGCGCGAACTACCGGTCTCCGGCAAGAAGGCCGAGCTCATCGCCCGGCTCCAAGAGGCGGACGATGCTGCCGAGGAGGAATTCATCGACGAGGTCGACGAGGACTTCGACGAGGATGACGAGTTCTTCGACGACGAGTGGGACGACTTCCACGTCGCTCGCCAGAAGCCGGTCCTTGACGAGTCGACAATCTCCGACATCGAGGTCCTCAACGCTCAGAAGAAGAAGCAACCAGCCTTCCGCAGACAGGAGTGGTTCCGATACAGGAGGCTCTCGAAGACTGGCTGGAGGAAGCCCAAGGGCATGCACTCCAAGCAGCGAATGAACCTCAAGTACCGCTCGCCTATGGCCCGTATCGGTTACAGGAAGATAGCCTCGGTCAGGGGCTTGCACCCATCCGGATTCGAAGAGGTCCACGTCCACAAGCCCAGCGATCTCGAGGGTATCGACCCCGAGCGCCAGGCGGTCCGTATCGGCTCCAGAGTCGGCAACAGGAAGAGGGCGCAGATCCACGACCGTGCTGACGACCTGGGCCTCAGGGTCCTAAACCGCAGGCGCATCGAGCGCAGGGGGGACCTGCTATGATGATCACGAATCAGAAGCGTATGGCCGCCCAGATACTCTCTCAGAGGGAGGGCCGCCAAGTTGGAATCCACCGTATCTGGATTCACCCGGACTACCTCGAGGAGATATCGAATGCGGTCCAGAAGGACGACATTCGAGAACTGATTGAAGAGGGCCTGATCAAGGTCAGGCCAATCCAGGGTACGAGCCGAGCCCGCGCTCGCAAGGCCACAGCACAGAGGGCCAAGGGACGACGCAAGGGACAGGGCTCGCGCAAGGGCAGCGCCAACTCGCGCAATCCCAGGAAGGCGCGCTGGATGAGCCTCATTCGAGCACAGCGCAGGGAACTCAAGGGACTGCGCGCCGACGAGTCGCTAACTCCCTCGCAGTACAGGTACTACTACCGCAAGTCGAAGGGCGGCTCTTACCGCTCAATCGCGCATATGCGCTCCAACATCGAACTCGACGACATCAAACTAGGAGGCGGCAAGTGATGGCACACGGCAAGAGCCAGAGGCTCCGATTCAAGCGCCGGCGCAACGGCAAGACGGACTACCGCCGAAGGTTGAGGATGCTCAGGGGCGGAATCCCGAGAGCAGTCGTCCGGGTTTCGAACACCCAGGTCACCTGCCAACTCGTCGAGTTCGGAATGGACGGCGACAGAGTCCTCGCATCAATCACCGGCAAGGGCATCGCCGACAAGTACGGCTGGCCTTCCGACGCCTCGAGGAAGTCCGTACCCGCCTGCTACGTCGCGGGCTACGCCCTCGCCAAGTCGGCCATGGCCGACGGCCACGACGAGGCAATCCTCGACATCGGACTCGCCGCGTCGTCATCAGGGAATCGAGTCTTCGCAGCCCTCAGGGGCATGGTCGACGCAGGGCTTGACGTCCCTCACGGCGAGGGCGTGCTGCCAGATGATGACAGGATCAACGGCACGCACATCGACGAATCGGTAGCCGCTGCGGTTGAGGCAGCCAAGAAAGCGATAGAGGAGGCTTAGTGATGAGCGAAGAGGAGATTACCGAAGCAGCCACTGAGGAAATCAGCGAGGAACCGGAACCGGAGAATCTAGCGCCCGGGCTCGCCATGGCCCGCGCTCCTCCGGTGGAGCAAGAGGGCGACGCCCGACGCCGCCGCGGCCCAGACCCGCTGGCCGCCCTGAGGGCATGGCAGCCACGCACCCGTCTGGGCAGGATGGTGATGAACGGACAGGTCTACACCTACGAGCAGGCCATCGAAACCGGCCTGCCGATGCGCGAGATCGAGATCGTCGACGCGCTCCTGCCCGACCTCGCCGACGACGTGCTCTCAGTCAACATGATCCAGAGGATGACCGACTCGGGCCGAAGGGTCCGATTCAACGTCCTCTGCGTTGTCGGCAACGGCGACGGCTACGTCGGTATCTCCGTGTGCAAGGGAAAGGAGGTCGCGAGCACCATCCGCAAGGCCATCGACAAGGCCAAGCTCAATATTATTCCAGTGATGCGAGGAAACGGCTCATGGGAGTCCTCGGAAGGTCCCGGTACCAGCGTCCCGTTCAAGGTGACCGGACGCTCGGGCTCCACTCGGATCACCCTGATGCCAGCACCCGCTGGGAAGGGCCTGGTCATCGGCGACTACGGCCGTCGCGTCCTGAACCTCGCCGGAATCACCGATGTCTGGTCGCGCTCGGCCGGCCAGACTCGAACCACCATCAACTTCGCTCGCGCGACCTTCAACGCGCTCGTCGAGATGAACCTCACCCGACTCACTGACGAGGACCGACGTCGGCTGAACATCACTCAGGGGAGGACGATGGAATGACCTTCCTAGTGATACGCGTCCGAAGCGACCGGGGGGTCAGGCCGAAGATCCGCGACACCATGTCGATGCTGAACCTCACTCGCGTCAACCACGCGGTACTGATTCCCGACACCCCCGCCTACGCCGGGATGCTCCAGAAGGCCAAGGACTACGTCACCTGGGGTGAGATCGAGGCCGACACCATCGCCAGTCTGCTCAAAGAGCGCGGACGGATGATCGGCGACAAACCCGTCACCGACGCGGGGATCAAGGCAGGCAGCGAATACTCCACCATCAAGGCACTCGCCAAGGCAATCGCTGCCGGGGATGCCAAGACGAACGACGTCGAGGGACTCAAGCCGGTCTTCCGCCTGCACCCCCCGAGGGGCACCAAGGGTTGGGGCGGCATCAAGCGCGGCTTCTCCATCGGCGGCGCCCTAGGCTTCCGGGGCGAGGCCATCACAGAGCTGGTCGGAAGGATGATCTGAGGTCTTCACATGGTATCACGCACTAACAAGTTCCGAGGCCGCAGCCGCTACCACGGCCGTGGCAAGAAGGCCGGCCGAGGCGCTGGCAAGCGCGGCGGCCGAGGCAATGCCGGAATCAACAAGCACAGGTTGATGACCCGGCTGAAGTACATGCCAGGGCACTGGGGGATGCACGGCTTCAACCGACATCCGAGCCTGCGCAGCGTCAACATCTCAATCAATGTCCAAGGGGTGCAGGATTTAGCTGAGGGCGACTCAATCGACCTCGGTGAGTTGGGCTATGACAAGCTCCTCGGCAAGGGCCGGATCGACCGCGCCATACACATCACCGTCGCCGAGGCCAGCTCTCGCGCAATAGAGAAGGTCGAGGCCGCGGGCGGATCCGTCACCGTCGAAGACCCTGACGACGATGACCGGGGCGAGTTGGAAGAAGAGTGAGCCAAATGGTCGAGCGCCGTCCCAATGCGATTGGCCTGGCGATAATGGCCACCATCTACTGGGGGGCCCTGTTCTACTGGCTCAGGGACGACCTGCTCGACGGCGCGGCCGACGAGCAGACCCGCGCTCTGAAGATGCTCCTCGTCTCCTTCCCGTACGTCGGCTTCGTCATGTGGTCGGCGATGACCGACCTCCCCGAGAACATCAGGGAGATCCCCTATCTGGGCAGGAGCCTGAAGGGGCTGATTTGGCTCGCCTTCGTGCTCGCTCTGGCATACTGGGGATGGGTGGACGAGGCCGCAATCGGCTACCTGTTGGTCGGAGTCGCCCTATTGGGGCTGGGTGCTTCGATGTCCATGGTCTGTCTGCTGTACTCCGGAACCGAATCCAGTAGGCTGTACGGCCTGTCACGACTGGTCGACGTCTACCCGAGCATCACCAAGCCCGAGGGCCACGTCCGATTCAACCAGAAACTGTGGACCACCGTCCTCGTCCTGATCATCTACTTCATGATGACCAACGTGATGATCTACGGGCTGTCCTCTTCGACTCTCGACATCTTCTCGTCGTTCAGAGCCATCATGGCTGGAGCCTCAGGTTCGATCATGCACCTCGGAATCGGGCCGATCGTCACCGGCTCGATCATCATGCAGTTGTTCGCCGGTGCCAAGATCATCCAGCTCGACATGCAGGACTCAGGAGACAAGCAGCTGTACCAAGGGGTCCAGAAACTGCTCGTGCTGTTCATGATCCCAATCGAGTCAATCCCGCAGGTCTACGGTTTCCTCGACCCGAGCGCGGCGGTGATCAGCGACTACGGCATAGGTTGGGCCAACGCCATCATCGTTTCCCAGTTGTTCATCGGCTCGTACCTCGTGTTCCTGCTGGACGAGCTGGTCAGCAAGTGGGGAATCGGCAGCGGCATCTCGCTGTTCATCGCCGCTGGCGTGGCCCAGTCCACCTTCGTCGGGACCCTGTCCCCGCTGCCTACCGTGCAGGGCTCACCCCTGTCGTTCGAGAACCCGCCCTCAGGAGTCCTGCCGATGATATTCTACACGCTGAGGACGGCCACCAACTCGCAACTGGTCTCGGAGAACGGCTTCGAGCTGATACTGCTGAATCACGCCAACCCAGTCGCTGCTCTGGCCTCGTCAATCATCGTGTTCCTGGTCGTGGCGTACGCCGAGTCGAGCAAACTAGAGCTGCCTCTGACTCACGGCAAGGTCCGTGGGCACAGAGGGCAGTATCCAATCCGCCTCGTCTATGCGAGCAACATACCGGTCATCCTGATGGCCGCCCTTCTGGCCAACGTCAACATGTTCACGCTTCTGTTCTGGAGCCACCCCGTCCTGTCCACCGTTCCGATATTAGGCAGGAACGGCGCGTGGAGCAAGGCGCACTGGTTCGGTGCCTACGAGGTCGGAGCGACCACCCCTTCGGACGGCTTCGCCTGGTACTCCTCCATGGTCAACGGCGTTGGCGACTGGCTCATCCCACTGCTCAACCAGACAGGCGACGCCTACGGCCACAGCCTGGGCCAGATCATGGTCCACGTCTTCGTCTATGTGTTCTTCATGACGGCCGGTTCGACCGTCTTCGCGAAGTTCTGGATCGAGACCACCAACATGGGCACCAAGGACGTCGCCAAGCAGATCGAGCGCACCGGGATGCAGATCCCCGGGTTCCGCAAGAACCCGGTCGTGCTCGAGCGCATACTCGAGCGCTACATCCCGCCCGTGACCCTGTTCTCCGGTGCCTTCGTCGGACTGCTGGCTTCCGGTGCCGATTTACTGGGAACGGTCGGTAACGCAACCGGCACCGGACTGCTCCTAGCCGTAGGCATCATCCTGCGAACATACGAGCAGATCCAGAAGGAGCAGGCCATGGAGATGCACCCCATGCTGCGCGAGTTCTTCGGAGCAGAGTGAACCGGATAACCGATGCACTGCTCCGTACCATCGATACTGCCCCCCTCGTCATGTTGAAATACCGTAGGAAGGTCGGCGGAACGCTGCGTCAAACCGGCGTTGGAGATTGAGCACCTAGGTGCGATGAGATTCTCCTTCAGGTAGGACGCTGCCGAGGAAGTGCGGCCACGAACCTTTCGTGGTTGAGGAGGTTAACCACAATTATGACTTGACCCCCGTTTCAAGGGGGTGCAAGAAGCAGATTTTTACATTCAATTCATTGAGATTTGAAGGTGCATCTGCGCCAATAACCAATTAGTGACAACTTGTGATAAACAGACTCTGAAAGGATCGGTGATTCCGCTCACGCGAAATCCGGTTGATCCTGCCGGAGGCTACCGCTATTGGAGTTCGATTAAGCCATGCGAGTCGCGAGTCTTAGGGACTCGGCGTACCGCTCAGTAACACGTGGGTAACCTGCCCTATGCTGGGGGATAACCTCGGGAAACTGAGAATAATACCCCATAGTTCACCACGCCTGGAACGGTGGGTGGACCAAAGCTCCGGCGGCATAGGATGGGCCTGCGGCGTATCAGGTTGTAGGGGGTGTAATGTACCCTCTAGCCCTCTACGCGTACGGGTGTTGAGAGACATCGCCCGGAGATGGATTCTGAGACACGAATCCAGACCCTACGGGGTGCAGCAGGCGCGAAAACTTGGCAATGCGAGAAATCGTGACCAGGGAACTCCAAGTGCATCGGGTAAGACCGATGCTTTTCTTGACTCTTCAAAGGTCTTGGAATAAGGGGTGGGTAAGGACGGTGCCAGCCGCCGCGGTAATACCGGCGCCCCAAGTGGTAGTCGCTTTTATTGGGCCTAAAACGTCCGTAGCCGGTCTGGTACATTCGTGGGTAAATCAACCAGCTCAACTGGTTGAATTCTGCGAGCACGGCCAGACTTGGGACCGGGAGAGGTGTGGGGTACTCTCAGGGTAGGGGTAAAATCCTGTCATCCTGAGAGGACCACCTGTTGCGAAGGCGCCACACTAGAACGGATCCGACGGTCAGGGACGAAGCCTAGGGGCACGAACCGGATTAGATACCCGGGTAGTCCTAGGTGTAAACGCTGTGGACTTGATGTTGGGGGCGCTCCGAGCGCACTCAGTGTCGAAGCGAAGGTGATAAGTCCACTGCCTGGGGAGTACGGTCGCAAGGCTGAAACTTAAAGGAATTGGCGGGGGAGCACCGCAACCTGAGGATTGTGCGGTTTAATTGGATTCAACGCCGGAAAACTCACCATAGCCGACGGACATATGAAGGCCAGCGTAACGAGCTTGCCGGATTGTTCGAGAGGTAGTGCATGGCCGTCGTCAGTTCGTACCGCAAGGCGTTCTGTTAAGTCAGATAACGAACGAGACCCTCATCCCTATTTGCTAACCCGATCTCCGGATCAGGCGCACTATAGGGAGACCGCTGGCGCGAAGTCAGAGGAAGGCGAGGGCAACGGTAGGTCAGTATGCTCCGAATGCTATGGGCTACACGCGCAATACAAAGGACGGGACAATGGGCTGCTGCTCCGAAAGGAACGATGGCTATCCCGAAACCCGTTCGTAGTTCGGATTGAGGGCTGTAACTCGCCCTCATGAAGCTGGATTAGGTAGTAATCGCGTCTCAAAAAGGCGCGGTGAATATGCCCCTGCTCCTTGCACACACCGCCCGTCAAACCATCTTAGTTGTGGGTGGGTGAGGCTACCTCTCTATGTGGTATTCGAGCCTGCCTTCGACAAGGAGGGTTAAGTCGTAACAAGGTATCTGTAGGGGAACCTGCAGATGGATCACCTCCTACGAAACTCGGAAAAACGGGGGGCGGGGCGACTTCGGTCGCCCCGTCTTCCAACCTTAGACCTCCTATTTTCCTCACCCCAGCGCGCGCGCTCGCGCGCGCGAGGCCGAATACTGCTGGACTGCTCTAAAGCGGTGCATTTATTGCATTAAAGCGAAGGTATATACCCACTATATGCTGTAGCAAGGCCATGCGAAGTTTACTCGCTACAACTATGATGCTGTTAATGATGACTGCGGCCCTAGCGGGCTGTGCGGGATCCGATATCACCCAAGAGGATGTGGATGCTGCGAGAGAGGAAGGCAGAGCTGCTGGAATTGCAGAGGCCACCCCTGTGAGCACGCTGGACACGATTATAGCTCGTGGATCAATGAAGTGTGGAGTTAAGGAGTCCCAGTACGGAATGGGATACTTGGATGCTGGAACCGGAGTTCGCTCTGGTCTGGACATCTCCTACTGCCGCGGAGTTGCGGCTGCTCTAGGGCTGAACCCTGATACCGACATCGAGTACATCCCGGCGTCGGGCTCGGACCGCTTCGACAAGCTAGCCTCCGGCACCATCGACGTGCTGATCCGAACCACGACCTGGACAACCAGCCGTGACGCGGACCTGAACGCCGACTTCGCCGGAATGAACTTCTTCGATGGACAGGGTATCCTGGTACGCGAGGACGTGTTCCCGGCTGCCGCTGCTGGCAACTCGGCTGGTGGACTTGACGGCGCAAACATCTGCGTCGGAATCGGTACCACGACCGAGGGTAACATGGTGGACTGGTTCTCTTCAAGGAACATAGCCTTCACCTCCGTCCCTGTGGCTGACGCTGCAGAGGCGACTGCCAAGTTCATCGACGGTTCGTGCGACGCCTTCACTGGCGACATGTCCGCGATGGTAGCCAAGAAGTGGCAACTCGATGGCGACGACTCAATGGGAGGAGTCGGCATCTGGATTGCATCCGAGCTGATGTCCAAGGAGCCGCTAGGAGCGGCAACCCGCGACATGGACTCCGACTTCAAGGACGTCGTGGCTTGGGTATGGTACGGAATGGTAACCGCCGAGGAGATGGGTGTCACCGCTGCAAACGCAGCTGCATCCGCCACCGCTGCCTGTGACGGTAGCGACCCCGGTATGTGCCGCCTGTTGACCGAGAACCTCGGTCTGGGCACCACCGCCAACCCGCTTGC
>Ga0257108_1000050_pt1 | contig 30738 bp, 17 predicted proteins | sample LP_taG_FD_190181 | JGI IMG/M metagenome (GOLD analysis project Ga0257108, IMG submission 190181) | Marine microbial communities from Northeast Subartic Pacific Ocean, Canada - LP_J_2011_P26_1000m | ecosystem: Environmental > Aquatic > Marine > Oceanic | place: Canada: Northeast Subartic Pacific...
ATTGGGAATTTTGATATATTCCGTTAATGTAGGTATGATTTCATTATCCCAGAATTGATCTAAATAAGACTGAAGTTGTTCTGTTTTCATTTAAATATCCAAATTTATGCGTAAAATAAGTGTCAGTAGTTTAAAGAAATTAAGGGATTTTATCTTAGTGGTAATTAGTCATTTGTTCGACAACCTAGGATGGTTGTTGCCACCACCATCACTTATCCTCTAATAGTCAAGCAGTCTGCCCGACCGAGCCATTCAGGCGGGGGGTGCCGAACAAACATTATCGTTGAAATATAATTTTCCCATCGAAAATAGTTGTTAAGATTTTCACATCTTTAATTTTTGATGGAGAAATTTTTAATAAATTATCTGATAGAATAACGATATCTGCCAACTTTCCCACCGCGATTGATCCTTTAATGTTCTCTTCGAAAGACGCATAAGCTGAATTAAGGGTGTAAGCTTGAATCGCCTCTTCTATGGTAAGGCGTTCATCTGGGAACCAACCACCTGTCGGTTTGCCATCCAGGGTTTGCCGCGTAACGGCAGCGTAAAGACCAAGCATTGGGTTGAGTGGATATCGAGATGCATTGGTACCGGGGGAATCTGATCCAAAACAAACCACAGCACCACTATCCCATAAAGTACGAAATGCATATGCTCCTTTGGAGCGCTCATGCCCGATCCGCTCTTCCATCCACCGCATATCATCAGTACAGTGATAGGGTTGGACTTCTGCAATAATGTTTTTTCCTTGAAACCGTTTAAAATCTTCCGGGCGGATAACTTGGGCATGTACCAGTCGAAAGCGGCGGTCTTTCTTCCCATTTTTTTCAATAAGGTGATCCATCATATCTAGTAGGTAACCATTACCCGCATCCCCAATAGCATGAACAGATAATTGAATGCCTGCGGAGTCAGCCTGAAGCGCAAGATATTCTAAATTGCTTTGGAGATCTCGCCCATTATTTTTTGATCGCCAAGGGAACATAATTTTCCGCCAAATCCCAAATTCATTTGCATTATGGGAATAAGACTGATAGAAACGAGCGGTTGAATTACCCATAATACCATCAATCCAAGCTTTAACTGTACCTGTGCGAATCATCTCATCTCCTGAACCTACTTTTAAACCTAATTCATTCATCTGTTTCCATTGATCCAAATAGCCGCGAGTATGAATCCTCGCCGTCAATTTGCCTTCATTTCTTAAGTGATAAAAAATTTCCCGCTGGCGCGTATCCGACATATCAGACAGGCTGGTCACCCCAAAGCTGGCACATCGTTTGAGGACTGCTTCTGATTCCCAAATACGCTGTTTCATAGATCGGGGTGTGATAAATTGGCTGAAATATTTTTGTACGCCTGAACCGGAAAGAATACCCGTTGGATTTCCACTACGGTCTCGATCCACTTTTATCCCAACGGGATCTTTTGAATTTTTAGTGATGCCCGCAAGATTTAATGCGTTTTCGTTGGCAAAAAACACTTTTCGATCAAATCGTTGGATAAAAACAGGGCGGTTTTTTGTAAAGCCATCCACCATATTTCGATGGGGTTTAAAAAAGTTTTTTTGTGCACGGCGACCCTCTTCACCAATGGAACTTGTACCCCAAGCCTCATAAGCGGACCATAAACCACCCGTAATCCATATACCCGGTGCAAAGCGCTCGTGAACATCCCGCATTCGGCTAATAAAGGGATCTTCTGTATGGACATCCATGAGATTTAATCCAGTGATGATTCGACATGTAGATTCAAAATGAACATGATTGTCATTAAATCCAGGTAAGACTAATTTTCCGCCAGCATCCAGTACTTTAGTATTATCAGTAATAAAAGATTCAACACCAGCATTAGATCCGACGTAAATGATTTTATTATGGTCGATAGCAATTGCTCGAGCCCTTGGATTTTCCAAATTCACTGTCCAGACATTGGCATTTTTGATTACTAGGTCTGCAGACTGGGCTTGAATAAAAATCGAAATAAAAAAGAAGAGCGATTTTCTCATACTCACCTCTGAATTTTATGATTTAACCAGCAAGAAAATACTATTTGTTTTAATCATAGTTATCAATTAATCACTCAAAGTTTAATGTATACAGTCAGTTTATTATAATTAGAAATTAAAAAAGCCCCACGTAAGCAGGGCTTTTTAATCATCTTACATTCAAGATTGATTAGAATGGTAGGTCGTCCTCATCATCGCCATCGGCAGTAACAGGCGCGGCCTGTCCTTGTTCGTTTTGATTCTGTCCTTGTTCGTTTTGATTATCAATTCTGCGCCCAAGCATGGTAAAGATATCACAGATGACTTCTGTGGTATATCTTTTTACCCCATCCTTGTCTTCCCAATTACGGGTCTGGAGTTTTCCCTCCAGATAGCATAGTTGACCCTTTTTCAAGAGCTCACCAGACATTTCTGCAGATTTACCAAACATAACACAACGATGCCATTCAGTTTTATCCTGAAGTTCACCGTTGGCATCACGCCAAGTTTGATTGGTTGCCAGATTGAAGTTGGCCACGGCTGTGCCTGACGGCGTAAACCGTGTTTCCGGATCGCCACCCAGGTGTCCAACCAACACCACTTTATTTACACTTCCTTTTTGCATAACGTACTCCTAACTTGTTTTTATTCGTTATTTACGCGTGTGTTTAATTCTACGACCCCACAATAATAAATGTCAATATATATTTTTGAAAAAAGGCATGTTCAAGAGAATAAAACAATTTAATTTCCCTTCTTTTTATGCCATAATTTCTTTAAAGCTAAGGCGCCACCAGCTGCAGCTAATATACCAATTCCACCAATGGGCGCCTGATTGGGTTTGTCGGGGAACGTTGGCTGGGCCAAGAGCAACGTTAGGTTGATGATTACCACGGTATACATTGTTTTTTTCATAACGACTATACTCCTATTTAATTAACACAAGTTTATTTACTTTGATTGTTGATCCCGCTTGAAGTTGGCAGAAATAAATACCCGATGGGAAATGATTACCATTCCAACGTACCGAATGGCTTCCGGCTGGAAAAACCTCATTAATAATGGAATCAATTTTTTGTCCCCTTATATTATACACATCCATTTTAACTATGCCGCCATTTCCCAATTCAAATTCAATGGCTGTTGTTGAATTAAATGGATTTGGGTAGGCGGGAAAGAGGTCAAATTGTTTTAGGAATGTTTGAGCACCCAATAGAATATTTGGAATGATGAATAGTTCAAATCGTGGTGACCGGTATATAGGAATGGATCCAATATTATTTTTGTCAAATGCTGGCGAATCAACATGTCCATTATTAAATGAAACCGAACCAATCTCTTTAAGGTTTATGGCGCGACCCGTTTTACGATCTAACAATTGAATGGTAAGATTTTCTGGAATATTATTTAATTTCCAATTCAGTGTAACCGGGCCGGGCTTTATGGCCCAGTTAGCATCAATTTTGAAAGCATCAATAGCAATGGTTTGTATGGTATCTCCTAATGAAAAATTCACGATTTCCATGGGAACAGAATCATCATAAATAGACAATAATACCCGCTCACGATCATCAAGAGGTTTTAGTTTGAGAGCGCCTTTAGATATTAAAGAGGAAGATGATATAAGGTTGAGAATGACACCATCGATAAACACCCCGGATGAAGCTTCTATCATTATTTGGGGATAGGCAGCAATTTTATAAAAAGTTCCTGAACTAATGGCTTTGCTGCTTGATTTAAAATCAAATTGTGTCCCGCCTGATTTTGACTGAATAAAAAAACCCTGAAACGGTTCAATCAATCCTCCTGCGAGTGTTCCCGAATCAGTAGATGCATCATAGGATTTAAACGCTCCGGATGCATTATCCCAGACATAGACAACTGTTTCATATTTGTCGTTGGTTCCGCTTCCGCTACCCCCAAGACTAAGTTTATCTGCATCAATGGAATGGGTAAATGGATTCCCGAGAAAATTCCATGTACTCTCGGCAGTTGTTACGCTCACGGTTGCCGTATGTTCACTGCCGCTCAATGAAATGGTTTTTGGAAATCCTTCAGCAGAATTATCATTGTTATCATCAGAAAAAACGTAAACGAGAAACCCCGCTCCAGTTGTTGGGGTGTCTGCTTGGTCGCTGATCGACGACCAAGAACTGCCATTATATGTATAAACATTTGCAGTGCCATCCGTCGCATCGGCGCCTGTAAAGCCTTGGGTCCAAAGGACACTCAATAAATTATCATACGTTTTACTTTGAAGTGGCAGGGATAACATTCGCCAACCCTCTGACCCGGCCAGCCGAATGGATTGGTTCGCATAGCCAGGGGTTCCCCCCAAGTGATAACTGTATGTCCAGTTGGACCCAAGGCTATTGTTGGTTGAAGCATCTTTTAATTCGAGGGAGGGACCGTCGTTATCGGCTGGTGTGGGCCACGGAGAGGTATTGTCATAGGTCACTTGATCAATGGTATTCCCGGAGCCATCATACAAGGTAAGTGTTTCTCCCCCATTGGTTAATGCGCCACTGGTCCACTCAACACTTTCCGAATAGTTATTCCCATTCCTGGCCACGACGAGAAAGGCGCCGGCAGCCAGCGTTATTCCTGTTGCAAAAGTGTAGGTAATACCTGAAAAATAATAATCAGCGATGTTCACAGATGAACCACTGGCATTGTATAATTCTATAAACTCGTAATCTGTGTCATTCCCCTGGTCGCTTGATGGACTATAATGGATTTCATTTATAACGATAGACTGCGCCGGCAGTCTTTGCTGAAACGCAAGAAGTAAAAGAGAAAACCAAATATATTTAAAATTATCCATAACACGTTTACAAAGTGCTACGCTGATACCTTTGATTGTGGTCAATATGGCTTAAAGCCCCGTCTAAACTGCTATATATAAATGATTAAGTCAATAGATTAATGCAATTACCAGATTGGCTACACCCCAAACAGCGAATGGCTTCCTGCTGGAAAAACCTCATCAATAATAATATCAATTTTATTCATTGAAATATTTTAACTTCAAAAATGAATTTTAAGCCGTTTAAGATAATGGTAGCACTGGTTTTTCGTGGCGATGAAAGGCCCGTTATTAGTCAATCAGTATTTTTTACAGAAAAATTAAATGCACAATTAACAATTATCCATGTTAACCAGCCTGCTCTGAGTCAACCAAAAGGAAAGATTGCTAAGCATATTGACGAAGACGCAATAAGAGAAAAAATAACAGCATATGGTTTTGAAAAAATATTGAATAAAATTGATATTATTATTGAAAACGGAGAAAGTGTATCAGAAATAATAAACAAATATGCGCAGAATATGGATTTAATTATTCTAGGGCACCGAAAAATGAATACATTCAAATCTCATATTATGGATTCTATAGATGAGGGGATCTCAAACCTTGTAACTGCCCCCGTGCTGATTGTACAAAAAAATTGATTTACACAGATCACTCAGTGCAGCCTCCATTAATTATTATTTTATACGCTTCATTTTAAATAGTTGTCTATAATAATTTTCAATAACAAATGAATATTTTTGATATAGCGTCAATATTGGTAACGCTTTCAGCCTTACTAATGTATATAAACTTTAAGTATATAAAACTTCCTACAACGATAGGACTCATGGGGCTATCGCTTATTTTATCTTTCATTGTTTATCTTTCTGGATATATTAATCCAAGTATTATTTCTTTTTCAATTTCGCTTATTGATAGTATTGATTTTAATAAAGCCTTAATGGGAGGGATGTTATCTTTTTTATTATTTGCGGGAGCTTTACATGTTGATATAAATGATTTATTTGAGCAAAAAACCTTAATAGCTGTTTTAGCTACTCTTGGAGTTGTTTTTTCGACAATTGTAGTTGGATCCTTAGTCTACTATTTATTGCCAATATTTGGGCTTCAAATTGATTATATATACTGCTTGCTTTTTGGAGCATTAATATCTCCAACCGATCCTATCGCTGTACTTGGGATATTAAAGGAAACAAGCGCTCCAAAATCACTAGAAACAACAATAGCAGGGGAATCACTATTTAATGATGGCGTTGGTGTTGTTGTTTTTACAGTTATACTCTCACTAGCAACGGGGAGTGCTCATTCTCATATTAATGTAAGTGAAATCTTTCTTTTATTTATAGAAGAGGCTTTGGGTGGAATTGTGTATGGGTTTGTATTGGGATATATATTTTATCGATTATTAAAAAGTATTGACAATTACGCCGTTGAAATTTTACTAACATTATCTTTAGTTATGGGTGGATACTCGTTAGCATATTTCTTACACTTATCAGGGCCGCTGGCCATGGTTGTTGCCGGTTTATTTATCGGTAATCACGGTAAGGTGTTTGCAATGTCAGAGGTTACGCATAAACAATTATTTTCTTTTTGGGGGCTTATTGATGAATTTTTAAATGCTGTTTTATTTGTATTGATTGGCATACAAATTCTTGTGATTTCATTTAGCCTTAATTATTTATTAATTGGAATAATTATAATACCGATCATACTATGTATACGATTTATTGGTGTAGCCACCCCTATAATAATTATGAGAGAAAGAGCCAACTTGGTAAAGGGTGCTTCTAAGGCAATGACCTGGTGTGGACTGCGCGGTGGAATCTCGATAGCACTTGCTTTAAGTATTCCTGATGTACCTGAAAAACCTTTGATTTTAGCAGTAACTTATATTGTAGTAGCCTTTTCAATTCTTGTTCAGGGACTGTCTTCTAAAAAGTTGGTTGATCATATCCTGAAAGATTAAACGAAGGGAGATTAAGAAAAACGACTTCAATTATTTTTTACCATATCTTTGGAATCAATGCTTGGCGGTCCTTGGGATAGTCTATAAAGTTTTCCAAATACCATTTATGATGTGATCGGGCTCTAGGGACAAGATTCGCAACGGCCCAAAGCGCAAAAGCAAGGCCGGCCAGTGACCAGGTTGCCAATGCCCATCCAAACCATTCAAGAATTTCACCAAAATAATTTGGGCAGGATACCCATTGAAATAACCCACCTCGAGGAATTTTATAATTAATTGTTCCCTTTTTGCGGAGCGAAAAAAGCATATCATCAGCCTTAATGTTAATACCCATTCCTGTAATAAAAAGCACTACACCAATAATAAATTGGGGGCTATAAAGCCAAGTATAAGAATAAGGATGGTGAAGATTAAATATCCATTCGGCATTAAGCCATGAATTAATACTATTGAACCCTACGGCAAACAGAGCAATGCTTATGGGCATTTTCTTACCTGTAATGTGTGCTCTTGCAGGCCAGATCCAACTACGGTGTATATAATGGGTCATCCACATAATATAGAAAATGATACCAACTGGATCAACCAGGTCCCAACTTGAAGCGCTAATACCAAATAAAACTGTCATAACAATTATGCACGGTGATTCCATAATGATCCACCCCAAACGCGCAGGGATTCGGGCCCCCCATCCGGGTCGTTCATGGCGGCCATAGGGCGCACGAACAAACATGAGCAAAATAAATGTTCCCGTTGCAATACCCAGCCATATCCAGATGGTTAATTCATATTGCCATTCGTTAATCAGCATACATCACCCATTATCCATTACCCATCTTACTGTATCTTTTATAGTATCGGCTAATGGTCGTGAGTTGTGGCCCAGCGCTTGCCGTGCTAATGTGCCGGGAATATCTTTGCATTGAACGGCCAGAGCGTGAAGGCTTCCCCGACTGAAAGAGGGGCGTTTCCCAGTGAGTTTTGATTTCATAAAATCAAAGGGGAGGGCCGAATATGCAGTCCAAAAAGGAAAAGCATAAAAGGCGGTTCGATACCCGACCATATCTGTAATAATATCTGAAATATCTCGAAACGATGCCCATTCACCAGGGACGATATAATGTTGCCCCTTCATTCCAGAATGAACACAATTGATGGCGGTTTGGCACACATCCCGAACATCCACCCAATTGAAGCCGCTGTTAATCGTAAAAAGCATTTTTCGCTGTACAATATTAGAAACCACTTGTCCCATTCGACTGGGTTTAAAATCATTGGGTCCAATAATACCTGTGGGATGAAGGATGCTAGCATTTAAACCACGCTCACAAGCTTTCAAAACCTTTCTTTGTGCTGCAGCCTTGGAGCGATCATAGGGAGCGGCTTTTTGGTCCACAACAAGGGGACGATTTTCATCAAGGGGTTTGGATGTGGGTTGCTGTTGAAAAGCGTGAATACTGGAAAAATGGATGAATCGGGGAACTTCGGCTTTTAACGCGGCATGACACATAGATTCAGTACCGCCAATATTGATTTTTTCCATGATCGGAATATCCACACTTTCTAAGGCAACGTGGGCAGCAGCATGAAAAACAACATCACATCCGGACATTTGATCCGATAAAATATCAGCATTTGTAATGGATCCCTCAACGCGCACAACACTTAGTCCATCCAAGGCACGGGTGTCTTTATGGATCAGGCAGCGAACATCCCAGCCATCCGATAGTAATTGCCGCACAAGGTTTCCCCCAACATGCCCAGCTCCGCCTGTTACAAATGCTTTTTTCATTGAAATTAGATCCCGCCGGAAATCAATCAAATAGATCCGTTAATTGTTCATAGTAACCGGAAAAGGATCAATGATTTTATTCCTAAATACATCTATTTTCAAGGAAAGATCATAAAAAACAAATCAAAATAAAAAAACAAATAACCTTTGATTTCAATTAACTAAGTGGGTAAAATCACCCTAAGACTTACGGAGAGCCCTTCACGCGAGAGGCTCTTATTACAATAAATACTAATGGAGGGCATGTATATGCGTAAATCAATAACACTCAGTATTGGTATGTTTCTTTTATCTGGATTGCTCCTTGGGCAATTCAAGGTTTCTGGAAATGTAACCGATGCCAATTCCGGCGATAAACTCGTCGGTGCAAACGTGATTGTTGAAGGGACCGAAACCGGGACTTCTACCGATGTGGATGGGAACTATTCCCTGACCGTCCCTGCAGGTTTGAGTACGGCAAAAGTGACAGCACGCTATATTGGCTTTAAGCAAGCCACAGTAACGGTCACCGCGTCAGGAACCCAAGATTTTTCTTTAAAAGAAGATGTGTTGAAAATGGATGCAGTGATGGTCACCGGTGTGGCCGGAGCACTCACAAAAACAAAAACACCATTTGCAATCGATAAAATCGATTCCGATGTATTAGAACTGGCACCTGCCACAACCGTTGAATCGCTGATTCGCGGTAAGTCTGCCGGTGTAAAAGTGGTAAAAGCAACGGGAGAACCAGGCTATGGTGCTTCTGTGCAGCTGCGTGGTGCAACCAGTATTAACGCAAGCGGTCGCTCACAAGCGCCCCTGTACATCATTGATGGTATTATTATTGATCCATCAATTTCTGGTAGTCCCATGGGAGATATCAGCCCCGATGATGTTCAAAGTATTGAAATCATCAAAGGCGCTGCTGGCGCTTCTGAATATGGTGCCCGGGCAGCCAACGGAGTGATTGCCATCTCCACCAAACGCGGTTCGGAAATTGGATTGGGCCAAACCCGGTTCAATTACAAAGTGGAACAGGGCTACAATCAGCTAAATGGTTCCATTGAAACAAACGGATCCCACTTCTATAAAGTGGATCCCGCAACTGGTTACTTTATTGATTCCGATTCTGGCGAACCTTACGACCCACGCGATAATACCAAGAATCCGGAACCGAATAATTATTCTGATAGTAGTTGGGCCAATGGCTATTATTTTGCTGACCAGCCTTATAAATATGTGGCCACCGGAGAAGCTGGTGACGGGTCTCCAGTGTTGCTTCCAGACAACGGCGGACGCCCTGGTTTTAATCATGTAGATCGTTTCTTTTCCGATGGAGATTTCACCAAGCACAACTTCTCTATGATGCGAAATGAGGAAAACTTTAATGTTTTTGTCAGTCTTTCAAACCACTCAGAAGATGGTGTTTTTGGTGACTATATAGACGGGTTTAATCGAAATACGTTTCGGTTAAATACGGACGTGAAATTACCTTACGGCATCAAACTGGGATTTAGTTCCTTACTCTCAAAATCCCTTAAAGAAGAAGCCAATACAGGTGCTTTCTTTGATATAACATTTTTCCCCTGGGATGTGGATATTCTAAAGACAAACCCGGATGGTGAATATTATATTCAGCCCGATCCTCGGAACCAAGAAGAAGCAAACCCCGTGTATCAAATTGCGAATAACGAACGGCTCGGCACGAGAAATCGCGCCCTGTTAGGCACCAATTTCAGTTGGTCTATTACTCCGCAATTTAAAGCGGTAGGCTCTATGAGTTTTGACCGTTCAGCCCGCCAGTGGAAAAATTATTATCCCAAAGGGTGGCTAACCGTAACTCCAAGCCCCAATTATAACGATGGTAATCTGGGCAAATCAGCCACCAGCGAAGAAGCCATTAACGGTGATGTAGGTTTAACCTATGCCACTCAAACAGGGGATATGGATTTGATTGTTCGCGGTCGTTATAACTATGAATCATATAATTACAACTACAATAGCGGCAGTGCTTGGAAGTTGGCTGTTGGTGATGTCCCTCAGTTAGAAACCGGTGAAGAGAAATCGGTGAACTCTTCGGGTCAAATTATCAATTCAGATGGGGCCAATGTGGGAGCCCAGATTGATTTTAAGGACCGTTATATTGTGGATGTTGCCGTTCGTCAGGATCGCAGTTCTCTGTTTGGTCCTGAGAGCCGAGTGAACAACTACTATAAACTCAGCGGTGCATATCGGTTAAGCGAAGAAGGTTTTTGGAGCTCACTTAAGGGAATTTTCCCAGAATTCAAAGTTCGTTTCAGTCAAGGAACTGCTGGTGTTCGCCCTGCTTTTAGCCAGCAGTATGAAACCTGGTCAGTGGCTGGCGGTAATATTTCTAAGTCAGTACTTGGAAATAATGACTTGAAACCGCAGACAACCACTGAAACAGAATTTGGTGTTGACTTCAGCATTATGGATATCGTTTCCGTTGAATTAACCCAATCCAGCTCCCTCAATGAAGATCAGCTTCTTCCTGTGCCTCTGGCCGGTTTTTATGGCTATAGTGCTCAGTGGCGGAATGCAGGTACACTCGAATCGGAGGCGACAGAAGTATCTATAAACGCATCTGTGATCAACACCAGGGATATGTCATTAACCCTGGGGCTTAACTGGGATAAATATGATCAGAATATTACGGAATTCAATATGCCGGCATACTTGTATAGTGCCGGTGGTCCGTTAGTCTTTTACATGAAAAATGAAACTCAATATGCATCTTTCTGGGGAACAAAATGGACGAGAGCAACAAGCGATCTTCCTGCAGACGACCAGCAATATGCGAGCCAATTTGAAGTCAACGATGAGGGATTCCTGGTTTGGGTAGGCGAAGGCAATACCTACCAAGATGGAATCGCCAAAACATTGTGGGGAAAAGCAAGCTCAGATATGAGCCAAACCTACAATTGGGGCCGCCCCATCCAGTATGTTGATGCAGATAGTAAAACACCTAAACTCCATCAAATCGGTACTTCTGTAGCGGATTTCGGTTACGCATTCAATGCCAATTTCCGTTTTCAGGGCCTAACGGTTTATGCCCTGTTTGACGGTCAAAGCGGCGGCGACATCTATAACCGCACCCGCCAATGGGGTGCCCGCGAAGCAGCCACCGGTGATGTAGATCAACATCAAAAAGCAGATGGGATGAAAAAACCCACAATCTATTATCGGGATCTTTATCATGTGAACGCACCAAACGACTTCTACGTTGAAGACGCTTCTTACCTTAAATTGCGAGAATTGGCTGTCAAATTCAATGTAGCCAGCCTGGTTGATCTGCGAGGATTTGGTATCAACGGTTTAAACGTGGGTATTGTTGGTCGTAATCTGATTACATGGACAGACTATAGAGGCTATGATCCGGAAGTGGGTCGTGGCGGCGGTCAGCTCGGTTCTGCGGTGAATGCACGTGTGGATTCATACACATATCCGAACTACCGAACATTTTCATTCACAATGGATATAGATTTTTAAGGAAAGTAGAGCATACATATGAATATCATAAAGAAAACAATAAGTCTTACTTTGGTTGCTGTACTAGCCATGTCCGGCTGTGCCGACCTGGATGTCACCAATGACAATGCGCCTGACCAATCACGTGCTCTTGCGAAACCCGCAGATGTTGAATCTTTGATTAAGAGTACGTTCTTAACCTGGTGGCAAGGAACACATACAACGGGTGGTTCTTTTAACCCCGGTGTAATGGCAGATGCCAATACTTCCTCTTGGGGAAATTACGGCATGCGAGAACTTGCATCTGAACCTCGTGCAGCCGCAAATAACAGCCCCGCATGGAACTATGCCTATGCTTTGGAACAACCCTGGTATAGTTGGTACGGCGCTATTTCTGCTGCGAAAGATGGTTTATCCGCAATAGCGGCAGGTCAAGAAGGTGGAAAAAGCTTCTTAGCCGATGCCGATTCAGATACGAGAGCGAAAATATTCGCCAATTTCATTATGGGTATATCAAATGGAATGGTTGCCATTTACTATGACAAAGGGTTCCTGGTAACAGAAGATACTGATTTCAGTGGAGAAATCAATACCGTGCCCTACGATGAACTCATGACGGGCGCCATTGCCATTTTAGAACAGGTCATTAGTGATTGTAACTCCAACGCTGCTGTTTCTTTACCGGAAGGGTGGCTACAAATCGCGAACCTCACGCTGGGTGATCTTGGTAAAATAGCCCACAGTTTTGTTGCCCGTTTTAAAGCAGGCGTTTCCCGGACCCGTCAAGAGCGGGGTGCTGCAGATTGGGCATCCATTAAAAGTCACGCCTCCCAAGGCGCGCCCATGGCGCCAGCAGGTGATGGTGATTACTGGTGGACCCGTACACAGTATTATACAGGAGTTTCTGCAAGTTGGGGACGTTCTGATTATAAAATGCTTGGTCCTGCTGATAAATCCACTGGTTATGCAAACTGGCTGGGTGATGGTTCTGATGCAACCATAGCTGGGCGTAAAGCCTATTCAATGGAAACAGATGATGCCCGTATTACAGGCCCACTGGATGCCGATGGCAACCAGACCCAGGGACTATATGCTAAAAATGAGTATCGTACTCGTTTAATTGCATCTCGCGGAACCTATCATCAGACTTATTATCTGTTCAATAGAACACGTGACTATGCTGTTGACCAAGGACTTGTGGGTCCTATGAAGGATATTAACCAGTCTGAGCTGGACCTTCTGCAGGCGGAAGCAGCGCTTCGTTCCGGTGATGCAGCTGGGGCTGCAACGCTCATTAACAAAACGCGTGTTAGTAATGGCGCTTTAACAGCCGCCGCCGCCGGTGATGGGATTGGTTCTGTATCTGATGCAGCCAATGCGTTAGATGGCGGTTCCTTATGGGCCAAGTATAAATATGAAAAGATCATAGAAGGATGTCTCATGCATCCTTATACTGGTTATACCGATCGTCGCGGTTGGGGTGACCTGGTTAAGGGTACACCCACAATGCTGGCAATCCCTGGTAAAGAACTTGAAATCTTACTGATGGAGAATTATACCTTTGGCGGTCAAGATGCTATAGGTACGCCGGGAACAGCTGGTAAAATCCGAAATAATGGATATAGAAGTCACGGATTTAATATTGAATGGGAAAGAGTGACTCCCCTGAATAAAGCGGATTTACATTAAATCCTGATTAAAATTAGGTTAAAAAAAGGCTCCGCATTTGTGGAGCCTTTTTATTAATATTCATATATGATGTTAACGAAAAAAATATCGGCTACCTTGTTAATTTCTGCCTTGGTCTGGATTGGATGCAGTGGTGTCCCATCTGGCGCCATAACAGAATATCGAACAACGGTTGGTACGGCCACTATAGATGATTTTAATATGTTATCAAATAAAATATTGAATCGACATCGTTACCTTGTGGATCGTACACTGGATAGAGGCATGGGTGCTATAATCGAATGTAAGTATGAATATCCTGGTATTTCTAATGAAGAAGCGCTGAAGGGTATCCGAGAAATCAGATACATACTAACTGTTGAAGCAAGGGCGAAAGGCGGCGCCGGCGGTATGTTTTCTGTCCGGGCGATTACACGTTCTTATGGACGGTTCGGTATGAGTGAAGACTGGGTGGATATTCCAATCAACGATGAAACCAAGCGCCGTGTTAAATTATTTGCCACTGATTTAAAAACAGAATTCGAAAATAAAATTCGCTCCTTTTAAAATTTTTTACCCTTTGAGGTCTTCCCCTTATGGGGAAGACCAAGATGGGGTCAAACATAAATGAGGAAGATTAATTTCCCAGCCGTGGATCTTGATGACGGATCCGTCGTATTGTGGTTTAATTTATTTTTTGATCAATATAGATTCATTTTCAATTACTCGGTACCAACCACCAGAAGTAATCCCTGAAAACGTTTGTGTTGTTTGGGATCCAGGCCAAAAAACATTGATTGTTTTAATTTTACCATCTTTTCCGAGACCAATCATTTGATCAAAGGGGTTCCCCCCAAAACTGCCACCACTAGACACAGTGCGAAAAATGGAAGAGCCATTCTCTAACACAATTTCAATTCGTGCTCCTAAAGCTAATTTATTCGTTTTATTTCCCCTGAGGGAAATGCCAATCCAATGGGTTTTCCACCCTCCGGGATTTTCAAAAAGCGCATTTTGATATACACTGCCCTCATAAGCGCCACCCATAACTGCATGAATATCCAGATCTCCATCCCTGTCAAAATCAGCAAAAGAAACACCATGCCCTTTTTGCAGGTGGCCAAATCGGCCATGAAAGGTTACATCGTCGAAGGATTCCCCCCTTTTATTTAAAAACATACGGTTGGGCTGTATAGATCGAAAATCAGGGTCGCCGGTCCCGGCATAAAAGTCAAGGAATCCATCATTGTTGAGATCACCAAAATTACTTCCCATGGTGAGGAGAGGGTGGTCCAAGTTGGCTTTTTTAGTCACATCAGTGAATGTGCCATCTTTGTTGTTTTGATAAAGCCGAGGAGATTCACCATCATGTTTTAATCCAAGATAATCCATGGCCACATGGCCGGAGCTGTTATCATAGCCGGATACCCAGATATCTTCCCAGCCGTCGTTGTTGAAATCCCAAAACCAGGCAGGGAAACTATTGATGGGTTCAGTAACACCAGATTTTTTTGATATCTCTTTAAAGTGATAATTGTTTTCCGGCCCGCTATTTTGGAATAGCAGGTTGGGTTCCCCCAAGCGAGAGATATATAAATCCAAAAAACCGTCATTATTGATATCCCCCCAAATAACAGCTTTTATAAACCCAATGGCATTGATATTATGGGCTTGGGCGACCTCAAAAAAAGTGCCATCACCATTATTTTGATAAAGTTCGGAAATATGGTTGGAGCCCCCTGTGTTTTCATTGCCGATAAAAAGATCGAGCCAGCCATCGTTGTTAAAGTCTCCCCAGGATGCCGTTTGGGTGGGATGTTCAGAATAAATATTGGTTGAGATAGTCACATCTGTGAAGGTGCCATCACCATTATTTTTTAACAATGAATTAGGATGGTTTCCATCTTCTCCAAACCATCCACCGCGCAACACAAATACATCAACCCAGCCATCATTGTCATAATCGCCATGGACCATATTGAGGCCCCCCGTAATCCCAATTAGATTGGCAGATTCGGTTTGGTCCTCAAATCCGCTATTTCCCATATTCTTAAAATAATGGAGTTGATTATCCAACCCCCAGGATGAAACCATAATATCCATCAATCCATCCCCATCAAAATCGTCAGCAATTGAACCGCCTGCAAGGCTAATATGATCTAGGCCGGCAGATTCGGCGATTTCTGTAAACTCAGGAAATGTGATTGAATCAGAAGGTGTGAGCTGTGGGATTAGCCAACGATGGGGTACTTTATCTGGATAGCCCCCTTTCACCATATAAGCGAGGTTTATTAACCACCGATACACATAGTCCTTTGGATTTTTTTCCAAAAGAGAGTTATAAATGTTAATTGCTATCTCAGCGTTATTTTTATTACGATGAATCCCAGCACCGCGAATGGGCATGATACAAGATTCTGCATTATGGCCATCCAGGCAGTTTGTTTCTTCTCCATGGCGGAAATGGGTGATTGCCAATAAATCCTGAATAGCGGTCATGAATGATTCGGGAGGATTGATTTTAAGCGAATCAATTGTATACAGTACATCATTGTATTGATCAATGGACTGTTGGGTGTATCCTGCATTCAACATTTCGTTTGCGATAACAGATTGATGTTGGAGGGCAGCAGAAATGTGGTCATCAACAATTTGATTTTGCAGCCAAGCCAATCTTTTTTTATTGGCATATAAATTTATTTCAGGGTTAACCATTTCTGATTTTTCTGAAAGGATTCGAATCATTTCTTGGTGGCTTTTTAATTCAGTTGATTCGCACCCCCAACAGGTGAGTAAAATCGATAATATCAGAATGGGTTTAAAATTTATCATTTAACCAATCTTAACTCATTGATTAACAAGGTGGGAATTTTGTTATTGGTAGAAAAAAACTGCTCACTATTTACCAAAAACAAATAACAAAGTCCCCGTACAAGCCCCATCACAGGACATGATGTCCTGTGAGAGATTTGATATTTGAGCGGGGACTATTAATATTTAAAACGCCTGTCCAAAGAATACAGCATTGAGGAATAATCCATTTGTCCCATACCAAAAAGCCCGAAAGTTTGGATTATCCGCAAAAAGCACGACATGCCCCCGGCCCTGTCTGCGCGCAATGATGGATGCGCTTCCTTTTATTTCAGCCAATTTTTCTTCCGAGATATAACCACTGAGCAACGGTGCTTCTGTATAGCGCCCCACGTTGGCAGCGGTTTTTGCAGATAATGCATAAAAGGCATCACCGCGCCTGAATACCGGTGCCGATTTTCCATATCCATACGCAATTGGATGGGTGTTGTCTAAAACAATTTCAAAAATGGCACCGCCGATTCGCTGGGCACCGGTTACCGCCGGAACTTGATCATAGGGAATATCCAGCGTATCTTTTATCCCTTTTTTGAGTTTTTCATCCAAAATCTTTTTATTAACTACCCACTTTGATCCGGTTTGGGTAGCGATTAAGGTTCCCCCATTTTTGATCCATGTTTTGATAGCCAATACATCGTTTGAATCCAAGTTGGCATAATTGCCATCGGGAATAATAAGTGTATTGTATTTAGATAATTTTGCGGCGTTAAGTTTTTTCGCATTCAGCAGGGAAACAGGAATTCCCATTTTGTGGTTTAATAAATGCCAAACTTCCCCCACACCATAGGACGAGGTTCCTTCTCCGGAAAAAATTGCCACTTTTGGTTTTTGAAGCACACCCTGGAATGCACCGCCCAAATCCGGCCCCATTGGCGTTGCAGCACTATTTGTTGCATAAATGTTTACATGGTCTATTTCAGCGAGGTGGTTTACCATTTTATATATATCATCAGGCGAAATATTTGCATCTGCATCTCGCTGAAGGACAGGGATAACAATCGTTCCCCGATCGAATTGGATTTCTTTTCCATCGATGATTGCCGAAAAGGGCAATGTGGTAAGTCTTGGGAGAATTCCAGAATTTAGAATAGCGTATAATGCTTTGGGAGAATAATAGCGATCCCATTTCATGAGATAAGCCGATTGGGCTCGTCCGCCAATGACAGATCCGCCATTCAGTTCAACCGGGTTGAGTTGTGTCCCTAAATAAGCGGATGGGTTTTGGCGTAATTCGTATGATTCAACGCCATAGGCAAGGGGGAGGGTCCAGGCGGAGACATCATAAAAAAGAGAATCTTGAAAGGTTACCACCTTCTCCATTATGCCTTTTAAGAAGCGCGTCTGGGGTTGGTTGGATGGAACGATTACCGCATCACCTGGTTTAAACTTTTTCTGTTTTATAGTCAGTGTCTTTTTTAGCTCATGGGCCACAATACGATGTTTTTGAAGATTTTGAATCAACATTTGGGCACGGGTTCTATTTTTCTTTAGACTGATTACGTATCCTGTTGCTGGATTCTTTTTAGCTGCATCCGGTGCTGTCGCATAGAAATCACGCTGGTAGGAGAGAAATTCTTTCCGAAGGTCGGTTAGTCCATCCAGCGTTCCCAGGGTGGATACAAAATGATTGCGAACGGTGAATGCATAGGTCAGGCGACCCTGGTTGGTTTTTGTTTCCAGGGCCCGGGAGGAGGCCTGTTCAAACAAAATACCCACGGATCCATGGATATCACCGAATGAAGAGCCCTTTCCATAATAAAAATCATCATAGGACTGTTGGGAATAGTACATGGATTGGATACTATCTAATCGTTTGGCGTGGTAGGGCGCCAGCTTTCCCGCAAGTTCAAATGTTTTTTGTGGCGTATTGGGATTATTCCGGCTGGGTATGCCGGGCTGAAAAAAGAATGTTGAGTTCGATCCCATTTCATGGGCGTCCAATAAAAATTGAGGACGCCAATGGTGAAATAATGCAACACGGCCATTGGACTCCGGCTGTGTAACCGGCATCCAATCCCGGTTCATATCAAATAGATAATGGTTGGTTCTTCCTCTTGGCCAGGGTTGATTGTGTTCCCGGTCTTGTGTGTCAGATGTGGGGACAGCACCGCGGTTGCCGTTTACCCAGTTCACAAATCGATCCCGTCCGTCCGGGTTAAACATGGGATCAATAATTAAAACCATGTTTTTTAACACATCATCAATTTGCTTTCCATTCCCCGCTGCCAGATGATATAATAAAAGGAGAGATGCTTCTGTACCGCTGGCCTCATCTCCGTGGATAGAAAACCCCAGATAAGCCACCATTGGCATTTTATTTAAATCTTTATCGGTAACCCCATTTGGATTATTCGACAATGTTAAGTTGGCCAATCGGATGGCCTCCAATTTTTCGTGGTTGTCCGGGTGGGTCACGATGGCGTGAATCAGACGGCGCCCTTCGTGGGTTTTCGCATGGTCTTCCAAAATAATTCGGTTACTTCGAGAAGCCAATGCTTCAAAATAATCGATGACCTGATCGGTCCGCGTATGGCGAGATCCGATTTGATGTCCGATAATTTCTTCCGGTTTCGGGATAGAAGCATTATACCGGACGCCCCTGATTTTCATGGGGAGTTGAATATTGTGTTGAGAAAACAAAAATGAAATCAGAATAATGAATGAAAAACGCTTCATGAGACCTCTCCTCTATTAAATTAATGGATAAAGTTAAAACAGGAACATTATTCAAGAATGGATAATTTAAGCTGTCGAATATCTTGGTAAGACACGATTAGAATTACGCCTAAATTCATCCTTGAAAGTGATTTAAAAATATGCCAAACGAATCAATTGAATTAAAAATTAAGGGAATGCATTGTGCAGGCTGTGTGGGCATCATCGAACGTGCATTGAATCAAGTAGAAGGTGTAGAGAAAGCAGTTGTCAATTTAACGTTAGAAAAAGCCCGAGTGGCTGGAGAAGTTCGTGTCGATCAATTAATTCAAGCGATAGAAAATACTGGGTATGGAGCGGAACACATTGAACAATTGGAAGTTTCACCAGAAGATAGACCGGATGAAAATTTAAATCGGTCAAAACATCCAATGGTCTTTGCCTGGGTTGTTACAGCAATCATTATGCTGTGGATGATTCCCAATTGGATTTCGGGCATTATGTGGCCCAGTGACACCTTATATATACACGGCATGATTGGTTTAAGCGTCATTGTTTTGGTTTTCCCGGGCAGGGAGACCCTCAAATCAGCCTGGCGGTCTGCGATACACTTTTCTCCAAACATGGACGTCCTGATAGCTTTGGGGTCTTTAGCATGTTTGGTGACAGGTGGTTTAAAAGCCATGGGAATGAATATTCACTCATTTGCGGGCATTGCGGGAATGATTATGGCCTTTCATTTAACCGGGCGATATATGGAAGCAAAAGCCAGAGGAAGGTCGTCCCAGGCCATTAAACGCCTCATGTCTTTGGGGGCAAAAAATGCAATTATTCTAAAGGAAGGCAAAGAAATTGAAGTGGCCGTGTCCAGCATCCAGGTGGGGGATATCATGATGGTAAAGCCCGGAGAAAAGATCCCCACCGACGGATTAATAATCAAAGGAGAAAGCGCAGTGGATGAATCTATAGCCACAGGCGAATCGCTACCGGTGAATAAATCAGAAGGGGACAATGTAATTGGCGCCACCATTAATTTAGATGGATCTATCAGGGTAGAGGCGACTAAAATCGGAAAAGATACATTTGTAGCCCAAATGGCCAAGCTAGTTGAAGAAGCACAAACAACAAAAATTCCCATTCAGGCATTTGCAGATCAGGTGACCGCCATTTTTGTTCCCATTGTATTGGGTTTGGCCACGGTTACTTTTTTTGCCTGGAGAATATTTCCAGATTTCATGCAAAGCGGGATGGCTGTATTTGTGAATATTTCCCCCTGGGGAAATCTGGACGCATCCTCCGCAACTATGGCTATATTTTCTGCCGTAGCGGTTTTGGTTATTGCCTGCCCCTGTGCCCTGGGACTCGCCACACCCACCGCCCTTATGGTAGGGAGCGGTAAGGGCGCGGAAAACGGTATCCTTATTCGAAACGGCGCCGCCATTCAACGGATGAACGAAATCACTACAGTTGTGTTTGATAAAACAGGAACGCTTACGGAAGGAAAGCCAAAAGTGATTCAAGTAAAACAGTTAAGCACTATTGGAGAAAACGATCTTATTCGGATGGCGGCCAGTATAGAAAAACATTCCACCCACCCTCTGGGGGCCGCCATTGTCCAACTGGCAAATGAAAAACAAATCGGATTAGATGAAGCAAACGACGTTCAGGGAAGCGCAGGAAAGGGAATGACAGGCAAATTTGGTAGCGCTGTCATCAAAGTGGGGAGTGCTGGTTTTGTCGGATTTAACGGTGAAATGAATGAAAAAGGGTCTCATGTATTTCTTGCTATGGATAATACGGTTTATGGCGTTTTTATATTGGCAGATGAAATGAAAGATAACGCTGGGGAAACTATCAAAAGTTTGAAGTCAAAAAATATTAAGACAGTCATGCTCACAGGGGATAAAAAAGAAGCAGCCCATTTATTGGCCGACCAAATTGGTATTGATGAAGTATATGCGGAAGTTCTGCCGGAGGATAAAACCCATATTATACAATTACTTCAGGATAAAGGAGAAATCGTCTGTATGTTAGGTGATGGTATCAACGATGCACCCGCCATTGCCCAGGCAGATGTTGGGGTGGCCATGGGAACAGGGACAGATATAGCCATGGAAACAGGAGACATTATATTGGTGAAAGGGGACTTGCTGAAGCTCAATCAAACATTTTCACTGGCCAAAAAAACGTTTCGGAAAATCAGGCAAAATCTGGTTTGGGCCAGTATTTATAATTTAGTTGCCATCCCATTGGCGATTTTCGGCGTTCTTCATCCTGTTTTAGCCGAGGCTGCCATGGCTATTTCTTCTATAAACGTGGTGGGAAACTCCAACCGTCTCAGTCGAGAAACGCTTTAAATTGTCCCTAACCGCCAACACAAATTTAAATGGAATAAAAATAAGTTTGCACATCCATAAATAATGATTAGCTTCACCGCCAGAGGTAAGGGAGGATTTGTGCGTTTGTTACATAAATCCTGCTAATTCTATAAAATTTTGTTAATAAACCCGAACATTACCGTGGAGATTAAAATGAGAAAACTCGCAATTTTGTTCTTTGCCATAATATTTTCTGTTGGTCTAACCGCCCAGAATTTATCTGGTAAATTGAGTGGTACTGTCTCATCTGATGGTCAGCCCTTAGTAGGTGCAAACGTCATCCTTGAAGGAACTTCAAGCGGTGCGGCTACAGATGAAAATGGTACATACTATATTTTTGACGTACAACCCGGCATTTATACATTGCGGGTAAACTATATTGGGTATAAATCCCAAATAGTTTCAAATGTACGCGTAACCATTGGCTTAACAACGGTCCAAGATTTTGAAATGGAAGTTGCTGCCGTTGAAGGAGAAACGGTTGAAGTAACCGCGGAAAAACCTTTGATTGAGATCACAGCCACAAACGTATCCAGAAGCATGGATGCAGAAGCCATTGAGAATTATGCTGTGCGGAATGTAACAGCCATGGTCGCCAGTCAGGCGGGTGTGGTCCAAATGCATGACGGTCTTCACCTTCGCGGTAGTCGGGGAGAAGAAATTGGCTATACGCTGGAAGGTGCATCTATGGTCGGCGCCGCTGGAAAAGTTGTTTCAAATGCAATCCCGGAAGCGCTGGAAGCCATTGCCGTTCAAACGGGTGGTTTTGATGCCAGTGTTGGTAAGGCCAACGCAGGGATAGTTCAGCAGTCATTAAAAACAGGCGGCAGCCGATATTCTGCATCAGTATTGATGGAGAGTATGTCCGGTGGAGACCCTTGGGCAGCTACCGGTGACAAAGATATGACCTTTACGTTTCAAGGCCCCATCGGTGATAAAATTCGATTTTTTGGTGCTTTTAGACAAACAAGTACCGATAATTATAAAAACCAAAGCCGTTGGTTTACACCATTTACTATTGCTGAGGGTAACCCAATCGCAGATAAAGTTGGTGGATTAACCGAATCTGGCGATTATGTGGTTTTAAGTTCAAAATCATACACATTTACCGATGTAGATCATGATGGTGCTTATACAGCTGATGGTGACGGTAGGCTTCGTGGAAGTAACGATTCTTATGCTTTTGATAATCTATCCGATGACTTAAGCTTTAACGGTACGCTTCAATTGGATTTCAATCCATTGGTGCTTCGTTTATCTGGCGCCTTTAATACGGATACCTATTCAAGTGCAGGTCTTCCTATTCAGAGCATGTTCAATACACGCCGACATGAAACGCAAACTAAAAATAATTTAATTAACCTGAAGGCAACCTACTTTTTGAACGCCAATACCTATATCCGTGCCAATGTGCGGACCATGGGCCGGTCTTATGAATCATACGATAAAGGATTTAAAGAAGCGGGTATATTCAAAACGGGTGGCAGCGAATTGAAAGATTGGCTGAAGTGGGGTGACAGAGATGAGGTAGCCAAGGTAGACACCAATTGGTCAAACCATTTTGGAACCCCTGGGCAGGATTCTCAGTTGGATATATATCAATATGTAGAGCCTTCAAACTACAACCTTAACGGTTTCCGTTTTCAACGGGACGGTATGCGCCGCGGCGGATACAGTAAAGGTGAAGATAGTTATATCGGCTTCGATGCTGAATTTGTTACCCAGATGGGTGAGCACGAAATCAAAGTCGGTGGTGATTATACCCAATACGTTTATAAAAGATACGGTTACAGTGGTATTAACTCTCTCAATTCCAAAATTAATCAAGACTCCACGCTATATGACGCAGTGGTGGCGCAAAACGCACGGATTGAGACAGAAATTCTCAACGCACGCCTTTCTTCATGGGTCGGTTACGACTTGTTAGGAAGAGATTGTGACGATGGCGGTAGTTGCACAGATTATGATAAACCCAGGAATCCTTGGAATATGTCATTTTATATAAATGATAAATTCGAAGCGGGTGATCTGATCGTGAATGCTGGGTTGCGCTATGAAGCCATTGACCAGGCAAATGTGGATCTCATGGATTATGACAACCCACCATTAGACAAGAACTATACAATTGTGGCAGCAGACCATGCGACCATGGGATTTAAATCTATGCCTACACAGACATATCTATTGCCCCGAATCGGGCTTGGTTTCCCAATTACGGATCGTTCTAATTTTCACTTGAATTATGGTAGATATGTTCAAATGGCACCCATGAATCGTTTGTATCGGAGTCGTGGTTCAGGTACCTCATCTTGGGGACTGAAGCCGGTGAGAGAAACAAAATTCGAAATGGGTTATGGTACGCTCATTGGCGACGTTGCTTCTGTTGACTTTACGGTTTTTGCCCGTAATCCTCAGGACCAGATCAGTCGCGATGTTTATGAACCGGATCCCACGCAAAACTTTTTTGGGTTGCGGGATCATACCAACTATGTGAATACAGACTTCTCTAACATTATTGGTATTGAGGTTGATTTTAAAACATCTCGTGTGAACAATGTCCAAATGCAGGCGAACTACGTGTTCCAGGATGTGCGGGGTACGAACTCCTATCCATATCTGGGTACCATTGGCTGGGGGAAGCCCACCATGATCGCCGCCACACGGTATGACCAGCGCCATCAGGCCTCTGTTATCCTGGACTATAGAACAGGGAGAACTGGCAATGTGGTTTTAGACAATCTGGGAATGAACATGATCGCTTCGTTCAACAGTGGACATCCTTACACAATGTCTGATGGATCCATGGGACAGCGTGATGCAGGTGAAGGTGCGCTTCTTTCTGATAATGACCCCCGTAACCGGAGGCCGGTGGAAGCAATCAATTCATCTACAACGCCGTCATATTTTAACATAGATCTGAGCTTGGATAAAGTATTCAGGGTTGCAGGCACCAATATAAAAATTTACGCAACTATTACAAATTTGCTGAATACACAGCATATTGTTAATGTGTATAATCGGACTGGTGATGCATATGATGACGGTTTCTTAAGTGATCCAGATCTAAGTAGCCTGATTATTCAGAGTCGGGGACCAGAGTATGTCGAAATGTATGAGAAGATCAATCTTTCCAATCGTAACCATTGGTTAAATGACCATGGGTTTGATCTATTTGGTGTTCCTCAAGAAATTAAAACAGGTATTCAAGTCTCCTTCTAAGGGGATAAATACCATACAAAACAGTGGAGATTTTTATGAATTTCAAAAAATCAATCATTTGGGTAATCACAAGCACCCTTCTCTTGGTTTCGGTCATTAGTGCTGACGTACCAAAAAGAGACAGGGATGCAGGTAAAACGGCAGCAAGCCGTTTGGCTAAGCTTGATGATACAGTCCCAAAAGCTACGTTTTTCAATATTAACAGTTGGAAAATACAAATGGAAAACACAGGATTCTTCCAGTGGAATGGTACTTCACACGGTTCTGCCGGAAACTATCCCAAAGGGATGGGTGGTGTTATTTTTGCAGAAGGGATTCTTTGGGGAGCCAAAGTATCAGATACATACGGTGTTAAATCCGATGGAAGTATCTTAACCGATGGTTCCGGTGGTGGAACACCCCGTATTCGGGTGAATGGTTCTATGTATAATACAGGCCTTAAGGCCGGTAAGGTACTTAGGGATGCCACTGGAAAAATTAAAACTTCCGGCTATTCAGAAAACTATCGGACACAACAAATATGGCGTGTTCGTAAGGATTTCTTTAAAGGAGACCTCCGCGGTGATGCAGCCATTTTAAGAGATATTTCAGCAGAAAATGTGACCGACGCACAAATGGATGCAGACCGGGCACAATACCAGCACGACTGGGATCACTGGCCTACGGATGAAGGCGCACCCTACGATGATGTAAATGGTGATGGATCCTACACCCCAGCAACATGGGTCGAGGAAACTAAATCATGGGCAGGAGATATCCCTGGGATTCCTGGCGCTGACCAAACCGTTTGGACTGTGGCCAATGATTTGCCCGATGAATTCACGGAAACGGGAATTCCATTCAGTGTATCAGAAGGCGGTTGGGGCTCTCCTCCAATCGGTTTTGAAATGCAGATTACACTTTGGGGATATGATTTCCCATTTTCAAACCCTCTATCGAGCATGATGTTCAAACGGGCCAGAATGATTTATGTCGGTTTACCCGGCGGTCCTGACGATGCAAAGCTTGATACACTATATTTTACTCAGTGGTCAGATCCTGATTTGGGCACATATACAGATGATTATGTCGGATGTGATACGACACTTTCTTTAGGGTATGTATACAATGGTAATACATTTGATGACCAGTTCTTTAGTTCTTATGGTAGTCCGGTACCTGCAGGTGGTTATGACTTCCTGGAAGGGCCAAAAGTGGATTCAGATGGAGATGGAGACCTGGACACATTGGGCATGACCAGTTTTGTTTATTTTGCAGCTGGTTCATCAGTGAGTGATCCAAGCACAAGAGTATATGCTGGTACATTGCAGTGGTTTAACCTGATGGAAGGATTTTTACCCCGACCAGAACATCCAACACAACTACCCTTCGTTGATCCGATTACCGGATTGGCTGAAATCTTTGTCATGGCTGGTGACCCCACAAAAGGAACTGGCTGGATCGATGGTATGGTTTTGCCTCCTGGCGATCGTCGTCTGGTGATGAACACAGGTCCATTCGAAATGAGCCTGGGTGATACACAGGATGTAGTTATCGGTTTAATTGGTGGTATGGGTGGAGATAACCTTTCGTCTGTGACCGTGTTAAAATACAATGATATTTTCGCACAGTTTGCCTATGATAATGGTTTTTCACTTCCTTCGCCTCCTCCAGCACCCGAAGTATCTGTATTTGAAGGTGATGGATATATTACCTTGAACTGGGCCGAAACATCTGCCTATATAAATACGGAAAGTTCAAACAATAAAGGCTTTAAATTTGAAGGGTATAAGATTTATCAGTTGCCCAACGCATTGGCTGCGGGTAGCGATGGTGTTCTAATCGATCAGTATGATGTTGCCAATAGTGTGTTGGTGATTACTGAAAAAGTAGTAGATCCTGCCACCGGTTTAATCCTTGAAAAGCCCGCCCATGTGGGTAGTGACAATGGTATTAGCCGTGTGTTAGTCATTAAAACTGACGCACTAAGAAATCGTCCCATTACGAATGACAGACCCTATTACTACGGTATCAGTGCATATTCATATCTTGAGGATAATGAATTTTCACCATTCAAATCCCTAGAATCTCCCATGACGGTTGTATCCGTCATTCCAAAATTACCAGATCCTGGTTCAGCATACACGGTAGATTCAGGTGATTATTTTGATATGACCCATAGTGCCGGAACCAGTGATGGTCAAGGCCGGGTAGAAGTTATTGACCCTGGTATTGTAACGGGACAGGACTATAAAGTTTCTTTTGAAGAAGATACTGTTTCAGGATCTCCCACTGAAGGTAGTTTACTCTGGAATGTTACAAACGTGACCTCAGGCAGTCAGGTGCTTACAGGGTATAATCAGGGATCAACATACGGAGATCCAGGCTTTCCTGCTGTAGAAGGTTTGACCTTTAAGGTTACGGGACCTCCCAATGCCTTTAAAAACTTCTTGGTAACAGCACATGGCGGCGGCGTACAGGATCCGCCATTGCAAGGTGCACAGGACTGGGGCGGATTTCCAGTTGCTTATACTGGTCGTGTTAACCAAGCTAGTGGAAAAGGTTGGTTTTTCCATGGTGGTGGCTCCAGTAGTGGTAGTTATGATACGATGATTAGCAGAATTATTCGCGGCAGTGGTTGGAAATACCTCATTCCGAACGATTTTGAATATCGATTTACTTACGAAGATGACAACTATGCTTATCTTGCATATACTAGTTGGTCGCTCATTCGCGTTCCATTTGAATTGTGGAACGTTACTGAAGGTTATCGACTCTGCCCATGGTCATATGACTATGACGGGAATGAGAACTGGAATCTAACTGCAAACGATAGTCCAGGGTCTGGTGGAGCAAATGATCCATTTACCGATTGGGTATATTCACGACTACCGGTAGATATGTCTGCTGGTGAAGCGGGTTATCAAGCGTGGTTAGCCGCTTCTATCGCAGCGGGTGTGGCCAGTGGCGGACCAGCAACACCGAATGCTGACGGGCATTATTTAACGGGCGCTACTGGTGCCGACTATTGGGAAGGGGGCACTTACGGTCCAGAACTTATGGGTCGGAATGTCTGGTTTGTCTGGAATTTAGATGACGTTTCTGATGGCACGATTGATGTTGACGAAGCTTTACAGAAAATGGAAAAGGGTACAGTTGTTAAAATTGTAACCAATAAAACCAATCAGGTTGCAGATGAATTCACGGTTACAGCACCATCAGTTGCTTCTACAAATGTTGTAGACGACGTGAAAAAGATAAGTGTCTTCCCAAATCCATACATGGGTTTCCATGATCTGGAAGGAACAGACTCAGTCATACCACTCCCCAAGTTCATAACCTTTAATCACTTACCCACAACCGGGAAGGTGATTTTTAGAGTATTCAATATTGCAGGGACTCAGGTTGCCAGTTTTGAAAAGAACACTACAAGCCAATACCAGAAATGGAATATGAGAAATTCAAACGAGTTTCCGTTGGCAAGTGGTGTTTACATTGTCCATATTGACATGCCGGACATTGGCGCCACTAAGGTGCTGAAACTGGCCATTGTCACTGAAGAAGAATTCGCAAAAGCCTATTAAGGCCAGAAGGAGAATTAATCATGATAAATAAAAGAATAATTACGATTGCATCAGTATTTGCAATCTTTGCGGGTTCTTTAATGGCGCAAGGATCACTAAGATATGGTGGCGATAATGCAGGAGGTATGCGAAATGGTACCTCTGCTGCAAGTCAGTTACTGATTCCACAGGGCGCTGCATACCTTACGGGAGGTGGCGCTGTTGCCACTGCAACCGGGGTAGGCGCAACCTATTGGAACCCCGCAGGTGTTGCACGTGCAGCCAATAGCTTAGAAACCACATTTTCCAATCGTTCATACATTGCTGATATGTCAGTAATATTTGCTGCCGCTGCCTTTAAATCTGGTAGCAATGCCTTTGGAATTAATATTCGCTCTATTGACATAGGAGAAATCCCAGTCACAACCGTGTTCATGCCAGATGGTACCGGTGAAAAATTCAGACCGAGTAATTTCACAGCTGGATTAACCTATTCTCGTATGATGTCTTCAAAAACATCTATGGGTATATCTGTTAATACCACCAGTGAAGGGTTCAAGCGAGTAAAAGGCCAAGCAATTACTGTTGACGCCGGTGTACAATATACCGACTTCCTGTCTGTGAGCGGATTAGACGTAGGTATTGCCGTCAGAAACTTTGGAAGACCCATGCGCTATGATGGTTCTGGTTTGTTACATAAAGCTGTTGTCATTGGTAGTGATCGTTTAACACAGTTCTACAAAGTTGAACCTGCAGAATTTGACGTTCCAATGTTATTTGAATTAGGCGGGAGCTATGCTATTGGTAATATGTTTTCCATTAGCGGTTCTTATGAAAGTAACAACTTTGAACAGGATAAACTGAAATTGATGGGTGCATATACATTGCCAGGATTGGTTACAGTGAGAGCTGGATATTTAACAAATATGGAAACAGTTACCATAAATGATGATAAAGCAACGACAACTGTTGATGAAAGCGAAAGAGAGATTATCGATATCTTTACTGGCGTTTCGTTCGGCGGGTCTGTTTATCTTCAGAAGGTACTGGGAATAAATGCATCAATTGATTATGCATACATTCCTGCAGAATACTTTGAAGGCAACACAGTGTTTACACTAAACGTTGGCTTCTAAGTAACAGTTATAAATAATAATGTAAAAGCCCTGTCCCACTTTGGGACGGGGCTTTTTTTTATCTATTAAGCTGAATAGTGGTGATTTAACCATATTCGGTCTCAAAGGTTTATCCAATTTTAACACATCTTTTAATCTAAAATCCTTTAGGTTTCCCAGAGAACTCAATTTGTGATTAATTTATATATATGAATACCCGGCTGATTTCAACCATCGCTATTTTATTTTTTGGATTGTCACTCACAGGATGCTCAAAAAGCAAGGAAAAGCAGAAACGGTTTCAAATTCCGTCACCAGCTTTTATATCAAAAAGATCCCATGTAAATTTTTCTGATTTTATTGGATCAGAACAGTGTGGGGAATGTCACCAAGGTATTTATACCGATTGGGAAAACAGTACCCATGGGAATGCGGGTGGCGGACCTGATGAGGTAACAATAATTGCGCCATTTAACGGCAGTCCAATATTTTTTAAAGATGTGACGGTTTACCCCGAGAAGAATGATCACCATTATCAATTTAAAATTATTCATAATAAATCAATGAAAGAACAAACCATAACGGTTGAAGCGGTTGTTGGCGGTGGATTTATGACTGGAGGAGGAACACAGACTTATTTTGGAAAATATGAAGACGGTACCTATAAATTTTTACCCTTTGATTATAGCCAGGCAGAAAAGAGTTGGTTTGTTCAGGTAAAAGGATCCGAAGTATGGGTTAAGCCGACGAAACATATTTCACTGAATCAATTATATAATTGGCCCCCTCACCGCGTTTTAGGAGAATTGGATGAAATTTCAAATTGCCAAAACTGCCATGGAAGTCAGATTATTGGAAAAAAAGTTGGAAAAAACTACAAAACGCAATTTACTACTTTAGCAATCAATTGTGAATCCTGTCATGGTCCGGCAAAAAAACATGTATCTATCATGTCTGATATTGTGAAAGGGAAGTTAAAAAACCCCACCACAATTGGAATCAACAGTCTTACAGGATTATCAACGACAGAAAGTTTAAACTTATGTTTTCAATGCCATGCGGTTAAAACACCCCTAAAAAATGGGTATCTACCCGGTGAGAATCTTCAAGAATATTATTCACTTCGTCTGGCCCTGCTTGGCAATCAGAACCCTTATGGCGTTGATGGTCGGATTAAAACGTTTGGGTACCAACAAAACCATCTTTTTAGTGATTGTTTCATTAATGGAGCCATGACGTGTACCAGTTGTCACAATCCC
>Ga0257108_1000051_pt1 | contig 30528 bp, 23 predicted proteins | sample LP_taG_FD_190181 | JGI IMG/M metagenome (GOLD analysis project Ga0257108, IMG submission 190181) | Marine microbial communities from Northeast Subartic Pacific Ocean, Canada - LP_J_2011_P26_1000m | ecosystem: Environmental > Aquatic > Marine > Oceanic | place: Canada: Northeast Subartic Pacific...
CACCCCGAGCCGGTCCTGAGGGGCGTGCTTCAGCGGTGCAGTGCAGGAAAGCCAGACGTCCCCGTCCAGATCGGCGAGGCAGTGCTCGAACTCGTCTATGTCCGCTGCCTCGAGGAAGACCGCCTGTGGACCCTCGATGCCCAGGTGCCGACCGACTGCGGCGAACAGGCGTGGTGTGAGCGAGTGAGAGACGGGGTATCCCGCGATGCCCCAGAACGACGGCTCACTCACAGGGAACCCTGCGGGTTCTCATCGATGAAGGTTTCAAGAGAGGTGTGGCCTCGCCGCGAGTGATGGACAGCGACCTCGATATCGCCCGGAGTGCCACGATGCGCCCCATAGAGGCGGTGGCCGAACAACTCGGACTGGCTCGCAGTGACCTGATTCTCCACGGCCCACACGTCGCCAAGATCAACTGGGAGACCATCAAGGCCAAGCAGAACGGGGACAGGGGCCATCTCGTTCTGGTCACCAGCGTCAGCCCGACTGCCTTCGGAGAGGGCAAGACCCTGACCACCATCGGCCTCAATCAGGGCCTCAACGAGCGCGGGCACAATGCCTGCTGCGTGATTCGGGAGCCCTCGATGGGACCGGTCTTCGGCATCAAGGGAGGGGCTGCCGGCGGTGGCCACTCGCAGGTGCTTCCGATGGAGCAGATCAACCTGCACCTCACCGGTGACCTGCACGCGGTCACCTCAGCCCACAACCTGTGCTCGGCCATCATCGACAACCACCTCCATAGGGGCAACGAGCTGGACATCGACATCAACCGAATCTACTGGCCTCGCGCCATCGATATGAACGACCGCAGCCTGAGGCAGGTCACCATCGGTCTGGGCGGGGCTGCGAACGGCGTCGTCCGCACCGACCGCTTCGACATCACCGCGGCCAGCGAGGTGATGGCCATACTCGCGCTGGCGAAGGACTACGTGGACCTGCGCGCCCGCGTCGGGCGCATCATCATCGCCAAGTCGAACTCCGGCGATCCGATCACCTCCGACGACATCGGCGCTGCCGGAGCGATGGCTCTGCTGATGCGAGAGGCGCTGATGCCGAACCTCGTCCAGACCCTCGAGGGCAACCCCGCCTTCATCCACTGCGGCCCGTTCGCCAACATCGCTCACGGCAACTCGTCAGTCATCGCCGACGACATAGCTCTCGCATGCTCTGACTACGTCATCACCGAGGCTGGCTTCGGCGCCGAGATGGGTGCCGAGAAGGCGTTCCACATCAAGGCACCAGCATCCGGGGTCGTGCCCGACTGTCTGATACTCAACGCCACCGTGCGCGCCATGAAGATGCACGGCGGCGGCTTCGCCTCCGGTGGCGGACGCAGACCGACTCCGGAGGAGCTCGAGACCGAGAACGTCGAGGCGACCAGGGCAGGAGCCGCATCGAACCTGCGCCGACACGTCAGGAACCTCGCTGAGACCAGCATCCCCGTCATCGTCTCGATCAACCGCTTCGCGCACGACACCGAGGACGAGATTGAGGCAATCCGAGACGAGGCCGTCAAGGCCGGAGCCCTCCGGGTCGTGCTGAACGAGTGTCACGCCAAGGGCGGGGAGGGTGCCACGGAGCTGGCCGATGCGGTCGTGGCCGCATGCGCGGCCCACGACGAGGCCGGCCGACCGTACACACCCACTGTCGAGGAGGGCATGACCATCGAGGAGAACATCCTCAGGGTCGCCACCAACATGTACGGCGCCCACACCGTCGACTTCAGCGACAAGTCCCAGGCCGCGCTCGAGACGCTCAAGGGCTGGGGGATGGGCTCGCTGCCGGTTTGCATGGCCAAGACTCAGTACTCATTCAGCCACGAGCCCAAGGTGCTCGGTGCGCCCACCGGCTTCACCCTCCCGATCCGCGAGATTCGCGTCAATGCCGGTGCCGGCTTCGTGGTCGCCATTTGCGGCTCGATGATGACAATGCCCGGGCTACCTACAAGACCGGCTGCCCTCGACATGGACATGGACGAGGACGGAAGGCTGACTGGCGTCTTCAGGTGAAGTGGTCGCATGCGCAGGATCAAGCGACTGGACGAGGGAGTCCGACTGAGGCTAGACGACGAGGACGACCTGTGGACTGTTTCGCAGTTGTGCAGGCCCGGAACTAGCGTGGGGATGCTGTCCCATCGCAGGGACTCAACCACCGGCACCCAGTCCGACAGCAGGGCGAAGAGCGCCGAGCGCAAGCCGATGTGGATAGTGCTCGAGGTCCAGGAGACGGCATTCCAGTCGTTCACCGACAACCTCCGTATCCACGGGGTCATCACCGAGGCAAAGATCGACATCGGAAGCCATCACACCCACATCATCAGCCCCGGCTCCGAGCTGGAACTTACCCGCGTTGGCGGCCTGCCACCAGCCGACAGATCCCTGCTCAAGGAAGCCCTCTCGGCAGGACGACGCGCCAAGTGCGGACTCGTGGTCGTCGAGTCGGACGAGGTTCTCATCTTCCAGGTCGCGGCCCATGGCATCCGAGAAGTATCGCAGTTCAGCATGAGGGGCGGCGGCAAGAAGGCCGACGACTCCACCAGCGTGCGCCGTGGCTTCTTCGAGCGCGTCGCCAAGGAGGTCCGACTCGTCTTCAAGGACCAGATGCCGATGGTCATCTGCGGTCCGGGAATGGCCCGCGAGCAGTTTGAGGCCCACCTCAAGGGGCAAGGCGCCCAGAACCAGATTCTCAATGCGGCGACCTCCATAGGAGGTCGGGCCGCAGCAAACGAGGTCCTAGCAGAAGGCCTCGCAGATTCGTTGCTGGGAGACTACTCGCTCACTCGGCAGGTACGAGCGATCGAGGAGGGGCTGAAGCGGATATCTACCGGTGGAGCGGTCTCATACGGTCCCGACGCGATAGCGGCCGCCGCCAAGCAGGGCGCCGTCGAGACATTGATCATCGAGGCTTCCATGCTGCGCAGCGGCGATGATGAGGCCCGTGAGCACTGGGAGAGGACAGCCGCCAGCGTAGAGGGCTCGGGTGGCGGCATCATCCAGGCCTCGGTCGACCACGACGCCGGCCAGCAGCTGCTGGGCTTCGGCGGGGCCATCGCCCTGCTCCGCTGGAAGACCGAGTAGGCAGGCTCATCACCGCCGAGCGTCAGCGGCAGGCATGGCTGCGAGCGAAGTGCGCATCGTCGCCTTCGGAAGGCCAGAGCGTGACGATGCCGTCTCAGCAGTGCTGTCCGCGGCAGCCCAACGAGGCGCTAGAACAAGGTTAGTGACCTCGGCTGCAGACGAGGACTTTGCGACGATGGACCACGGGGCCATCGACTGGAGAGGCGTCCTCGACAACGCTCACTGGTTGGTGTCTTCAGCATCAACCTCACTGGAGGGGACCTCACCGCGATATGCGTGGGGGGCAGCAATGACCTTCGGAGAGTTAGAGGGCGCGCGCACCGTGATGCTTGTTGACATGGCCTCAGACCCCTCTAGACTCGCTGAGTCGTGGGGTGCTGTGATTGGGAGGATTAGGCAGGTCCACGTCCTTTTCATCGCCCCCGAAGCCATCGACGCCCTGTCCGCTCTCGAGGAGGTCAGCGCCGCGGAACTCCTGCAGTCGATCCGCCACCGCAGCCTAGTCCCTCATGTCTGCACTTATCTTCCCAACGAGCGCATAGCGCTCGTCGAGCACTCGCTCGGCTCGGTCAGCGTGCAAACGAAGACAGAGTGCCAACCTCTGGAGTGGCTGGCCGCCTTCCTCTGCGAGCTTCCCTCAGCAGGTCCGGGGCAGGCTGGCGTCGAGCATGCATCCGGTGGGTGTTGAAACTTGAATCCGAACTGCATTTGACACCATTAGCAGAGACCCCTTTTGAAGGGGCACCCGTTCGGCCCGACCCGCGAGGGGTGCGAGCATGTCACTGAAATTAGGTCCGGCCGGTGTTCCGCTGTCCTGCAAGGGACGGACGATTGTCGAGGGAATGGACGACATCACCTCTCTCGGGCTTGATGCGATGGAAATACAGACCGTGCGAACGGTCCAGCCAAAGCACTTCGATCAGTACTGGCAGGCGGGCATACTTTCCTGGGACTCTGACCTCGAGATGAACCTCCATGGGCCCTACTACGCCGAACTCCTCGGCTCAAAGAGGGAGCGCAACCGAACACTCACCAAGATGGAGGCCAGCATGCAGGCTGGCAAGATTGTCAACGCGAGGCACCTGGTGTACCACGTAGGCCCCTACGGCGAGTACGAACCCGGCACCGAGGCAAACGAGCAGGTGGCGAACATCTTCTCCGGAGTAGTCGACCGGGTCCACCAGATCTGGGGCGACAAGTCGGAGGAGGAGGACTACGCCGCATTCCCATGGGTCCACAAGTCCAAACCCTCACTGGTAGGTATCGAGACCTCGGGCCGACAGGATCTGTGGGGCACGGTCGAGGAGGTCATCGAGGTCTGCAACCACGTCGATGGCACAGTGCCCGTGCTCAACATGGCTCACATCCACGCTCGCGGCCACGGTAGGATGAGGACCAGCGAGGACTACTCCGAGCTGTTCGAGCAGGTCCGCAAGGACTACGGCGGCAAGAAGTTCTACTGCCACTTCGCCGGAATCGAGCACCGAATGGGCAACGCACTCCATTACACCCAGATCAAGAAGTCCGATCTAAAGTTCGAGCCCTTCGCCGAGTTCCTCGCTGAGGAAGGAAGCTGGCTCGATATCACCATCATCTCCGACTCACCGCTGCTTGAGCACGATGCCATGTACATGCTGCAGCACTACGACAAGGCGAGGCAGAGGCTCCTCGAGATTCACGCTCGCGAGGAGCGCCGCATCAAGCTCGCGGTGGAATCGGGAATGTCATCCGAGGAGCTCGAGATGCTCGAGAAGGAGGCTGCCGAGGCGCGCAAGGCCAGCTCGGACGGAGAAGTCGAGAAGCCCGACTCGGACAAGCCCGCCAAGAAGGCGAAGAAACCGGTAGCCAAGGCCAAGGGCAAGATGATGTCATTCGACAAGGATGAGGACTAAGACGACCTCTTCTAGCAATTCCACCCTCGGAAGGCTTGAAGTCAGAATCACAGTGGCGAGGTTGCTACGGGACTGTAGCTCAGCTGGGAGAGCGCCGCACTGAAGATGCGGAGGCCGCTGGTTCAAGTCCGGCCAGTCCCACCACTCTCTGCTACTGTTCGCAGTGGTCCTGCTGATTCAGTTTGCATTCTCTAGGACGCCGGCTTGGAGGGCGTGGAGTTTACCGATCCCCACTGTCGCGGAATCAATCAAGGCATCGAGTTCCTCACGCGTGTATGTCGCCTCCTCGCCGGTGCCCTGGACCTCTACGAAGCCGCCGTCACTGGTCATCACCACGTTCATGTCGACATCGGCATTACTGTCCAGGATGTAGTCGAGGTCGGTCCTGACTTCGCCGTCGACCATCCCGACGCTGAGTGCGCCGACATCGTTTGGCATCACCGCGGCCTCGTGAGCAGCCCTCTCCTTGGCATTGAGTGATGGGGACTCCACTCCGTTGCGGATATCCTCTCTGGAGAGCCGCATCTCCTTGGGTAGGCACTCGCCCGATGCTATCAGTCGGCGGATTGCCAGTCTGAGGGCGATTGAGGCGGCGGTAACAGAAGCGCATCTCGTCCCGCCGTCGGCGTTCAGCACGTCGCAGTCTACTGTGAGCGCGATTGGACCGAGTTCCTCAAGGTCGACCGCGCCGCGCAGCGAGCGGGCGACCAGCCGCTCGATCTCTTGGGTTCGCCCCTTGGCGCCGTTGCGCTCGCGGCGGAACCTGCTGTCTGTTGAACCAGGCAGGAGTGCGTACTCGGCGTGGACCCAGCCGCGCTCCGCATTCCTTGGGAACCAGCGCGGCAGACCAGCGGCTTTTGTCGCGCAGGCAAGGACCATGGTGTCGCCCTGGCGGTACATCAGCGAGGCAAGTGCATTGGGGGTGAAATCGAGCGTGACCTCGATGTCCCTGAGCTCGTCTGCACCTCGGTCACTGCCTGTATCGCCCGACTTCATCTTCGCCATGGCACTGCGAGCGGCGATTCCCGCATGAATCATTCGCGTCGGGCGTGTGGTGGCCGGAAGGCGTCTACCACTGCCGAATCAGTCGTGATGTAAGGCCCTCCAACGAGGTCGATGCAGTAGGGAACGGAGGCGAAGACCTCGTCTAGTATCTCGCGGATCGAGCGAGGCGAGCCGGGCAGATTGAGAATAAGTGCGGAGCCTCGGATTCCCGCAGTCTGCCGCGAAAGCACAGCGGTGGGGACGTGCCGCAGTGATATCGCCCTCATCTGCTCGCCGAAACCCGGCAGCATCCTCTCGCACACCGCCTCGGTGGCCTCTGGCGTCACATCCCGGGGTACGGGTCCAGTTCCCCCGGTGGTCACGACCATCGAGCAGCCTTCGGCGTCGACCAGCTCTACCAGCGCCGCCTCGATGAGGGCAGACTCGTCGGGAACGAGTCGGCGAATCACCTCCCACGGCGAGGTTATCGCCTCGTCGAGGAACTGCTCGATGGCAGGTCCGCTGAGATCCTCGTAGTCTCCTGCACTGGCTCTGTCAGAGGCTGTCAGTACCCCGAATCTGCACAATTCACCGGCTGCCATCGTGGTCCGACAAGAGGTACTCTGAATAAACGCAGTCACTCACTCAGTGTGTAAATGGAATGCACATCTTCAAAGACCGCCGAGTGAAACTTGGAGTCCCGGAGGCGATGAAGTGCTGAGTCTACCCCAACACGCACGAACCAACGTTGCCCCGACGTCGTTGCCAGACGCTTCTTCGGAGGCTCCCGCACCAGTGGTTTATGTAGGCTCAGTTCTCATTCACTGACGCAGGTGAGCACATGACAGAAGATGGAAGATACACAGCACAGGTCACTGTGGTGAAACAAGAATGTCCGGATGCGGACGACAGCGAGATAGAAGAGGAGTTCAGACGTTATGAGGAGGAGTTTCTGATACCTCCCGAGGACGCGCTGCGTTCAGTTGTCCGCAAGTTCCAGACTGCCTCCGGGATGGAGGTCACTAACCTGGCCTCGCCAGCTAAGGTCGAGAAGAAGGTCAATCGCTTCTCCGAGCTCGGTGCCGACGACCGCAACGTGACAATCGAAGTCGCAGTCATCTCCTACACGCCACGCATTCAGATGGTGCGAGGCGAGGAACGACAGGTCGCATTCGGCTGGATTGAGGACAATCCCTGGGAGAACAGCGGCCAACGCGAGCGCTGGGACTACAAGGACTGGGGCGAGCAGAGCGAGAACCTCGCCCCAGGCTCGGTCGTGCGGCTCGAGGGCGCGTCGGTCAACGAGTGGAATGACAAGCGCTCGATAAACGTCAATCGCACCACCCGGGTGACCGTTCTGCGCGAGGGCGGCGCTCCAGTGACGCAGGTCAGTGACGAGCCCGTCTCCATAGAGACAGCCTCGGAGAACGAGGGCTACGTGAATCTCGTCGCGCGCCTGATTTCGTCCAAGCCCGATGTCATCGTGAAGCGTGACGGCAGCGGTCAGTTAGATGTCGTCCGCGGTAGGCTGGCCGACTCCAGCGGGAGCATCGGCTTCCTGTCATGGGTACCTCTCGAGCACGAGCCCGGGACCTTGCTCAAGATAGATGGCGCATCCGTTAGAAAGTTCCGCGAGACTCCGGAAATCAACATCGGCGACAGGACCAGGATAGAGGTTTACCACGACACGGCATTCGCCAGTATGGATGACCTCTCACAGGCTAACAAGGTCAGCATCGCCGAGTTGCGCAACGGAATGCGAGACATCGAAATCACAGTCCAAGTCGAATCATGGGACCAGCGCTCATTCACCTCCGAAGACGGTACCGAGCGAGTCGTCCGCAGCGGTGATGTCCTTGATCCCAGTGGCCTCTGCCGACTCACTGCTTGGTGCGAGATTGACCCCAAGCAGGGGGACTTCCTGCATCTGACTGGCTCCCGCGTGCAGTATTGGCAGGGTTCCCCAGATCTCGTCGTGGACGATGCCGCACAGGTGACTGACCTGTCCGACCCGCCCTGGGACTCGATAGACCCTGAGCAGCACTGGATCGAAGCCGACCTGACGACTGTGGTCACCAGCGGCTCGCGCAGAGGCATTCGCACCAACGGCACCATCGTGGCCGTACGCAGGGACTCTGGCATCATTGAGCGGTGTCCTGAATGCAGACGCGTCCTCAGGGACGATGCCTGCATCGATCACGGCCCCCAACGTGGAGTCGAGGACCTCAGACTCAGGTTCGTCATCGACGATGGCGTTTCCAATGCATCACTCTTGTTGGCAAAGGATCCTTCAGAAGCCTTCCTTGGGATGGATCAGGAGGCTGTTAAGGAGCAGGTGGACAAGGACGGCCAAGACGGATTCGCCGCTTTCCTGCGCGAACGCGTGCTCGCGCGCAGACTGAGCGTCAGAGGGCGCTCGATCATCGATGACCAGGGTGCCATGCTGCTCGCCGATGAGGTAGAGCAAGACGAGACCACATCAGTCGACGCCGCCAATGAGGTAATGCAGCGTTGGGGGGTGGTACTTTGATACAAGAGCCAACGCGTCGATTTTCCCGCCAGAGCGCTGTGCGCATGTTCGCGCAGGAGTACCAAGAGGCTTCACTGCCTGAGGAGGGCTCCGGCGAGTACGACCCGTCGTTCGTCATCACCAAACTGGGTGCCAAGATCAACCGCGCGCTCGTCTGTGGCGTCATCGACAGGATGGAACGCCGAGAAGGTGAGAGTGGTCCTAACTACTCGGGCCATATTAGGGACCCGACTGGGAGCCACCGGTTCAGCGTCGCGCCATTCCAACCCGAATTGCATCCGGACTTCGAGGAGCTGTTGGCTCGCTTCGAGTCCGGTGACAGGTTCCTGCTGGCCCTAGTGGGCAAGGCCCGATGGTTCGAGTCTGAAGACGGCGGTGTCTTCACCACGTTGCGTGCTGAGGAGTTCACTGTCATAGACAAGGAGTGCTACACCAACTGGTTGGTTGAGACGGCCGAGGCGACTCTGCGACGCATCGACGCGCATTCAGCTTCGCTGGAGAGCGAGTTGACTCCTGTAGCACTCGAGGCAGCCGGCGTGCCGAGCGACCTCGTCGACGGCCTGATTCTTGCCCGAGGGCACTATGGCGAGTTCGACCCGGAGAACTACCGGGTCGGGGTTCTGCAAGCGCTCTCGATGGCGATAGGCAGAACCAGCATCATGGAGGAGCCGGAGCCGGCAGCGCCAGCTCCGACTCTAGATGAGGCGGCCTCACACGCTCAGGGGGGCCCACCGACGCCGTCCGAGCCACTCGGCGACGCTCTCGCCCTAGTCATTGAGACCATTCGTTCACAGGACGCGGGAGAAGGCGTCGAGTACGGCAATATCATCGAAGCGCTTGTCAAAACCGGTCACTCGCGAGAGTCCGCCGAGGATGCCTTGGAAGACGCCCGTACTCAGGGCGAGGTGATGGAGCCCCGCTTCGGATTCTTCCAACTAGTGCCAGAGTGATCAGTCCTCGGGACTCTCTGAGAGCAGCGTCTCAGCGTGCCGCATCTTCTCCCTGACCCTCTCCAGCGTGGCGTCGGAGTTGATTCTGCTGCGAGATTCCCCCTCACCGAGGGACCCACCCTTGATCTCAGCGATATTGGTGGCAACGCGCCTCACCCTCAAGCGCACCTCGTCCTCGTCGAGCGGCCAGCCCCTGCGTTCTGCGAGCTTGATTAGGAGAATCTGCTCTTCCTCGCCCCAATGGCCACCGTGCCCTCTCAAGATGGTCCCGACCATCCTCTCGAGGTCCTCGACCCTGGCTTGGATGGTCAGCAGCGCCCCTTGGACAGATGACTCAGCCTTATCTAAATCAAACACCAGCGCGTCGCTGGCATCCTCCAGCACTGCCTCCGCAGCCGTCCGCTGGAAGTCGATCTCCTCCTCAGGCTCGGCGGACGACTCTTCGAATTCGGCCTCGACCTCCTCAACGACATCCTCAAACTCCACCTCAGCTACACCCTCAGAGACATCGGGGATTCCTGAGCGCCACAGGCTTCGCTTGATCCTGCCCCAGCCGTTCGCTTGATTGGTCAGGACACCTCCGACCCGAGCCATCAACACCGTCCGACTGCCTGTGACTCTCGCTTCCAGTTTCTGGCATAGTTCTTGGAGAGTGTCGCGATCCATCTCGGCCAGTCGCTCCACGGTCAGTCTGCGTGAGTCGAAGTTGAGGTGAAGCCATAGCCTCTGCCGCCTCTCTTTATGTGAGCCTGATGACTTGATTCCGAAGACCTTGAGTACCTCGCCGATCTCCTTGTGGGTCATCGATTGGATACCTTCCCATGAGAGATCATCGTCACCTAGAATGTGATGCTGAATCAGTCTGGCCCGTACCACCTCGACCGAACCGCTCTTGCTCAGCCCCGCCTCCTCGGCCCTGTTCCGGAGTCCACGTAGCCGATCTCTGTAAAGCGCGTCGAGCAGCACCCTGTCGATCCCCAACCCCAGCACCTTCTCAAGCACTCCCGCGCCTCACCCGTCATATCGCTTACGCAGCACCACAGGTGCTGTGGCGGTGTTAGCGGCTGTTGGGAGTGGTCACCGTTTACTCAGACAGGTCGATGTAGGCAGGAGCCTCGATGTCGGTGTGGAAGTCCTTGGGAACCTCTCTAGAGGCCTCGAGGAGAAGAGCCTCCCAGTCCCTCAACAGTGAGATGATTCCATGCTGGTACTGGGAGTATGTGATGACCCGTTCGAGACTCAGCGTCCTGTGCCCGTTCTTAGAGAGTACCTCAAGCCTGACTTCGACGCGCACGTCGTCATCGAGCACCTCTCCCTCTGTGTCTTGACAAGACTGCAGCAGGGTGATGTCCTTGGTCTCCTCAGCCTGCTTCATCAGGGAGCTGACTTGCCTGTGCCTGACGAGGACACCAGTCCTCTCCAGCATCTCCTCATTCAGACCGGCAATTAGGTGGTTCTGCACCCACCAGACCGTGTTGCCCTCTCGCTCGGAGATCTGCGCCGAGATGCTGAGGGGAAACCGCTTTCTCGCGAGTACCACGACGAGGTCGGCGTATGGCAGAGGCAGGAAGTGTGGGCCGCCCCTGTCCTTCGGGTCTGGAAGCAAGGCATGCCTGCGAACGCCAAGTTCGAGCTCGTCATACACCGGACGAGAGGTGACGTAACCATCGATAGCCCCGCTCTGTCTCATGGCCTCCATCCATTCCGCCATAGCCATGGGCTCCTCTGGGACCTCGCCCAACTCGCTGATTGATGCGTAGGCACCTGGTCTCAGGACGCGCAATCCTCGTCTGGCTCGGCGCAGTTGCCTGCGGACCAGTTTGGAATCTGACAGTATCACCGCAGACTTCGGCTGGTATGCGATCTTGTTCTCCGACACCAGTACTAGGTTAGGCCGGCGGGGGGTCCTCGCACCCACCACCTCGCATCCCGCCTCCAGTATCTCCAACTGCCTTCCGTGCAGTATCCGCGCCGGTATGGCGAGCATGTCCACCTTGCCGCTTCCCAGCATAGCCAGCCCTTCTGAGAACCCGTCTACTGCGCGGCTCTCTATAACGAGTTCAGGAGCATCGCCGGAGGCGGCGAAGATTGCTATGTGCTCGGATACGGGACAGTCTGGCGAGTCTATGGTCGCCAGTGTAAGTAGGTCCATCATCGCATCCACCTCAAGGGAGGGGGCACGCCTTGTGCCCGTTCGGCGGCGCGCACACCTGTTGATATAGGCGACCCCTGCCAAGAAGGGCGAATCAGCATGGTTTCGATGCGTTCGGAGAATGAGAAACTCGCCAATAGGCACGACATCATCGAGGAGGCTCTGGAGGACTTCGTGCAGGAGAGAATGACCGGCTCCGAGGCTCCCCCTATGGCATTGGCGCGACACGTCCTCCTCGCTGGAGGCAAGAGGTTCCGACCCGTTCTCGCGCTGCTCGCATTCGAGGCCTCAGGCGGCGAGGACCAGTCCGAGGTCATGGATCTCGCGCTCGCCTCCGAGATTGTTCACACCGCCACTCTCGTGCACGACGACATCTACGACCAATCCAAGACCCGCCGCGGCAAGCCGACACTGCACTCATCGTACGGCATCTCCCACGCCATCATCGCAGGTGACTACCTGTTCGTCCTCGGCTTCGGCCTAGGGGGGCGTTACGATGCTAAAATAGTAGAGCGGATGGCCCGCACCTGCGCGGGCTTAGCCACTGGTGAGCTGCTGCAGTTAGAGCACATTGGCGACCTCGCAACCACTCCCGAGGACTACTACGCCATAATCGACGGCAAGACTGCAGCCCCCTTCGCTACCGCGTGCTCGAGCGCGGCAATCGTTGCCAGTGCACCCGATTCGGTAGTTGAGTCCCTCGAGACCTTCGGGATGGAGGTCGGACGTGCATTCCAACTCGTTGATGATATGCTGGACTTGACCGGTGAAACTTCGATGGGCAAGCCCAGGGGTACCGACGTTCACGATGGCAAGATGACGCTGCCAATCATTCACGCGCTCACTATGCTGCATGGCGTTGAGCGCGAGCAACTTGCCGACGTGCTGCAGAATTTCAGTGACAACCGCTGGGGGGAACTGACCTATCTCCTTGAGGAGGCAGGCTCATTCGATTACGTCACCCAACTCATCGAGAATCACGTCGACCGTGCTCTCGAGGCGATAAGTCCGCTTCCACAGAGCACAGCGTGCGATCTCCTGGCAGTGGTCGCCAGACGCTCACAGTCGCGCCGGACTTGAGGATATGTCCGACATCCGCACCGACTGGGATGCGATAGTCATCGGCGGAGGTCCCGCTGGAAGTACGACGGCGCGATATATCGCAGAGGGTGGAGCGGACGTTCTGGTCATCGACGGCAGGGACCCGATAGGCTCGCCGCTGCAGTGCGGGGAGCTCGTCCCCACCAACAACGAGATGCGCAGGTTGTGCCCCGACGTCCCAGATTTAGACGACCTCCTGCAGACATCGGAGGCAGCTATCTCAAAGAGGATCCGGGAGATGCATCTAGTTCCTCCTTCCGGCAAGCCGCTGAGATACGATTTCGAGGGGCTGGTACTCAATCGTGTAGCTCACGACGAGGCTTTGGTAGAATTGGCTGAGTCAGCAGGGGCCGAGTATCTCGTCAACAGCCGAGTCGAGAGAGTCGAGGGCGAGACAGTCTACCTCAGGGGTGGCTCCGAATACACTGCGAGAGTCATCATCGGAGCCGCTGGGCACAACGACCCGATCCGCAAGTCACAGTGGCACGAGAAGTCGCTCGACATCCCTGTGAAGTTCGTGCTCATGTCCGGTGAGTTCACCGATGCGGTGGAGCTGCACTTCGGCTCAGTAGCACCCGGCGGCTACGCCTGGATGTTCCCGAAGAACGGAGGGGCGAACATCGGGCTCGGCATCCAGAGGAGACTGTCCAAGGGCAGGAGCCTGAACGACTACGCCGAGGATTTCATCTCGAGGTATCGAGGACAGATAACCTACAACGGGGCCGGCTCCCTGCCGATGTCTGGATCCATCCGCCCCCTCGTCAAGGGCAAACACCTCCTCGTTGGCGACGCCGCCGGCATGGTCCTACCCTCCAATGGCGCCGGCATCACGATTGCGATGATCGGCGGTAGGATTGCAGGACAGGTAGTCGCAGAGCACCTGCGGGACGGCACACCGCTCAGCGAGTACGAGATGAGGTGGGATGCCCAGATGGGCAAGGTGATGCGCAACTCGAAGCGAGCCTTCAGGTTCGGAAGCCTGCTGTTCCGCTCTCCCGATTGGTTGCTCAATCTGGCTTTCAACAGGTTGACCAAGCCGTTCATCTGGAGGGCTGTGACCTGCCGCCCGCTACTTGGCCTATGGTGAGGCGCCCTGCCAGATGGTGGCCATGCCGGGGAACACGACTTTGGCTCGGACATCGGTGAATCCGACCTCTTCCAGCATTCGCACGTAATCACGTGTGGTGCCGAAGCTCGAGTAGGTCCTCGTCAGCCACCTCCAAGGGTGGTCACTCTTACTGTAGACGAGTCTGGCGTAGGTCCCGACCCAGATCCTCATCCAGAGCCAACCGAGTACTCCGTGGAGCCGGTTGATTTTGGCTGGGTCGACGATTACGATGATCCCGCCTGGCTTGAGGACTCTGAGCACCTCGGACAGGCCGGCTCGCTTGTCGTACCAGTCTCTGAACGAGAACAAGGAGCAGACCGCGTCGAACGAGTTGTCGTCGAATGGCAGGTCCTCTGCTGTGGCTTCTACGAACTCGACAGCGGAGTCGCCGCGAGCGGCCCGCTTGGGGTTGACGCGGGACTCAGCGGAGCGCAGCATCTCCGGAATCGGGTCGAGGCATACCAAGTCCCTGCCGACGACCTCTTCGGCGAAGCTCCCAGGACCGCACCCCACCTCGAGAATCCGCCCCTTTGCAGGCAGCCTGTCCTGAACCATCCTGCGCCACTTGGAGACCTGTCCGAGGGTTGCGAACCTGTTGATCTTGTCATACGCCGGAATACTCATCTCGAGATTGCGCTGGAGCTCGTTCCACTCCTCGGCACCGATACGTTCGGCATCCATGCAGACTCCTCCGCCCATCCTCTATTTGGTTGAATCCCGTGACTAGCCTCAGAGCCCACGAAGGGGCGAAACGGTCAATATGATAAACTCGCCAACTTTGGGAAGTTCACCCAGAGGGTGAACACGTGGCTAGGGATGAAGTTCTGAGATCAATCAAGGAGGCTGAGGAGAAGACCGGTGCCAAGTTGGAGAATGCCCGCAAGGACTCCTCGAACATCACCAGCAAAGCTCGTGGCAAGGCGGCTGACCTCATCTCCTCCGGACTACAGGACGCCGAGGCCGAGGCGCAGTCTATGGTCGATCAGGCGAGAGACGCTGCGAACAAGCAGGCCGATTCCGCCCGAGCCGATGGCGAAGCCGCCCTGACGGCGATTCACGAGCACGGTGAGAAGAACCGCTCGTCTGCGGTCGATGCGGTACTAGATGCGTTCCTCCAATCATAGAAATCCAACAGAGTTGACTGATAAATCGGAGTTTGTGTTCATGGGCAGTTTGACAACCCAAGGTATGTCGCGCTTGACTGCTGCCGGCTCGCTATCCAGAGTCGATGAAGCTGTCCGCTCGCTCGCTGATCTGAAGGCGGTCCACCTCCTAGATTATCCCGGAGACGAGGAGGGCTTCGACCTCGGCAGTCCAACCGATGAATCCGAGGAGATTGGGCGCGACCTCAACCGCTACCGAAGCGCCTCTTCCCAACTCGACCTCATCGACCCGAAGACCCTGCTCGAGTCCGAACCTATTCGCGGTCATCTGGACGGGGAGCTTCCTTCTCGTGTCGAGATGATGCTCGGCCACTTGGAGCGACTCGATGTCATCGACAGCGAACTCTCCAGCATGGCCGAAGAGGGAGACGCCCTGGAACTGCTGCTGCCGCTGGACCTCGACCTCGACCTGCTTTCGGGATACGGCTCCCTGACCGCCTTCGTTGGTACAGTGAAGGATGCCTCCCGAGCTGAGTCATGTGCCCCCGACGGCCTCGTAATCATCGAGGGGGCCAAGCCCTCTGTTGTCGCCGTGTTCTGCAAGAACGACTCCTCATCCGCAGTCCAGTCTGAGTTGGCCGAGGCGGGATTCGCCGCTATCCCGATTCCTGATGGAGAGGGTCCTGTGGGGGCCCGTCAGGAAGTACTCGCTGCGAGACGCGGCGAGCTTCTGGAAGAGCGCTCGACGCTGCAGGGCGAGTTGGATGTCTGGGCCGAAGCCAACGGAGCGACCCTACTTGGTGGGATCGAACTTCTGGAGCGAGACATGGCACTGGCACTGGGGCCGATCAGGGTCGCAGTCAGTGGTCACGCCTTCGTGATTGACGGGTGGGTGGAGACCTCCCGCTCAGAGGAGGTCAGCGCAGTGCTTTCCGAGACATGCCGAGTCGTCGATATCGAGCCGTTCAAGATCATTCCCGGTGGCGGCGGACACGCTCACCATGGGCCCGAACTCAAACTGCCACCAATCAAGTTCGCCGATCGTCACAAGAGTAAGCCGATGGAACTGCTCACAGATCTGATGGGACGACCTCGCTACGGCAAGGTAGACCCGACCCTGTTCATGTTCTTCACCTACCCTCTGTTCTTCGGACTCATTCTCGGCGACATACTCTATGGGGCCGCAACGATGTTGTTCGGCTATTTCCTGTATACCAGAATCGGACATACCGAGACCGGCCTGCTCGCCTCCAAATTCATCGTCTACATCGGCATCGCCGCTGTGATATTCGGCTACATCTACGGCGAGTTCGCCGGCTTCGAGATACTGCCGCACCAGGACGGAGACCATGGCTGGGTGGCTTCTCACGCTCCTGATTGGGCTACATGGCTCACGGCCCTATACCCCAACGGCGGAGAAATCTACTATGACTGGTCATGGGAATTCGGCAAACTGGTTCTGGCATTCCCATTCCACAGGGTCGGTCACAACCTCGATGATCTGGTCCTGCTAACGATTTACATGGGCGCCGTCCACGTTCTGCTGGGCCTCATAATCGGATTCCGCGACATCTGGATTCACGGTGACAGCCATGGCAACACTGGTCCGGTTGTCGCGTTTTTCGATCGCGGCTCGTGGATAACCATCCTCATCGCTGGCTACTTCTTCGCCACTGGATATTTCGGACTCGGACTCCAAATGCCCCAATTCCCCAATCCCGGTGACGATGCACTCACAATGATGTACAACTGCGGCTTTATTTTCGTCGTCGTTGGCATACTCATGCTCAGCTATGCGAGTTACAAGTATCACGGGATGCCTGTGCTCATCGCTGCTCTGCTCGGCCCCATTGAGGGAATCGGCATGATGCCGTCAGTCATCTCCTACGTGCGTCTGTTCGCCGTGGGTGTCGCTGGGGTCAAGATAGCGGAGACGGGCAATGACATGCTCTATGGCAGCCACGATGCAGGTATGATAGGGGTTGTCGAAGAACTCTCTCACCACGATGTCGCTGGTTTGACGCTCCTAGCCGTACTGCTGCCAGTGATTCTGCCCTTCGCTCTGAACATTCTCAAGGTGAGTCTGCCTGAGCTGCCTTTCGGCCTGAACTCCTTCGGTAGACAGTTCCTCTTCGGCTTCCTAATCTCCGGCGGGCTCGGTTTCGCGCTCGGCGTGGGTGGCAGCGTATTCATGCTGCTGACGCTATTCTTCGGATGGCTAGTCGTACAGGTCTTCGCGTGGATACTGGGACTAGTCAGCCCGAATATCCACACGGCCCGACTCCACCTAGTCGAGTGGATGAAGCAGTTCTACGAGGCCGTCGGCGACAAGTTCGAGCCATTCGGGTTCACCGCCCGAGTCGTGGAGGTAGAGTGAAACATCAGATTCCAATGCTATGCATGGAGAAAAGGAGAATGAGAAAATGAAGAATATGAAATTGACGAGATTGAGTATGAGACTGTTGCTGGTGCTTTGGGGGCTGACCCTGATAGCTGGTGTGGTGAGCGCTCAGTTGAGCGCGGAAGAACTAGCCGAGAAGGACACGATGGCCAAGCTGGGCGCGGGTATCGCGCTTGCAGGTTGCGGCATAGGCACTGGCCTTGGACAAGGCCAGATAGGTGCAGCAGCAGTTGGTTGGGTAGCTGAAGACGGCTCCAAGTTGGGGCTTGCCATGCTATTCACCGTGCTCCCTGAGACCATCCTGATCTTCGGATTCCTCGCAATGTTCCTACTGTGAACGTTCGGGATGATGAACAGGACAAGGAGAATTACACATGACGTTAGATGCACTTGCTAGTGATATTGACAATGCGGCGGAGGAAGAGGCGGAAGCTATCACCGACGCTGCCAAGGCGAAAGCCAAGGACACTGTCTCAGAAGCCAAGCTCGAACTCAAGTCTCTACGCAGCGACATCTTATCTAAGGCCATGAAAGAGTGCTCTCAGATCATGACCGAGACGGTTGCTTCGGCCAGACAGGCCAATCAGAAATCGATGCTCATCGCACGGAGGGAGGAACTCGATGCGACTAAAGAATCGGCGATGGAGATGGTAGGGTCAGCCAATCTGAAGGGGCGTTCCACCCTGCTTCAGTCGCTCATCAGTGAAGCGAAGGACGATGCGGAAGCGAATATGGTACTGAGGCCCGTGGGCATCGATCGCTCGGCATTGGAGAGTGCCGGAAGCGGCTTCGCATTGGGTGAAGACGTCGATGGCCTAGGTGGCTTCGTTCTGGAGGCACCGGATGGTTCGATGATCCTCGACTATCGCTTCGACGGCTTATTCGAGAAGTCTTGGATTACGGCTCTCCCTGCTGTGACATCGGCATTATTCGGAGAGAATTGAGAACGGAGTGATGGTAATGGCGACGATATCTACGGGACAGTCCAATTGGGCCAACGCATCAGCGCGTGGCAAGGCTCGGAAGGCTGGGCTCATAGACGATACCCGCATGCGCCAGTTGCTTCAACAGTCCCCCGACTCAATCGCTGCCAGCATCGCCGAGTTCGGCTATCGTGACGAACTCGACGAGTATGCCGACAAATTGAGCGGCGTCGACTTAGTCGAAGCCGCACTGAACCACAATATGGACCGGGACCTGAATCAGGTGCTCGGTTTCTGCCAGGGTCACCTGAAGGGCTTGGTATCTATCTACGTCGAGAGATTCACCTATCAGAAGTTGAAGACTGCTCTCAGAGCGATTCGCAGTGGCGTTTCGCTGGAGATTGTGTCGAGTCAGGTCCTACCTGAGCAGAATGAAGCGAACCGCCCTTGGTTGGAGCTGGTCAACGACTCAGAAACACTGCAGGATGCTGTTTCGGCGCTCGAAGGAACACAGTTCGAACGAGCACTCACAGATCTTGACGGAAACGACGACCTGATGGCCGTCGAAGACGCTCTCGACCGCCACTACTACTCATCTGCCACGAAGAAGCTGCGTGAAGGCACGACTCGCCACCCGATGCTTCTTCGCTACCTGCGCACGGAGATCGACCACCGGAACGTGATCAACCTGTTCCGTGCGCTCAAGCAGGAAATGCCAGCCGAAAAGCGCAGCGAGATGATGATCACTGGCGGCAGGGCAATCACATCGACGTTCCTGCGCCAAGCGGCTGAGGCGGAGAATGAAGAGGCACTGCTCGAAATACTCAGACGAGCCCCTGGATTCGATGACAGCGGCTTCGACGAGGCGCTGATGGAGTCGAAAGAAAGAGGCACACTCGATCCGATAGTGAACCTCCTCAACAGTCAGAGACTCGACTTGCTGAACAGGATGAACAGCCTCAATCCGCTGTCGGCGTTCCCTCTGATTTACTACATCGAAAGCAAAGTCCTCGAGGTGCAGAATCTGCGCTTGCTCGTGCGCGGGAAGGCGGTTGGCCTTCCCGACGACGTCATCGAGGCACACATGGGGCTATGAGGGGGAATAGAGAATGGAGATCGCAATAGTCGGCACTCCCGAGTTCACCCTCGGTTTCCAACTCGCGGGCATCATGCACCTGCACAACCCCGAGAGCATCGAGGAGACAGGCAACGTCCTGCGCACGATGCTCCAGGAGGACGAGGTCGGCATCATCGTCATCGATGCGGCCGAACTCACCCGTCTGCCGGGCAAGCTGCGTCAGCGGCTTTCCGACAGCATTTCGCCCACAGTCCTGGGCATCGGGACTGAGGAGGACAACACCCTTAGAGAGTCCATCAAGTCGGCGCTAGGCGTCGACCTTTGGAAGTGATTCATCAATAAAGAAAAGGAAGTGGAAAAATGAGTGAAGATAGTGGATTAATTTACAGAATCTCCGGACCGGTCGTTACTGCAGTTGGCATTACACCGAGAATGTACGAAGTGGTGCGAGTAGGCGACGAGGGACTGATGGGAGAAGTAATCGAATTGCACGGCGACCAATCGGTCATTCAGGTGTACGAGGAGACATCCGGCGTCAAGCCGGGCGAACCAGTCATCAGGACGGGACAGACCCTGTCCGTCAAGCTGGGTCCGGGTCTTCTGACCCAGATCTACGACGGGATCCAGCGTCCCCTCGCGGACCTAGAGGCGACGATGGGCGTGTTCATCAAGCGAGGCGTCGACGCTGACGGACTCGATATGAAGAAGAAGTGGGAGTTCAACGCGACAGTCTCGGTCGGCGACGAGGTCTCTGGAGGTACCGTGATCGGTACCGTCCAAGAGACTGAGACCGTCGAGCACAGAGTCATGGTGCCCCATGGCAACAGCGGCAAGGTAGCCAGCATCCAGTCGGGCAAGTTCAACATCACCACGACGGTGTGCACGCTCGATGACGACACTGAGATCGCAATGATGCAGGAATGGCCTGTCAGGACTCCGCGCCCCTTCGTCCAGAAGTACGCCCCCGGTGTCCCTCTAGTGACCGGTCAGAGGATCCTCGACTTCCTCTTCCCCCTAGCCAAGGGCGGCACCGCCGGTATTCCAGGACCCTTCGGGTCCGGCAAGACGGTCACCCAGCAGCAGCTGGCCAAGTGGTCGGACGCGCAGATCGTGGTCTACATCGGCTGCGGCGAGCGAGGAAACGAGATGACCGAGGTTCTCAGTGAGTTCCCGCACCTGATCGATCCGAACACCGGCAAGCCTCTGATGAACAGGACCACGATGATTGCCAACACATCCAACATGCCAGTGGCTGCACGCGAAGCTTCGGTTTACACCGGGATCACCATCGCCGAGTACTTCCGCGATATGGGCTACGACGTCGCTCTGATGGCCGACTCCACCAGCCGATGGGCAGAGGCCATGCGCGAGATTTCATCCAGATTGGAGGAGATGCCCGGCGAGGAGGGCTACCCTGCATACCTGTCGAGCCGACTGGCGGAGTTCTACGAGCGCGCCGGACGTGTGGAGACCCTAGCCGGCGACGACGGCTCGATATCAGTCATCGGAGCCGTGTCACCACCGGGTGGTGACATCTCCGAGCCGGTCAGCCAGGGGACCCTGCGAATCGTCAAGGTGTACTGGGGGCTGGACGCCGGACTCGCCCGACAGCGACACTTCCCGTCAATCAACTGGCTCAGCTCGTACAGCTTGTACCCACAGGCCCTCGACCAGTGGTACCGCGACAACATCGCCAGCGACTACCCCGAGGTCCGAACCAAGATCAGCAGTCTGCTGCAAGTCGAGGCGGAACTTCAGGAGATTGTTCAGTTGGTTGGCTCTGACGCACTGCCGATAGACCAGCAACTGACTCTGGAAGTGGCGCGTATGATTCGCGAGTACTTCCTCCAGCAGAATGCATTCCACGATGTCGACACATTCAGCCCACTCGACCTGCAGTACGCTATGGCCAAGGCCATCCTGACCTTCCAGGAAGAATCGGAGAAAGCCATTGCCGGAGGCGCTGGTCTCGAGGAGGTCGTCAACGTGCCCGCACGCACCGACCTCATGAGAGGCCGCTTCGAGCAGGGCTACGGTGAACGCATCGATGAGTTGCTCGGAGAGATGTCGAAACAGATCGCCGGGACTATGGAGGACAACTAAGGGGGTGCCATGAATGAGCGGAAAGGAATACAGGACAATTACTGACGTGAAGGGGCCTTTGGTCTTCCTCGAGAAGACCGAGCCTGTGGCCTTCGGAGAGATCGTGCAACTTCGACTATCCGATGGCTCGATGAAGAACGGACAGGTGCTGGACACCAGCGACGACCAAGTCATCGTACAGGTCTTCGAGGGAACTGCTTCTATTGACCGACAAACTGGAGTGAGATTCCTCGGCGATGTGTTTCGTCTACCCGTAAGCAAGGACCTCATCGGACGGATCCTCGCGGGTAACGGCAAGCCCAGAGACGGAGGTCCTGAGATTGTGGCCGAAGAGATGGCAGACATCATCGGAGCGGCCATCAATCCATACAGTCGAGAGAGCCCCGAGCAATTCATCCAGACCGGCATCTCTGCAATCGACGCCTGCACCACTCTGGTCCGCGGTCAGAAGTTACCGATCTTCTCGGCGTCCGGTCTGCCGCACAACGACATCGCCTTGCAGATTGCCCGACAGGCCAAGCTTATCGACAGCGACGACGACTTCGTCGTCGTGTTCTGCGCGATGGGTATCACCGCTGAGGAGTACAATTTCTTCGTTCACGACCTTGAGCGCACCGGCGCCATGGAGAACGCCGTGCTGTTCGTCAATCTAGCCGACGACCCAGCTGTCGAGCGACTGATAACACCGCGTCTTGCTCTGACGGCCGCTGAGTATCTGGCCTTCGAGCACGACTACCACGTGCTCGTCATATACACTGACATGACCAATTACTGCGAGTCACTCAGGCAGATTGGAGCTGCTCGTGAGGAAGTTCCCGGTCGGCGTGGCTACCCTGGTTACATGTACACAGATCTGGCTATGCTGTACGAGCGTGCTGGAATCATCAAAGGAAAGAAGGGGAGCATCACGCAGTTCCCGATTCTCACCATGCCTGGTGACGATATCACCCACCCGATACCTGACCTCTCGGGATACATCACCGAGGGGCAGATCGTGATTTCACGTGAACTGCACCAGAAGGGAATCTACCCGCCTATCAACGTGCTTCCTTCGCTGTCCCGGCTGATGAACGCTGGCATCGGTGAGGGCAAGACCCGCGAGGATCACAAGTCGGTCTCCGACCAGTTGTACGCTGCCTACGCCCAAGGACGCGAGCTGCGTGGCCTGGTGGCTATCGTCGGTGAGGACGCGCTGAACGAGCGTGACCTTCAGATGCTGAAGTTCGCGGACATCTTCGAGGATCAGTTCTTGCGACAGAGCCGCGATGACGACCGCCCGATTATTGAGGGCACGCTCGATCTTGCTTGGAACCTGTTGACGAACATCGACACAAAGTTCCTCGTGAGACTCGACCAGAAGTGGATCGACAAGTACCACCCGACGGAGAAGAAGTCCTGAGGTGGAACTTTCGCTGGAGGTGATATGATGGCACTCGACATCAAGCCGACCCGCAGCGAGTTGATCAACCTCAAGCGACGTATCAAGCAGACCGAGAACGGATACAATCTGTTGAAGATGAAGCGTGACGGACTGTTCCACGAATTCAGGACCCTGCTGTCCGATATGATTGCAGCTAGGGAAGAGCTCGTCGGGACCTACCGGGAAGCGGTCCAATCGATCGGCCTTGCCAGTGCCATCGAGGGGGGCCTCGCAGTCAAGAGCGCTGCAATCGCCATCTCGCGTCACCCCGACGTCGAGGTAACCCGCCGCAACATCATGGGCGTCGTCGTTCCGAGTGTCGTTGGGACCAATCTTACTACGTCTATCGACGAGCGTGGAACTGGCCTGATAGGCGGCTCGGCGTACATCGATGAGGCCTCGGATTCCTATTCCACGCTAGTTGAGAAGATAGTCAAAGCCGCAGAGATGGAGTCGACCCTCAAGCGACTGCTCGTAGAGATCGAGGCGACCAAGCGCAGGGTCAACGCCCTCGAGTACGTGGTCATACCCCAGATGGAGGAGGCTCGCAACTTCATTCAGCTCCGTTTGGAGGAGATGGAGCGCGAGGAGACATTCCGTCTGAAGCGCTTCAAGAACAAGTGATTCGGCGAACATAGTTCGCCGCTCGCACGTGCGAGAGGTCAAATTGGACCTACCCCGGCCGCATACCACGGTGCGACGATGTCTGAGGGAGAACAGTACCTGCTCGACAAGGAGACATGGGGTCAGCGAGAGCTGCTCGAGGTCATCTGTAGGAGGCACTTCGTCCTCGGCAACCAAGGGCTGCTGGAACTCTCGTGGCACGTCAACGGCAGAGACGGCAGGAACCCGAGCGCCTGCTTGCGCTCGTTGAACCGCCATCTGAAACAACTGAGCCTGATCGGGGTCCTCGACGAAGGCGACCCACCGGTGCTGAGCATCGGACGCCTACCCATCCTGCCGATGGTTATGCCATCATGGCAGCAGGCACTCGTCTGGGCACTCGTCTCCGGCTTCGTGACCATTGCAGGCTCCCTTTGGGCGACCCATCTGGACCCTAGCAGCGCTACACTGGGCTCATCCGTCATTCAATCAGCCCTACTAACCTTCACGCTCCCGGTAATCGGCTCGGCTCTGCTGGCGAGCTATGCCAGACTACTCTTGGCAGCTCGATTCGAGATTGACGCCGGGCATCTTATCCCACTCGCTCTCCCGGTGTTGTCTCCGGTCTGGCCCTTCGGCATCGTAGCCACACTCGGTCAACTGCGTCCGGACCTGCAGCCGGTGCCCGACCGCCGCTCACTCGGGTTCTTCGAACTGGTTGTACCAACCGTCCTGTTCTTCTGCGGCACCGTGCTGACGCTCGTGGGACTCAGTCTGACCGCCAATCAGCCGCCGGCCTACGAAGCCGCTCCGATAATCCTGGACACGAATTTCCTGATTGAGACTCTCAACTCCATGGGATTCGGCACCGACCTCGCTCTGAAACTGCAGTGGATCCACCCGACCGGCCTTGCAGGCATCGGACTGTCGATAGTCGGCTGGGGCCTGCTGCTGCCGATACCAGGATTCCCTGGGGACCGGATACTGCACGCGCTCATCGGCCCTATCGAGATGACCCACGAAAGCAACCAGACCTCTCTGTTCATCTCCACCCTCGCTTTCTTGCTCCTGATCTTCATCAGCACTGAGTACTGGCCATGGCTGCTACTGGCCGCCATAGCAGCTTGGCGCAGGTTCAGCCCCGAGCAGACGCCATCCCCGTTCATCGTGGACGAGTACGCCGGGCTCAATGAGGTCTCGATGAGGCAGATAGGCTCACTTCTACTGGCGATACTGGTGCTCGGATATCCCGGCCTCGAGCCCAGTCATGAGTTGGAGGGCTGGGACGAGGGCCTGTCTACGGATACGTGGCCATCGTTCATGGGGTTCGAAGACGGACAGGCCGAGGTCGAACTGACGCTCGAGCCAGCCGGGATCATGCCCGTTTCGGGCTGGCTGCAGATGCGTGTTGAGGGCGCCCCAACGGGGGGCTGGCAGATCTATTCCGAGTGCTTGGATGACAGGGGCGTGTGCAGGTTCGACGACGCCACTCAGGCCTCTCCGGGCAGTGTCACCATCAACCTGGCAAGAAACCAGATGGAGGCCAGTGAGCAGACATTCAGACTGGTCATACTTCTCGATGTCGCTAATCACGTCTCTGAGCACGTCATAGTGTTCCATCCGACAGGGGTGACTTCACCGATAGACCCACTTTGGGTGATGGTCGAAGACACACAGACTCCTAGGATTTGTGTTGAGATTATGGTCGTCGATGGCGACTACGTCAACCTGACGAACTACGACCCGTTCTGGTCATTTGAGAATGAGACCTCTCTAGGTCCTGGAACTCATGATTTATGCATGCGAGGTCACGAGGGCGCCCTACAATCCCTGTCGATGCGGGACGACCAGTACCGCAGGATAGGCCCCTCTATCCTACTGTCCCGCGAAAATCTATCCAATGACGTCCTGTTCCTACCGGTGGAGGGCACCCAGCCCATAATCCAGATTTCCAACGGCGAGTGGCAAATTCCCGAATGGTTTGAGTCAGACTCCGAGTACATGATAGCCCGGGGGGAGGCCGGTTCGTCCTTCTGCCCCTCCACTGACGTAATCGCCGAAGTAAACGCCAGTGGCGACTGGGACAGGGATCTCGCTGACCGCTCGTCAATACTTCTTCCGGCCGGCGAGGTCGGTAACGCGACCCTCAAATTCGATGCATCGGGTTGGCTGGCGTTGTGTCAAGGAACGACCATGCTCGCCTCGTACAGGGTGGTCGAGGGGCCGGATGTCATGGTTGAACCTGGAACCCTCTCGTCGAGGATGCCGAACGGCGAGTTTAGCATCGTTAATCGAGAAAACACCTCGATGTCCATTTCCCTCGATTGGACAGGGGACGCAGTCGCTTGGGATAACTGGGAGGCTTGGGCCCCATCTGAAGTGGCAGCTATGTCATCAGTCACAGCCAACGCATCCGTCCACGGGGCCCCTTCCGCCTGGTGGGCAGCGTGGGTGACGGCAGACGAAGACGGCATCACGCTGCACTTCGCGGCACGCGCGATGGAGGGCGCATGATGCGCATCGCCATCATCGGAGTCGGCTCGATAGGAGGCATCTTGCTGGGGGCCCTGTCCGACACCGATGCCGAGATGGTGGCGGTGGCTAGGGGCACCATCGCCACTGAACTCTCGGATATGGGTCTCGTGATGCACATGCCAGAGGGCTCAATCGAAGTCATCCCTCCAGATGCATTCTCCACCTTCGACAGCGCCGCAGGACCGGTGCCCGATGAAATCCATGGGTCCTGCGACGCCGCGATACTCTGCGGCAAGGCCGACTCGACCCCCATGCTCGTCCAACTCGCAGAAGATGTCCTCACGCCTCAGGGGGTCGCCATCAGTGTGCAGAACGGACTCGGTCACGCCGAGGTGCTAGCACACCGGCTGGGCCGCTCGAGGGTGCTCGGCGGCTCGATTACACACGGTGCCTGGAGGGACGGCGAGGGATCCGTCCACTGGGTCGGACGTGGAGCCATCCGTCTCGGCTGGATTGAGGGGGGCGCCCCTTCAGGTGCCGCTGCGGGACTGCTCTCCGCACTCGCAGCCGCAGGTCTCGAGCCGGAATGGAGCGAGGACATGCAGCGCATCGTCTGGACCAAGCTCTTGGTCAACGTCGCGATCAACCCGGTCTGCTCGATTGCCGGTGTGCGCAACGGCGCGCTGCTGGAGGTGCCCGAGCTCTGGGAGCAGGCGCTGGGCGCTATGCAGGAGGCGGCGACAGTCGCAGAGGCCAGTGGGGTGGACCTCGGTGACTTGGTCCTCGACGACTATCTCAGACAGGTCGCTGGAGCCACCGCGGAGAACCGGTGTTCGATGCTGCAGGACGTCATGGCAGGACGCTTGACCGAGATTGATGCACTGTGCGGAGCGGTGGTATCACAAGGTGAGTCAGTCGGAGTTCCGACACCTCGCAATGCGATGCTTCACGCGCTTGTCAAGGGCATCCAAATATCCCCTCACTTCGATTGACCTCATCCGGCGATTTTTCGCCCCTTCTGGAATCGTTGTGCTGCGCCTATGGAAGCCTCAACATTCATAGGCGAACAGAAAGGGAGAGCGTGAACGACGTCGGCGATGTTTCGTACGGCGTAGGGGGGATGGGATGCATCTATTGCGTATTGAACTAGAGAACTTCAAGTCATTCGCAGGAGAAGTCACAATCCCCCTCGAAGAGGGATTCACGGCCATAACCGGGCCAAACGGATCGGGCAAGTCCAACTCCCTAGATGCCATGCAATTCGTCCTCGGCCCCAAGTCCACCAAGTCCCTCAGAGCCGCAAATGTGGCCCAGTTGATATTCAACGGCGGCAAGCGTGGCAGGCCAGCCAAGCACATGTCTGCCACGCTCGTATTCTCCAACACCCCGGAGTTTGATGGCCGTAGGAGACTGAGAGTCGACACCGACGAAGTCAGTTTCACCCGCTCGGTCAGGCTCGGCAGGAAGGGCGCCCCGATTTCTGCCTACAGGATCAATGACGATCCCTCCTCGGCAACCGATATGAGGCGCATCCTCGCTGAGGCCGGTCTGCGCGCCGATGGATACAACATAGTCCAGCAGGGAGACGTGACGACCCTGGCCACGATGACTCCTCACAAGAGGCGTGCCGTCCTAGAGAACGTCGCTGGAGTGACTGCCTACGATGACGAGATTCGCCGAGCCACCACTCAGCGCAAACACGTCGAGAATAACATCGAGACCATCGATTTGTTCGAGAAAGAGCAGAAGGGACGTCTCAAGGACCTCGCCAAGGAACGCGAGCAGGCCCTGAAGTTCAAGGAGCTGAAGGACGAGTTGGACATCTCCAAGGTAGTCCTGCACCAGTCTAGGCACAGGAATCGGCTCGATGAGGTGCGGCTTCTGGGCGAGGAGCGCTCGCGCTACCTCGGCGACATAGACAATATTGGCGGGAAAATCACCGAAGGCAACAAGGGACTGCTGGGGTTCGAGGAAGAGATCGTCAAGGTCGATTCCGACATCAACGAGATTATGAGCGGTGATGCCCGTAATTTACTGGAACAGATCCGCCAGTATGATATCGATATCGAGACAGGTGGCGACAGGATAGGCGACCAGCGGCGAATCATCGAGCATTCTGAGGAAGAGATAGAGGAGTTCGAGGGCGAACTCGAACGGGCTGAAAAGGCCCGCGTAGACGCCGAAGGCTCTCTCAAGGATGCCAGCGAAGCTCTTGTGTCTGCCAACCAGTCACTCAAGCAGGCGGCCAAAGACGAGGAGGGCGCCCGTGATGCCATCCAGTCAGGCGACAAGCACGGACGCGATTTGAAGCGCATCCTCGGCAAGGCCACAGAAGCGGTCGACAAAGCACATTCCACTCATGCTCAAGCCAGACTTCAGGCTGACCGGGCGGAGCAGACTGCTCAGATCGCTTCAAGCAATCTAGCCGATATCGAAGGCGAGTTTGAGGAGGCTACATTCATCCGCGACGACCTCGAACTCGTCGGCGAGGACCTGCTGAGCGACGAGCCCCAGGCGGATCGTGGTTCCTTGGCAGGCGAGCTTCGCAGGCTGCAGAAGCAGGAGGGGGAGCTGGCTGAGGATCGGGATCGCTCCGAGATCAAGGTCAGAGATGCAGAGAGGGACCTGAACAAGGCCCGTGCCCGTCAAGAGGGGCGGGCAAACACTCCCGGATCAGCAGTCACCCTAGCAGCACTCACCAGACTTCGCCAGAGCGGCGAGATTCACGGCATCATGGGCTCCTTGGGAGAGCTCACCGCTCCCAAGGACCCGGCGCACGAGGAGGCTCTATCAAACGCACTTGGAGGCGGCTTGAGGAGCATCGTGGTCACCGACGACGATGTCGCTGCCAAATGCATCTCGTGGTTGAGGAAGAACGGCGGAGGTAGGGCTACCTTCCTGCCCTTGAGCAAGCTCAGCGTCGGTCGCCCCCAAGGTCGTTCTCTGATAGTCGCCAACAACCCAGGCGTCATCGGTTTCGCACACGATCTGCTCGACTACGACTCGGAGATTGACTCCGCGGTCAGATACGCAGGCCGCAACACCCTCATCGTCCAATCTATGGACATCGCCCGACGCAACATGGGAGGTGTCCGATTAGTCACCTTCGATGGCTCAGTCATCGAGAGCTCTGGCGCCATGACCGGCGGCTCGGCCTCTAGGGCTAACCGCAATGCCTTCGGGGGCGGCTCGATTCCCTCCAGTCTCGACAGGCTAGAGGCAGCCGTCGAAGAAGCCAACTTAGTCTACTCCACAGTCGAGGCCGCACTGAGGGAGGTGCGGACGAACCAGCAGAACCTGCGTGACAGGATCCACGGCCTCGACGACAGCGACCACTCTCTACGACTGCGTAACTGGAAGGCGGATCTCGAGCGAGCGCAGAAGGGCGTTCAAGAGATTCGCAAGAAGGTCGTCGATGCGACCAAGGAGTTCGAAGGATGCGACTCCGCGCAAGCCGAACTGAGGACTGATGCAGACAAGGCCAGGGAGGCCCATGAACAGGCTGTATCCAAGAGGTCAGCAGCCGCGCAGGACCTGCAGGATCACGCACCAGACCACTTGTCTCAGAAGCTGCGCGACGCCGAGCGCACCATGACTGAGGCCGGGCGAACGAGACTCGCCTCTGAGGCAGCGATCTCCAGCGGCAACGAGCGCACAGCGATACTAGCAGGCCGAGTCAAGGAGATCCAGCGACAGATCGACAAGAAACAGGGACTTGTCTCAGAGGCCGAAGCAGCCATCACAAAACTAGAGGAAGACATGAACGAGGCCGAGACCAAACTGGTCGACCTCAAGGAGCAGGCCTCCCAGTTCAACGAGGAGCAGAACGCACTCCAGGACCGTCGAGAAGAGATCATAGAGGAGCGCGCCAGTCTGCGCGCCTCGGTAGAGGTACTCTCCCAGAACAGGGAGACCCTGACAGCTCGCATAGAGGAGCTGAACGTACAAATCCAGCAGAAGCGCGAAGCGGTAGATGAGATCGAGGTCGAGTTAGAGGCCGTTGAGGTCTCCATCCCATCGCCGGATGTGCAACTGCCGACTGTGGCCGAGGCGGAGAAGAGCGTGCAGGGGCTCGAGCGCCGCCTCGGTCATCTCGGCGATGTCAACATGCTCGCCATCGAGCACTACGACACCGCCGTCGAGCGAATCGCCGGCCTCGTCGAGGACGGAAATCTGCTCCGTGACCGACGCAACCAACTGGTATCCATAGCGGAGCAGTTGGAGGACGAGCGCCGAACTCGCCTGATGACAGTCTTCGAGCACGTGAGCAACAACTTCGGCAGGGTCTACGAGATCCTGCAGCCTACGGGGAGCGGCAGCCTCCGGATGGAGAACCCGAAGAAACCCTTCGAGGGAGGCTTGGAGATGGACTGCGTCCCTCCCGGCAAGAGCAAGCACACCAAGAGGAGCATGCTTTCGGGCGGCGAGAAGTCGATGGCCGCACTCGCCCTCATCTTCGCCATACAGGACTACGAACCGAGTCCGTTCTACTATCTCGACGAGGTCGACCAGAACCTCGACCCGTTCAACGCAGGGCGAATCGCGGCCCTGTGCAGGATGCGCAGCCAGCGAGCTCAGTTCATGATGGTCACTCTGCGTAAGGTCAGCCTGACTCTCGCCGACCACCA
>Ga0257108_1000062_pt1 | contig 28367 bp, 29 predicted proteins | sample LP_taG_FD_190181 | JGI IMG/M metagenome (GOLD analysis project Ga0257108, IMG submission 190181) | Marine microbial communities from Northeast Subartic Pacific Ocean, Canada - LP_J_2011_P26_1000m | ecosystem: Environmental > Aquatic > Marine > Oceanic | place: Canada: Northeast Subartic Pacific...
GTACTTCCGCCCGAAGAAGCAGTAGATCCAACCGGAGTGGTAGCAGATGTTCTGGTACGAGGTGAGGAGGCAGGCGTCGATGTCCTCGGCCGCCATGTGTGCCCTCAGGGCGTCCTGGCGTCGATCCATCTCAGCGGCCGAGAATGGTGACCATTCCTTCCCACCCCAGCGCCAGCGGGTGACGTGCACCATGTCGTCCATCCGGTCGGCTTCCATCATGTGGTCAGCCTCTCAGGCCGTCGACGAGTCGGTTCAGCATCTCGTCCAGGATCGCAGTGGAGGTACCGAAGGTCAGGCGCACGTGGTTCTCGCCGCCGACGCCGAATGGCGGTCCGGACTTGCACGACACGCCCGTCCTCTCGCTCAACCATCTTCCCGGCGGGCCATCGGGTCCGAGGGCGGACAGGTCCAGCCAGGCCAGGAAGGTCGCCTCGGGAAGGTGCACCCGGACCTCCGGGAGTTCCTCGGCGAGGCGGTCCACCAGGTGGCGGCGGTGTCGGTCGAAGAGGGCGACCAGGGCGTCGACCCATTCGTCTCCGGCGTCCCAGGCGGCGATCACCGCCTCACAGCCCAGACGGTTCACGCCTCCGAGTAGTTCCGACGGCACCCGGTTGAAGCGTGCGAGCAGCCGCTCGTCGGAGAAGGAGGCCACTGCAGTCCTGAGGCCGCCCATGGCGAACGTCTTGACCCCGGACGTGAGCACGACCGTGCGTTCGGCGGCTCCCTCGACGAGGGGTAGTGGTCGGTGGGTGGCCCCCGGGTAGACGAAGTCGGAGTGGATCTCATCGGATGCGATGACCATGTCGTGCTCGCTGGCCAGCTCCACGATCCGGGCCAGCTGGTCGTCGGTGAGGACCCGACCGGTCGGGTTGTGGGGATGGCACAGCACGAGGAGTCGGATGCCCGGGTCGTCGGCCAGCAGCCGTTCCAGGTGGTCGAGGTCGTAGTGCCAGCCCTCGGAGTCACGTACCAGCGGCCAGTCGACGGTTCGTCGCCCCGTGGTGGGCCCGATCTGGTTGAACGGGAAGTAGATGGGTGGCGTCAGGAGCACGCCATCTCCGGGCTGCGTGAAGGCCTCGACCACCGCCCATACGCCCTGCAGTACGGACACCGTTGGAACGACCAGCTCGGGGTCCGGTGTCCAGCCGTGCCGGCGGGTCATCCAGCCGGAGAAGGCCGGACCGAGGCGGGCCACGGAGTCGTGGTAGCCGAAGGCACCCAGCCCCACCAGCTCGGAAAGGCGCTCGACCATCGCCGGTGCTGGGCCCAGGTCATGCTCAGCCACGTACGCCGGGAACGACGACCCGTCGTGGTCAGCCCACTTGTAACCGCCGCCGGCGACCTTCCCGGCTACGTCAACATGGTCGAGGTCGTCGGGGCTGATCGGCACGGTCGCCGATGGTAGTCGTCGCTCCGGTTCCGGCATCCAGGCGGTTCAACGAAATGTTGACGCAATCGCGGTGGGGGGCGAGACTGTCGCTCCGATGGGGGAATGGCTTCGATCTGGACTCGCTCGGGTGACAGGTCCGCGGCTGGCGGGCCTTCTCGTGCCCGTCGGCGCGGTCGTGGCAGCCTTCCTGGTGGGTGGGGTCATGCTCCTCATGCTCGGGGTGAACCCGATCCGGGGCTACGGGGCACTCCTTGACGGCGCCTTCGGTGACCTCGACGCCCTGGCTGACACTGCGATCAAGTCCATGCCCCTCCTGCTGGTGGGCGTGGGCATCTGCATCGCCTTCCGGGCATCGGTCATCAACATCGGTGGGGAGGGCCAGATGATCGCGGGGGCGATCGTCTCGACGCTGGTGGCCCTCGCCGTACCTGACCTGCCGCGGGTGCTCCTCGTGCCGCTGGTGCTGCTCGGTGGCCTGCTCGGTGGCGCCATCTGGGGAGCAATACCGGGTGCGCTGAAGGCCTACAGCGGCGTCAACGAGATCCTCTCCACGATCATGCTCAACATCGTGGCCGTGCAGCTCATGAACTTCCTGCTCCGGGACCTGATCATGGATCCCTACGAGAAGGACGGCGGACGTATCCCGCAGACCCGACGGCTTTCCGAGAACTCCGACCTTCCCCTCCTGCCCGGCGACACCCGTATCCACATCGGTGTCCTGGTCGCCCTAGCCATGGCGGTCCTGGCATGGGTGCTCCTCTGGAGGACCTCGCTGGGCTATCGGCTCCGGGCGGTGGGCCACAGTTCGGCCGCCGCCCGCTACGCCGGCATGCCGGTCAAGAGGACCATCGTGGCGGCCCTCACCTTCAGCGGCGCCATGTGTGGCCTGGCCGGGGCGCTCCTGGTCTTCGGTAGCGAGTCACACCGGTTCGTGACAGACGGGTCCAGTGTCGGATTCACGGGATCGGCGGGCTTCAACGGCATCGTGACGGCACTCTTCGGAGGCCTCCACCCACTGTGGACCATCCCGTCCTCGTTCTTCTTCGGAGGCCTGCTGTTCGGCGCCAACGCCATGCAGCGGGCGGTGCAGGTGCCGGCCGCCCTGATAGTGGCCCTGAACGGCATGGTGGTGGTGTTCGTGGTCAGCAGCGATCGGCTACGGCGGTCGATCGGCCAGCGCCTGGGCCCTGGACTGGAAGAAGCGGTCAATGAGGGCGTGGAGGACCTGGAGTGAGCGACTTCTTCACGACGGCCTCCCTGGTCTTCGTGGTCGGCTCCGGGATCAGGCTGGCCACACCATTCCTCCTGGCCGGTCTGGGCGAGACCATCGGACAGCGCAGCGGGGTGCTGAACCTCGGTGTGGATGGCGTCATGCTCCTGAGCGCCTTCGGTGCCTACTGGACAATCCTGGAGACGGGTCGACCGGTGGCTGGATTGTTGGTCGGGCTGGGCGTGGGTCTTGTCATGGGTGTCGTCTACGGCGTCGTCACGGTGACCCTGCGGGCCGAACAGGGCGTCAGCGGAATTGGCATATTCCTCTTCGGGTTGGGCATGAGCGACCTGCTCTTCCAGAAGAAGGTGGGCACGCCCCTGCCCATCCGGGGTTTCGGTGACTGGCATGTGCCGGTGCTGTCCCGCATCCCCGTGATCGGGGAGATGTTCTTCCAGCATTCCGTGCTGGTGTACCTGGCATTCCTGCTCGTTCCGGTGGTGGCATTCCTGTTGAACTGGACGACCTTCGGGTTGAACGTCCGTGCCGTCGGCGAGAATCCAGCTGCCGCCGACAGTCTCGGCGTGAGCGTCGCCCGGGTGAGGTACAAGACGATCCTGCTGGCCAACGGCCTGGCGGGCCTGGCCGGAGCGGTGCTTTCGATCGAACTCGGGATCTTCCAGCAGAACCTCACCAACGGTCAGGGATTCATCGCCATAGCGCTCGTCTACTTCGGGGCGTGGAGGCCGGTCGGGGTGATGGGCGGCGCCCTGCTCTTCGGCATGGTCTCTGCCACGGTGCTCCAGTGGAAGACCCTGGGCCTGGTGTCGGGTGCAGCGTCCAGCCTGACCGCCATGGCGCCGGCCCTTCTGACTATCGTCGCCCTGGTCGTCATCAGCAGGACCGTCGGCCAGCCGGCAGCACTCACACGTCCGTTCGAGCGCGGTCGGTGACACCGATCATGCGCTACACGAATCTCGGCCGGGACCACCGGTCGGGGGAGTATCCCCCAGGGAGGAAAACCATGCAGATGAGAAGGAACCGAAAGTGGATGGGTCTAGCGGCTGTTCTGGCCGTTCTGGCCATGCTGGCAGGAGCCTGCGGGTCCGATGAGGAGGCTGTCGACGACGGTCTCTTCAGGATCGCGGTCGTGGCCCCGAGTGCCAGTAACGACCTGGCGTTCACCCAGAGCATCGTCGACGCCGTGCACGTACTCGACGGCGTGGATGTCATCGACGTCACCGACGGCACGTTCATCGTGGCCGACGCCGCTGCAGCCGTCCGTGGATACGCCGAGGACGGCTACGACCTGGTCATAGCCCACGGCTCGCAGTACGGCGGGTCGCTGCAGGAGATCGCCAAGGACTTCCCAGACACGGCATTCGCGTGGGGCACCTCTAACGACACATTCGGCCTCGACAACGTGTCGGCCTACACGGCTGCCTCCGATGAGGGTGGCTACGTGATGGGTGCCATGGCCGCGGCCATGACCTCCAGCGGCGTCATCGGGGTCATCGGGCCGATCGCCGTCGGAGACGCCAAGCTCTACGTGGACGGCTTCGTGAACGGGGCGGCGGCCCAGGATTCCGGCGTGACGGTGAACGTCAACTACATCGAATCCTTCAGTGACGTGGCGCTGGCCGCCGAGGCTGCCGAAGGCCACATCGCGAACGGTGCCGACATCCTGACCGGTACCGCCCAGATGGTGGTCGGTGCGACGGGGGTGGCCGCCGAGAACGGTGCCAGATGGTTCGGAACCCAGTCCAACCAGACCTCCCTGGGCGAGGACATGGTGGTCGCCTCACAGGTCTACAAGTGGGAGAAGGCCCTCCAGGGCATCGTGGACGGTGTGAAGAACGGTGACCTGGGTGGCAGGTCCCACACCATCAACCTCGAGAACGGCGGCATCGTCATCGAGTTCAACGATGCCGTGGACGCCGGAGACGCCCGGGCGATCGGCGAGGGTTTGATTGCCGACATCAAGGCCCGGATGGTCGACACCGGAGCCTGACCCCATCCCTCCCTCGGTGCCGGACGGCCGTCCAAGGACCGGCCGTCCGGCACCAGCGGAGTGACCTGCGAACCATGGATGACATGACACCGCTACTCGAGTTGGCTGGGATCACCAAGCGGTTCCCGGGCGTGCTGGCGAACGACGACGTCCATCTGGAGGTCGCCGCCGGCGAGATCCACGCGCTCCTGGGTGAGAACGGAGCCGGCAAGAGCACCCTCATGAAGATCCTCTACGGGCTGTACCAGTCTGACGAGGGTGAGGTGCGCCTGAATGGGAAGCCGAGCGACATAGCGTCGCCAGCCGATGCGATCCAGGCCGGTGTGGCCATGATCCACCAGCACTTCATGCTGGTGCCCACTTTGACGGTCGCCGAGAACGTGGCGCTGGGCCTGGCCGGCAACGGTGTGCTGCTGGACACGGACGAGGTGGCGGAACGTGTCGGTGAGCTGTCATCGCGCTATGGGTTGTCGGTGGATCCGGCGGCCTACGTGTGGCAGTTGGCGGTCGGTGAGCGACAGCGGGTGGAGATCATCAAGGCCCTGTACCGCGACTGCCGGCTGCTGGTCCTGGACGAGCCGACGGCCGTCCTGACGCCCATCGAGGTTGAGGATCTGTTCGTGACGCTCCGAACCATGGCCGCCGACGGCGTGGGGCTGATCTTCATATCCCACAAACTGGATGAGGTCCTGGCCCTCGCTGACCGGATCACGGTGATGCGCGATGGCCGGGTCACCGGCGAGACGGTTCCGTCAGCGAGCTCCAAGGGGGAGCTGGCCAACATGATGGTGGGTCGCCCGGTCCAGCTGGCCCCAGACCGTCCGAAGGTGGAGGTGGGTGCAGTCCGACTGGCCATCGACGGGCTCCGGGTCGACGGTGACCGGGGAACCGAGGCGGTCAAGGGGTGTGGTCTGGAGGTGCGCGCCGGCGAGATCGTCGGAATAGCGGGGGTCTCGGGGAACGGTCAGCGGGAGTTGGCAGAAGCGGTGGTGGGACTGCGATCCGTCACGGCTGGTCGGGTGGCCATCGACGGTGTCGACGTGACGGGCATGCATCCGAGCCGGGTGCGGGCTGCAGGCCTGGCCTATGTCCCCGAGGAGAGGATGCGCGACGGCGTGGTCGCCGAGTTCTCGGTGGCTGAGAACCTCATCCTGGTGGACCATGGCCGGCCACCCTTCTGCAGACGGGGACTCCTCAGGCTCGGGGCGATAGCGGACCACTGCAGGGACCTGGTCGAACGGTTCATGGTGAAGACACCCACTCTGGACACCCCTGCTGGGAACCTCTCCGGTGGAAACATCCAGAAGTTGATCCTGGCCCGGGAACTCTCCAGCGAACCGGGCGTGCTGCTGGCTTCCCAGCCGACCCGGGGAGTCGACATCGGTGCCGCCGAGTACATCCATCGCCGCCTCATCGAGGAACGCGGGAGGGGCGCCGCTGTGCTGGTCATCTCCGAGGACCTCGATGAGGTCCTGGCCCTCAGCGACCGGATCGCCGTGATGTCCGAGGGTCGGATCCTGGCGGTCATGGATCGTGACGAGGCGACCATCCAGCGCGTCGGCCTGCTGATGGCCGGAAGCGAAGCCGTCGCCTGAGCGGATGGGGGAATGGCTGGCGGGACCGCGGGTCGGGTCAGCGGTCACAGGTGCCCCATGTCACCGGCCTCTGCTTCTACCGACTGGTTACCCACCGGTAGGTTTCTCCACAGAGGTTCCCTTCCCCCCTTGGGAGCCTCCCTACCTCCGGCCGGAACCACCCCCCGGTTCTGAAGCCGAGAGTGACCGTACGCCCCGCCCTACCCGGTGGGGCGTACGACGTTTTGTCCCCATTGGATTCCCTCCTGACTGCATACCCGGTGGCCTCCGCTGTCTACGATCGACCGACTGCCCGAGACGCCCATGGGGAGAGACATGCCCAGCAACCGCCGTGACCTGATCCGGATGACCGACGACGAGATGGCGACGTTCATCGAGGAGCAGAAGAGCCTCCAGGTGGCCTGCCACGACCAGGATGGCTCAATCCACCTCTCCACCCTCTGGTTCGCGGTGCTGGAGGGTCGCCTGGCCTTCGGGACCTACACCAGGTCGCAGAAGATCCTGAACCTCCAACGCAACGACCGCGTCACCCTGCTGTTGGAGGACGGGCTGACCTACGAGACCCTCCGTGGCGTGATGATCAAGGGCCGTGCGGTACTCCACGGCCCGGAGGACGTCGAGGAGGTGCACCGTGTGGCGCGTGCGGTGATGACGCGCAACCAGATGGGCGTACCGGAGGAGCACCTCGAAGCTGCCGCTGCGGTCTGGGCGGCCAAGCGAACCGTCGTGATCGTCGAACCGGAGACCGTCATCTCGTGGGACCACACCAAGCTGGACGGCGTCTACTGACCTGTGTGGGCCAGCCACCAAGATGCCGGTCTGCCGACGCCTAGCATGACCGCCATGGAAGACCTCTTCGCCCTGCAGGACGAGGATGTGCTGAGGGGCCAGTTGGAGTACCGGAGGGCAAGGCTTCCGGAAGCCGATGCCGTCCTGGCCGCAGAAACCGTCAGGGTCCAGATGTCCGCCGAGGTGGGGGACCTGCAGATCCAGCGCCTCGACCACGCCCGCCGACAGAACCGCTTCGAGGGCGAGGTGGCTTCCATCGAGGTCCGACTGGGTGAGCTGGACCAGAGGCTCTACGGCAGCGCCATCACCTCCCCGAAGGAGGCGACCGCTCTGCAGAACGAGATCGGGAGCCTTCGACGGCGCCAGGACGACCTGGAGGGCCAGATCCTCGAGATCATGGAGATCCTGGAACCCACCGATGCCCGCCTGGAGGAGCTGGCCGCCGCCGCCATCGTCGCCGATGCCGATATCGCCGCCGCCAAGGTCGCCCTGGTCGAGACCGAGGCAGCCATCGACGGCGAGCTGGCTGAGTCGGCGACCCGTCGCGAGGCGGCCGTCCAGTCCCTGCCGGCTGACGTGCTCGTCCGGTACCAGCGGAGCCTTCCGTCCTTCGGCGCCAGCACCGTCGTGCGCTTCTTGGGAACGGACTGCAGCGGTTGCCCGTATTCCATGCCGTCCATGGAGGCCGATCGGGTGAAGGGACTGGACGCCGGCACGCTGGCGGAATGCAGCGAGTGCGGTCGGCTCGTGGTCCGCTGACCGGACCGAGATCGAATGCTGGTCTGGTTCGCCGTAGCGGCGATCGTGGGTGTCGCCCTGGTGTTCGACAGCCCGTCGATGGACCACCGGTTCGTGGTCCTCGGAGCCGTCCTGCCGGTGGGGGAGGGCCTGGTCGGTGGTCCCTGGATCCTGCACACCCCGATCCTCGGCGTGCTCCTCCTGGCCGGCGTGATGCTGGGTGCCCGCGGTCGACGCCTCACCCAGCGGCGCTGGTTGGGCGTGCCGATAGGGATGCTGGCGCATCTGGTCCTGGACGGCACCTGGGCTGACACCGGGCTCTTCTGGTGGCCGTTCGCCGGCACGGGCACCCTCGGCGCCGCACCGATACCTGAGTTCGGTCGGGGCTGGGGTGGCGTCATCCTCGAGTCGCTGGGCGTTGCGCTCGGACTCTGGGCGTGGCGGCGCTTCGGCCTGACCGACCCCACCAGACGCACGGCGTTCCTTCGACGTGGTCGCCTTGACCGCGTGCGGTCCCGCTGATGCTCTTCGTCGTACGGCACGGACGCACGGCGGCAAACGCCTCCGGGCTGCTGCTGGGCCGCCTGGACCCGGACCTCGACGAGCTGGGTGTCCGCCAGGCCACCGCTGCGGCAGCGGCACTCGGCTCGGTGGACCGGGTGGTGTCCAGCCCGCTGTTGCGGACCCGCCACACCGCCGAGGCGTTCGGTCGGGAGGTGGAGGTGGACGACCGTTGGATCGAGATGGACTACGGCGAGTTCGACGGCCAGCCGGTGGCGGACGTACCCGCCGCAACCTGGCGGGAATGGCGTGACGACCTGGACTGGGCACCGCCGGGCGGCGAGTCGCACCGGTCCCTCGGCGTCAGGGTCCGGGCCGCCCTGGATGACCTGTTCGAGGCCTCGCGGACATCTGACATCGTGGTGGTGACCCACGTATCGCCGGTGAAGGCGGCGCTGGCATGGACCCTCGGCGTGGGCGACGAGGTGGCCTGGAGGGCGTTCGTGGCCCCCGCATCCGTTATGACCGTGGGTGCCGGACCGGGCGGTCCGTCCCTGCGCGGCTTCAACGACGTGTCACACCTGGTCGGTGCCTGAGGGGCAGGTCTCTCAGGGCATCAGGGTCAGGGCATCAGGGATGCAGCGTCGAGGTCCCTGATTGCGGCCACGACCCGATCCAGCATGAGGCCCACCAACTGCACGGCCCGTTCGTTCACCAACTCGACGCTGCCCCCCGCCTGGATCGGGTAGCAGAGGCAGAACAGGACCGTCCGCCTGTAGTCCTCCAGGAGCTCGTCGGTCGGGTAGTCGATGCCCGCCTCGGCAAGGGTGGACCTGTAGACGTCCAGGAGCCGCTCCTCGTGCGCACGCCGGTCCTCGGTGGTGAGGCTCTGGCTGAGGAAGTAGCCGAGGTCGTAGGCGCCGACCGTCTTGACACAGATCTGCCAGTCGATGGCGATCACCTCAGTGCCATCCTCGTGCCTACGGAAGAAGAGGTTGTCGAGGCGGTAGTCGCCGTGGGCGAGCGTGGTGGGCTTCTCGGGGAAGTACATCATCTCCTCGACGACGGAAGGGAAGCGTTCGCCGATGGCCCTGATGTCGTCGTCAACGTGGTCTCCGAAGCCGGCCAGGAACGGCTCCCAGGCCATGGTCACCCCCTGCTGGACGCCCTGGGGCATCGGTGGATCCCAGCCGTACGGCAGCCACGACAACTCCTTCTCGAAGGAAGGCGTCTCCCAGAACTCGGTGTGGTGGCGCGCCAGGGCACGCACTGCCGCCTCCGCCAGGTCGGGCGGGCAGCCGTCCAACTGGTTGTGCACCTCGGCGTCCCCGAGGTCCTCCAGGAGGAGCACAAAGTCGTCGCTTTCAGGATCGTGTGCCGAGGCGAGGCAACGCGGTGTAGTGAGGGGGCTGCGGTCGGCGGCGGTGCGGTAGAAGGCGACCTCCTTGCCGTAGAACTGGAAGGTGCGGGCCACGAACCTGGTCATCTCGTGGTCGACCGGTGTCTTCAGCACGACCGTCGCCGGGCCCGATCCGCCGTCGTAGGTGGGCGTCAGGCGGTGCAGCAGGCCCATGAGGCCGATCCCCTGGCCGATCAACTCGGCGTCGAAGCCCGTCACCGTGCCGCCATCGAGTACCCCGCTGCCCCGGAGGGCATCGGTCAACCAGGCAGGCGTGACCTGTTCGACGGTCGTCGGTATTGCGTGTGCCGGCATCCGGATCCCCCGATCCCAAACGGCGAATCGGGTCGACCGGCCGTTCTGTGGGGGACGGTAGCAGTCGGTTTCTGCGGGGTCAGCGTGCGGCTGCGAAACCAATCTCGAGGTCGGCAATGATGTCGTCGAGGGTCTCGAGGCCGACGGAGAGCCTCACCAGGGCTGGTTCCACCCCGGAGGACAGCTGCTCTTCGACACTCAGCTGCGAGTGGGTGGTCGATGCCGGGTGGATTGCGAGGCTTCGCACGTCGCCGATGTTGGCCACATGGCTGTGCAGTTCGAGTGAGTTGACGAACTTCTCTCCGGCCTCCCGACCTCCCTTGATGATGAAGGCGGGTACCGACCCGAAGCCCTTGCCGCCGGTGTAGGCGGCCAACCGGTCATGCCAGGGGCTGGACGGCAGTCCGGCGTACTGCACGGCCTGCACCTGGTCGTGGCCGTCCAGGAACTCGGCGACGGCCATGGCGTTGGCGCAGTGCCGTTCCATCCGGAGGCTGAGGGTCTCGAGGCCCTGCAGGAAGTAGAACGAGTTGTGCGGCGTGACTGCGGGACCCAGGTCCCTCAGCAGCTGCACCCTGGCCTTGATGATGTAGGAGCCGTGTCCCAGGGCAGGCCAGTAGGCAAGTCCGTGGTAGCTGGGGTCCGGGTCGATGAAGTTGGTGAACCTTCCGCTTGCGCCGTAGTCGAAGGTGCCACCGTCGATGATGACGCCTCCGATGGAGTTGCCATGGCCGCCGATGAACTTGGTCATCGAGTGCACGACGATGTCGGCGCCCAGGGCCAGCGGGTTCATCAGGTACGGGGATGCCACGGTGTTGTCCACGATGAGTGGGATGTCGTTGTCGTGCGCCAGGGCGCTGATCCCCTCCAGGTCCAGGCAGTCGTTCTTGGGGTTGCCGATGGTCTCTCCGTAGAAGGCTTTCGTGTTCGGACGGATGGCCGCCGCCCATGCATCCAGGTCGTCCGGGTCACTGATGAACGTCGTCTCGATACCCATCTTGGGGAAGGTGTAGTGCAGGAGGTTGTAGGTGCCGCCGTACAGCGAGGCTGAGGCCACGATGTGGTCGCCCGCCTCCGCCAGGTTCAGGATGGAGAGGGTCTCGGCAGCCTGGCCTGAGGCCACGGCCAGTGCCCCCGGAAGGCCGATGGCGGTGTCCGTGCCGCCTTCGAGGGACTGCAGGCGGGCCTCCAGCACCATCTGCGTCGGATTCATGATGCGGGTGTAGATGTTCCCGACCTCGGCCAGGGCGAAGAGGTTCGCTGCGTGTTCACTGTCCCGGAACACGTAGGAGGTCGTCTGGTAGATCGGCACGGTCCGGCTGCCGGTGGTCGGATCCGGCTCCTGCCCGGCGTGGATCTGGCGGGTCTCGAAGCCCTGCTGCTTGGCCATGACTACGTTCTCCTCCGCCCGGGCGGGTTGCTGTGGTTCTGTTCACCTTCGGGACCGAACCTACCAAAGGGCGGTGGTGCGATACTTAGTCGTGGTCGTCCAGACCACCCGACGAGGGCGGTTCGAAGCCATCTGGCCAGAGGGTCGTGTCATCGTGCCGGATGCCGTCCAGGATGACGCCATCCAGTTGGGCATCGGTGAGGTCGGCGCCCATCAGGTCGGTGAGGGAGAGGTCGACCTGGATCAGGGAGGCGCCGCGGAGGATGGCGCCCGACAGGTTCGCAGCCCGGATGGTGGCGCCGTTCAGCATCGCGCTGCGGAAGTCGGCGCCTCCGGCGAATGCCCCGGTCAGGTCGCAGTCACGCATGCAGGTTCGGGTGAGGGATGCTCCGGCGAGGATCGAGCCACCCAGCAGGGCACCGGTCAGGTCGGCGGCGATCAGCCACGCCCCACCCATATCGGCGCTGCGGAGGTCGGTGCCGGTCAGGCGGGCACTGCCCAGCCAGGCACGGCTGAGCATGGCGCCTCCCATCCGGGCGTCGCTCAGGTCGGCGCTCCAGAAGTTGGCGTGGTGGAGGTCGGCGTCGGCGAACACGGTGCCACGGCAGATGGCGTGCCTCAGGTCTGCGCCGATCAGGCGGGCATCGGACAGGTCCGATCCGCTCAGCACGGCGCCGCCCAGCCAGGAGCCACTCAGGTCCACGGACCTCAGGTCGGAATCGGTCAGGTCGGCGCCCGCCAGGTCGACGCCCGCACCGATCTCGTATCCCCGGACCTCCATGCCCGAGAGGTTAGGGCAGCGTCGGGTGGTCGACATCGGTACGGGCGAAGGCCGCATGATTCCCTCCGCCGGTGACGGGAGCACGCGGGGGAGAGGGCAGCATTCCGCGGTGATCGTCCTCCTGGGGTCCCTGGCCGCCCTCTTCTTCGGCATGGGTGACCTCCTGGGAGGTGTGACGATCCGGCGTGCGGGACGTCCCGGGGCGGCGATCTCCATTGCTCTGACAGCGACCGCGGTCAGCGCCGTCCTGACAGGTGTGGTCGTCCTCGTGTATCCGCCTGAGGCCGTATCGGCTGGCGACGTCGTCTGGTCCGTCCTGGCGGGACTGCTGATGGCCGCCACCCGGCCTCTCCTCTACGCCGGGATGGCGCGGGGACCGGTCGCCGTGTTCGCTCCCGGGTACGGGCTGACGATGATCGCGGTGCCGGCGCTCATCGGACCGTTCATCGGCCAGTCCCTGGGGTCGCTGGCTGTCTGGGGAGTGCTCCTGGCCATTCCCGCCGTGGTGCTCCTGTCGGGCGAGGGTCGGCTACCGCGTCCGGCCGAGGTGGTGCGAAGTCCGATCCTGGGCCTGGCCGTCCTGGTCGGGGCGAGCCTGGGGAGTGCGGGACTCTGCTTCTCACAGGTCGGGGAAGAGGCCGGTGTGCTGCCCGCATTCATGGCCCTCGCGGTCGGACTGCTGGTCCTACCGGTCGCCTCCCGGATCCAGACCGGAGCCGTGTGGCCGGACAGGTTGAACCGACGCGGGGGAACGGTGGTGGGCCTCACCAGTGCCGTGGCGTTCATGCTCAGCACGGTCGCCTACCAGATGGGCTCAGCCGCAGTGGTGTCTGCCCTCGTAGCGCTCTGCCCCGCCGTCTCGATCGCCCTGTCGTGGCAGTTCCTGGGGGAGCGGGTGGCCCGCCTCCAGGTCATGGGTGGTGCCTTCGGCGCGGCGGCCGTCGTGTTCCTCGCCCTCGGAACCTGAATCGGACGCCGAAAGCGGTGGGTGGCCGTGGGTGACGGTGAGCCGGCCTGTAGGCGGGGTTCTGTCCACCGGCCCCTTGCGGGAGTCCGGATGGGTGACCATCCATCTGTGCGGCCCACCTGGGAGTGTCAGCGGGCGGGCAGCCCTCTCCCTGTTCGGCCTTGCTCCGGATGGGGTTTGCCTAGCCGACCGGGTCGCCCCGGTCGCTGGTGCGCTCTTACCGCACCGTTTCACCCTCACCTGTGCCAACTCCCCGAGGGGAACCGGCCATCGGCGGTCTGTTCTCTGTGGCACTTTCCTGCGGGTCGCCCCGACTGGCCGCTAGCCAGCATCCTGCCCTGCGGAGCCCCGACCTTCCTCAGCGTGGAAACCACGCCGCGGCCACCCGGCCGGCTCACCGTCCCTGCCAGTCTGGCAGCAGAATTTCCCTTGCGTCGCCGGAGTGTGGGTACTAGCAACGCTCCGGACATGGAAGCAGTCGTCGAAACACCGATATCTGTCGTCGCCTCTTCGGCGATCTTGCCGGATGACCGGCTGTTGGAAGGCTGGTACCTGCGCGGCGCCTGTCGTGGGCTGGAGTCCTCGATCTTCTATCCGGATCCCGCCCAGGCGGCCGAGGAGGCACGTGCGCTCGACGTCTGCTCCGGATGTGAGGTACGCAGCGAGTGCCTGGAGCATGCACTGGCTCGACGCGAATCGACCGGCATCTGGGGAGGAACCACCGAACGCGATCGCCGTCGGATCCTCCGCCGTCGCCGGAACGCCTGATCGGCGCTGTCCACACGATGGCCCTGGATGACTACGGCGGCTGGCCCGGCCTCCTGGAACGACTCTGCGACGGGGAGCACCTGTCGGCTGGCGAGACGGAGGCCATCCTCTCCGAGATCCTCAGCGGGGAGGCCGAGCCGTCACAGATAGCAGGCTTCCTCGTCGGGCTGAAGGTCAAGGGCGAGACAGCGGAGGAGACCACCGGCCTGGTCAATGCCATGGTCGCGGCAGCGGAGCCGCTGGACCTGCCCGAGGGCACGATCGACATCGTCGGAACAGGCGGAGGGGCGGTGCGGCGCGCTGGCGCGCTGAACGTCTCGACCATGGCCTGCTTCGTTGCGGCGGGGGCTGGAGCCACCGTCTGCAAGCACGGGAACCGAAGTGCATCGTCGACGTCCGGCGCGTTCGACCTGCTCGAGATCCTCGGAGTGGACATCGAGGTCAGCCCAGGCCGGGTGGCCGAACAGGTGGCCGAGCTCCGGATCGGCTTCGCCTTCGCCCGGACCTTCCACCCGGCAATGCGCTTCGCCGGTCCCATCCGGGCCGGTCTGGGCATTCCGACCGTGTTCAACGTTCTGGGCCCCCTCTCGCATCCGGGACAGCCGAAGCGCCAACTCATCGGGGCCAGGGAGCCGGCGTTGGCTGATCGGATGATGGAGGTGTTCCGGGTGAGCGGTTCCGTCCACACCTGGCTGGTGACCGGCCACGACTCACTGGACGAGATCGCCCTGACCGGTCCCACGCGGGTGCTCGAGCTGCGGGACGGGCTGGACTCCGAATGGATCCTGGACCCCGTGGAGATCGGGTTGACGCTGGCGGATCCCTCGGAACTGGTCGGGGGTGGGCCTGAGCGAAATGCCGAGATAGCGCTGGCCATCTTCGCCGGCGAGGAGCGGGGGCCAATGCGCGACATCGTCGCCCTGAACGCCGGAGCTGGTCTGGTGGTGGCAGGCATCGCCGATGGGATCGGGGACGGGGTGGAGCGGGCGGTGGCAGCCCTGGATGACGGTTCGGCCTCAGCGGTCCTGGACTCGATCAGGGCCTGACCGGTCAGCAGTCCGGCGACGTGGCCGGGGTACCACCGTCCAGGAAGCCGGCCACGATGTGGGCCGCACAGGCATCGGACATGGACGGGACGTGGGTCCAGCCCCGATGCTCCACCAGGGTGGCGTTCCCCAGGCCGTCGGCCAGCCGTCGTGCCCAGGCCACCGGGGTGATCGGATCCAGGTGCCCGGAAAGGATCAGGACGGGCACGTCCGAGGTGACCGCCAGGTCGATGATCCGGGGCGATGCCGGCACGTCCCAGAGGGCACAAAGGGCACGCACGTCGTTCATCGCTCCGGACACGGCATCCAGGATCGGATCGCCGGTGTCGGTGGTGGCCATCGTGTTGAAGGGAACCTCATCGGCGCACTCCGAGGAGAGCTGGGCCCCCTCGGCGACCGGATCCCCGGCGGATCGGCCCGGCGACGCGATCTCGGCGAGTAGGGCCACCGCCTCGGCCAGCCGCTGGGAGGATGCCAGGGGGATTGCCCGTCGTGCCACCGCTGGACCCATCGGGCCGGCCAGGGCGTCGGTGAGCAGGCGGGCGAACCTGACGTCGTCGTAGGTGACGGCCTCACCGGACCTGGTGGTCACCGCCACGGGTCCGTCGGCCAGGTCGGCCAGCACCCCACGGAGCGGTTCCAGCAGCCCCTCCGTGCAGGCGGCCACCTCGCGACACCCGACCTCGAGGCTTTCGAGTGCGCCCAGCACCCCGGCCGGCAGGTCGTCGTAGGCAGCCACCTCGGGGGGCATGGGAGAATCCAGGACGGCGGACAGGACCGCCCCTTCGTCGATCCGGATCAGCTCCAGGGCGATCCGGGTTCCGAACGAGACGCCGTGGAGGTGCCAGGACTCCAGCCCCAGGGCCTCGCGTAGTGAGACCATGTCGAGGGCGACCTGGTGCACGGTCGTCTGGCCCCGGTCGATTCCGGAATCGTCCAGGCGTCGTCGACAGGAGCGGTAGTCGTCCAGCCCGGCCGAAGGTCCAGCATCCAGCTCGGAGCAGTCCAACGACGGCGTGGAGTCCCCTCCGCCCCGCTGGTCGACGAGGATCACGTCGTGGCCTTCCAGCACCTCTGAGCGGGGGGCCAGCCACCTGTGCCGGTCCAGGACGGCACGTCCGCCGGGCCCGCCGTGCAGGTGCAGCACCGGGCCCCCGGTCGGGTCGGCGGAGCGGATCACGACCACGGAGAGCGAGGCGTCCCCCAGCTCCAGGCGGTGGCAGGTGACGCTCAGGTCGGTGGGGACCTCTTCGCCCGGGCAGGCCGCGTCGAGGAGCACGTCGCTGGCGGCCGACACCTCCGGAATGGGGGATCCGTCGGAAGTGGGGGATCCGGCGCAAGCCATGGAGGCGACCAGGAGGACCGCAACCAGCCCGCGGATACCGAGGTGGGTGCGCGTCGGAATCCTCACGCCGTCCACGGTAACCACGGACCCTTCCGGGGCTGGATCAGGCGTGGGGGTCCGTCAGCGGTCTGAACGTGGGGATCCTCGTCAGCGGGTCGGCGAGGGTCCCGTCGCAGTGCTCCAACCTGAGCAGGTGGGACTCGGACTCCAGCCATGCCGCCACGCAGTTCAACTCGTCGGCGATGTCGCGCGGAATCGGCTCGCCGGGGACCGGTCTCTTCCCGGAGGCCGGCGGGAACTCCAGGGTGGGATCACCCGCGGCGTCCGCCCTCCAGGCCTGCACCAGCAGCCCATCGCAGAACTCGGCGCCGCCCCGACCCGGCGACAGGACCTGCAGGCGACCAGATTCGCGGAGCCGGCCCAGACGATGCTGGCGGCGGAGGGCCCCGGCCAGGGCGGCGGCGCGGCACCGCACCTCCTCCGCCTCCTCGAAGCGCTTCTGGTCTGCCAGTTCCCGCATGAGCACGGCAAGGGGGTCGATGAGGAGGTCCGGCCGTGAGGTGAGCCCTTCCACCGCCCGGGAGACGATCCGGGCGTACTGCTCCTCGTCCACCTCGCCGCTGCACGGGCAGGCGGCCAGGCCGAGCTGTGCCGGAACGCATGGCCCTGTTCCCGGGCTGCGTGTGGCCCGGCAGGTGCACCGCCGCAGCGGAACCACCGACTGGATGGCGTCGATGACCGTCCGGGCCGCCGAGGTGGAGGCCAGTGGACCGATGTAGAGGCCACCGTCGTCCTTCAGGGTTCGGGCGGCCGAGAGCCTGGGGAACCGTTCGCCCAGGGAGAGCTTCACGTAGGCGTAGCGCCGCCATGTGTTGCCATGACGGTTGAAGCGTGGCTCATGGCTGTGGATGAGCCGGATCTCGAGCACCGCGGCCTCCAGGGCGCTGCCACAGGCGAGGTGGTCGATCCGGGCTGTCTCCCGGAGCATCTGGCCGGTCTTGCGGCGTGTGTCCGTCGAGAAGTAGCTCCGGACTCGGGCCCGCAGGTTCGTGGCCCGGCCCACGTAGAGGACCTCTCCACGGCGACCACGGAACAGGTACACGCCGGGCGAGCGGGGGAGGGAGTCGGTCATTCGGAGCTTGTCGGCCTGGGGGTGGCCCGCCATGGTCGGAAGCGCCAGGAGGTCATCCAGTCCGGTGACGCCGAGTGACCCGGCGCGTTCGATCAGCAGGTGGAGCAGGTCGCCCGTTGCGAGCACATCGTCCAGGGCCCGGTGGGATGGCTGGTGCTCGAGGCGTAGTCGTTCGGCGAGGGTTCCGAGGCGACAGTCGGGCACCTCGTCGCGGATGAGGCGTCGGGCCAGCCCGCAGGTGTCGATCGACCGGTTCGAGAGTCGGGGGCGGTCGGTCTCCGCCAGGGCGGCGTTCAGGAAGGAAAGGTCGAAACGGACGTTGTGGCCGACCACGACGGCGTCCCCCAGGAACTCCAGGAAGGAGGGGAGCACCTCGGCGATGCGGGGAGCGTCGATCAGCATGGCCGATGTGATGCCGGTCAGGACCGTGATGGAGGGAGGTATCGCAGACCCCGGATCGATCAGCGACTGGAAGGTGCCGAGGCGCTCGCCACCACGGAACCTGACGGCACCGATTTCCGTGATGGCGCACTCCGACGCCGACAGCCCGGTCGTCTCCAGGTCCACGACGCAGAAGGTCACGTCGGCCAGTGGGGTCCCGAGGTCCTCGAGGCTGCGCTGGATCGCATCCGTCGTGAGGGTCGCCACAGCGCCAGTAAAGCGAACAGATGTTCGGTCGTCAAGTGGTCCTGACGCCTCCCGCCGTCCTGACTGTCACACCCCCCGTGGAAGATGGTGGACATGCGAGACGAACCACTTCTCATTGACTGCGGTACCTGTACCGAACGCCATACGGACACCTGCGAGGACTGTGTGGTGACCTTCATCTGCGGGCGTACGCCCGGCGACGCCGTCGTGGTCCACCTGGCCGACTTCAGGGCCATGAGGATGCTGGGCGAGGCCGGGCTGGTCCCGCCGCTGCGCCACTCGGAGGGATCCGCGCCGCGCGGCTGATCGACCGCCCCGGCTCCGGCCGTGGGACCATGGGCCCATGGAGGAGACCGGCGATCGGCTGAAGGCGGAGGTCCTGGCCCTCGGGCGGTCGGTGGGCCTGGATGCCGTGGGGGTGACCGGAGCCGATCCGTTTCCGGAGGTGCGCGCCGAGTTGGAGCGACGACGGGCGGAGGGCCTCCACGGAGGGATGCAGTTCACCTTCCGGAACCCCGCCCGGTCGACCGACCCGGGGCGGATCCTGGAGGGCGCCAGGTCCCTGGTGGTGGGAGCGCTTCGCACCCCGGCTCCACGCCTCGCCGAGGTGGGAGCCGGCCGCCTGCGAATAGCGGCCTACGCGAGGCACGACCACTACGCCACCCTCCGGGGCCACCTCGAACGGCTGGCGGATCGGATCAGGTCCGATGGCTGGACGGCTCGTGTCGTGGCCGACGACAACGCCCTCGTGGACAGGGCGGCTGCGGTGCGCGCCGGGATCGGCTGGTACGGAAAGAACGCCAACGTCCTCCTGCCCGGGAGGGGCAGCTGGTTCGTCCTCGGGGCCGTTGTCACCGATGCCCTCCTGTCGCCTTCCGAGCAGGTGGAGGAGGGCTGCGGTACCTGCAGGCGCTGCCTGGACGGCTGCCCGACCGGGGCCATCATCCAGCCGGGCGTGGTTGACGCAAGGCGCTGCCTCGCATGGCTGGTCCAGGCACCGGGGTCGATTCCGCGTGAGTTCCGGCGGGCCCTGGGTGGACGGCTCTACGGCTGCGACGACTGCCAGGAGGTGTGCCCGGTGGGCCGCTCCGAGGTGATCGCCGATGGCACCGAGGACCCGGCTGCCGACGTCGAGGCGATCGACGTGCTGGAGGCCGATGACGCCGACCTGCTGGAGCGGTTCGGGCGCTGGTACATAGCGGAGCGCGACCCGCGCTACCTCCGACGCAATGCCCTGGTCGCCCTCGGCAACACTGCCGACGGCAGCGACCCGGCGGTGGTGCGGCTGCTCGAGGCGTTCCTGGCCGACCCGGATCCCGTCCTGCGGTCCCATGCCACATGGGCTGCGGCCGAGCTGGGTCGCCGCGACCTCCTGGGTGGTCTGGACGACGATGAGGACCCACTGGTCGCCGAGGAGATGGCCCTGATACGGGGCAGGGTGGGGACGTGAGGCGACACCTGCTGGTGACCAACGACTTCCCACCGAAGGTCGGCGGCATCCAGTCCTACCTCTGGGAACTCTGGAGGCGGCTTCCGTCCGACGACGTCGCCGTCCACACCACGCCGTACGCCGGGGCGGACGCATTCGACGCCGACCAGGCCTTCGCCGTGAGCCGTTCCCGGGAGCCCGTGCTGCTCCCCACCCGGAGCCTCCTGCGCCGGGTCGAACGCCTGGCCGATGGGATGGATGCCGAGCTGGTCATCTGGGATCCGGCCCTTCCGGTGGGCCATGTCGCTCCCCGGTCGGATCGCCCCTACGCCGTGGTCCTGCACGGGGCCGAGGTGACGGTTCCGGGTCGGCTGCCCGTGGGCCGCTCCCTGCTCGCCAGGGTCCTGCGATCGGCATCGTTGGTGATCTGTGCGGGTGGCTACCCGGCCCGTGAGGCGACACGGGCAGCAGGGACCGAGCTGCCCACCGTGGTGGTGCCGCCCGGCGTGGACACCGATCGGTTCCGACCCCTCGACGCCGGCGAGCGGGCCTCGGTGCGGACCGACCTGGACCTGCCCGTGGATGCCCCGTTGGTTGTCGCCGTGAGTCGCCTCGTGCCGCGAAAGGGCATGGACACCCTCATCCGGGCCGCCGTGCGGCTCCGGTCCTCGCAGCCCGACCTTGTGGTGGCGATAGCCGGGTCGGGACGCGATCGCCGCCGACTCGAGGGCCTGGTGGAATCCATCGGTGCGCCCGTTCGCCTGCTGGGTCGCGTGCCGGACGAGTTGCTTCCCGGCCTCTACGGGGCAGGCGACGTCTTCGCCATGCCGTGCCGGTCCCGCTGGGGCGGTCTGGAGCAGGAGGGGTTCGGCATCGTGTTCGTGGAGGCGGCCGCCTCCGGCGTCGCCCAGGTGGCCGGTGAGAGTGGCGGAGCGGCCGAAGCCGTGGAGCATGGTCGGACCGGCCTGGTGGTTGGACCGGGCAGGGCGGTCGAGGGCGTGGCAGATGCCCTGGCCGACCTCCTGGACGACGACGACCGCCGCCTGGAGATGGGCCGTCGGGCCAGGGAGCGGGCCGTGGCCGAGTTCTCCTACGAGGTGCTGGCCGACCGGCTGCGTACCGGCATCGATGCGGCGACGCTGCGGGACTGAGCGGGAACCGGAATCCACCTCCCGGCCTGACGAGGGGCGGGGGACCACCCACCACCAGGTACCGCACGACCGGTAGTGTCGGCCTTCCGGAGGTAGGCCATGACCGATCACGCCAGCCAGCGCATCATCGTGCGGGCTACACCGCAGCGCTGCTACGAGACCGTCCTCGACGTCGAGCGGTTGCCCGAGTGGGCGCCCGACATCAAGGAGACCGAGGTCCTCGTGCGCGACGACATGGGTCGACCCGGCGACGTCGCATTCCGTGCGGCTGCAATGGGCCGGAGCACCAACTACACGCTCAGGTACAACTACGGCTCCAACCCGCTCCGCATCTCATGGCGACTCGTGGATGGCGACCTCCTGAGGAGGATGAGCGGGGCGTACGAGTTCCTGGAGGTGGAGGGGGACGCCGACGCTGCCCTCGTGGTCTACGACCTGGAGGTGGACCTTCTGATCGGGCTTCCGGGGTTCGTGAAACGCCGCCTGGAGGCCAAGGTCGTCCACGCCGCCATAGATGACCTGAAGGCCCGGATCGAGGTAGGCGCACCCACCAACTGATCGGGTCGGTCCACCGACCCGACTTCGGCTGCGCAGGGTCACGGTTACGCTCCAGCGATGGAATTCCGGCGCATCAACTCGCTTCCTCCCTACGTCTTCACGATCATCGACACGCTCAAGATCGAGGCGCGCCGGGCCGGCGAGGACGTCATCGACCTGGGATTCGGCAACCCGGACCTGCCGTCGCCAGACGTGGCGGTGGACAAGCTCTGTGAGGCCGCCCGCAACCCCCGGAACCACCGGTACTCGTCGAGTCGCGGGCTCCCGAATCTGCGTCAGGCGGTCGCCGACCTCTACCTGCGCCGTTTCGGCGTGGTGCTGGACCCGGAGACCCAGGTCCTCAACACGATCGGCGCCAAGGAGGGCTTCGCTCACCTCATGTGGGTCCTCCTGCAGCCTGGAGACGCTGCCCTGGTTCCATCCCCCTCGTATCCGATCCACCGGTACTCGCCCCTCTTCGCCGGGGCGGAGGTCCGCGAGATGCCGTTCACCACCGACGGCGACTTCGTCGCCATGCTGAAGGAGGGATGGGAGTACTCGTGGCCACGGCCACGGGTGATCGTCCTCTCGTTCCCGCACAATCCCACCACTGCCTGCGTGGACCTGGCATTCATGGAGGAGGTCGTGGCCTTCGCCCGCGAGCGCGACGTGGTCCTGGTCCACGACTTCGCCTACGCCGACCTCGGGTTCGATGGCTACAGGCCACCGTCGATCCTCCAGGTGCCGGGCGCCGACGAGGTGGCGGTGGAGCTCTACTCGATGACCAAGAGCTACTCGATGGCAGGTTGGCGGGTGGCCTTCATGGTGGGCAACGCCAAGGTGGTGGCGGCCCTCACCAAGCTCAAGTCGTACCTCGACTACGGCTCGTTCCAGCCGATCCAGATTGCCGCCACGGTGACCCTGAACGAAGCCCCCGACTATCCGACCGAGGTGTGCGGCGTCTACCAGGCACGCCGAGATGTCCTCTGCGAGGGCCTGAACAGGATCGGGTGGAGCATCCAACCGCCGAAGGGGACGATGTTCGCCTGGGCCCCCATTCCCGAGCAGTACCTGGAGATGGGATCCGTGGAGTTCGCCTCCCACCTGGTCCGGAAGGCGAACGTGGCGGTGTCTCCCGGCATGGGGTTCGGTCCGGGCGGCGAGGGCTACGTGCGCTTCGCCCTGATCGAGAACGAACAGCGGATCGGGCAGGCGGTCAGGAACCTGAAGGGCGCCCTGGATCGTCTGGATCCGTGAGCCCGTCGGCCAGGAACCCGACGTAGTTCCCGCAGGTGACCGGTGCCCCCTCCTCGGGTGGGTCGCCGTCGCTGACCGGAACGTTTATGGTCTCCAGGCCGTCGGCGCTGTCCAGGAGGATGGCGACCCTGTCGATCTCGGCACCGGCGACGAGGTTCACGGCGGTGCAGACCAGCATCGCGAATGCCAGCCGGTTGCCGGCGCTGTCGTCCTGTGGGAAGCCATCCAGGGAGTCCAGGTGGATCTCCAGCAGTCCCTCCACGAGGACCGTGCCGATCACGGCGGAGCCCTCTGCGAACGGGGATATGAACTCGGATTCATGTTCGGCGACGGTGGGACCTGCGAGGACCTTGTCCAGGATCACGTTGATGGAGCCGTCGCCGGCGATCTCACGGTCGACCACCTCCAGGAGCATCCGGTCATCGTCGGTGAGGCGTGCCATGTAGATCTGGACCGACTCGGTCGCCGCCGGGGCCTCGGTGGTGGTGGATGCCGGGGGCAGGAGGGCGTCCGGGAGCTCTGCGACGAGGTCTCTCGCCTGCTCGTCGATGGGTATGGAGCAGCCGGCGAAGAGGCCGAGCGCCAGGAGTGCGGCGAAGAGGTGGCGGAGGCCCATCAGGCGTCCTCTTCGGGAAGGGGTAGTTCCAGCACGAAGCGGGCCCCCGGTCGGCCGTCCGGACGGTCCTCCACCCACACCCTGCCGTCGTGCAGGCGTAGGTCCTCCACGACGAGGCTGAGGCCGAGGCCGGTACCCCCGTCATCGGTTCGACGCCCTCCGGCCGAACCGCGGAAGAATCGCTCGAAGACCGCCGAGCGCTCCCCGGCCGGAATTCCGGCGCCACCATCCTCCACGATGATGCGGAGCGTGTCGTCCATCTCGAGGGTGATGACCGTGGCGCCGCCTCCGTAGCGTTCGGCATTGTCCAGCAGGTTGGACATGATCCTGGCGAGGCGGCGCTTGTCGGCCTGGACAACCACCGCATGGGCGCCGTCGGGCATCAGGAGCGCGACGGCTCCGGCGCCTTCGGCCGTGACCTCCAGGAACCTGGCGATGTCCACCTCCGTCAGGTCCAGGGCGGCCACACCGGCATCGAAGCCTGAAATCTCCAGCAGGTCGTTAACCAGTCGGTTGAAACGGTCCAGATCGGCGACAAGCAGGTCCAGGGCGATCATCGACCGCGGCGAGAGTTCCTCCCTTCGGGACTCCAGCACCCCCACCCCGGCCATGAGGGTCGTGAGCGGGCTGCGGAGTTCGTGGCTGACGTCGGAGGCGAACCTCGCATCGCGTTGGATCCTCGACTCCAGCGCATGTGCCATCTCGTTGAACGAGTCGGAGAGTCGATCCAGGTCCGGGTCGGCCTGGGCCCCCAGCCGGGTGTCGAGTCGCCCGCCGGCGATGGCCTCGGCGGCCTCGCGGACACGACGCAGGGGTCGCAGCATCCGATTGGAGGCCCACGAGCCGAGAAGCGCAGCCAGCGTCACGGCGATGGCGCCGGTACCCAGCAGGATGAACCTGAGGTTGTCAAGCGTCTGCTGGACTTCGGAGAGGTCGCTGATTGCGTAGTAGTCGGCGTCGAATGCCGTGAGCGGAATACCGACCACGAAACGCGGCTCCCCACGCACCATTGCCAGCATCTGGCCCGGCCTCCGGTCACCCAGGCGTGTCACCAGCGGCGTGGGCAGGTCGGCGCGGTCCAACTCGGGGGCGACTAGCCAGTCGTCTCTCATCCTGATGATCCGTTGGCTTCCTCCGATCCTCGTGAGGGAGTCGACGATGGTGGGCAGGTCCTCGATGGAGGACTCCGGAGTGAGCTGGTTGGACAGTCGGGTTGCGTTGCTCACGGCCATGGCGGCAGCGGCGCTGCCGCGGGTCTCGAGCAACTGCTGTCGGGTGAGCACCAGGGTCGCTGCGCTCAGTAGAACCGACACCAGCAGTCCACCGATGGCGAACAGGACCGAGATCTGTGCTCCCAGCCCCAGACGGCTGGCGTCGTCGGTCTTGGAAACGTCCGGCACTGGTCAGGTATGGAGCTTGTAGCCCATGCCGCGCACTGTGACCACGAAGCGGGGGTTGGCCGCATCGGGTTCGATCTTCATGCGCAGGCGTCGCACGTGGACGTCCACCAGGCGACCATCGCCGAAGTAGTCGTAGCCCCAGACACGTTCCAGCAGGTCTTCGCGGCTGAGTACCTGGTCGGGGTGGGTGGCCAGCTCGACGAGCAGCCGGAACTCGGTCCGGGTGAGGTGGACCTCCTCGCCGGCGTAGCGGACCACCCCTGCGTCGGGAAGGACCTCCAGTGCATCGATCTGCATGTGGACCGGCCGCCCCTCGTCGGGTCGGATCCTGCGCAGGAGCGCCCGGATCCGCGCTGAGAGTTCCTTGGGATCGAAGGGCTTGCGCAGGTAGTCGTCGGCGCCGGCCTCCAGCCCGGCCACCACGTCATGGCTGTCCGAGCGGGCCGTGACCATGACGATGGGTACGTCACCGAGGCGGCGGATGCTCCGGCAGACCTCGAATCCGTCGATGCCGGGAAGCATGATGTCGATCAGGACGACGTCGGCCGGCGTGCGGGAGAAGGCCTCCAGGGCCTCTTCTCCGCTGGCGGTCTCCTCGACCTCCCAGCCCTCCTCTTCGAGGGCGAGGCGTACGGCGGTCCGGATCCGCTGGTCGTCCTCCACGGTGAGGATGCGCGTACTCATGGGTGAATGCTGCCCCATGGAGGGCCCCCCTGTCGCCCACCCTCCGGGAACGGGCTCATCAGGCCACCTCGGCGCCGGCCGACCTGAGCAGTTCCAGGAGCGGACCGTGCAGCTCCACCGGGGCTGCCACCAGCATTCCACCGCTTGTCGGCCTGCCCTCCAGGTCGGTTACCCGACCCCCGGCCTCGGTGACCAGCACTGTTCCAGCGGCGCAGTCCCAGGGGTTCAGCCCGCGTTCGAAGTAGGCGTCCACCCGCCCGCATGCCACCGATGCGAGGTCCGTGGCGGCTCCGCCACAGCGGCGGATGTCGCGGATGTGTCCGATGATGGAAACGAGGGCCTCCGCCTGGCGTCGGCGTCGTCCGGGGTCGTATCCGAAGCCGGTGGCAACCAGGGCCGACGAGAGGTCCTCCACCTGGTTCACCCTGACCTGTCGGCCGTTGCGCGTCGTCCCGTGGCCGACCGCCGCACAGAACTCGTCGTCCAGGAGCGGGTCCACCACTACCCCGGCGACCGGCGTGCCGTCCACCTCGACGCCGATGGAAACGGAGAAACCCGGATGGCCGTACACGAAGTCCGTTGTGCCGTCGATCGGGTCCACCAGCCAACGCACCCCGGACGTTCCGTCCACCCCGGTTCCCTCCTCGCCCAGGATCGAGTCGTTGGGACGCGCGGCCAGGATGTGTTCCACGATGCGTTCCTCGGACCAGCGGTCGACGTCGGTGACCAGGTCGGTGAGGGTCGTCTTCGTGTCCGAGACCTCGACGGCCCCAGCCCGGCGGCGCAGTTCTGGGGCGACGATCCGGGCAGCGGACAGGGCCAGGTCTCGGAGGGTGGAGGGTTCGGCCACGGCGGTTGGCGGACGTCAGTCGACCGGATGGTCGTCCCGGGCAGCCTGCTGGAGCTGGCCGGTTCGCCACTCGGACATGGCCCTAAGCGACAGGACGGCGACGATTCCGACACCGCCGGCCGCCAGGACCGCTCCCAGGACCCCCATGGATCCGGCCAGAGCGGTGCAACCGTCGGCACACTGCAGGCTGGTGACGGCGTGTCCCACGAGGCCCCCGCACGTGCCGGCCACGAGGATGGCCAGCAGCGCCAGCAGCCGTGCCGTCATCGACGGAGCCGCCGACGGGAGCTGGCCGGCGGATCGGGTCTGGGCATCGTCCACGCCCGGAGGCTATCGCCGGCCCAACCGGTGGCCCGGCGCCCGAGCGGCACCGTCACCATGAGGTGTCAGACTGCGGCGGTGGGTGATGGTACGGGTCGACGCTGGAAGGTCGTGGGCGGCCTCCTTACCCAGCGGGGATCCACCCTGCTGGTGGCCAACCGCCGTCGCGATGGTCGGGTGGAGTGGACCCCTCCCGGTGGGGTCGTGGACCGTGGAGAGGTCTCGGTGGAGGCCCTCTCACGCGAGGTCCGGGAGGAGACGGGCCTGACCGTGGAGGGCTGGTCCGAGGCGGTCTACCGGGTGACGGTGGACTTCCCCGACCGTTCCATGCAGCTGGGCGTGGAGGTACACCGGGCCAGCGGGTGGCATGGGGACATCGCCATCCAGGATCCGGACGACATCGTGGAAGATGCACGGTTCGTGGAGCCCGACGAGGCATTTCGACTCCTGGCCACGGCCCCACCCTGGGTGGCCGAGCCGGTGACGGCGTGGCTCTCGGCCGCGCTGCCCGAGGCTTCCGGCGACGGGGTGCCGCACTTCGCGTACCTGGCCCGTGGCTCCAGTCCATCCGAACTGGTGGTCGAACGCCTGGCACCCGGTCCCGGTTGATGGTCCAGACAGGTGGGTGAGCCGACCCCGATCCTGCATGTGGACATGGACGCGTTCTTCGTGTCGGTGGAGGTGGTCAGGCGACCCGAGCTACGTGGCCTTCCGGTCGTGGTCGGCGGTGAGGGTGCGCGCTCCGTGGTCGCAGCGGCCTCCTACGAGGCCCGGGTCTACGGCATCCACTCGGCGATGCCGTCCACGAGGGCACGTCGCCTCTGCCCGGACCTCGTGTTCCTGCCGGGGGACCACCGCCACTACGGCGAGGTGAGCCGCCGTGTGATGGCGATATTCCGTCGCTACACGCCGCTGGTCGAACCGTTGTCCCTGGACGAGGCCTTCCTGGACGTGTCCGGAGCCGGCCGGCTGCACGGGCCGCCCACCCGGGTGGCCGACGCCATCCGACGCGACGTCGAGGAGGAGGAGGGCCTGGGGTGCAGCGTCGGGATAGCGGCCAACAAGTTCCTGGCCAAGTTGGCCAGTGCCCAGGCGAAGCCGACCGTCGGATCGGGAGCCCCGGTGCCCGGGAGCGGTGTGCTGGTGGTGCCGGCCGACGGAGCACGGGAGTTCCTGGATCCGCTGCCGGTCGTGGCCATATGGGGCGTGGGCCCACGCACCCTGGAGCGCCTGCAGCGCCTGGGGGTCCAGACGGTCGGCGAGCTCCGGGCGGTTCCCGAGGCGACCCTGGTGTCGTCGTTCGGCCGTGCCGCCGGCGCCCAGTTCTGGCGCCTGTCGAGGGGCCTGGACGGTCGTCGGGTGGATCCGGACCAGTCCGTCAGGTCGATCGGCCACGAGGAGACCTTCGCACGGGACCTCACCCAGCCGGATGACGTCCGCCGGGAGCTGGTCCGCATGGTGGATGCCGTGGGCCGGAGGTTGAGGGAGGCTGGCGTGGCCGGTCGCACGGTCACGCTGAAGGTCCGCTTTCCCGACTTCACCACCATCACCCGGTCGCAGACCCTCCCGGAGGCGACGGACCTGGTGGTGGAGATCCTCGAGGTCGCCACGGACCTGATCGCAGCAGTGGACACGTTGCCGGGAATCAGGCTTCTGGGGGTGTCGCTGAGCGGCCTGCGGGATTCCTCGGTTCGCCAGCTCAGCTTCGAGGACCTCGCTGATCCCGGTTGGCGTGAGGCCGAGCGGGCTGTGGAGTTGATCCGGGGTCGTTTCGGTGTCGGATCCATCGGTCCGGCGACCACGGTGGGCGCCGATGGGCTGCAACCGAGGGAGCGGGGGGATGCCCAGTGGGGTCCGGATGAATGAGGTTCGACGGTCGGCGCGTTGTCGCTGGTGACCCGCTGTGCGATGCTTGTGGTGAGACGAAGCATGACCGGCGAGGCGAGGAACGGCCAGGTGCCCCTGTCCGAAGACGAGGAGAGAATCCTCAGCGAGATCGAGGACCTACTCACGGAGACCGATCCGGACCTCGTGCGCGAGGTGAGCGAGACGACGGTCTACACGCAGCCGCTGCGAAGCATGAAGTTGGCGGTGGCG
>Ga0257108_1000074_pt1 | contig 26814 bp, 29 predicted proteins | sample LP_taG_FD_190181 | JGI IMG/M metagenome (GOLD analysis project Ga0257108, IMG submission 190181) | Marine microbial communities from Northeast Subartic Pacific Ocean, Canada - LP_J_2011_P26_1000m | ecosystem: Environmental > Aquatic > Marine > Oceanic | place: Canada: Northeast Subartic Pacific...
TGGCCCTCCTCCCGCGACGACGAGCTGTTCGGTTACGTCGGCGACGAACTTGAGCGACAGAACACCACCCTCCAGCTCATCGCCTCCGAGAACTTCGCCTCGCCGGCGGTGCTCGAGGCCTCGGGCTCGGTACTCACCAACAAGTACGCCGAGGGATATCCCGGCAAGCGCTACTACGGTGGCAACGCCCACGTCGACGAGGTAGAGGACCTCGCCCGTGAGCGGGCCAAGGCCCTGTTCGGCGCCGACCACGCCAACGTGCAGCCACACTCCGGCGCCAACGCCAACATGGCCGCCTACCAGGCGTTACTCGAGCACGGCGACACCGTGCTGGGCCTCAGCCTCGACCATGGCGGCCACCTCACCCACGGCTCGCCGGTCAACGCCAGCTCGATGCTCTACGAGTTCGTGTCGTACGGCCTCACCGCCAGCGACGAGCGCCTCGACATGGACGAGCTGCGCGACAAGGCCAAGGCCCACCGCCCGAAGCTGATCGTCGCCGGCGCCACCGCCTACTCCCGCACCATCGACGCCGCACCGTTCCGTGAGATCGCCGACGAGGTCGGGGCGATACTCATGTTCGACGCCGCCCACATCGCCGGCCTCATCGCCGGTGGCGTGCACCCCAACCCGGTGCCCTACTGCGACGTCGTCACCTTCACCACCCACAAGACCCTCCGCGGCCCCCGCGGTGGCTGCATCCTGAGCCGGGCCGAGTACGCCAAGGCGATCGACAAGGCCATCTTCCCGGGTACCCAGGGCGGACCGCTCGAGCACCACATCGCCGCCAAGGCCGTGGCGTTCCGTGAGGCGGCCGACCCGTCGTTCGCCGGCTACGCCCGCCAGATCGTCGCCAACGCCCAAGCCCTGGCCGAGGCACTCGCCTCCCACGGCTTCCGGCTGGTCTCCGGCGGTACCGACAACCACCTCATGCTGGTCGACCTGCGCACCTTCGACGAGGAGTGCACCGGGGCCGTTGCCCAGAACGTCCTCGACCGGGCGGGCATCACGCTCAACAAGAACACGGTGCCCGACGATCCCCGCTCGCCGTTCGTGACCAGCGGCGTCCGGATCGGCACCCCGTCGACCACCACCCAGGGCATGAAGGAGCCCGAGATGGCCGAGATCGCCGAGTTCATCGCCCGTACCCTGCGCGGTCGCGACGACGACTCGGTCGTCGAGGCGGTCCGGGCCGACGTCGCCGAACTGTGCGGCAAGTTCACGCCGTACGGCGGCTGAGCGTCCGATGAGGTCGACGGGGACGAACCGGACCGGAATCGGCACCTGATTCCATGCCCGCAGCGACCGCCTACCTGATCGTCGGAGTGGCAGCAGCGCTGACCACGGCTCTTGCCACCCCGGTCATCCGACGGGCAGCAGCAGGGGCCGGCCTGGTCGTCGCCCCCGACGAAAGGCACGTCCACGAGTACGCCATGCCCAACCTGGGCGGGCTCGCCATGCTGGCTGGACTTGTCGCTGGCCTGGCCGTCGCCTGGGGAGTCGGCGACTTCTCGGCGGTCTTCGCGACCCCCACGGAGATGATCGGACTGCTGGTCGCCGCGACGCTCGTCTGCGCCGTCGGCACGCTCGACGACGTCCGACCCGTGTCGGCCCCGGCCAAGGTGGCGGGCATGGTCGCCGCCGGCAGCGTGCTGTCGTTGGCCGGGGTTTCGCTGCTCGTCCTGCGCATCCCGTTCCTCGACCTGATCCTGCTGTCACCGGACCTGTCGGCGTTGTTCACCGTGGTGTGGGTCGTGCTCATCGCCAACGCCGTCAACCTCATCGACGGCCTCGACGGGCTGGCGACGGGCATCGTGGGCATCGCCGCCGCCACCTTCTTGCTCTACGCGGTGCGACTCGGCGACGCCGGCGTCCTCTTCGAGGGCAACCCCGGTGCCCTCCTGGCCGTGCTGATCCTCGGCATCTGCGTCGGCTTCCTGCCCCACAACATCCATCCGGCACGGATCATGATGGGAGACGGTGGCTCCATGTTGCTGGGCCTGTTGATGGCGGCATCGACGGTCTCCGTGGGCGGCCGCACCGACGCCCCCTTCTCGGGCCAGTCGTTCTTCTTCTTCGCCCCGCTGTTCATCCCGCTGTTCATCCTCGGGGTTCCGCTGTTCGACATGACCTTCGCCATCGTGCGCCGTATCGCCACCCGTGGGCTACGGGTCACACAGGCCGACAAGGACCACGTACACCACCGGATCATGAAACTGGGCCACGGACACCGTCGGGCGGTCTTCATCCTCTGGGCCTGGACGGCGCTGCTCTCGAGCTTCGTACTGTGGCCGACCTACACGGGCGAGGGCGACGCCATCGTGCCGACCGGCATTGCAGCCGTCTGCCTGCTGTTGTTCACGGTGCTGCACCCCCGGCTACGCACGGCCCGCCACCCCGTCTACCGGGAGGGCCGCCCGCGTCTTCGGACCGGAGCCCGTGGGGGAGCGGAAGCAGGGGGCGTCGACGAGGATGGATGAGCCCGCACACGGGTCGGATGTCACGCGGTCGCCGGGGATGAAGGGGTTGCCCTCCCGAGAGATAGAGAATATATTCACAAGCGCTGAGGGGGGCTTTCCGTTCCCGTCTCATGCACCCACGTCCTCCCCGTTTCGTCAGAGGTCCACGTTGATGCAGCAGGCAGAAGCGCGCGAGTTGAAGCAGGGCTTCGGCGATGCCGCCGCGGCCGCTTTCGAGCTCGCCGTGACCCCCGCCATCTTCGGCGTGCTGGGTTGGCTCCTCGACCGCACGCTCGGTACCTCCCCGGTGTTCACGGTCGCCTTCGTGCTGGTCACCGTCTGCTACTCCGTGTGGAAGTTGGCCCGCGACTACCGCATCAACCTCGACCGCGAGGCCGCCTCCCGCCGCGAGGCCTGGCAGGCCCGGGGACCGCTGGTCCCGTGAGAGCCGTGACCGGGCACCCCGACGTTGCGCTGCCCGCCGAGGGACCCGAACGCGAGATCGCCCGCGACCTCGCCCGACGCGCCGCCTGGGTGTCGCCGGTCTTCGTCGTCCTCGGAGCCGTCATCGGCGGCGTCAACGGCGCCGTGTCCGCCGGGCTGGCGCTACTGCTCGTCGCCGGCAACTTCCTCCTCGGTGCCGCCATCATCGGACGCGCTGTCTCCGTCTCGCTCAACGCCCTCTACGGAGCCGTGCTGCTCGGCTACGTCGTCCGACTCGGCCTGCTCGCCGTGATCGCCCTGGTGTTCAAGAGCACCGGCTGGTTCTCTGCCGTACCCTTCGCCATCACCCTGCTCGTCACCCACCTCGGCCTCCTCGCAGCGGAGACCAAGCGGGTCTCGATGACGCTGGCCCACCCGGGCCTGGCGCCGTCGGCCAGGAAGGTCGGCGACGAACCGACCACCGATCCCACGTCACCCCAGGAGTAGCACCACCCGTGAACGTGCTCGCCCTCGACTTCCCGCCCGTCAGCCATCTCTTCGAGTGGCCGGACATCCTCTTCGACGGGACCATCTACGCCGTCAACAAGACGGTCCTGATCTACCTGGCGGCGGTCGTCATCACCGCGGCCATCTTCCTCGTGGCCGGCCGTAAGAACGCCCCCCTGGTGCCCGCCGGCGTGCAGCACATCGCCGAATCGGGCGTGACCTTCGTCGAGGAGTCGATCGTCATGGAGACGATCGGCCCCGAGGGCAAGAAGTTCATGCCCTTCCTCACCACGATGTTCTTCTTCATCCTCTTCTCCAACATCACCGAGGTCATCCCGGGGATCCAGTTCCCGGCCAACAGCCGCATGGCCGTCCCGATCACCCTCGCCATCGTCGTGTGGTGCATCTACAACGTGGTCGGCATCAAGTCCCAGGGCCTCGGTGGCTACCTCAAGAACTCTCTCTTCCCCCCGGGCGTCCCGGTCTTCCTCTACGTGATCGTGACCCCCATCGAGTTGGTGTCGACCTTCGTGGTGCGGCCCTTCTCGCTGGCGATCCGGCTCTGGGCCAACATGGTCGCCGGACACCTCCTGCTGGTCACCTTCGCCGTGTTGACCACCGCCCTGTGGGGGGCCATGCCCCCGACGGCGATCGCCCCCTTCGCCATGCTCGTCCTCATGACCGGCTTCGAGATCCTCGTCTCGGTCCTGCAGGCGTTCATCTTCACGATCCTGACCGCCGTCTACATCGGCGGTTCGATGCATCCGGCCCACTAGCCGCAGCGCACCCCTCGACTTCCCGAAACCAACAGATCCCAACAAACCACCCGGACTCGGATCCTCCGACCCGGAACAACACGAACCAGGAGAAATCAAGTGCTGAACGTTCTGGCGCAAACGGCACCCGGTGAGATGCTCGAGGGCCTCAAGGCCATCGGTGCCGGCCTCGGCTACGGCCTCGCGGCCATCGGCCCCGGCATCGGTATCGGAACAGTGGTCGGCAACGCCATCTCGGCGATGGCCCGCCAGCCCGAATCCGCTGGCATGGCCCGGACCACGATGTTCCTCGGCATCGCCTTCACCGAGGCGCTGGCCCTCATCGGGTTCGTCGTCTTCATCCTCCTGATGCCCTGAGGCACGGGTCGAACGAAAGAGAGTCGAACCCATGCGTAATCAACGGAATCGCCTTCTTGCGGCCCCGCTGCTCGCCCTCGTCGTATTGGTGGCCTTCGCTGGCCCCGCCTCGGCCTCCGGCGAGAGCGTGGGCGGCTGTATGGCCGAACACTTCGCCGAGGCAGTGGAGACCTACCACGGCAATGTCGAGGAAGCCGCGCACGACGTGGCCGTCCAAGACCAGCTCGAGAAGTGCTTCGAGGCCCCCAGCCCGATCCTGCCCGAGATGAACGAGATCATCTGGGGAGGCGGTGCCTTCCTGGTCCTGTTCGTGCTGATGGTCAAGAAGGGCTTCCCGGCCGTGCAGGGCGCAATGGACGCCCGCGCCGACCGGATCCGGGCCGACCTCGACGAGGCCGACCAGGCCAAGCTGGACGCCCAGTCCGTGAAGGCCGGCTACGAGGCACGGCTCGCCGACGCCAAGTCTGAGGCCTCCCGGCTGATCGACGAGGCACGCGGCGACGCCGAACGGGTCCGCGCCGACCTGGTCGCACGTGCCGAGGCCGACGCCGCTGGAATTCGGGAGCGAGCCGCTGCCGAATCCGACGCCGCCAAGGCCCAGGCGATCGCCGACCTCCGCACCGAGGTCGCCGCCATCGCGCTGGGTGCCGCCGAGCGGGTCGTGCAGTCGAGCCTCGACGCCGAGGTCCAGGGCAACCTGATCGACGCCTACATCGACGAGGTGGCCGGAACCGATGGCTGACGCCGCCGTGACCGGCTACGCCGAGGCACTGTTCGCCGTCGCCTCGGCCGAGGGTGACCTCTCGGCCGTCGAGGACGAGTTGTTCAACTTCGCCCAGGCGCTCCGGTCCAACGACGAACTCCGCTCGACCCTCGCCGACGGCAACGTCCCGGCGGCTCGACGCCTCCAGGTGGTCGATGACCTCCTGGACGGCCGGGCCTCGGCGACCACGTCGGTGCTGGTCTCGATGGTGGTGGGTGCCGGACGAGCCTCCGAGCTGCCAGCCATCGTCGACGCCTTCATCGAGCGCAGTGCAGCATCACGCAACAAGGCGGTCGCCACCGTGCGCGCCGCGGTCGACCTCACAGCCGACCAGCGCGACCGCCTCACCGCCGCCATCAAGGTGTCGACCGGCAAGGACGTCGAGATCCGCGTGGTCGAGGACCCGAGCGTCCTCGGTGGCGTGGTCACCGAGATCGGCGACGACATCATCGACGGCAGCGTCCGACGCCGCCTGAACCAGCTCCGCGAGAGCTTCCGGTAGTACGCAAGCCATCCGAGACGAGAGAGAACAATGGCTGAACTGACGATCAACACGGCCGAGATTGCCGCCGCGATCCAGAAGAACCTCGAGGGTTTCGAGCCCAGCCTGGAACAGACCCAGGTTGGACGGGTACTCGAGGTGGGTGACGGCATCGCCCGTGTGTCGGGCTTGCCCGACGCCGCGGTCAACGAGCTGCTCCAGTTCGAGAGCGGCACGATGGGCCTGGCCCTGAACCTGGACGAGAACTCCATCGGTGCGGTGGTCCTGGGCGAGGTCGACGACATCGAAGAGGGGCAGACCGTCCGGGCGACCGGCGACATCCTCTCCCTCCCCGTGGGCGACGGCCTGCTGGGTCGAGTCGTCAACGCCCTCGGTGATCCCATCGACGGCAAGGGGCCGCTCACAAACACGGTGATGCGGCGCATGGAGATCCAGGCACCCGGGATCATGGGCCGCAAGCCCGTGCACGAGCCGATGCAGACCGGCATCAAGTCGATCGACTCGCTCATCCCGATCGGTCGTGGCCAGCGCGAGCTGATCATCGGCGACCGCAAGACCGGCAAGACGACGATCGCCATAGACACGATCATCAACCAGGCCGGCCAGGGCGTGAACTGCATCTACGTCGCGATCGGCCAGAAGGCGTCGACGGTCGCCCAGAACGTGGCGGTGCTCGAGTCCCACGGGGCCATGGAGTACACGGTCGTGGTGGTCGCCCCGGCGTCCGAGCCGGCGCCGTTCAAGTACCTCGCCCCGTACGCCGGCTGCGCCATGGGTCAGCACTGGATGGACAACGGGGGCCACGCCCTCGCCGTCTACGACGACCTGTCGAAGCAGGCCGAGGCCTACCGCCAGATGTCGCTGCTGCTGCGCCGCCCTCCGGGCCGCGAGGCCTACCCGGGCGACGTCTTCTACCTGCACAGCCGCCTGCTGGAACGTGCCGCCAAGTTGAGCGACGACCTCGGCGCCGGTTCGATGACCGCCCTGCCGGTGATCGAGACCAAGGCCGGCGACGTCGCCGCCTTCATCCCGACCAACGTGATCTCGATCACCGACGGTCAGATCTTCCTCCAGGACGACCTGTTCAAGTCGGGTGTGCGTCCCGCAGTCGACGTCGGCATCTCGGTGTCACGCGTCGGCTCGGCTGCCCAGATCAAGGCCATGAAGACGGCCGTGGGCACGCTCAAGTCAGACCTGCAGCAGTTTCGAGAGCTCGAATCGTTCGCCGCCTTCGGTTCGGACCTCGACGCCCTGTCGCAGGCGCAGCTCGACCGGGGCTATCGCCTCACCGAACTCCTCAAGCAGGGCCTCAACTCGCCGCTGGTCGTCGAGGAACAGGTCGTGTCGATCTGGGCCGGCACCCGGGGCCACCTCGACGGCGTCGCCATTTCCGACGTGCGCCGCTTCGAGGCCGAACTGCTCGACTGGTTCCGGGTCCGCCACAGCGAGGTCCTGGCCGACATCCGCGACACCGGCAGGATCGACGACGAAGACGTCTTCGACGCCGCCATCGCCGCCTTCACCGAGCAGTTCGCCGGCTCGACGGCAGGGGATGCCCACGCCCCCGAGGCCGAGGTGACCGACACCGAGTCGCACCTCGTCGATGCGGACACGACGCTCCCCGAAGAGGACATCTCGGCTGCCGCCGAGTGATCGACGTGTCCCGCCCGCCCTGCGCCCACGGTTCCGCCCCGACGGCGTCCCGGCGCGCCCCCGCGAAGGGAGCGTGCCGTGGCCGGCGGTAAGGAACGGGTCCTGCGACGTCGTATCGGCAGCGTCCAGAACACCAAGAAGATCACCCGGGCCATGGAGCTCATCGCCGCAACCCGCGTGGTGAAGGCGCAGCAGCGGGCCCGTGCGGCACGCCCCTACGCCGAGCAGATCACCGCCGTCATCGAGAACCTCGCTGCCGGCGGCGCTGAGGTCGACCACCCGCTGCTCCGCCAGGCCGAGAAGGTCGAACGGGTCGGCGTGATCGTCATCTCGTCCGACCGTGGCCTCGCCGGACCGTACAACTCGTCGGTCATCAAGGCCGCCGAACGCCAGGTGCAGAACGCCCGCTCCGAGGGCGCCGACTACTCGCTGATCGTCATCGGCAAGAAGGCCCGCGACTACTTCGCCTTCCGGAAGTACGCCATCGACTCGTTCACCATGGGCATCAGCGACAATCCGTCGTACGAGGACGCCCGCCGCATCGCCGACGAGGTGTCGGCGCTGTTCAGCGAGGGTCACATCGACCGCGTTGAGCTCGTCTACACCGAGTTCGTCAGCCTCGGCAGCCAGAAGGTCGCCACCCGGCGCTTCCTGCCGCTCGAGAGCACCACAACCATCGCCACCAAGGGCGGCGGCGACGCTGGCGTCAGTGGCGCCTTCGAGTTCGAGCCTTCCCCCGAGGCGGTACTCGAGTCCCTGCTGCCCCGCTACGTCGAGGCCCGCCTCTTCGGCGCACTGCTGGACTCGGCCGCTTCCGAGCACGCCAGTCGCCAGCGGGCCATGAAGGCCGCCACCGACAACGCCGAGGAGCTGATCACCAAGCTCTCGCGCGAGATGAACCAGGCCCGCCAGGACGCCATCACCACCGAGATCATGGAGATCGTCAGTGGTGCCGAGGCCCTGGGCAGCGACAACGAGTCCGAAGAACCCGCCCCCGTGGGCGCCGAGAACTGATCCCCTGATCGAAAGAAACCAGGAGCAACCATGACGACCGCCACCGAACTCCGAGACGGCCACATCGTCGGCATCGCCGGCCCGGTCATCGACGCCGAGTTCCCCCAGGACGAACTCCCTGAGATCAACACCGCCATCGAGTTCGACGTCACCATCGACGGCGACAAGGTGACGATCGTGGCCGAGGTGGCCCAGCAGATTGGCTCCCACCGCGTGCGGGCCATCGCCATGAAGCCGACCGACGGCCTCACCCGGGGCACCGTCGTGCGCAATACCGGCAAGGGCATCACCGTGCCGGTGGGCGACGCCACCCTCGGCCACGTCTTCAACGTGATCGGCCAGGGCCTCGATGACCCGACCGCAGGCGTCGGAGCCGACCGGTGGGAGATCCACCGCAGCGCCCCGTCGTTCGACTCGCTCGAGCCCAAGGCCCTGATGTTCGAGACCGGCGTGAAGGTCATCGACCTCCTCACCCCGTATCTGCAGGGCGGCAAGATCGGCCTGTTCGGCGGTGCCGGCGTGGGCAAGACGGTCCTCATCACCGAGATGATCAACCGCGTGGCCACCAACCACGGTGGCGTGTCGGTGTTCGCCGGCGTCGGCGAGCGCACCCGTGAGGGCACCGATCTCCTGCTCGAGATGGAGGAGTCGGGCGTGCTCGAAAAGGCCGCCCTCGTGTTCGGCCAGATGGACGAGCCGCCGGGTGTCCGCCTGCGGGTGGCCCTGTCGGCACTGACCATGGCCGAGTACTTCCGCGACGAGCAGGGCCAGGACGTGCTCCTGTTCATCGACAACATCTTCCGGTTCGTGCAGGCCGGCTCCGAGGTGTCGACCCTGCTGGGCCGCATGCCGTCGGCCGTGGGCTACCAGCCGACGTTGGCCGACGAGATGGGCCAGCTCCAGGAGCGGATCACCACCACCAGGGGCCGCTCGATCACGTCGATGCAGGCCGTGTACGTGCCTGCTGACGACTACACGGACCCGGCGCCGTTCACGTCGTTCACCCACTTCGACGGCACCACCGAGCTGAGCCGCGACATCGCCGCCCTGGGCATCTACCCGGCCGTCGACCCGCTGGCCTCCACCTCGACGATCCTCACCCCCGAGGTCGTCGGCCAGAAGCACTACGACACGGCCCGCCGGGTGCAGGAGATCCTCCAGCGCTACAAGGAACTCCAGGACATCATCGCCATCCTCGGTCTCGATGAACTTTCGGAAGAGGACAAGATCACGGTGTCTCGTGCCCGCAAGGTGCAGCGCTTCCTGTCGCAGCCGATGAACGTGGCCGAGGTCTTCACCGGCCTGCCCGGCGTGACCGTGCCCGTCGCGGAGACGGTCGATTCGTTCGCCGCCCTCGTCGACGGCGAGTTCGACGACCTGCCCGAGCAGGCGTTCCTCAACGTCGGCGGAACCGAGGACGCACAGCGCAAGGCCCGCGAGCTCGAGGCCTGAGCGACGCCATGACGTTCCAGATCGAACTGGTCTCGCCGGAGGCCATCACCTACCAGGGGGAGGCCGACATGGTCATCGCCCGCACGGTGGGTGGCGGTGACATCGCCTTCCAGCCGGGCCACGTGCCGTTCATCGGCGTGCTGGCCGTCTGGTCGGTCGATGTGGTGCGCTCCGACGGTGACCGCGACACGTTCGCCGTGCACCGGGGATTCGTGCAGGTGGCCGGGACGAAGATCAGCATCCTGTCGGACGTTTCCGAGGCCGCCGGCGACATCGACGTCGAGCGTGTCCGGGTGGCGAAGGCAGCCGCCGAGTCGGCGCTGGCGGCTGACAAGGACGACACAGACGCCGAAGGCGCACTGTCCCGGGCTGATGTCCGCCTCACCGTCGCCGGCGCCGAGGACTGACCGGCCCCACAGGCTCTTCCCGGGCGGGCCACCCCGCCCCCCGGCTCAGTAGCCGACGATGGAGAACCTCTCGAGTTTTTCGAGTCGGTGGTGGGCTTCGATGAAGCGGACGGTGCCGGACTTCGACCGCATGACCAGCGACTGGGTGTGGGCCTGGCCGTTGGCGTAGTGGACCCCCTTGACCAGGTCGCCGTCGGTGATGCCCGTGGCGGCGAAGAAGCAGTTGTCGCCGGCCACCAGGTCCTCGGTCATGAGCACGGCGTCGATGTCGTATCCGCGCTCGACGGCGGCGGTCCGCTCGGCGTCGTTGCGTGGCCACAGGCGGCCGGTGAGCACGCCGCCCATGCACTTGAGCGCTGCGGCGGCGATCACACCCTCGGGGGTGCCGCCGATGCCGAACAGGATGTCGGCGCCGGAGTCGGGCCACGCGACCGAGATGGCGCCGGCCACGTCGCCGTCGGGGATGAGCCGGATGCGGGCACCGGCGTCGCGCACCTCGGCGATGAGGTCGTTGTGGCGGTCGCGGTCGAGGATGACGACGGTGACGTCACGCACCGACTCGCCCTTCGCCTCGGCCACCCGCTGGAGGTTCTCGGTCGGCGAAAGGTTGATGTCGATGGCGTCGGCGCACTCAGGGCCGACGGCGATCTTCTCCATGTAGACGCACGGCCCGGGGTCGAACATGGTTCCCTGGTCGCTCACTGCGATGACGGCAACGGCGTTGCCGCGGCCCAGGGCGGTCAGCGTCGTGCCGTCGATGGGATCGACGGCGATGTCGGCTCCGGGGGGCGTGCCGTCGCCGACCCGTTCACCGTTGAAGAGCATCGGCGCCTCGTCCTTTTCGCCCTCGCCGATGACCACCGTGCCGTCCATCGGAATCGTGCGCAGCATCTTGCGCATGGCGTCGACGGCGGCGGCGTCGGCTCCCTCCTTGTCACCACGGCCCATCCAGCGGGAGGCGGCCAGTGCGGCGGACTCGGTCACCCGGACCAGGTCGAGGGCCAGGTTCCGATCGGGGGCTTCGGCATTCGCGCCATCGGTGTTCACGACCGACGACGCTACTCCTGCCGGACAGGGTCGGGACGACCTCGCCGGTGTCCACGTCGACGAGGGTGGGAGCGGACCGCCGGGGTGTCAGGATGTCGCCCATGCCATGGTGCTTCCAGTGCGGGATCGAGTACGCCCCGAACGTCGCTGACTGCCTCGAGTGCGGGGTGGCGCTGGTCGACGAGGCACCGGTCGACGCCGGGGCCGTGGGGACGTCCGACGAGGAGCAGTTGGCCTACGAACTCCACGAGTGGGCGGGCGAAGCCCGGCGCATCCTCGACCAGCTGCTGACCGACGACGGCATCGCCCACGCCTGGCAGGGCGCAACCCTGGTGGTTCGGGCGGCCGACGAGGCACCGGTTGACGAACTCCTCGTCGTCGCCGAGTCGACCGGCGGGCCGGCCCTCGATCCCGACGCCGAGAAGTTGGCCTACGAGTTGACCGACTGGGCCGACGACGAACAGACCGCCTTCTCCGACCTGCTGGCCCGGCTCGGGATCGCCCACGAATTCGACGAGGTCGGCGACCTGGTGGTGCTGGCCAGCGACGAGGACGCCGTCGAGACCGCCATCGACGCCTTCGAAGCGGGTTCCGACGACCGGCCCGAACTCGACGGGCTCGACGGCAACCGCATGATGACCCAGGTCTTCGTGGCCTGCGACCGGCTGCGCAAGGACCCCCGGGACGACGCCGGGGTGTCGAAGTTGATCGAACTGGCTCCGCTTCTGGCCGGACACCGGCCGCCCTTCGGGATCGACCCGAAGCTCTGGGATGCCCTCGGCGAGCGCTCGGCCGACCTGGTCGACCTGCTGGCCGCCGGCGACACGCCGGAGAATGAGTTGACCGCCGCCGCCACGACCCTCACCGAGGCGCTCCGGCGGCTGATCTGAGCGCCGGTCCCCCGGCTAGCGGAAGTCCTCGACGAAGTCGGATTCGAACAGTGCCTGTCGGGCTGCCTGATGGGCCCTGGGACGGCCACTGGCGTTGACCTCGATCCGTGACCTACGTTCCGCCTTCGTCTGGACGATCCTTCGGACCTTGAGGCCGGCCTCGACGAAGAGGGCTCCCACGTCGTCGAGGTGGCTGCCGTTCCCGGCGCAGGTGACGCGGTAGCGCTGCGAGGAGAGGGTGGCGATGTGGCGCTCCAGGGCAGGCAGGGCCAGCAGCACAAGGAAGGCGACGGCGGTGGTGGCCGAGGCGACGGCGTACTCGCCGATCCCGATGGCGACCCCGATGGCGGCCGCCATCCAGATCGTGGCGGCGGTGGTGATGCCGACGACGCTGCCCCGCTCCTTGAGGATCACGCCTCCGCCGAGGAAGCCCACTCCGGTGACGATCTGTGCGGCCACACGGCCCGGGTCGGCGTTCCCGGCGATCTCGATCGAGGTCAGGGTGAAGAGCGTGGAGGCCAGCGTGATGAGGATGATCGTGCGGACGCCGGCCGCCTTCTCATGCAACTCGCGCTCGAAGCCGATGACGCCGCCCAGCGCCACCGCCAGGAGCATCTTGACGAGTTCCTCCTCCATCAGACGAGCGTAGGCCGCGGATTGGCCTCCAGGGCGGCCGGTTGCGGGGTCAGACCACGCCCTCCCAGAGGGAGACCTCGTCGTCGGCGGGCCGGTTCTCGACGCTGCAGGTGTCGTTGAAGAGCATGGTGGGCCGGGTCTCGGCGTCGTAGCGGGGCCATTCGGGCAGGCCCTCGTGGTTGGGATCGCCGTCCCTGACGAAGCCGACCCACGCGGCGTGCGTTGCGGCGGACAGTGAACGGGGCGGGTCGTCTCCCGAGAACCCACGAGCCTGGGGGTTGTCGAGCTGGTCGAAGGCGAACGGCACCTCGATGAAGTGGTGGGCACCCCAGGCGACGTCCGCCTGCCAGTCGAACCGGTACAGCCGGGTGTTCGGGTTGTGGGCCGCCTGGGCGTCCGCCATGCGGATGGCGGGAACGACGAACATCCGGTCGCTCTCGATGGCGGCCGCGATCTCGTGGGGCTCTGCATCGGGCCGGTTGGAGCGATACACGTCGAGCACTGCCGAACCGTCCCTTCCGGCCATGCCGAACACGGCATCCACGGTCATGGCCACCAGTTCCTCGTTGAAGATGTCCTTGAGGTCCACGATGAAGATCAGGGCCTCGTCCCTCGTCGTTCCGATCATGAGGTCGATGTCGGCGGCCGCACCTGCGACGATGGCGTCGATGGGGCGCTGGGGCAGGGCCTCGGTGCCGTACGTGGGTTGGAACGCCATGGCGGATGCCGCTGCCTCGCCGAAGCGTGCCGGGTCGCGGGTCGTTTGAAGTTCGTCGCCCAACTTCACCTGGGTGTCGAGCAGGATCTCATTCGGCACCCGCAGGAGGGCGTCGAGGTCGCCCGGCGCCACCCCGAGGATGTCGAGCATGTGGCCGCCGATCATCGAGGCGGTCTCGACGCCGAGGCCGTTGTGGCCGGCACCGCTCTGCGGGATGGCCCGCCGGAAGAGCCCCCGGGCCGCCGGCATCGTCATGAGGGAACTCACGCTCATGCCTCCGGCGGACTCGCCGGCGATGGTCACCCGGGCCGGATCACCACCGAAGGCGGCGATGTTCTCCTGCACCCACTCAAGGGCTGCGATCTGGTCGAGGAGGCCGATGTTGCCCGATTCGGGCAATTCGGCGAAGTGTTCGCCGAGGTGCCAGAACCCCTGCACGCCGAGGCGGTAGTTGATCGTGACGCAGACGACCCCGTCCCGTGCGAAGGCGGAACCGTTGTAGACGTCGTCGACCCCGCTTCCGGCATAGAACGCCCCGCCGTGGATCCATACCAGGACCGGCAGCCCGGCGGCGCCGGGATCGGGCGTCCAGACGTTGAGGTTGAGGCAGTCGTCGCCGGCCGGGCTCTGCGGCGTGCCCAGTTCGCCGAAGATCCCCGGCATCGGCTGCTGGATGGCGGTGAGGCCGTAGGTGCCGGCGTCGCGTACGCCGTCCCACGCCGCCGAAGGGGCGGGGGGTCGGAGCCGCAGGCCGCCGACCGGGGCCGCTGCGTAGGGAACCCCCTTGAAGGCGTGCACGCCCTGTTCGTCGATCCCCTGGAGTCGTCCGGACGAGATGGTGACTTCTGCGGCCATGGTCGGCCTCCTTGGTCGAGGGTCGTTGCCTCGTGGATTCTCTCAGACCACCGCCTCGGACGCCGAATCGCCATTGGCATGTCGCTACGCCGCGTGGAAGGGTGGCGCCTCGAAGCACGAGCAGGGGGACGAGCAATGCGCTTCTACCAGTTGATGGAGTTCCGCTCGACAGCCGACGATGCGGTGGCCGACCTCCACCGCTTCAGGGACCTGATGGGCGGCCAGACGACCGCCCGACGGGCCACGGTCTGCGTCGACCGGGACGATCCCGGACTCATCGTGCAGATCATCGAGTTCGACTCCTACGAGGAGGCGATGGCCAACAGCGAGCATGAGACCACCCAGGACGAGGCGGCCAAGATCGAGGAGTCGAGCGGTGGGGTCGCCTTCCGCAACCTCGACGTGGTCGAGGTCGTCGACATCTGAGCCCGGCGGCTACTCAGGCGGCGGCGGGTTCCACCGGGCGGGAGCGCTGGGCCCGCCAGAGCGCCCGGTAACTCGGCCACTCGAGGTCGCCCACGTACCCGTCCCCGACGAGTGCATCGTGCAGGCGGGGCAGGTTCCACATCGGCACGGTCATGTCGACGTGGTGGGCCAGGTGGTAGCCGACGCTGCAGGGGACGATCAGGAGGCGGGCGAGCAGGGTCTGGCGGACGTGGCGGCTGGTGCGTCGCCGGTCGGCGGAGCGGGTCATGCCGCCGTGCTCGGCGATGGCACGCAGCCGGTTGAGCACCTGGTACGCGAATGCCCACGGCAGCATCCACAGCAGCAGGTACAGCCATGGATGGCCGGCCAGGGCGAAGGCGCCGGCGATGAGCGCCTGTCCGAGCAGGAACCGGTAGGTGAGGCGTCGGTGGCGGGCCTCACCCAGGCGCTGGAACCGGGGCTGCACGATCCGGAAGGCCGACACGCCACTGGCGTCGCGGGTGATCTTGCGGCGCATCGACGCCCGGGTGATCGGGTAGAGGCTGTAGAGGAGGAAGTCGGGTTCCTTCGGGCCGAACTCGTCGCGGTGGTGGTTGATGTGGCCGAGCCGGTAGCCGTGGCTGCCGGTGCCGAAGGTCAGCCAGCCGATGACCGTGATGCCGACTGCGTCGTTGATGCGGCGGTTCGGGAACAGGACCCGGTGGGCGGCCTCGTGGTGGAGGATGAACAGCCGGTTCTGGGCCAGCGCCATGGCCGGGAAGGCGGCGATCCAGGCGGCGGGGTGGGCGAGCGTGACGGCGGCCCACACGACCAGCACCGGGGTGGCGAGGGCGCCCAGCACCGTCGCCACGTTGCGGGCCACGGGGATGCGGCGCAGTTCGTCCCGGAAGGCACCCTTGGGGCGGCCGTCCGGGTGGAGGCGTTCGCTGCCGGCGAACGACGGCGGCGTGGGGGCCATGCCGCCGGTCATGGTGGCGACCATTTCGTCATGCCGGTCGGGGTCGGCCATTCCGGCAGGCTATCCGAGGGTCGTACCGGAGGCCGGTGCCGCGCCTACCCTCGCCACATGCCCGCCTCCGGCCTGTTCCTGACACACGGTGCCGGCTCGGATTCGAGCCATTCCAGCCTCGTGCTGCTCGAGGAGCGCCTCGCCCCGCTGCCGGTCGCCCGCTACGACTTCCCGTACCGGCGTGAGGGCCGCAGGTTCCCGGACCGTGCGCCGAAGCTGCTGGCCTCGTTGGCCGAGGATGTGCCGGCCTTCGCCAAGGGGGTCGGCGTGGACCCTGCCGGGCTGGTGCTCGGCGGCCGGTCGATGGGCGGGCGGATGTGTTCGATGGCAGTCGCCGAGGGGATGCCCGCCGCCGGGCTCGTGCTCGTCTGCTACCCGCTGCACCCGCCGGACAGGCCCGAGAACCTCCGGGTCGACCATTTCCCGGCGATCGACGTGCCGTGCCTGTTCGTCTCGGGCGACCGCGACCCGTTCGGCTCGCCCGACGAGTTCGCCGAGCACCTGGGGTCGATCCCCGGCCCGGTCACGACCGTGTGGCTCCCGGGGAAGCGCCACGACCTGAAGGGTGCCGACGAGGCCGTTGCCGATGCCGTCGAGGCCTGGCTGGCACAGCTGTAGGCGGAGTCCCGGCGCCTCAGTCGATCCGGGCGTCGCCGGGGTTGAGGTCCTCGAGTTCGACCTTCGCCGTCTCGGGGAAGCGCCAGAGCACCAGTACGGCGGCCAGTAGCGGGCCGATCGCGGCGATTGCGAAGGCGTGGCCGTAGCTGTCGAAGTGGTCGCTCAGGAAGCCCACGAGCAGCAGGCCCGAGGCGCTGCCCGTCACGCCGAGGGTGACGATGAGGCCGTTGGCCCGTGCCCGGTGGCGGGTCGAGAACAGTTCGGGGCCATAGACGCCCATCGCCACGGTCAGCGACCCGACGACGACGCCGACCAGGTGGGCGCCCCACATCAGGCCTCCGGTGGCGTAGTAGCTGGCGACCATGAACGCCGTGCCGCCCAGCAGGCCGATGGAGGCCACGCCCCGCCGACCCCGGGTGTCGGCCAGGCGTCCGGCCATGAAGATGCCGATGCCGGCCGGCGTCGTCGTGAGGATCGTGTAGAGCGTGATCCCCGAGGCGGTGAACCCCCTGTGGTCCTTGAGGAAGTCGTTCTGGAACTGGCTGGCCGGGGCGGCGAAGACGAGGAACAGGAACGCCACGGCGGCCAGCAGCAGGAGGCGTCGGTACTCGATGCCGGGCTGCTCGGCCGCGCCGTCCCTGTCGTGCGGAGCGGCCTCGGGCATGTTCGCCTCGAAGCGGCGCGACTCGGGGAGCCGCCGGCCGACGGCGGCCAGGCCGAACAGCGACAGCAGCGGCACCACGTAGACGATCCGCCAGCCGGCTTCGTGCAGGTCGGCGACCGGCAGCACCCAGACGGCCATGCCGGCACCGAGGGCGGCGGCCAGCACCAGGACGCTCAGCCCGTAGGCGCGGGCGCCGCGAGGGAGTTCCTCGGCGGCGTAGACGCCGATGAGGATTCCCATGCCGGTCGTGAGGCCACGGGCGAACAGCTGTGAACCGCCGAGGAACCAGAGCCCGGTGGAGAGGGCGCCCAGCGCCGTGAAGAGCACCGCCGCCGTGGCCGTGGCCAGGAGCAGGCGTCGACGGCCCTTGCGGTCGGCCAGGAACATCACGCCGAGGGCGACCAGCACGCCCAGCCGGATGACGGCCAGCGTCACCCCCTGGGCGGTGTCGCCCCGGTCGAACTCGTCGGCGGCGAAGGTGATGGTCTGGCTGATGACCGTGCCCAGGTAGCCGTCGACGACCTGGATGCAGGCCAGCAGGGCCATGACGCGTGCGGCCCGGGCGTCGAGCCGGTCGGGGGGCGCCCACCACGGGATACGCCGGTGGTGCAGGCCGAGGCGCATCGGGAGGGCGAACAGCACCGACCAGACCGGTAGGGCCAGCTGATAGGCGAACGACTCGGTGACCCGGTGCCGGCCTTCGGGCGCCGGCGCCACGACGAGGGTGCGCTCATAACGCTCGAAGGGGCCGTGGTCGAGTACGAAGCGGTCGTCGCCGTCGGCCCGCTCGCCGACCAGGTCGTCGCGGGGCGTGCGCAACTCCGCCAGGCCGGCGTCGTCAACCACCAGGTCGTGCGAGGTCCTGGTGATGGGGGCTCCCTTCCGGTCCGGTGCGTGGCGCAGCATACTGAGGGCGTGAATCCCGTCCCGGAAGCCGCTGCGATCCGCGTCCGCCGGTCCGGGCCCCTCGAGGGCACGGTCCGGGTGTCGGGCGCCAAGAACTCGGCGCTCAAGCTCATGGCGGCTGCCCTGTTGGCACCGGGCCGGTCGGTGCTCCACAACGTGCCCCGCATCGCCGACGTCACGTGGATGGGTGAACTGCTCGAGCGCATGGGCTGCACGGTCGTCCACGAGGGCGGCACGGCCACCATCGACGTACCCGACGACGTCGTCCCTGAGGCCCCCTACGAGTTGGTCGAGCGGATGCGGGCCTCGATCGTCGTGCTGGGTCCGCTGCTGGGCCGCCTCGGCGAGGCCCGTGTGTCGGTCCCCGGCGGCGACGACTTCGGCCACCGGCCCATCGACATGCACCTGAAGGGCCTCGAAGAGCTGGGCGCCGAGTTCACGACCAGCCACGGCTACATCGAGGCTCGGGCCGACAACCTCACCGGCGCCCGGGTGCTGCTCGAGTTCCCGAGCGTGGGTGCCACCGAGAACCTGCTCATGGCCTCGGTGCTCGCCAAGGGCACGACGGTCATCGACAACGCCGCCCGTGAGCCCGAGATCGCCGACCTGGCGACGTTCCTCAACCGCATGGGCGCCGTCGTCTCCGGCGCCGGCACCTCGACCATCAGCATCGACGGGGTCGAGCGGCTGGCCCCCGTCGAGCACACCGTGGTCGCCGACCGCATCGAGGCCGCCACCTACCTGGCCGCCGTCGGCATCGCCGGCGGCGAAATCACCATCGAGGGCGCCCGCGCCGACCATATGGACATGCTCCTCGCCAAGTTGGGCGAGATGGGGATGCGGGTGTCGCCGACCGCCGACGGCCTCTGGGCGATGTCGCCCGGGCGGCTGGGTCCGGTCGACGTGTCGACGCTGCCGTACCCGGGCGTGGCCACCGACTACCAGCCGTTCGTCGTGGCGATGCTGAGCGTCGCCGACGGGGTCGGCATCGTCACCGAGAACATCTTCGGCGGCCGCTTCCGCACCATCGACGAACTGCTGCGCATGGGCGCCGACATCCGGGCCGAGGGCCACCACGTGGTGATCCGGGGCGTCGAGGCGCTGTCAGGGGCGCCGGTGCGTGCGCCCGACATCCGGGCGGGTGCGGCCCTGGTGGTGGCCGGCCTGGCTGCCGAGGGCGAGACGCTCGTCGGCGACGCCCACCACGTGGCCCGCGGCTACGAGGACCTCGTCGGACGCCTGGCTTCCCTCGGCGCCGACATCGACCACGCCTGAGGGTTCAGCCCTGGGAGTCCGGCGGTTCCGTTCGCCGGGCCCGGCGGTCGGCCAGCCAGAGCACCCCGGCCAGTAGCGCCAGCGGCGCTGCGACCATCAGGATCTCGTCCCACCCACCCTGGTGGGCGAGGACGAGCGCGGTCGCGGACATGGCGCCACTGTAGGGGTGGCAGTCGGGGTCGCTGCTGCGAGACTGTGGGCATGTCGATCGATGTCGCCACCGACCAGCCTGCGGGCGACCTGCTGCAGCGCGTCGAGAAGGTCATCGACATCATCCGCCCGGCCATCCAGGCCGACGATGGCGACATCGTCCTCCACGGCGTCGACGAGGCCACCGGCGAGGTCACCGTCGAGTTGGTGGGGGCCTGCGTGTCGTGCCCGGCCTCGGACCAGACCCTCAAGGCCGGCATCGAGCGGATCATGAAGGACCGGGTCCCCGGAGTGACCGCCGTGCTCAACGTGGGCGAAACGGTCGAGGCTCCCGGGACCGCCGTCAGTCTCTAGGCGCGATTCCCCGGTTCCTCCCGGCGGTCACTACCCTCCCGGCCGTGGCTTCTCCTCCTGACTTTGAGTTCCTGCGCGTCGAGCGGACCGACGACGACGTCGTCATCGCCACGCTGGACCGGCCCAAGGTCAACGCCCTCGACACGGCGCTGCTCCTCGAGATCGGTGACCTGGCCGAGGCCTGTCACGCCGAGCCACCCGGAGCCCTCGTGCTCACCGGTGGAGGACGGCACTTCGCCGCCGGCGCCGACCTGACCGTCTTCGCCGACCCCGCCACCCGCCAGGCCCAGGGAAACGCCTTCCGGGCCGGCTTCGCCGCCCTCGAGACCGTGCCCTGTCCGACGCTGGCCGCCGTCAACGGCTTCGCCCTCGGCGGCGGCGCCGAACTCGCCATGTGCTGCGATTTCCGCATCGCCGGTGAGGGGGCGGTGCTGGGCCAGCCCGAGGTGCTGCTCGGCCTCATCCCCGGCGGCGGCGCCACCCAGCGCCTGGCCCGCCTCGTCGGTGTCACCAAGGCCAAGGAGTTGATCTGGGGTGGTGCCCAGGTGAAGGCCCCCGAGGCGCTCGTCATCGGTTGGGTCGACGAGGTGGTCCCCGACGACGAGGTGCTCGAACGGGCCGTCGAGCGGGCCACCGGCTACGCCCGGGGACCCCGGGTCGCCCTGCGGGCCTCGAAGCGGGCTATCGACGAGGGAATCCAGGGCACGCTGGCCGACGGCGTCGATCTCGAACTGGACCTGTTCATGGAGGTCTTCGAGAGCGAGGACGCCGCCAACGGCGTGGCCTCGTTCTTCGAACACGGCCCCGGCAGGGCGACTTTCAGAGGCCGCTGAGCCGAAGCGCACTCGGGGTCTAGGGTGCGCGCGATGAGTGCTCCTGTGGATCATGACCCCTTCCTCGACGGCTTCGCCGAGTTCGCCCACGCCGAGGCCAGCCGCCACCCTGCCATGGCCGACGCCATGGGCGTCCTCGTCGATGCGCTGGGAGCGTGCACGCCGCTCGGAGGCGGACCCCAGCCCACCTACCCGGTGGTCGACGAACACCTCGGACCGTGTCTCGATGCCGTCGTCGGCGCACCGGGCGAACTGCTGCGCCTCGTGGCCGACCGTATCGGGTGGGCGATCCCGTATGCCGAGCACGCCGGTGAGTCCGACATGGATCACATGCGGGCCAACTACGCCTATGCCCCGATCGTGGGCACCAATCCGATCAGCAGCGGCGGCCTCGAAGAGCCGTTCCCGCTCTACGCCAGCGCCGGCGTCTTCGCCGGTGCCGTCGTCCAGGGTCCGGGTGTCACCTATCCATCGCATGTCCACAAGGCCACCGAGACCTTCTGGGTCGCGGCCGGCACCGCCGACTGGCAGATGGGCGACGAGTGGACGAGCCGCGGTCCGGGCGCCACGATCTTCCACCCGACCGGCACGCGGCACGCCACCGTTACGACCGACGAACCCCAGCTGATGCTGTTCGCCTGGACCTCCGACCCCGACTGCGTCCCGGTGATCATCCGGTTCTGAGGCGCCGCAGCGGACCCGGGGGCGCCCGGTACCGTGCGGGCGTGAGCACTTCCCCCGAGGCCGACGCCTGCCACTGGCATCCCGACCGGCCCGCCGGCGTCACCTGCCAGCGTTGCGACCGGCGCATCTGCGGCCTGTGCATGCACCAGGCGTCGGTCGGCTTCCACTGCCCGTCGTGCGCGGGGCCCGTCGCCGTCGGCCGTCGCCGGCAGGTCCACCGCCGGCACACCCCTGCCCCCTCGTCGTTCGCCCACCGGGACCCGATCGCCATCCGGGTGCTCATCGCCCTCAACGCCGCCGCCTTCCTGTACGCACTCAGCCGCGGTGCCTCGCTTGCCGGATCGCTCGGTGACGTCGGCGTCGACTTCGGGCTCGTCGGCTTCGGCTGCAAGGCGTTCATCGGCCAGATGTGCATCGGACCGCTCGGCGTCGACGAGGGGGAGTGGTGGCGCCTGGCCACGTCGGCGTTCCTGCATGCCGGGCTGCTGCACATCGGCTTCAACATGTTCCTGGCCTGGATGCTCGGCAACGCCCTCGAGCGCCTGCACGGGCCGGTCCGCTTCCTCGGCCTCTACACGGGCTCGCTGGCGGCAGGATCGTTGGGCGTGCTGCTGATGGCGCCCACGACCCTCACGGTCGGTGCCTCGGGTGCGGTGTTCGGGCTCATGGGCGCCACGGTCGTCCACCAGTACCGGCGGGGGATCAACCCGTGGAGCTCGGGGATCGGCACGCTGGTCGTCGTGAACCTGCTCTTCACGTTCGGTCGACCGGGCATCAGCATTGGCGGCCACCTCGGCGGCCTGCTGGGCGGTGCCGTTCTGGCGTGGCTGGTCGACGAGTCCGACCGCCGCGGCCTGCCCCGCCGGTTGGGCACGGCCATGACCTGCGCCTTCGCCCTCGCCTGCTTCGCCGGAGGCATCTGGGCAGCCGCCAACTGGTACGACCCCCTTCTGGGGTAGATCGAGACTGGGAGTGATCGACTTCTGCCACCTGCGGGGCACGGACCCCCACCTCCCACGTGAGGCAGGTGGACTCAGAGGTGTCGTGCATGGCGATGACCCACCCCGGTGGGAGAAGGGGACGGGCACAGAGCGTCAGTCCAGCAGCCGACCCAGTCCGCCGAGGATCGAACCCTCGCCCTTCGAGGTGCCGCCGGCGGCCGGGGCGTGCTGGATGATGCGGTCGGCGAGGCGCGAGAACGGCAGCGACTGCAGCCACACCCGGCCCGAGCCGTTCAGCGTGGCGAGGAACAGGCCCTCTCCACCGAAGATCGACGACTTGAGGTTCCCGGCCATCTCGATCGAGTAGTCGATGCCGTCCTCGAAGGCCACGATGCAGCCGGTGTCGACGCGGAGGGTCTCTCCTGCCAGGTGCTTCTCGACGATGGTGCCGCCGGCGTTGAGGAAGGCCATGCCGTCGCCCTCGATGCGCTGGAGGATGAAGCCCTCCCCACCGAAGAAGCCGGACCCGAGCTTGCGGTTGAAGGCGACGCTCAACTTCGTGCCGAGGGCGGCGGCGAGGAAGGCGTCCTTCTGGGCGAGGATCGAACCGCCGAACTTCGCCATGTCGAGGGGAACGATCTTGCCGGGAACGCCCGAACTGAAGGCCGCCACCTTGCGGCCTCCGCCGTTGTTGGTGAAGTGCGTGAGGAACACGGACTCCTGGGAGACCACCCGTCCGGCCGCCGACTTGAGCTTCTTGAACATCCCGGCGTCGGGGTCCGAGCCGTCTCCCATCTTGGTCTCGAAGTCGATGCCCTCCTCGAGGAACATCATGGCGCCGGCCTCGGCGACCACAGTCTCTCCCGTGTCGAGTCCGATCTCGACGAACTGCAGGTCGTCGCCCTTCACCTCGTAGTCGACGTCGTGGCAGATGGCCATGGTTGAGCTCCTGGTTGCGGGACCGATCGGCAGTGATCCTAGGGTTCGGGCATGATCAGCGAAGTGCGTGCCGACGTCGAGTTCTTCTGGGATCCCATCTGCCCGTTCGCCTGGCAGACCTCGAACTGGCTGCGGCGGGTTGCCGACCTGCGTGGCCTGACCGTCGAGTGGCGGCTCATCACGTTGTCGATCCTCAACGAGGAGCGTGACTACGACGCCGAGTTCCCCGAGGGCTACCAGGAGGGGCACGACAAGGGTCGGCGGATGCTGCGGGTGGCGGCCAGCGTGCGCGCCTCCGAGGGCCCGGCTGCCCTGGAGCGGTTCTACGAGGCCCTCGGCCGCTCGATCTGGCACGTCGTGCCCGAATCGGGGGCCGACTTCCGGCAGCACGTGGCGACCGACGAACACCTCGCCGGAGTGCTGGAAGCCGCCGGCTTCGACGCCTCGCACCTGGTCGCTTCGACCGACCGTTCGTGGGATGAGGTGCTCCGTGCCGAGACCCAGGAGGCCATCGGCCGTACAGGCCCCGAGGTCGGCACCCCGATCCTCACCTTCGGCCCGCCCGACGGACCCTCGATCTTCGGGCCGGTCATCTCGGCGGTGCCCGAAACCGACGAGGAGTGCCTGGAGCTCTACGACACGGTGCTGGCCCTCGTGTCGAACCCGTCGTTCTCGGAACTCAAGCGCACCAACCGGCCATCGCTGGACCTGCCGATACTGACGGGCCGTGCCGACTGACGCCCGACTGGGCGACAGGCGTCAGGCGGTCCGCTGCCAGACCGACACGTGCGATTGCGACCCCTCGTCGTCGAACGGGGTGCCCGACCAGTCGGCCCAACGGTGCTCGAGCGACAGGCCGACACCGGCCGCCAGGGCGTCGAACTGCTCCGGCGTGGCGTAGCGCAGCAGGTAGGGGAACAACCGGTTGCCTGCCGGGGTGATCTCGATGCGCTGGCCGGCGATGACCTGCGTGTCGGGGTCGATGGCCGCCACGTCGAGCAGCACCCGGTCCACGTCGATCTTGCGGACCGACACGCCGTCGTAGGCCTCGGGGGCCGGCACGAACGCCTCGACCACGAAGCGACCGCCGGGACGCAGCAGGCGCGCCACGGCGGCGACACAGGAGGCCTGTGCGTCGGCCGTGGTCAGGTTGAAGAACGTGTTGAAGCCCACGAGCACGACGGCGAACGATCCATCGGCCATCTCGGGCAGGGGGGCGGCCATGTCGCACTCGACGAGCGTGAGGCGGTCGGCGCCGGGCTTGGCCCGCAGGCGCTCGAGCATGGCGGGCGAAGCGTCGAGGCCCGTGACGGCGAGGCCCCGGTCGGCCAGCGGCAGTGCCAGGCGGCCGGTGCCCACGCCCAGTTCCAGGACGGGGCCGCCGTTGGCCAGGGCGACGATTCCGGCGGCGACCTCGTCGGGCGTGCCGACCTCGGAGATGGCCATCCGGCCGCCTTCGCCGTACCAGTCGTCGTACACGTCGGCGTAGTGCTCGCCGTAGGTCTCGGGTCCGTAGTGCTCCATATCCGCAGTCTGGCCCGCCGACGGCAGTTCCCCGTAGCGTGATCCCCGTGGAGGCCTACCTGGACCATGCCGCCAGCACGCCCGCCCGACCCGAGGTGGTCGAGGCGATGCTGCCCTGGCTGGCCGAGCACCCCGGCAACCCGTCGGGGTCGCACCGCCTCGCCCGTGAGGCCCGCCGGGCCATCGACGACGCCCGCGACGCCGTGGCCGCCCTGCTGGGTGCCGATCCCGGCGACGTGGTGTTCACCAGCGGTGGCACCGAGGCCGACAACCTGGCGGTCGACGGGGTCCTCGGGATCCGCGGCGGGATCGCCGTGTGTGGGGCCACCGAGCACCCGGCCGTCCTCGACCCGGTGAGGCTCTCCGGGGGCGTGGTGGTACCGACCGACGCCGGTGGCAGGATCGACCTCGGCGCACTGGCCGACGCTCTCGACGCCATCGCCGACGTGCGGCTGGTCTCGGTGATGACCGCCAACAACGAGACCGGCGTGGTCAACCCGGTGCCCGAGGCGGCGGCGCTCGTCGCCGAGCATGCCCCGGAGGCGCTGCTGCACACCGACGCCGTGCAGGCCACCGCCTGGCTGGACCTCGCCGAGGCCTGCCGGGGAGCGCACCTCGTGAGCATCACCGGCCACAAGTTCGGCGGCCCCAAGGGGGCGGGCGCCCTGGTGCTGCGCGAAGGCGCCACCGTGGCTCCGATGCTGCGCGGTGGTGGCCAGGAGCGGGAGCGCCGCAGCGGTACCCAGAACGTCCCGGCCATCGTCGGCCTCGGCATGGCGGCCACCCTCGTCGCTGCCGACCGGGAGGCCACCTCTGCCCGGATCGGGACGCTCCGCGACCGCCTCGAGGCGGGCCTGCTGTCCGCGGTTCCCGATGCCCGACGGACCGTTCCCGACGGCGTGCCGAGGACGCCGGGCGTCGCCCATGTCTGCTTCCCCGGCATCGAGAGCGAGGCGCTGCTGTTCCTGCTCGAGCGCGACGGCATCAGCGCCAGCGCCGCTTCGTCGTGTGCCAGCGGCGCCCAGGAGCCCTCGCACGTGCTGGCCGCCATGGGCGTCGACCGCCACGACGCCGTTGGCTCGTTGCGCCTGTCGTTTGGCCACGCCACCACCGACGCCGAGGTCGACCACGCCCTCGCCGTCGTCCCGGCCGCCGTGACCCGCCTGCGGGAGCACGCCCGGTGAGCGTCCCGTCGGTGATGGTCGCCATGTCCGGTGGTGTCGACTCCTCGGTGGCCGCCGCCCTGCTGCTCGGGGAGGGCCGTGAGGTCGTCGGCGTGACCTTGCGGCTGTGGGGCGGCGAGTCCGATTCGGGCTGCTGCGCCGTCTCCGACGTGGACGACGCCCGCCGGGTCTGCGACGCCCTCGGCATCGAGCACCACGTCTTCAACCTGGGCGATGACTTCGACCGCCACGTCGTCGACCCCTATGTTGCCGCCCACGCCGCCGGGCGCACCCCCAACCCGTGCATCGAGTGCAACCGGCACGTCAAGTTCGACCGACTGCTCAACCGGGCGCGGGCCCTCGGGTTCGAGCGACTGGCCACCGGGCACCACGCCCGGGTGGCTCTTCGATCTGACGGCACCCGCCGGATCGCCCGGCCCGCCGACCCGGCCAAGGATCAGTCGTACGTCCTGCACATGCTCGGCCAGGACCAGCTGTCGGGCCTGGAGTTGCCCATCGGCGACCTCACCAAGGACGAGGTGCGCCAGCGGGCCGCCTCCCTCGGCCTGCGCATCGCCGGCAAGCCCGACAGTCAGGACGTCTGCTTCATCACGCGGGAGCACGGCCGCGGGGACTTCCTCGCACGCCGCATACCGCTCACGCCGGGCCGGGTGGTCGACGTCACCGGCGCAGAGGTGGGGCGGGTCGACGCCATCGAGCTCGTCACCGTCGGCCAGCGCAAGGGCATGGAGTTGGCCGGTGCGGCGGAGCCCCGCTACGCGGTCGCCGTCGACATGCCCGCGGCGACCGTCACCGTCGGCAGCGCCGATGACCTGCTGGTCGACGCCACCCCGGTCGGGGCGTTCTCG
>Ga0257108_1000076_pt1 | contig 25821 bp, 27 predicted proteins | sample LP_taG_FD_190181 | JGI IMG/M metagenome (GOLD analysis project Ga0257108, IMG submission 190181) | Marine microbial communities from Northeast Subartic Pacific Ocean, Canada - LP_J_2011_P26_1000m | ecosystem: Environmental > Aquatic > Marine > Oceanic | place: Canada: Northeast Subartic Pacific...
GGCGTGGACGCCACCATGAAGGGCCACTGGTGCGAGCGCATGCCACAGGGCGAGGGGTACTGGTTAGCCGAGGAGTTCGGCATTGATCCGGGGGACATTCCAGAGGACCAGGACCTCCTGGTCTGCTGGCCGGATGGCGGCTACGTGCAGCCGATCCAGCGAACGCTGGTCATCGGCGACGGCCTGTGGTCCTACTCACGCCAACGCCTCCAGGAGAACTCCCTGGAGGGCCTCGCACGCCTACAGGTCGTCGACCTGCAGGTCGGGTCCTAGAGCCGACCCCGACAGGCACCCGAGACGCTCCGAGCGGGGTTCAGGCCTCCAGCACGGCGAACGACCCCTGAAGCACTGCTACCGGCCGGTCGTCACCGTCGATCGTGACGCTGCACTCCAGATGCACGATCCGGCGTCCAGCCCTCAGTACCGAGGCGGTGGCGACGAGTCGTCCCCCGGGGATGGGTCGCAGGTAGCGGACCGACACCTCGATGGAGGCGCAGATCTGCCCGTCTCCCAGCACCGCCATCGTGGACCGACCCATGGCCGTGTCGGCCAGTGTGAAGACGACCCCACCGTGCACGATCCCGTTCGGATTCAGGTGCCGGTCGTCCACGTCCAGGAACGCGACGGCGGCCCCGTCCGGACCATCCCGGATATCGAACTCGAGGAACGACCGGAGGGGAAACGCGTCGTGGCCCTCCGCACCGGTATCGACCGCCATGGGGCGGAACCTAACGGTCACCCCTCCGTGGCGGTGAGTCGGCCGGGGCTGCTCAGCCGATGTGGCCGGGTCGGTCCACGGCGTTGGGATCCTCGCCCGAGGCCCGGATCCGGGCGATCTTGTTGAGCGCTCCGATGAAGGCCCGGGCAGAAGCCTCGACCACGTCGGTGGACAGGCCCCGACCGGACACCTTCACCCCATCGGCGCCCTCGAAGGTGAGCGCCACGTCGGCCAGGGCGTCGACGCCGCCGGTCACCGAGGTGACGTTGTAGTCGGTCATCCGACCCTCTGCGCCTGTGGCCAACTTGACGGCCGAGCAGGAGGCGTCGACCATCCCGTCGCCCTCGCAGGTGACCGCCACCTCCTCGCCCTCCACCCTCATCACCAGGTCGGCCGTCGGGGTGCTGGCGGTGCCGCCCCTCACCTCGAGGCTCACGAACTCGTAGGCGTGCTGGACGCTGCCGCCGATCTCCTCGATGGCCAGGGCCTCCAGGTCCGCATCGTTGAGCTGCACCTTGCGGTCGGCCAGCTCCTTGAACCTGGTGAAGGCCGAGTTGAGGGCGTCGCCGTGGATGTCGTGGCCCAGCTTCTGGAGGGCATCGCGGAACGCCGCCCGACCCGAGTGCTTTCCCAGCACCAGCTTGCTCTCGCCCTGGCCGACGGCTGCCGGGTCCATGATCTCGTAGGTGGTGCGCTCGTTCAGCACGCCATGCTGGTGGATGCCGGCCTCGTGGGCGAAGGCGTTGCGCCCCACGACGGCCTTGTTGTACTGGACCGGGTAGCCGGTGAGACGGCTCACGATCCGGCTGGACTTCGCCAGCTCCTGGGTCCGGATGTCCACCCTGAGGCCCACGTAGGTGTCCGGACGGGTGTTGATGGCCATGACGATCTCCTCCATGGCCGCATTGCCGGCCCGCTCGCCGATGCCGTTGATGGTGCACTCCACCTGACGGGCGCCAGCCTGCACGGCGGCCAGGGTGTTGGCCACGGCCAGGCCCAGATCGTTGTGGCAGTGCGTGGAGATCACGTAGTCGCCGCTCACCCGCTCCCTGATCGCCCGGATGCGCTCGGCCCACTCGACCGGGGTGGCGAAGCCCACGGTGTCAGGGATGTTGAGCGTGCCGGCGCCGTTGTCGATGGCCGCCTGGAGCACGTCGCACATGAAGTCGAAGTCCGAGCGGGAGGCGTCCTCGGGGCTGAACTCGACGTCGTCGGTGTACTCCCGTGCCCGCGCCACCGCCGATGCGGCCTCGGCCAGTACCTGCTCCGGGCTCATCTTGAGCTTGAACTGCATGTGCGTCGGGCTGGTGGCGATGAACGTGTGGATGCGTCGACTGGCGGCAGGCTCAATGGCCTCCCAGCACCGGTCGATGTCCTTGTGGGCGGTGCGCGACAGCCCGCAGATGGTGGGACCCTCGATTGTCTGGGCGATGGCGTGGACGGCCTCGAAGTCGCCCTGGCTGGCGATCGGGAACCCGGCCTCTATGTAGTCCACGCCCAGGCGTGCCAGCTGCTCGGCGATCTCCAGCTTCTCCCCCACGTCCAGGGAGATTCCCGGTGACTGCTCACCGTCGCGGAGGGTGGTGTCGAAGATGATCACCCGATCGGTCTTCGTCTGCTCGCTCATGGCTGGTTCCGTTCTGGGTCTGGTCTTGCCTGGTCTTGTCTGGTCGGTGCGATGGTGCCCTGCCCCGGCTGTCGGCTGCGGTCCACCTCGTGCGGACCGTTCCCGAAAACCAGAGAACCTCCTGGCCCGGTGGGGGCAGGAGGTTCGGGCGAACGCGTATGTGGAGCGTTCGCCCTAGGTCAGCAGCTCGAGGTTGAGATCCGGTCGCATCACCATCCAGTGTAGACACCGACGCCCGGCCGGGAGCAACTCCAATTCCGGATCAGACCAGATCCAGGGCGCGGACCGAGATGATTCCCGGTCGCCGCCTCAGGTCGTCCAGCACCTCCACCGACACCGGGCCGCCGGTGGAGAGCACCATTATCGCCGAATGCCCGTCGCCGACATGGCCCACCGCCATGTCTGCCACGTTGACGCCGGCATCACCCAGCGCCGTACCCACTACGCCGATCATCCCGGGTCGATCCTCGTTGCGGACGACCACCATGTGGTCCGAGGGAGGCAGGTCGATGGCGTGGTCGTCGACCATCACGATCCGCGGCTCGGACCGGATCCCGACCAGCGTGTCGCCAGTTCGGTCAGCGCCGGATGGCCAGCGGCGGGAGTTCGTCGGCGGGTTGGAAGCCGAACCGGTCGGAGAAGAACGACAGCTCGGCCTCGAGTGCCCGCACCACGTTGGCGGCCCTGCGGAACCCGTGGCCCTCGTCCGGAAATTCGATGAGGGCGAACGGTACGCCCCGGCTCTGCAGGGCATCGGCCATGAGGTGCGCCTGGGCCGGTGGCACCACGGCGTCCTCGGAACCCTGGAGCAGCAGGATCGGCGTGGACAGCCGGTCCACGTGGTGGATGGGCGACCGCTCCCGGTAGATGGCCTCGTCCTCCGGCCAGCGGCCGACCAGCCGGTCCAGGTAGCGGGCCTCGAACTTGTGGGTGTCGGCAGCCAACGCAGCCAGGTCAGCGACCCCGTAGCGGCTGGCGCCGGCGGTGAAGACGTCGTGGAAGGTCAACGCGGCCAGGACCGTGAAGCCACCGGCGCTGCCACCCTTGATGGCCAGGCGCCCGCCGTCGACCCGGCCGGCGTCCACCAGGTGATTGGCGACGGCTACGCAGTCGTCCACGTCGAGGACCCCCCAACCGCCCCGCAGGCGGTGGCGGTAGGGGCGGCCGTAGCCGGTGGAGCCCCGGTAGTCGACGTCGGCCACGGCGAAGCCGCGGCTGGTCCAGTAGGCGATGGCCAGCTGGAGCTGGGTCCGGACCGAGCCGGTCGGACCTCCGTGGGCCAGCACCAGCAACGGCGGCAGCTCGCCGTCGGGTCCCCCGTGGTCGGGGCTGGTCGGCGGGTGGACGACGGCATACGCCACCTCACCGCCGGACGTGGGAAAGGTGAGCGCCTCGGGTTGCGGGAACCAGCCGGCGTCAATCCCGAGGTCCCGCGGCTGGCGCAGGATTCGGACACCGGCGGGTTCGACTGCGACCACGGCCGGCTCGGAGGTCCAACCGGCGGCCACGGCGATGATCCCGTCGCCGGTCGCCACCACGGAACCGATCGAGGTGGCCGAACCGCCCTCCACCGGAATGGGGACCTGCTGCGTCGTGCCGTCGGCCCGCCGCACGGCCAGGTGGTCAACGCCCACCTCCCGTCGTGCGAACCAGATGTCGTCCCCGACGAAGGCATAGCGGGACAGGCCGAACACCCACTGCGGCGTGGCCACCTCGAACTCACCGGAGGTCAACGGATGCAGGGCCCCGGTACCGGTGTCGACCCGGTGGAGGTGCCACCAGCCGCCCCGGTCGGTGACCACGTGCAGCACGCCGTCGGGCCGCCATTCGGGCTGGAAGAACGACTCGCCCTCGGCGGCCACGCACCGCCGGCCGGACAGGGCGCACCCGTCCGGTCCGATGGTCAGGTCGGCCACCCAGAGTTCGGTGTCGTCCCAGGGCAGTTCCGGGTGGTCCCACTGGATCCAGGCCAGCCGCAGCCCATCAGACGAGATCCGCGGGGCCGCCACGAAGTCGGGACCGGTGACCAGCACGTCTACCTGCATTGAGCCGTCCATGGCGACGGCTACCAGCTCGTTGGAAGGTTCGGCGTGTTCCCCTCCGGTGGCGTGCGCCTCCCGGACGCACACGTACCACCGGCCGTCAGGGGTGGTCCTGCCGTCGGCGTACCGCAGGGCCCGTGGGCCACCCGGGGCCGGGGTGAGCACGACGGGGACTCCATCGGCGTCGCGTCGGTAGAGGCGCTCGTCGGCCCGGTCGGAGTGGACCAGCACCCCTCCGGCCACCCACCAGGCGCCCCCGCCGTACTCATGGACGCCGGTCCGCACGTCGACCCCCGACGGCACCATGTCCACCACGGTGCCGTCGGGCGAAAGTCGCACCACCACCGTGCGTCCTCCCTCGTCGGGCCGGGACTCGGCCCACCAGACGTCGTCGCCGTCGACGACCACCTCGCCCAGGCCGGCTGCGCCCGCCACCACCACCTCCGCGGTGATTGGCGACGACCAGCTCCCGTAGGGGCTGGCCCGACGGTCGGAGGTGCCTATGACTTCCACCCGGGGACGGCGCCACGCCGACCGGTACCCACCTGTCCCATCGACCGCAGACGGGGTTCCTCACCTGCCATGGACCTGACCTCTGGTCGACGCTGTCACCACCACCCGTTCGAGCGGGGTCGCCCGGGCAGTGGTCGGGGCGATCATAGGGTCGGTCCTGAGTGCCGTGGAATGACGGTCGCCGGGGCGCTCGGACCGTCCGGACGGGAACCGGTCGGGCCGACGCCGTCAGCCGGTCAGCAGTTCGCCGATGCGGGTCAGGCCCTCACCCAGGTCGTCGTCGCCCAGGGCGAACGAGAGGCGGGCGTAGCCGGGAGCGCCGAACGCCTCGCCGGGCACTATGGCCACATTGGCCTCCTCCAGGATGATCGTGGCCAGCTCCGAGGTCGTGGAGGCCACCCGGCCGGCGACCTTCCGACCCAGGAAGGCCGTGAGGTCCGGGAAGGCGTAGAAGGCGCCCTGCGGCGTGAGCAGGTCCACGCCCTCGATGGCCCTGAGCATCTCGACCATGCGTCGACGACGACGATCGAACGAGGCGCGCATGTCGGCGACGTCCGTCAGGTCGCCGGACACGGCGGCCAGGGCGGCCCGCTGCGAGACGTTCGCCACGTTGCTCGTGCCGTGGGACTGGAGGTTGCCGGCAGCCCGGATCAGGTCGTCCGGGCCGATCATCCAACCGATCCTCCAGCCGGTCATGGCGTACGTCTTGGCCACGCCGTTGACCGCCACGAAGTGGTCGGCGATCTCCGGAACCAGGGCTCGCATCGAATGGTGGACGTTGTCGTCGTAGGTGAGGTGCTCGTAGATCTCGTCGGCGATGACCCAGATGCCGTGCTCGACGGCCCAGCGGCCGATGGCGGTGATCTCGTCGGCCGGATAGACGGCCCCGGTCGGGTTGGATGGCGACACGAACATGAGCGCCTTGGTGTTCGGAGTGCGGGCCGCCTCCAGCTGCTCGACGGTCACACGGAAGCCGGAGGCCGTGTCGGTCGCCAGGACGACGGTGGATCCTCCCGCCAGGGCGATGGACTCCGGGTAGGTGGTCCAGTACGGGGCGGGCAGCAGGACCTCGTCACCGGGGTTCAGCAGCGCCGCAAAGGTGTTGTAGACGGCGTGCTTGCCACCGTTGGTAACCAGCACCTGGGACACCTCAGGCCGCCAGCCGGAATCCCTCTGGGTCTTGACGACCAGCGCCTCCTTCAGGGCCGGGAGGCCGCCGGCCGGCGTGTACTTGTGGTTGGCCGGGTCGATGCATGCCGCCACCGCCGCCTCGACGATGTGGCGCGGGGTGGCGAAGTCGGGCTCGCCGGCACCGAAGCCGATGATCGGATGGCCGGCCGCCTTGAGGGCCTTGGCCCTGGCGTCGACGGCCATGGTGGCCGACTCGGCGATGGCGCTGATTCGACGGGAGAGGCGTTCGGTGGACAACGTGGGGCTCCATCTGGTGGGCTCTGGGCTACCCGGCAGCCTGCCACCATCGGAGCCGATCAGCGACCGGAATCCGGAGTGCCGCAGGTCCGGCGAACCGGCACCGCTGGGAGTCAGGGCGTGATGCCCACCCGGGCGGCCGGTAGAGGAGCCGCCTGACGGCGGGAGAGGCCGCGCGACAGGGCCGCCAGCAGCACATCCCGGAGGTCCCGCGGATCGATCACCTCGTCGAATCCGAGACGACCCGCTGATCGGTAGACGGCCCCCGCCTCGGCCTGGCGTAGCGCCTCGGCGGTCCCGGCGTCGGCACCCACGGCGTCAGCGGCCCCGCGGGAACCCATGGCACCGAGCGTCACGCCCGGGAGGGCGTAGGAGGCCGTCTGGCGATCGAACGACACCATCGACATGGCCAGCGACCCGAAGCCGTACGCCTTGCGCAACGCCACCTGGAGCTTGACCGTCCGGGCCTGGGTCTGGGCGGCGAACATCCGGGCGCCGGCCCGCAGGATTCCGGCCTGTTCCGAGGCCGTTCCGGCGAGCATCCCGGGATTGTCGGTCAGGAAGACCAGCGGAAGGTGGAACGAATCGGCCACCGTCACGAAGTGGGCGGCCTTCTCGGCCGCATCGGCGTCGATCGCCCCCGCCATGACCTGTGGCTGGTTGGCCACGACGGCCACCGGCTCTCCCCCGAGGTGGGCAAGGGCGCAGACCATCGAGGACCCGAAGTCGGGCTGGACCTGGAAGAACCGACCCTCGTCCACCAGCATGCTGACGACCAGCCTGACGTCGTACGGCGTCGAGGAGTCACGGGGCACGACGCCCAGGATGTCGTCCAACCTGCGCGGCCCCGTGTCGCCTCCGTCGCGCCGCGGCGGGTGGGACCAGGCGCTGCTCGGGAAGTACGACAGGTAGGTCCGGATGTCATCCAGTACCGCCCGATCGTCGGCCGCCACGTTGTGGACTAGGCCGCTGGCCACGGCCACCCCGGGACCACCCAGGTCCTGCTTCGACACGTCCTCGCCCAACGAGGCCTTCACCACCGGTGGCCCAGCGGCGAAGATGCTGGCGTCAAGGGTCATCACCGAGAAGTCCGAGATGGGTGCCACGAGCGCCCCGTGCCCGGCCGAGGCCCCGAGCACGCCGGTCACCAACGGCACCCTTCCGGAGAGCCGGGCCTGCTGGATCAGGTCGGTGGGGGCACGACCCGGAGCCGGCTCGTCGGGCAGGGGCGGACGGTGACCGGCACCCTCCAGCAGCATCACCAGCGGGATGCGGTCCAGCTCGGCCAGCTCGCTGATGCGGAACCGCTTGGCAGAACTACCGGCACCGATGGACCCGCCCAGGACCGTGAAGTCCTCCGCTCCGACCATCACGTGTCGACCCTGGATGGTCCCGGACCCGGCCACGAGGCCATCGGCCGGCACCGAACCCACGAGGGTTCCGATCTCCACGAAGGAACCGGGGTCCAGCAGGTGCGCGATGCGTGCCCGGGCGTCGAGGCCACCCTCGTCGCGGCGACGGGCGAGCTTCTCGGGGCCGCCCATGGCCCGGGCGGCCCGCCGACGGTCCTCGAGGTCGTCCAACAGGGGCTCCCAGCCGGCCTCTCCCCCGGGCACCGATCCATCGACCATGTAGGCCAGTATCCCGTACGGCCCGACGATCCCGCTCGTCGGGGGTCAGTCGCAGGCTGCGAAGTAGGGCGCCAGGTAGGACCGTGCGACGTCGCTCCGGGCGAGGTGCGCCAGGCCCTGATAGGCGGTGCAGGCCAGGCTGGCCAGCTCGTCCTCGCCGCAGCCCAGCTCGACGGCCCGCGAGGCGAACACGTCAGGCCTCAGGAGCGGGTCCAGCCCACCGAACGGCTCGGACGGATCCTCGGCCTCAAACTCCGCCAGTGTCCGGTCGCCCAGACGAGCCAGGACCTTCTCGGCGGTGGCCCGCCCCGCATCCACCAGCTCGATGCACGTGGTGGCCCGCGCCGGGTCGGTAACCCGGTCGGCACCACAGCCGGCTCCCAGCAGGGCAACCGTCACCACCACGCAGGCCACCGGTCGCCACTCCCACCGAGGGAGAATGCTGGGCCGACCGATCACGGGACCGACCGTACCGCCGTCGCCCCGGCCGCCCCGGTCAGGCCACGACGATGGCGACCACGACGAAGTGGACGGCCACCGCAGTGGTCACGAACGTGTGCCAGACCTCGTGGTACCCGAAGAGCCGTGGCGACGGGTCGGGCCACCTAGCGCCCAGCATCAGGGCGCCCCCGCTGTAGAGGAGGCCCTCCACCACCACCAGGAGGATCGCCACCGGTTCCAACGCCCGGAAGAGGTCCGGCGCGACCACTATCGGCACCCAGCCGAGGCCCAGGAACAGCGAGTTCATCAACCCCTTCGGGGGGTGGAACGGCAGCAGGCGGAGTCCGATGCCGATGGCCGCCCCGATCCACACCGCCCAGAGCAGCAAGGTGGCGGACCGACCGCTGAGCGCGCTGATGCCTACGGGGGTGGCACTGGTGGCAATGAGCAGGAAGATCGCCGCGTGGTCGAAGCGGAAGAGCGCCTCGAAGACCGGTACCGACCAGCGCCTCAGGTGGACGAGGCTGCTGGCCACGAACATGAGGAGCGCTCCGCAGGCGAAGATGGCGGCTCCCAGCCTGTCGGCTCCAGCCGGAGCCCGGGCCACCAGCCAGATGCCCGCCACGACAGTGGGGGGAACGGCCACCCGGTGCATCACCCCGCGCCACCGGGGCCTTGGCAGGAGCAGGGACCTCCTCACCGAGGCCGACACGCCAGCCAGGTCAGGGGCTGCGTCCGGTGGTGGTTCGGCCCGTGTCACGACCCGAACCTAGATGGGCCACGCCGTTCCCGAGGAGACGGGCGGCTCCGTCGCATCCGGTTGACGGTCCGACCTCAGGCCAGCAGGCGGACCAGTGCGGTGGCCGCCATGGCCACGAGCACGACGACGACGAACGGGGCGCGTCTCCAGACGGCCACGGCCGCCAGCCCGACGCCCGCGAGGCGGGCATCCAGGACCAGGGACGTGCCATCGGCCGCCGTCATGATGGCGATGATCGCCGAGAAGAGGGCCGCTGGGACCAGGCCGGCCACAGGCTCGAGGGTCGCGGTGAAGCGGTTCCCGGCCATCACGCCGACCAGCTTGAAGAGGTAGGCGCCACCTGAGATCGCCAGCACCGCAGTCCAGGTCACGAGGCCGACCCCGCACCATCGTCGCGGGTCCGGGAACCACCACGCCGCTGGATCCACAACCCCGGCAGGATGGCCAGGGCGGCCAGGAGCATGGGGACGCCGGACGCCGTGGTCGGCACGGCGACCAGGGCAATGGCTCCCCCACCGATGGCCGCCACCAGTCCGGGACGGGTACGCAGGTGGGGGGCCAGCATGGCCAGGAAGGCGGCGGGGAACGCCGCATCCAGGCCGAGGGCCCCGGGATCATCGAAGGCACCTCCCACCACCACGCCCAGCACCGTTCCGACGTTCCAGAAGACGAACAGCCACAGCCCGGTGAACCAGAAGGCATCGCGTGCCACGTCGACACCAGCCTGGGTGCTGGCCATGGCGGTGGTCTCGTCGATCACGAAGTGGGCGCCGAGGGCACGCCGGAGGCGTCCACCCCTAAGCAGCGGGCCGACCACCGGGCCGTAGAGGGCATTGCGGGCGCCGATGAGCACCGCACCTCCCACGGCGGCGACCGTCGTGCCACCACCGGCCACGACCGACACGGCAGCAAACTGCGACGCCCCGGTGAACGTCAGGAGCGAGAGAGCCGATGCCTTCCCGAGGCTCAGGCCGGCGCTGTCGGCGAACACCCCGAAGGTGATCCCGATGAGGAAGCAGGCCGCTGCCAGGAGAAAGCCGTCCCGGCGGTGCGGTGGCATCCTCCGGGGGTTCAGCACGCGGGTCCCAGCAGTTCGACCAGCCTGCCGACCAGGTCGTCGAGCGTGGCCGCGCAGGCATCGAAGTCGGCCTGTTCCCCCGAGGCGGGGTCGACCACCTCCTCCCAGGTCCCGACCTCGACGGTGGACAGGCCCAGCGAGGCCACACGCTCGGCCAGAGGTCCGTCTGGAGGAAGGTCCCTGACCAGCCGGGGCAGGGTGGCGGTCCGGGCGGCGACGGCTGGATGGTGCCGACGGATCCACGCCACGTGGCTGGGCTCCATGGCCACTACCAGGTCGGCCGTGACGTGCCCCTTGCCGAACTGGGAACTGCGATGGTCGGGATCGGCGAGGCCCAGGTCGGCCATGGCGTTGCGGGTCCGACTGCTCATCGGCAGCCCTTCCAGCACGAGGGTGCCGGCGCCGACAGCCCGGTAGCCGGGTGCCCGGTCGGCGAACATCGCACGGGCCATCACCGAACGGGCCGCGTTGCCGGTGCAGATGAAGCAGATGGTCGGCGGCACAGCGCTCGCCCCGCTCACCCTTCGGCCGCCGGGTCGGCGGTGCCATCCTGGGAGCGTCTGGGGATGGCGACGAACAGCGCCTCGGCCTCGGCGGTGACCTCCGTCCCGCCATCGGTCGTCGGCGCCAGGCACCGGGCCCTGGCGACCAGGCGGCGACCGGAGTGCCGGACCACCCGGGCCTCGAACCGGAGTTGGACGTCCAGCGGGGTGGGCAGCCGGTAGCGGATGGACAACCGTGCGGTGACGACCGGGCCGGCGTCCACCAGCCCCGGAGCGCCACTCAGGACGTCGTCGAAGATGCCGGCCACCATGCCACCGTGGACACGCTCCGGCGGTCCCTCCCTGGACCTGTCCAGGTGGACCTCGCCGACCACCACGGGTTCACCGTCGGAGTCCACGCCCGTCGAGACCCTCAAGGGTGGTGCCAGGGGGTTGCGGCCGCCCCTGAACATGCTGTGGTCACCAGCCTCCTCACGCAACCGGATGGTCGTGTCCTCGTCGATCTCCTCGAGGGGAACCTCGTACCAGCGGCGCCTGTCAGGCGACGCCAGTGCCGTCCGGGCCGCGGCCACGTGTACCCGTGCCTCCTCCAGGGCGCCGACGTCCGGCGCCGACCGATTCACGTCGGCGATGAGGGCCCTGACCTCGTCGGCCAGGTCCAGGCCGGCCCTACGGGTGGCCTCCTCGTCACTGCGCCGGTCGCTCATGGGGCTGCATTCTGGCGGCTGGCCGGCCGTCCTGTGCAGACCGTCCCGCCCCCCTGGAGTCCGGTCAGGCCCGGCGGCCCGTGGCCAGGCCCAGGCCGGCTGCGATCCGCCGACGATGCAGGCGGCCGTCGCCCCAGGAGGCGGCGAGCGCCCAGCCCCTCTTGAGCCACAACTGGAGGTCGTACTCGATCGTGTAGCCGATGGCGCCGTGGCACTGGAGGGCGACACGACAGGCCCGGTCCACCACATCCGACGCAAGGGACTTGGCCATGGAGACGTCCATAGAGACCGACCCACCGTCGGTGGGGCTCCCACCGGCGGCCAGGGACCAGGCCGCCACCTGCACCATTGGGCGGGCGAACTCCAGGTCGATGGCCACGTTCGCGCAGTGGTGCTTGACCGCCTGGTTGGCCCCCACCGGCCTCCCGAACTGTTCCCGGTCGGCGACGTAGGCCACGGTCATGTCCAGCAGCCTCTGGGCCACGCCCACGGCCTGTGCGGCTGTCGCCCAGGCCCCGCGGTCCAGCCACTCCTCGAGCACCGCCGGATCATCGGAGAGGAGGGTGTCGTCCGACGGGGTCCACTCCACCCGGGCGAGGCGGCGGGAAGCGTCCACGCTCTGCTGCCCCGTGCAGGTCATCTGCTCGGCGGGCACGGCATGCAGGGCACCGTCCACCCCCAGCAGCGAGAGGTCGGCCCGACCGGCGGCCAGCACCAGGTCATCCACCGGTGAGCCTGCCGTGAGGACGACATCGCCGGTGGCGGCACGGCCCAGCCAGGTGTCCCTCAAGACCGCCGATCCGTGGTCCCGGATGAGCGGAACGGCCACGGCCACGTGCTCTGCCACCGGCTCGGGAGAGGCGGCCCGGCCGAGTTCCTCCAGCAGCAGGACAAGGTCCACGGCATCCATGCCCAGGCCTTCGTGGGACCCGGGTGCCGTGAGGCCCAGCAGGCCGGTTCCGCCCAGGGTCTCCCAGAGGCCGGGCACCCGGGCGTCGGGATCCTCCCAGGAGGCGCGGACGGCCTCCGGCGGGCAGTCGGCCGAGAGGATGTCGCGCAGGGTCCCGGCGAAGAGCCGCTGGTCCTCGGAGAAGGTGAAGTCCATCGAGCTACCCGGCCATCACTTCCGGGGGAGGCCGAGCACCCGCTCGGCGATGATATTGCGCTGGATCTCGTTGGTGCCGGCGTAGATCGGACCCGAGAGGGCGAAGAGGTAGCCCGCCATCCACGAGCCACCGTCCACGGCATCCGGCGCCGCGGCCACCAGCTCACCCCGGTCGCCGAGTAGTCGGAGCGCCGTGGCGTGAAGCTCGACGTCCAGCTCCGACCAGAAGACCTTCATCATCGATGAGGCCGATCCGAGCTCCCCACCGCCCATGAGCCTCGCGGCGGTGCCGTACGTCTGCCACCTGTAGGCCTGGGCACCCGTCCAGGCCCGGACCACCTCGTCCAGCAGGGACCGGTCGGCGGTTCCGTCATCGGCAAGCTCCCGATAGAGCCCTGCGAGGCGGTCCGCCGCAGCCAGGAAGCGTCCGGGCGCCCGGAGGTTCAGCCCCCGTTCGCTGGACGTCGTCGCCATGGCCACGTTCCAGCCCTGGCCCTCGGCACCCAGGAGGTTGGACTCGTGCACGCGGCAGCCGTCGAAGAACAGTTCAGCGAACGCCGGCTCGCCGTCCAGGCGCCCCACCGGCCTGCGCTCCAGGCCCTCTGAGTCGGCCGGCACCAGCAGGTAGGAGAGGCCGCTGTGGCGCTGCGAGGTCGGGTCGGTGCGCACGATGCAGAACAGCCAGTCGGCCCAGGCACCGCGCGTGCACCAGGTCTTCTGGCCGTCCAGGACGAACCACTCGCCGTCCCTGACCCCCCGGGTGGTGATGGAGGCCAGGTCGCTTCCGGCGTTCGGCTCGGACCAGCCCTGGGACCAGAGATCCTCTCCGGACGCCATCCGGGGCAGGAAGCGGTCCTTCTGTTCATCGGTGCCATAGGCGAACAGGGTGGGTCCCAGCAGGGAGATCCCGTTGGTGCTGACCCGACCAGGAGCACCCGACCGGTAGTACTCCTCCTCGAAGACCAGCCACTCCACGAGCCCCACACCACGGCCGCCGTAGGCCTCCGGCCACGCCACCACCGACCAGCGGGCATCGTGGAGCACCCGCTCCCAGTCACGGTGCCGCTCGAACCCCTCGGGGGTGTCCATCGACGGCAACGGTTCCGCCGGGATGTTCGCTGCCAGCCAGCCGCGGACCTCCTCGCGGAAGGCCTGCTGGGCAGGGGTGAAGCGAAGGTCCACCGGCTACTTCCGGGGACCGCAGAGGCGATCCAGCGCCGCGCCGGCCTCGGCCACGGTCCGCCCGATCAGCTCAGCGCAGCTGGGCAGCTCGTGGATCGAGCCGACACCCTGGCCGGTGGGCAGGATGCCCACCTCGGGGTGGCCGTCGACCATGGTGGCCCGGGTGAGCATCGGGGCGTTGGCCGCCATCGCCACCTGTCCCCATGTCAGGCCTCCGCTGCGCTTCATGCGGACGCCCTCGGCCAGGAGGTCGCGCATCGGCGTGCCGGTGAGGCTGCGGAACCTCAGGGCGTTGCGCGCAGAGCGCGGGAAGGCGAACAGCCGGGAGCGCTCCAGGCGTTCGACCATGGGCGTGGCGACGACGCGCTGCGGGGCGCCATCCACGGCCCGGGTGACCACGGTTCCTGTCACCGGGGTGGCCAGGTAGATGGCCTTGATGGCATCCGGTACGTCGCTGTCGCTGGTGAGCAGGAACCGGGTGCCCATGGCCACGGCGTCGGCGCCCCAGGCCAGGGCTGCGGCCAGGCCCCTGCCGTCGGTGAAGCCGCCGGCGGCGATGACCGGGATGTCGATGGCATCCAGGACCTGGCCAATGAGCAGCGAGGTGGGTACGACGCCGGTGTGCCCGCCTCCCTCGGCACCCTGGGCTATGACGGCGTCCGCGCCCCACTCGGCCACCTTCTCGGCGTGGCGGCGGGCGCCGATCGTGGGGATGACCACCACCCCGGCCGCCTTCAACGTGTCCACGGTCCGACGGTCGGGCGCCTGGGCGAAGGACGCGACGCGCACCTCGGCCGTGACGAGGTGCTCCACCCGGCGGTCGATGTCGCCGGCGTCGGAACGCAGGTTCACCCCGAACGGCTGGTCGGTGGCCGCCCTCACCTCGTCGATGGCGGTGACCATCTGGTCGAAGGTCATGGGTGCGGCGGCGATGATGCCCAGGCCCCCGGCCCGTGCGGTGGCCGCCGTGAGCCGGGACCCGGCCACCCAGCCCATGCCCGTCTGGACGATCGGATGGCGGACGCCGACCAGGTCGCAGAACCGGGTGTGCAGTCGGGGGTCGGATGCGACCGGAGTGGGGTCGGTCATCTCGGGCCTCAGCCGCCGAACTCGGCGCGGCGCAGGCCCCGTGGGTCTATGACCTCGCGTATCAGCCGGAGCTCGTCGTCGGTGGGCAACCGGGTCTCGTCGACCGTGTCGCCCACCACCAGTTGGAACCCGGTGGCCTCCACCACCTGGTCGAGGGTGACGCCGGGGTGGACCGAGACGACCTGCATGCGGCGCTCGTCGTTGGCGAAGTCGAACACGCCCAGGTTCGAGACGACCCGGCGCACCTCGTGGTTGGCGCGCACGGTGGCGGAGAGGCCGGCCACCCGGTCGTAGCCCGGCCCTGAGACCACGTCGACGGCCGGCACGAACGTCCGGGTGGAGTGGTTGGGCACCCAGTAGCTGGTGACGTGGTTGACCAGGTTCCCGGGGGCGCCCCGAAGGCCCAGCAACTGGGCCTTGGGCCTACGCCAGTCCCCGATGGCGGCCAGGTTCTGGTTGCCGCTGGCGTCGATCTGGCTGGCGCCCATCACCACGTGGCGTCGACCGGACCAGAGCAGGTCGAAGATGTCCCGGTACGGCATCCAGGCCTCGATGAGCCGCTCGGCATCGGGATCCCCGACGGGCAGGGTGTTGGCCGCCAGGAAGGCCACCGTGTCGGTCATGACCATGTCGGGTTCGAAGGTGGCGCGGGCCAGCCGACCGCCGATGATCGGCGTGGTGCCTATCGGGTTGCAGAGGATCTCACCGTCACCGCGGAAGGTCTCGGCGATGGCCACGGCACAGATCTCGTCGAGCGTGGCCGGACCGGTCACTGCGCTCATGGCGTGGCCCCCTCGGCGGCGCGTTCGGCGGTCCGCTGGTCCACCCGCTTCAGGTACTCGGCGTGGCTGGGCGCGTTCACGAACCGGTCGGCGAATGCCGCCCAGGCCTCCGGGTCACGTGCCGTCGCCGCGTACTCCCGCTGGAACGCCTCATCGCGTTCGTAGTCGGGTGGGCACTCGGTGAAGTGGGCTCCCCGCGGTGCCTCTACCACGCCGTCCACGAAGAGCCGGGGGATCTTCAGCGTGTGGAACGTTCCCTCGTCCAGCAGCGACTCCGTCGGGACGACCTTCTCGCAGGACATGAAGGTGCGATCGGCGGCCTTGGCGAACAGGTCGTCGAAGTAGAGGTCGGGTCCGAGGAACTGTCCGTTCCCGCCCTTGTCGGCCCGGTTCATGTGGATGAGGGAGACGTCCAGTCGTAGGGCCGGGATCGCCACGAACTCCTCCATCTCGCCGTCGGCGTCGGGGTAGGGCGAGGCCACGGTCCTGAGCTCCGGGTTCATGGTCAGCATGTCGCTACCCAGGCCGGCCCGGGTCGGGTAGAAGGGCATCCGGTGGGCGGCCGCCAGCAGGCCCAGGTAGAAGGCGCCCTCGTCCAGCTCGGTGAACTCGATGGTGCCCTGTTGGCGGGCCTGTCGGAAGTGGGGCTCGAGCGGGATCGAGTCCAGCGAGACGAATCCGTAGACGGCCCGGCGGACCTTGCCGGTGGCGCACAGGATGCCGATGTCCGGCCCCCCGTAGCTGACGATGGTCAGGTCCCGCAGGTCCGATCGGGCGATGGCCCGGACCAGCGACATGGGCTTGCGTCGGGAGCCCCAGCCGCCGATACCTATGGTCATCGAGCTCTCGAGCTGCGCCACCACCTCGTCCTCGGTCATCAACTTGTCCGGCATGGGCCCGACGGTAGGCGAGGTGGGACCCGACGGCTAGTCCTGACGGAGCGTCAGATTGTGGAATCGGTCACGTCCCGTCGCCCGCCGGCCTCCAGGCACCGGAACGGACGCCCGTCGGTGCCACGGGTAGCGTGCCCCCTGTGAGCACCACCCGGTCCCCCGCAGACCCCCTCGACTTCACAGGCAGGTCGGTCATCGTGACCGGCGGGACCCGGGGCCTGGGCAGGGTCATCGCCGGGACCTTCCTGGATGCCGGCGCCGACGTGGTCGTCTGTGCCCGCAACGCGCCCGACTCCCCGGTCACCTCATCGGACGGTGCACGAAGCGCCATGTTCGTGGCCGCGGACGTACGCGAACCGGACCAGGTGTCGGCGGTGGTCGCCGCCACGGTGGAGGCCAACGGGCGCCTGGACGTGCTGGTGAACAACGCCGGCGGTGCGCCCCCGGCCGACTCGGCCACGGTCTCGCCCCGCTTCAACGAGAAGATCCTGGCCCTCAACCTGACCGGCCCGATGACGTTCAGCCAGGCGGCCAGGCGGGCCATGGTGGAACCATCCAGCCCGTCTGGCGGTGGCGTGATCCTGAACATCTCGTCGGTCAGCGGAAGCCGCCCCAACCCGCAGGGCGTGGCCTACGGGGCGGCGAAGGCCGGGCTGGAGAACATGGGCCGGACGCTGGCCCACGAGTGGGGGCCGGAGGTGCGCGTCGTCACGGTGACGGTCGGCCTGATCCTGACCGAGGAGTCGGAGCAGTTCTACGGAGACGCCACCGGCCGGGCCGCTGTTGCCGGAAACCTCGCCATGAAGCGCCTCGGCGACCCGTCCGAGGTGGCAGACATGTGCCTCGTGCTGGCCTCGCCACTGGCGCGCTGGGTGACCGGCACGAGCGTCGAGGTCCACGGTGGCGGGGAGGGCCCGGCCTACCTGGGCCTCGCCGATCGCGCCACCGACGGCTGAGCAGGTCGGGAACGTGGCGCCCATCCGGAGTTGGCGTTCGCCAAGGATCGAGGTCCGAGATGGTGCGGTGGCAGACCGCGGGGTGTTCGCGGTCCGGCCCATCCAGGCCGGCCTGATAGTGGCCGTGAAGGCCGGACACATCGTGCACCGTGAAGAGGTCCTCAGGCTGACCGCCGAGATCGGCGACCAGAGCCTCCAGATCCACGACGACCTGTACCTCTCACCGCGTACCGCCGAGGAGGTGGACGAGACGGCCATCCGCATCAACCACTCGTGCGACGCCAACGTGGGCTTCCGGGGCCAGGTCATCTACGTGGCGATGAGGGACATCGCCGTGGACGAGGAGCTCTGCCACGACTACGCCATGGACCGCACCGATGCATACCGCCTGGAGTGCGGGTGCGGCACCGACCTCTGCCGCGGCACGGTGACCGGTGGGGACTGGCGCCTGCCGGAGCTCCAGGCACGCTACGAGGGCTACTTCGTGGAGTACGTGGCCGAGAAGATCCGGGGCCTTTCGACCGGGGGCTGACCGGAACCGATCAGGCGCCCACGTCCTGGCCGATCTCTGCAAGGGCGTCGCGGATGGCGACCCGCAGCCGTCTGGCGATCTCGGGTGAGAGGTGCCCGACAAGGCCCTGGCCGGCTCGACCCACCTCCTCGAAGGTGAGCATCACGCGCGGCTCAGCGTCCGCGTAGTCGTCACAGATGCCGACGGCCCACGAGATGGGGGTGAGCTCGTCCTCCTCATAGTCGGGTGGATAGTCGGAGGCCTGGAACGGGTAATCGTCGATGGAGCGTCGCATCCGGCGAGTCTGGCCCACCCGCTCCGTCCGGGCCGGGTCCCGTAATCCCGACTAATCCGATCGGAATAATGTTGATTCACGGATGGACCTCTGTATGTTGATCCTAATCCCGACCATACCTATCGGATTTATCAGGATTCACCCGTGACGATGACCACCACCCCCGTACTCCTCTCCCGCCGGAACACGCCCGTACATCCGGCGATCCCGGACCTGGATCGCCTCAACGCCCGCTTCGAATCGGCGCACCCGGTCGAGGTGATCCGCTGGGCGGTCGCCATGTTCGGCGACTCCCTCTGCCTCACCACCTCCTTCCAGGACACCCTGCTCGTGGACCTCGCCGTATCGGTCGACCCGGAGATCGAGGTCGTGTTCCTCGACACCGGGTTCCACTTCGCCGAGACGCTGGACGTGCTGCGACGGGCCCAGTCCCGCTACTCGCTGCACCTGCGGGTGGAACGGCCCGAACCGGATGCCGCCGACGTCTGGGCCAACGGCCAGGAAGCCTGCTGCGCCGCACGCAAGGTGGACCCCCTGGACCGTGCGTTGGCAGGGAAGGTGGCCTGGCTCTCGGGACTGCGACGCGATGACGGTGGGGACCGCGCCTCGTCACGGATCGTCGAGGTGGACCGCCGTGGCCTCGTCAAGGTGAACCCGATGGCCGCCTGGTCGGCCCACGACGCCGACGCCTACGTCCAGAGCCATGACGTGATCCGCAACCCCCTCTTCGCCGACGGCTACACCTCCGTAGGCTGCTGGCCGTGCACCGAGCGACCCTCCGCCGGAGCGGACCCCCGGAGCGGCCGCTGGGCCGGATCGGCCAAGACCGAATGCGGACTCCACCTGTGACCGTCTCCCCCACCACATCGCCATATGCCGTGAACCTGGACCTGAACGGTCGCCGTGCCCTCGTCGTGGGCGGCGGCAACGTCGCCGCCCGAAAGGTCCGCGGACTGCTGGCCGCCGGAGCACAGGTCACCGTGGTGGCACCTGTTGCCGTCGTCGAGATCAGCGAGGAGCACAGGGTCCGCTGGCACCAGCGCCCCTACCGACGCGGTGAGGTGGCCTCATACAGGCTGGCCATCACCGCCACCGGCGACCCCACGGTCGACGGACAGGTCTACTGGGACGCCGAGGCAGCGGACGTCTGGCTGAACAGCGCGGACGACCCCGAGCACTGCTCCTTCACCCTCCCGGCGGTCACCACCCACAACGACCTCCAGGTAGCCGTGTCCACCAACGGTCGCAGCCCCGCCGTCGCAGCCTGGCTGCGCCGCACCATCGACGGAGCCATCGGCCCCGAGCACGCAACCGTCCTGACGCTGGCCTCCGAGGTACGCACCGAGCTCCGGGCAACCGCAGGCACCAGCGAGTCAGCCGGCTGGGAAGCGGCGCTGGACGACAACCTCCTGGACCTCGTCCGGTCTGGCGACCTGGACGCCGCCCGCCACCGCATCCGGACCGCAGTCGGCCTCGAGGACCCCCTCGTGGACGAGGCCGTGCTGTGACCGTCCACCTCGTGGGAGCCGGACCCGGCGATCCCGACCTGCTCACCGTGCGGGCACTGAAGCTGCTGGAGGCCGCCGACGTGGTTATCCACGACCGGCTGGTGGACCCACGGATCCTTGACCTGATCGCCCCCTGGGCAGAGGTGATCGACGTCGGCAAGCGCCCCGGTGGACCGGCCGACGCACAGGACCGGATCCACGACGTGCTCGTGGACGCCTCGAGGCGGGCTGACACCGTCGTACGCCTGAAGGGCGGCGACCCGTTCGTCTTCGGACGCGGCGGCGAGGAGGCCGAGGCACTCCGCCGGGCCGGTGTCCAGGTGACCGTCGTCCCCGGAATCAGCTCGGCGGTGGCCGGGCCCGCCGCCGCAGGCATCCCGGTCACGATGCGTGGCCACGCCAGCGGCTTCACGGTGGTGACAGGCCACGAGGACCCGATCGCAGGACGCCACCTGGACTGGGACGCCCTGGCGCGCCTGGGAACCACCCTGATCGTGCTGATGGGCGCATCGCGCACCGCTGCCATCGCCGAACGCCTGCTCGCAGGCGGGATGGCTCCCGACACCCCCGTGGCCGCAATCGAATCGGCCACGACCGCCGCCCAGCGGACGCTGCGGACCACCCTCGCCGAACTTGACGGCCAGGTCGTCAACGCACCGGCCGTCCTGGTGATCGGTACCGTCGCCGGCCTCGACGTGACGGACGAGGCCGGGCTGGAACGACTCGCCGCCGATGCCGCCCTGACCGAACCCTCACCCCACTGACCCACCCCGACCAACCACTCGCCAGAGGAGAGCCGACAATGACACAGCTCACCGACCCGACCGACGTGTCGCCGATCCATCCCGAGATGGAAGCCGACATCACCAAGTTCGAGGAGATGTTGGCCGACTACCAGGCCGGCCGCATCCCGGAGGACGTGTTCCGGGTGTTCCGGCTGAACAACGGCATCTACGGCCAACGCCAGGGCGGCACCAGCCAGATGGTGCGGGTGAAGGTTCCGTACGGCGCCATGACCGCAGACCAGCTGGACCTCCTGGCCGACGTGGTCGACGACCACAGCCGGGGATGGGGCCACATCACCACCCGCCAGAACATCCAGTTCCACTTCGTGGAGCTGGCCGAGATCCCCACGGTCATGCGCAGGATGGCCGAGGTGGGTCTGACCACCCGTGAAGCCTGCGGTGACACGGTGCGAAACGTGCAGGGCTGCCACCTGGCCGGCGCCTGCCCGCTGGAGGTCCTGGACATCACCCCGTGGGCCGAGGCCGCCTACCGGCACTTCGTCCGCAACCCGCTGGCCCAGCGCCTACCGCGGAAGTTCAAGATCAACTTCTCCGGCTGCGACACCGACTGCGGCCAGGCCATGTTCAACGACGTCGGCGTGATCGGAGCCACCCGCACCTTCGAGGACGGCAGCGTGGAACGGGGATTCCGGGTCTACATAGCGGGCGGCCTCGGCACCACACCGTTCCCGGCGCTGGCCCTGGAGGACTTCACCCCGAAGGAGGACCTCCTGGCCACCATCGAAGCGGTCCTGCGGGTCTTCGAGCAGACCGGCAACCGGGACAACAAGCTGAGGGCACGCCTCAAGTGGGTGGTGGACCAGCTGGGCATCGACGAGGTCCGACGCCGGGTGCTGGCCATCCGCAAGCTGCTGCCCGCCTCGGCCACCTGGCCCGGGGGCATCCCCCCGGTGGTCACCGAATGGGGCGACGAGCCGGCCGGTGTGGCCGACGGCGTGACCCCCACCGCCATGGGCCAGGGAACCCCCGTGACCCTCGGCGCCCTGAGCGACTACGACCGGTGGGTGGAGGCCAACGTGGTCCGGGGCGCCGCCAACGGCACCGTCTCGGCGTACGCCTGGTGCGAGCTGGGCGACGTCACGTCCAGCCAGTTCCGGGCCGTCGCATCCATCATCCGTGGGTTCGACGTGGACGTGAGGGTCACCAACCGGCAGAACCTGGTCCTACGGGACCTCAGCGAGGAGCAGTTGCCGGCCCTCTACGAGCGGCTCGTGGCAGCCGACATGGCCCGCCCGGGCGCCGAGTTGTCACGCGACGTCGTGGCCTGCCCCGGTGCCGACACCTGCAACCTCGCCGTGACCCAGAGCCGTGGCCTGGCCAGCGCCATCGGAGCCGCCCTGGACGAGGCCGGCCTGGCCGAGGTGGGTGGCCTGAGGGTGAACATCTCGGGTTGCACCAACAGCTGCGGCCAGCACCACACGTCCGACATCGGCTTCTTCGGTGCCGAACGTCGAGCGCATGGCCAGTCGGCTCCCGGCTACCAGATGCTGCTGGGTGGCTACGTGGGTCAGGAACAGATCCACTTCGGGAAGAAGGCGCTGCGGCTGCCCGCCAAGAACGCTGCCGAGGCCACGGTACGGGTGGTCAGCAGGTTCGCCGGGGAGCGGGAGGCGGGCGAGCGGTTCATCGACTGGCTGGAACGCTCAGGCGGTGCCAGCGGAGTGGCCGCCGGCCTGAAGGACCTGGACGAGTTCCCGACACCGGACGAGGGGCCCGAGTTCTACGTGGACTACGACGAGACCGGCCCATACGTTGCCGAGATCGGCGAGTCGGAGTGCGCCACCTGATCCGCAGCCACCGGCGTCGCCCATAGCGACGGTGGCTCCGCCCATGGGGCAGGATCCCATCATGGCCCCTGAGTTCCGCACCGAAGAGACCCCGCCCTACGGCGAGGTGGAACAACTGTCGCCCCTCGTGCGTCGGGTGGTGGCCAACAACCCGTCCAGGTTCACCTACCACGGTTCGGGCACGTTCATCGTCGGCCCGGCCACCGGCGGTGACGTCGCCATCATCGACCCGGGCCCTGCCGACGACGACCACGTGGCCGCCCTACTGCGGGCCGTGGAGGGCCAGAGCGTCACCCACCTGCTGATCACCCACACCCACCCCGACCACTCCCCCGCTGCGGCCGCCGTGAAGGCGGCCACGGGAGCGGTCACCCACGGATTCGGCCCGCACCCCGCCGAGGCCATCCGGGCGCATGACGAGCGGGTCCGTCGCGCCATCGAGGCAGGCGAGGAACCGGAGTCCGAGGACGGTGAGGGATCGGGCGACCGGGACTTCGTCCCCGACGTGGTGACCACCGATGGTGACGTGATCACCGGTGCGGGCTTCACCTTCGAGGCGCTCCACACGCCGGGCCACATCTCCAACCACCTCTGCTTCGCCTTCCGGGAGGAGGCCACGCTGTTCACAGGCGACCACGTCATGGGCTGGTCCACCTCGGTGGTCCCGGCTCCCGACGGTGACCTGAACGACTACCTGGAGAACCTGGAACGCCTCCTGGACCGCCCTGAGACGACCTACCGGCCGACGCACGGGCCGGCCATCACCGATCCCATCCCCTACGTGACGGCGCTCATCGAACATCGCAGGATGCGGGAGCGTCAGATCGTGGACGCCCTGGCCGGCGGCCCACGCGGCATCATCTCGATCGTGGAGGAGCTCTACGCCGACATCGACCCGAAGCTGCACATGGCCGCCGGAGCCTCCGTGTACGCACACCTGCTGGCCCTGTCGCGGGCGGGTCGGGTGGAGAGCCTCGCCGACGGTGATGAATCGGACTGGAAGGCCGACTGGCGCCTGGCCTGAGGAACCCTGACGGGTCCGACTACGGGTGCTGGCTGGAGACCGAGACGACCTCGCCGGTCATGTACGACGAGTAGTCGCTGGCCAGGAACACGATCACGTTGGCAACCTCCCACGGCTCGGCGGCCCGGCCGAATGCCTCGCCACCCACCAGGGACTCCAGCAGCTCATCGCTGCTGGTCCTGGCCAGGAACGGGTGCATGGCGAGGCTCGGCGACACGCAGTTGATCCGGATCCCGGACCCGGCCGCCTCCATGGCGGAACAGCGCGTGAGGGCCATCACACCCGCCTTGGCCGCCGCGTAGTGGGTCTGGCCTGTCTGGGCCCGCCATCCGACCACCGAGGCGTTGTTCACGATCACCCCGTGGCCCTGGGCCTCCATGATCCGCAGGGCCGCCCGGGTGCAGCGCATGGTGCCGGTGAGGGTGATGTCCAGCACCCGGTCCCACTCCTCGTCGGGCATGTCCACGAGGAGGGTGTCACCACCCAGGCCTGCGTTGTTGACCAGCACGTCGATTCGACCGTGCTGGGCCACAGCGGCATCCATGAGGCCCTGCACGTCAGCCTCGTGGCGGACGTCGCAGATCAGGGCGAGGGGCCTCGACCCGGCCATGGCCTCGAGCGCGTCGGCAGCCTCGGCCAGTCGTCGCTCGTGGACATCCGAGATGACGACCGTGGCGCCCTCCTCGACCGCCCGCCTGGCTACGGCGAAGCCGATGCCGGCGCCGGCCGCAGCGGTGACGACCACGATCCGGCCGTCCAGCAGGGCATGGCCCTCGACATAGGGGGGAGCGGTCATGGCAGGAGGGTAGGCGCGTCGGCGGCGACGGCTAGGACGCCGTGCCGGCCTCGGAGGCGGCCTTCCTCTCGGCCATCTCCTTCATGCGCCGTTCCAGGTCGGCGAACATCGGCATCTCCTCGGCGCCGATGGCGGTCGGGAGCCTCTCGGCGATCTCGTCGACCGTGAACATCTCGCCGTCGTCTGCCGACATGTGTCGCAGTTCCTCCGGTTGGTTCCAGACGGCGATCCGCTTCCCGGTACAGGTGTAGATCTGGGCCGTCGTGTCCCGGGCGGCGTCCGAGAGCAGGTAGACGGCCAGGGGGGCGATCGCCTCGGGTCCGCCGGCCTCGATCTCGAACGGCACGTTCTCCGACATGCGGGTCATCGCAGCCGGTGCGATGCAGTTGGCGTTGATGCCGTAGCGCCGGAGGGCGAAGGCGGCGCTGCGGGTGAGCGACACGATCCCGCCCTTGGCCGCCGAGTAGTTGGCCTGGGCCGTCGAGGCCACGAAGGCACCGGAGGTGAACCCGACCAGGCTGCCGCCCGTCTCCTGCTTTCGCATGACCGCCGAGGCGGCCCGGTAGAGCGTGAAGTGGCCCTTCAGGTGGACGCGGACCACGTGGTCGAATTCCTCCTCGCTCATGTTGAAGAGCATCCGTTCCCGCACGATGCCGGCGACGCAGACCACGCCGTCGATGGTCCCCCAGTTCTGGACCGCCGTGTCGACGATGCGCTGTCCGACCGCCATCTCCGACACGTCACCGGCCACCGCTATGGCCGTGCCACCCGCCGCCCGGATCTCGTCCACCACGACGTCGGCGACCTCGCTGGACGGATCGCTGCCGTCCATGGTCACCCCGTAGTCGGCGACGACGACGTTGGCGCCCTCGGCGGCGCAGGCCAGCGCGATGCCCCGGCCGATCCCGTTCCCGGCACCGGTGACGGCGATGTTCTTTCCTGCCAGATGGCCGGCCATGGTCTGCTCCCGGGGGTAGTGCGATCAGGGGGTGAATGGACCTGACGGCCCGTCAGATCAAGTGGCAACCCTAGCGGCGGACCCGATCCCCGACCCCGGTCGGAGAAGCGGAACCAGTGGGTCGGTGGTTATCGCTCCGGGACCGTCCGGCCGTCCACGCTCAGCGCGCCGGGACCATCCCGCCATCCACGGTGAGGCACTGGCCGGTCATGAAGCTACCCGCGTCCGACGCCATGTACAGGACCGCCCCGACCATCTCGTCGGGCTCGCCCAGCCGCTTCATGTAGTTGGACCGGGCCATGCTGGCGGTGCTTTCGGGCCCGGTGTTGCGGACCATGGTCGTATCCACCGGCCCCGGGGCCAGGGCGTTGACACGGATGCCACGCGAGGCGTACTCGGCGGCCATCGACCGGGTGAAGTGCAGCAGTGCCGCCTTGCCCGCCCCGTACATGGACGTCCCGGGGGTGTTCAGGAACGCTCCCGCCGAGATCACGTTGACGACCGACGCGTGGTCAGATACCAGCAGGTGGGGCAGGCAGGCCTGGAACAGGAACAAGGGACCCCGCACGTTCACGTCGAAGGACTTGGCGAACGCCTCCGGCGTGATCTCCCCGATGGGCTGGGCCACCGGGTTGGCCGCGTTGTTGACCAGGATGTCGATACCGCCGTAGGCATCGGCCG
>Ga0257108_1000078_pt1 | contig 25581 bp, 14 predicted proteins | sample LP_taG_FD_190181 | JGI IMG/M metagenome (GOLD analysis project Ga0257108, IMG submission 190181) | Marine microbial communities from Northeast Subartic Pacific Ocean, Canada - LP_J_2011_P26_1000m | ecosystem: Environmental > Aquatic > Marine > Oceanic | place: Canada: Northeast Subartic Pacific...
ATTGGAGCGGTGCGACAACTTATTATTTAGGTGATGTGGCCAAAGAAACAAATAGTTCGTTTATTTGTACAGACGAACATACAGGAGACGGAACTTCAACTTCTCCGACAAAACCGCCTTCTGCTTATTGGGATACCCTTGCCGCAGGTGATACAGCTTCTAATATGACCACCTCTGGTGACATAATGATAAGAACCTCCACTAACACAAGATTAGGTGCGGGACCAAAAGGGTGGAAATTACGAGCAGACGAAGGACAAGATACTCCTATACATTGGGATCCAGATGGTGAATCATATACATGGTATGTTGATGCTCATAAAGGATCAGATGAAGAAAATCTTGTTTATAGTCCGGGTGTGGTGTCAACAGGAACTATGACATCAGGCGAACAAACATTTTGTACACGAGATTTAGAATATGTAATGAATGCCGCAAAATATGACATGATAATAGGTTCAAATTATATGCAACATATAGTCGGTCATAGAATGAATTATGGAGTAAATGTAACAACTGTTGATAGAATAAGAGTATTGGGTGCAATTGATCATGCAAAAGTAGCAACCCTTGCTATTAGTAGTGTTGCAACAAAAAATGATATAGTTTTAGAAGTAACACAAGCATTTGACGAAGTAGTAGATATTATAAACAACGGCCTTCCGGCGGCAGATCAACCATCTTTTCCGGCTTTTGGCGCATCAGCAAATAAACAAAATGCAGTCGCCCAAATGCAAATAAATAAAAATTTTATAGTCGCAGAAGTTAATGCATGGATAGAAGATTATATTGGTGCAATGACACAAGCAGAACAAGATTTATGTACAAGAGACTTAGGTTATGTTGTTGATGCCGCAAAATATGACATGGCAATTGGCACAAATTGGATGGCAGTTAATACAGGTATTAGATTTAATCAAGCATTATATGCAGTTTCTTCAGATAAAGCACGAGTTCAAGAGGCTATTGATCATTCGGAAGCGGCAGTAATAGCATTAACTAATGTAACTGGCGCGGCAGAAACTGCAATAGTTGCCGCATATGCTGAAATAAAAGATCTTATGGATAATGGTGTTGGTAATGCTGATGTTTTAACTTTTCCAGATTTTAATATTGGTAGAGCAGATTGGACAGATAGAAAAAATGGTGGATCCCAATTACAATTAAATAAAGATTTTATTGCCGCCGATGTAAACGGATGGGTAACCACTAATTATTCAACGCATTTTAGTACATATGATTCAGCGAAATGTACAAGAGACTCCGGTTATCTTGTAGATGCAGTAACTTATGACTTAATGTATGGTGGAACAAGTGCAACAACCCTAATGGCTAAAGCATTTTTTGATGGAGGTATATCGCAATTAACAACTGCCGTCGAAAGAAATGTAACTGTTTTAGCATATCAACATATGGCATCTGTTGTTAATGATATTGTTCAAGAGACAGCAGTAACACCTCAAACAGGAAATAGTGAAACGCAAGATGTAAGTGGTACAGCCGCAACTGTCGATGAAGGTACAATATGTCAAGATTTAATGCAAATTATTGAAGATGCAATTACTGCTAATAGTTCTGCAGGTATACCGGCGGCTACATATCCAGATGTTGCCACTTCAACTCATATAACTCCATATACAGATATAGGAACTGATCAAGTAACAATAATAGCGGCGGCGGTAGCATCTGTTGCCAGTAGTGCTGGTTATGTTCATGATGCATCAAAATGTACACGAGACTCTAAATATTTTATAGATGCTTTAAGTTATGATTTAATGTACGGAGGAGATTTTGGAACATTTATTTGTGCTCATTCATTTTTTGATGGCGGAGCATCCCAAATACCTGTCGCTCATAGAGAAACCACAGGATTAGCATATAATTACATGGCAGACGTTCTTAAATTTGTTATAGAAGAAGACACATCTTGGACGCCTGAACAATTAATATTAACCCAAAATGTTTCAGGAACTCCAGGTACAAGTGCAGAAAGTACAATAGTTGATACAAATTTACAAACTATAGAATCTGCTGTAACTTCTAATTCTGCACCAGGCTGGGCAAGCACGTTGCCTTCTATAGCCAACGGATCAGTAGATGATACAACTGCATTTAATGATATTGGAACTGATCAAGCAACCATTATAACCAATGCAGTAGCGGCAGTAGCGGCCGGACAAATACAAGGTTCAGGTGTTTCAGATTATGCAGGAGGCACAACATATCCAGCAGGTTTTGTGTGTCGATGGGCACCACCGACATGGGCAAATGCAGGTACATATGTTTTAGGACAAATGGTATCATATACTGATACTACCCATCCTGCTACGAATAAATCAAGATGGTATAAATGTATAGATGCTACTAATGCTGGTACAAATGCTCCATCGACAGGTGGTACTGTATCGGCTCCATGGATATTACTTGCTCCTTCGGAAACTATTAATCAAGTGTCAGCAGTAGATCCAAATAATGTTAGTGTTTTTTATGGTAAAGATAGATTATATGGTAATACAGATGTTACAACAACTTCTAATTATGGTGGTGATGAAACAATGTATCAAATATTTATGGCCATAAAAGAAAGAGCAACAGTTACTCCAATAAATGATACAACTGGCGAAATAAATGAAGGCTGGGAGTTAGTATTGAATGGTGTAAAGGTTGATGTATATGGACAAGTAACTGGTATTATTTCTTGGGGTAAGAATCCTAGTGCGGCATTTAAATCAATAAGGTATTGTATGCAAAGATCAAGATCGGGCGATCAAGTTATGTGTGCTCCGGGTGTATTTAAAGAATTTTTACCAATAGTAATTCCAGCAGGCGTTAGCCTTTATGGTAAGGAAAAGCGTACAACATTTATAGAACCCAATATGGAAGATGATGGTGGTAATGGAGTTGGGATATCTATGTTAGGTGCAGGTCGTCCTAATAATGAAGTTGCAATGTTTTATTGCAATGATGCAATAACTGTTAATGGCTTTACATTTAGAGGTCTAACAGGTAATGTAAGTGACGTTCTAGGTCAATCGCCCCCTGTTCAACCTACAGTTAAAGGTGTGTGTTTTAGATTAGATCCAAATGGAGCAATTAACTTAAAATCTCCATTTATACAAAATGCAGTTTCAATCAATGATGGTGGCGGAGGAATATATTGTGATGGGTACGATGCACCATACGGCAAGTATCAAAGTTTTTGCACAAATGACTTTACTCAAATAAACTCAGATGGTTTTGGATTATTTGCAACAAATAAAGGAAGAATTGAGGCAGTATCGGTATTTACACATTATAATCACGTAGGTTACTTAACTACTAATGGTGGAATTATACGTTCTACTAGTGGAGGTAATTCATATGGTGAATATGGATCAGCTTCTGAAGGTAATTTTGAAACAGAAGCAAACTTAGCACAAAAAATTGGTAATATAGATAATCGAACAGGCGAAGCATTACCATATAGAGTTATAGTTGATGTGGCTACAGGTAAAGTTATACGAATGGAATTTCAGTATGCTGGTGAAGAATATACAACCGCAGATGTAACATTTTCTGCTCCAGGCGATCCTGATGCAGGAACCTCAGCGGTTGGTGGAGCGGCTACATTTGCAAGATCGTACAGTAATAATGGTATAACAAGAATAACTGCATCAAATAATATAATAGATCTTAATAGATATATTGGTAATGCACAATCAGGAACAAATCCAGCCGCAGGATTTACAATCCTCTGCTCTCTTGCAAGTTCTACCACAGTAACTCCGGCGAGCAATACATCTTCACTAGTAGTTGGAATGGAAGTAAGCGGAACTGGCATCCCAACTGGTGCAACTATTGTTACAATTCCTGATTCGGCTACTTTTACTATATCAGCGGCCGCAACAATAACTGGAAGTTCTACTTTAACATTTACAACATCTGCTACTGTTCAATTAACAGCGGCTAATACAATACCAGCAAATGATTATATAGGAATGACAGTTAATATTCTAAGTGGAACAGCCGCAGGTCAATATGGTACTATTAGATCTTATGATTTTACTACAAAAATAGCAACATTAAATGGTCTATGGACTTCTATGACAGGAGATCCAACCCTAATACCTGACCTTACTTCTCAATATGAAGTTGTTCCAACTGTAACTTTAACAGGCGGAGCGGCTCCGACAACTGCGGCTTATTTACATTGCCAAGTTTCGACAGATAATGAGGTAGAAGAAATTCTTATTGTAAATTCAGGCCAAGGATATGATACAACTGATCTACCAACGTTGGCTATAGTTGATCCGGCTGCAGATGCTACTACACTTTCTGCATATAATGCTACACTTAATATCGCTGATGGTATTCCAGTTTGGTCACGAACATCAGGCGGAGGTGGTTATCCAGCGGGTATGACACAAGGGCTACTTACTCCAGGAACAACTATAGCAAGTATAACAGGCGATGGTTATGCACAAGTAGCACAAACTGGTAGTTTTATGTATGTGAAAAATTTACATATTGAACCTAAAGACGGATCAAATATAAAAATAGGAACCAATCCAATATTTTATACTGTAACTAATGTGATAGGATATACTAATTCAGGAGGTGCCAATGGTACGGCATTAATACATATATCACCTCAAATGACAACTGCAAGTTCGCCTATCCATGGAACAAGTATTCAATTTAGAGAAGAATATTCTAGTTGCAGATTAACAGGACATGACTTTTTAAGTATAGGAACAGGAGATTTTGTTACTTCTAATTATCCCGGAGTACCAACACAAGCGGCAGACCCAACAAAAGAAGTTCTAGAGGGAGCTGGTGGAAGAGTATTTTATACAGCAACAAACCAAGATGGTAATTTTGATGTAGGTGGGTTATTTTCTATACAACAATCATCTAAAAAAGCAACAATGAATGTAGAAGATTTTACATTGGTTGGTGTACAAGAATTAGGATTAAGTACAGGAGCAACAGTTAATGAATTTTCAATAGATGGAACATTAAGTGGTAATTCAGATACTGCATTAGTAACAGAAAAAGCAATTAAAACATATGTATCTGACCAATTAGGTGGTAGTGAGAGCAACATTGGGGTAAATACTGCAACAGTTGGATCATTATTTATATCAGGCACAACAATTTCAACAGTAGCTTCGTCAGGTACGGATTTACAGTTAAATTCGGATACCGGTAAAGTTGTTTTCGCAGGAGAACCGCAATCTAATGCGGCGGTAACAACTAACACAAGTTTGATTACTAAAACATATTTTGAAGATAATTTTCTGACCCAGAATTTAGTTTCAGTTATTATGGAAACATTAGATAATAATCGGGTAGCAGGAACAGCTTCACCAGATACACCCTAAAAGGATAAAAAATGGCAACAGGTTCATCAACAACAAAACAAACACTATTAGATCAAATAGATAGTAAAGTAGCAACTGCAAATGCTACAGAGGTATCCCAACTTGCTAAAGCAATTAATAATGTGCAAGAGGTAGTTCCAGAGGATAAAGTATTTGCTCAACATCCTAGGGGATCTAACGAATTATATTTTGAACGAGATGCAGAATTTGTTATTTGGTGTGGTAGACAGCACAATCATAATCATGACGGCGGTGGAGCTATTATATATGATAGTAATTTAGACATTTACGATAATACCCATTTTCTGGGATACCATTGTTATAATGGTGGTATAGACGGAACTTACGGACACCATGGTTGGGGATCAACCGAAGCATACGCATATGGTGGAAATCATTGTTGGTTAGATACTTCATGTCATGCGGCCTCACATCACTGTTATATTAATGGAACAGATGCAGTGGGTGAACTTGGCCATTTTAGACTTAAAATGGGAGAAGGTGGTCAGGTAGGTTATTATCATTCTCACTTAGGTGATTTTAGGCAATTAGAGAATGCTAAAATTGGATCTTGGGAAGTTCGTGATAATAGATATTATGTTAACTATATTCATAATCAATGCGCTATCGTTAATAGATTTATGACCGAACATGGAAGAGCAACTGCAACATCAACTAAACATATACCTGGACAAACAGGTAATAATTATGGTTGTACTTCATTTAATAGAAAACGTAAAGAAGCATGTTTTATTAATCCTGCTCAACCTGTAATGGATTATCAAAGTCATCATTTATCAAGCACAAATAGCCATTATTGGAATGCTATTACAAACAGTGGGGAAATGGAGGTCATGGAAGGCAACCAAATGAATAGACATCGTTGCCGGATGTATTATGGTATTCAACAAATTGATGGTGCAACTAATTTAGAAAAAGTATTAGACGACAAAACTGCTAAAAATTTATACTTTAATTGGGTTTATGGTATGAGTACTAATTATAGAGGTTCACATTGGCAAGCAAAATGTACTTTAGTTGATAACGGATCTATTTTTATAATGACTCAAAATCCATATAACTCTTATACATTAGCAAGATTAGTTAGACAACGAGATGACAGGGCAATGAGATTTGAAACAAGACAAACACAACGTTGTAGCAACTGTCATGGACAACATGATAATAAATCCGCAAGTATAAAAATTATTCAAAGTAGAAATAAACGTAATGTATGCATGTATGGACCTTATTATTATTATGGTGCAGGAATGAATGGATGGATTATTTCAAGAGATACATCAAGAGAATATCCTGAATTATGGATGCAAAATACAACATATGGCGTGCAAATAAGTCCATTTAGAGATGCAGATTTTTTTATAGCGTATATGACTGATTGGTCATCATGGGGCGGATATAATAGAACATCAAGAATAGCATATCAAAATCCAAAAGGACATTTTGAATCTTATTGGGTAGGCAATCAAATGGATTCACAAGGGCATGGTACCGCATACCCAGGGCTGGTTCCTTTACATAAAGACGGGTTAACATATTAAGGTGATTTAACAATGGCAAATGAAACAATTAAACAGGCAAAAGATGCAGTATTAGATAGAATACAAGTATTAGCTGAAGATTCAACTACAAATGCATCTGATACTATATTATTAACAGATGCATTAACTACAGTTAATGAAGGAATAGATGAAACTACCGCAATTAAACCTCCTCCAGATTTTCATTATCGAAATACTAGACCTGAATATGGAATATGGTCTTCACATCACAGTCATGGTGGCGGAATGACAATTGTAGATGAATTAGCATATCCAATTAGAATGCGAGGATATTGGCATCATAGTTATGAAGATACTGCTGATGGTACATGGACAGGTATTTATTCCGGAGGTCAAAAAGAACAATGGGCAGGTAATAATTGTTATTATAGATGTAATGATCACTGCCCGTCCGGAGCAGAATGTTATCTAAATGGTACTACATCTGTTGGAGAATTAGGTAACTATAGAATGATTGGTGGTTATCGAGCATTAGAAACCATTAGAGCTGGTCAGTGGGGTGATAATTATAGAACTGAAAATTTTTATGCAGGTAATGCAGAATTAGATGATAGAGAATGTTATTTAAAATATAAAGACCAAACTGTAGAGTTACGTTTGCGGCATTTAGCATATGATCATACGTCACTAAGCTCACATAATACCGCCAATAATACTAATAATAGTCGAGGCGGTGTTTCTTATAATAAAGCACTCGCAGAATTGGTTGTTCTTAATAGAAAAGCGGCAACGAGTACATTTACTACAAAAATTTATAAAACTATACCAGAAATAAATCGAAAAACAGATTTAAGTGCTATTTTAACCGCGGCAGAAGCCGGCTCGGTATCATTAGATTTTGTACTTGCTGATGGATATAATGTAGGTGACCTAGAAACATACGAAAATAATAAAATTGTATTATGTGATGATGGATCAATGTACATGACAACGCATCAGCCCACCGCGTATCTTCATATTGTAAAATTAACAAGAGATGTTGGTGATACAACTATTACTTATGGTGCCCATAATCAAACAGCGGTGCATTCTACTAATTATGGTCAGGCACAAAGTGGTGGGCATGGACATATGTTAGTTCAAAGCAGAGATAAGAAAAATGTATATCTATTTGTTGCATATCATCAGTATCAACGAGGTATGATAAGTTTTATTGTTAGTAAAGACAGAAATTCCTACGCCGATGGATATAATTGGACAACTACAACTTATGGTGCTAATGTAGGACCATATGGTGATAAAGGATTTGCAATATCACGAAATCATAACTGGGATTGGCCTGGATCTCAATCGCTTATACATTTTATACAAAAAGAGACAGACGGATCATGGATTGAAACAGATGTTGGTGGGCAAATAGACAATAATAGCTGGTGGACAACAAATTATCCGTGCTTAGTACCAATGAATTTTTAAGGAATATAAAAAATGCAATACAACCAAGAACGAGTAGACGAATTAATACCTAGAAAAGAATCTATAGTCAAACAAAAATTAATTGATAAGATTAATACATTAGGTGCTGATTCTAGTACTACAGTAAAAGATTTAACATACCTATCTAAATCACTAGAAGTTTTAAATAAAAAAGTTAAAGAAGATACACATAGTGGTGGTTCGGGGCCTGATTGTTATGGAATTCGTCCAACACAACAGGAAGTACCTCATAATGCAATGCCAGGATGGAACTCAGGTAGGGGTGAGAACAGAAATGCTTCACCAGCACAATTTGGTATTTATACCTCACATTATAGTTGGTCTTGTGGTGTAACAATTTATGATGATAAATGTGAACCAATGACTAATTCTAACTGGACATGGTGCCATCATTATGGTGGAGCAACCGGTGGTATGTGGGGACCTTGGTCAACAGGACAACGAAGTGCATGTTTCACCTGGAATGGTAATAATTGTTATTTTAATACTGCTGGTACTACAAGTAGTAGTCATTGTTATAATAATGGTGGAGATTCGTGTGGACCGCATGGTAATAGTAATTTAATCACATCCCCGGCAGCGGCATTGTCTACTGTTTTTTGGAATCAAGAAAATAACCAAGCAAGTGGTATTGGGATGCGACATGAAAAAAGAAATGAACAAATTGAAACTGGTAACTACGAACCAACAGACAAATATACATATCTAGTATATCAACAACAGAGTATTAAATTACGAAATAAAAAAGTTATGCCGGGAGCGGCTAACTTAGATTATTCTCAAAAAGCTACTGTAAATGGGGATACCAACGCATACGGTTCCTTAACACATAATGCAGAGCGTAAAGAACTAGCAGTTTTAAACAGAAATAATGCCGTTACAGACCAGGAAGGTACTGCTGGTTATTATTTTGATACAAAAATTTATAAAAATGTGCCTGATATTAATTTATCTACTGATATAAATGTTGCATTAGATAATGCCACATCAAAAACAATGCAAACTAGAATAGAAGATGGTGGCGCAAAAAGTCATTATACTCCTACAAGTGATCACGGATATAGTCTAGAATATAGTATTACCGGTCGATCTGTATTTGGTCAAACCCTTTATCATCCGACTGAACGGGCAGAAGGACATCAAGGTATGAAAATTGTAATGGTAGATACAGGTGATATTTATTGGAGTATTACTCATAGCACATCCCATTCTTTACATAGATGTAATAGATATACTGTAGATGGTGTAACTGATGATGATCATTATGCTGATGGTTTTGTTCCTGTTTGGAACAAATTTGCGGCAATGGCAGGATATAAAAACCAAGATGAATATTTAAATGAAGATGTGATAGGGTATGATAATAGAACCGACGTAGTAGATTATCATTATTGTAATAATAATTACGGAAGAGAAGCAGGAACAAGTCATCCAGGAGGAGGATCCTCAGGATGTGGCCATGTTAACATTATGAGTAGAAATCATAGAAATGTTATACTTCAATCACCATATTATCATTATGGTACGGGTATGTCTGCATGGATTATAGATAGACGATTTAGCAGACATCAAATTGCATGGTATGTTCGAGAGACAACATATGGATGCCAATGGGGTCCATTTGGTGAAGAAGGATTTGTTGCAAGTTTTAGTCGTAACAAACATGGACCAGACGCGGCGTATCGATTATATCTTATGAGACAAGACCAAAACACAGGTACTTGGATGCGAAGCGAAATGTCAAGAGCAATGGCAAATACTGTTCCTCATATGACAACATATCCAACATTGATACCTATTTTATAAAAGGAAAATAAATGGCAACTTTCAACAATATAAAACAAAAATTAATAGATAGAGTATATGACTTAGCAACTACTTCTACTGCCTCAAATGTTAGTTTTTTGGCTAAAGCATTAGATCAAATAGAATCTAATCCTAAAGACAATTATAAAGGTAGAGTTAATTTAGAAAATGCTGAGTTAAATGAAGGCGGCCTAGATAGAGAACGAGCCACTCAATCTACATCTACTTCGGAAATCTCACCATTAGGTGGTGGAATTCATAGAGAACAACAAACACGATCCGATGGCGAAATGGGTGTTTATACAAACTATCAAAATTATAAAGGGATGCGCGACGAAGCAAAACCTCAATTTTCTATATGGAGTGCTCATAGTAATTATTCTGGTGGAAGTATTACCTATGATCAATATCTTAGACCATATGAACGCAGAGCATATAAATCACAAGGCTCCCATTGGTATACAGGTGGTGATGGCGGAGACACCGCCGGAGTATATTCAGGACATCAAAAGGCATGGGGAGCTCATAATAATCATTGTTGGTTAAAAACCCAATGTCATGCTACCTCAAGCAATACAAGCACAGCCGAACAACACCCAAGTAGAACAGATGCTGTTGGTGAATGCGGACATTATAGAATTAAAATAGGCCATGGAGCCATGCCGACATGCAGATTCCATGATTACGGTAATGCATTTAGATACGAAAATGTAGAAGTAGGCTCATGCGATTTAGATCATCGACAAACTTATATGAAATATCAAGGACATTATATTCATTTAAGAGAAAAATGGATGCCTGGTACTCATGTAACATGGGCAAGTCATGATTCGTGGACGTTGCAGGAATATAAAGGTTCGCCTTCTATGTTTGAAATTACGTACAACGAAGATCCCAGTATTAAGCCTCTATCGGGATATGGAACATTAACTTACAATAAAACAAGACAAGAACTTACGGTTGCTAATCAATTATTAGATAGTGCCCCTGGATACATTATGAAAGTTTATATTAATGTTCCTAAAATAGATAGATTAACTGCATTAGAAGATGTGTTAAAAGAAGAAAATGCAGTTTATATATATTTTACCTGGGGAACAGGATTTAACTCTGCATACGCAGAATCACAACGATCAGGTAAATTTACTATGACAGATGATGGCCAAGTTTATGCTACTATGATGAATTTAAATACTAGCTTTAACTTGGGAATAATAGACAATACATGGCGGGTTAAAGCAAACCAAGACCCTGCTGACCAACCGAGCAACAAAGTATATCGTCTTATTATTACTAAACCAGGTAAAGGTTATCTTTCGGCTCCAACTATTACTATTGCGAACCCGACAGATGGTGCTGGAACAAAAGCAACAGGTACAGTTACAGTAACAAAAGGAAGAGCAACGAGTACAACTGTAGTTAATGGTGGTAGTCATTATGATTATAGTGTTGAACCTAATCCGATTGTTACAGTAGATAATGGTGCTACTGGCGGAACAGGAATGGAAATTAAAGCAGTATTAGTTACTATTGGTACGTTTACAACATTAGATTCACAAACTTTAAATAGTACAACATATGGAAGAGATTCAGGACCGTATGGACAACGAATTGTAATGAGCAGAAATAAACAACTAGTATATATGTTTACTCAATTTTATGGATTAGGATGTGGTATACGGAGTTGGATTATTGATAAAAAGAATAATGGATGGTCCCAAGGAGCAAGCGACGGAGATACTACCCATGGTTGGCAAGTAGTAGCATTTGGTGAAGAAGATTTTTATGTTCATCAAGGAGATAATTGGGATAATGGGGAGTCGTCTAGTGAACATAGAGGTTATATTTGGTATCAAGTTGCGCCGCATGATGGTAGCACAGCGGCTTGGAAGAATAATGAAGTAGGTCATCATTTGGACATTATGGCACATACAACAACTTATCCATGTGTGGTGCCAATCTTCTGAATGAAAGGTATAAATATATAAAAGAACTTTGCATTGCATCGAATTGCAAATGATAAATATATTGTAAGTAAAAGGATTACAAATGGCAAAAATAGACTTTGATACAAAAAATATTGGAAAACAAATTCATGACGACGGCGAATTTGAATTACCTGCTAACTTACACTCTGGAGTAGGACAAGACCTAACTTTGCCATCTAGATTCGGCATTAATAAATCAGAAGATCCGATTATTATATTTGATAGATTTCCTGGCTGGACTGATGACGCAGTTAAAATAGAATTAGAAAGAATATGGGAATATGATGTTTGGCCTGGGCGTGTGTCACAATTTTTAGCCGCTACGGAACAAATAAAAGCAGAAGCTCTTGCTAGATTTAGAGAAGCTGGCTGGAAATTAGAAAAAGCATTAGATATCGCTGAAGGTGATTGGACGCATGACGGCGTTATTGCCGCATTAGCAGACAGAGCTGAATGTCGAACTAAATCCGGCGAACACGAAGACGCAATTAAAGCCGCATTAGTAGCAAGAAAACATCCCGATGATTGGCCTGGACCAGAAGATTGGACTTGTCCATTAATAGATAAAAATAAACCAGTTCAAGGTGGTACAGATCAAGATGCAGGTATTGCGGAGACTAAGGCAGCCAGATTAAAAGCGGATTTTGGTGTTGACGATCCAGGTTCTGGACTTTAAAACATAGTAGTTATACTTTCTATATATTGGCGAGACTCTTTTATATCTGAGTCTCGCAATTCACTTACATGATCTAACCATTTATATTGATCAATCAAATCATAAGCATAATCACAAAAAACATCATTTAACCAACGCCTGTGTGTTAATCTACCTAAAATAGTTCTAAGAGCTTGTAAATATTCTTTTGGTGTTCTATCTTCTAATATAGCTCGCTCATCTACTAATGCACCAGATTTAAATGCTTCTTCTTGTCTTGGTGTTATCCAAACTTTAGATAAATCCCAACCATCTATTTCTGCTCCTAATTCGTTGCCTGCCGATAATAAACTAAAAGCAGGTCTACCAAAAAATAAATGTTGTTGTTTATAACTCATAACTTTGGCGCCATGTTCTATGTATTGTTTTCGTTTTTTCGCCCAATCAATCCAATATTTAGATCTGTTATTTTGTGCAAATGCATAATGAGCACCTACATACTTAACAGTACAATCAAATGTATCATGGGTATATTTGTTATACATATCTATTTTTTCTTGATCCCACATGAAAAAATAATTTACATCTAGTTGAGATGCGTCCCATGCTCCTATAGATACCATTTGAACGTCTTGCGGTAATTTATTTTGTTTTACTAATGATAAAAATGCTATTAAATTGTTGTGCATAAAAAATATAGAAGTACTTTCTAACGGTTCAACAAAACCTGAAGATAACCCACAAGTAATCCAGTTAGTACCTGCTTGTTTTTCATAACACTCTGTATTAAATTTAATTAATTGGCAATCTTCATCTTTAACTCTGCCTTCTTCAAAACTATCTTTAAATTCGTTAAGTGCATCTTCTTCTGAAATATAATCAGTGCTAAACACATAACCAGCTCCTATTCTATCACGCAACCCAATTTGCCATCGCCAACCAGCTTCCATTGTTTGGCATTCAACACAACTTAAATAAGGTAATTCTGTTTCTCTATCAACATAATCTATTCGTGTTACCCAGGCTCGATCATTTGGATTTTCGGCCTTCCTTGATTTTGGTTTATAACCACATGCATTAGGTACTAATCGCTTAAAGCCACTACAATCAATAAAAAAGTCTGCTTCTATTCGTTGGCCATCTTCTGTTACTAAATAATCTATTTTATCTTTATCTATAATTTTAATTTCTGTAACCTTTTTATCTATTACCTTGGCACCCATTTCTTTGCCATGTTCTATTAATGCTTTACCTAATAATCCTGCATCAATATTATATGCATATTCTCGCCACATTTTAGGTAATGGTGTATCCCAATGTTCTTGTTTTAAAAATGGAGATTTACCTGCTAATGCTAATTTTAAACCACACCAACTTTCCCAATATTCTTTAACAGGCCTATTAAAACTTACCATATCATGATATTCCATAGAAAATAACCCAATAGGAGTAAAATAAGAATGATCTTTTCGTAACCAATCTTTACAATGAACTGAAAATTTAATAGAACCTCTTGCATCACCTAAACATGTTTTTTCAGGATCAAGGCCGCACATTTCTAAAAATATATTAATATTACCTACGGTTGCTTCACCAACACCTACTATAGGTATTTCATGAGAAGCAATCATTTCTATATCACAAATGTGGCCTAATTTTTTTTGTAAAAAAGCAAGAGAACTAGCACCTGCGGTCCCCCCGCCTATTATAACAATTTTTTTCTTTTCCATAATTCCTTGAATAAATATTAATAATTAATAGAGAGATAGCAAAATGGCATATATTGGATTTGACATTGAAAATAGATTACACAATACGGCTTTTACTTTTGATAGTTACACCTCGGATGGTGTCACTTCTATTTATGCTTTAAGCGTACCCAAACCTTTAACATCTAGGGCAATACTTGTAAGTTTTGATGGGCTAACACAACAACCTGAATTAGACTATACATTAGATGGTGAATCTAATTTAAAAATAATAAATGTTCCTGTCATACATACCCAAATGCAAATTTTACATCTTACTAGGCCAGTTCAACTTCATACTATTCCTGATAAATCTATAAGTTCTAGTAAGTTTGTTGGTGATTTACAAACACCTGGTGATTTAGTAGTAGGTGGTAAATTAACCATACTAGGTAGTGGTGAAGAAGAAGTAAGTACAGTTTTTCCTGCCTTATCTGTTCAAGCATCAACTATTCTTATAAACGCAGATGAAAGTGGTTCCGGCGTAGCAGTAGGTTCTGCAGGTATAAAAATAGATAGAGGCCAATTACCAGATAAATCCTTTGTATGGGACGACACAGTAGATAAATGGTCTACTGAAGGAGAAACCTTACTTGCTACGGTTGACGGCTCAGCTACATTAAATGTGTTAAAAGCCGGTGATACTATGACCGGCGAATTAACCCTTTCTGGTGATCCTACAGGCGAAGATTCCGCCGCAACTAAATCCTATGTTGATAGACAAGCCCTTGTTAGTTCTCTTTTATTCTAAATAAATATAATAAAAGAGAGTAGAGATATGGCTTTAGCATCAACAGTGGTTGCAAATTCTAACACGACAATTATTTCTGGTACTGCCAATAAAGTTAGGGCAGTTACATGTATATTTTTTTGTAATACACATGCAACAGACGTAGATACAATTACCGTCTATGCTGTACCAACATCTGGTACTGCTAATGATAGTACTACTATTATAAAGTCTACAGAAATAAATGCAACCGATACTTTAACATTTGATACAGAAAAATTATTATTAGATGACGGTGACTCACTTATAGGAATTGCGACTACCGGAACAATTAGTGCAACCGCATCATATACAGATGTATAAGGAAATATGAATGGCAAGTAGATTAAAAGGTACAGTTAGGATAGCAGGAGATGCAACTAGATTTGGTGGCCAAGTTCCTACATTTTATTTAGATCCTGGCAATTTTACAGGAAGTAGTTTACCTATATCAGCAGGAGGTACAGGCGGAATAACTCTTCAAACTGCTAGAGATAGTTTAAGTGTTTATAGTCAAGCTGAAATAGATACTAAAGTTTCTACTGCGGTATTAGGTAATGCTAATGTTATTGTTAATGGTACAAATAATATAACTGTAGATATAACATCACTTAAATTTGTTTTAGCAGGTGTTCAAGTAGGTGTATGGGATAATTCATCTGGTATTTTTTCAATAGCAAGTAATGTAGAAATAACTGGTACTTTAAATGGTATCCAAAATGTTGCGGCAAAAGCAGAAGCCGCCAATACCTGGGGTAACCATGCAGATATAGGTTACTTAACATCTGCTCCAACATATACGGTACCTGAATTGGGAGATGTATCTAATACAGCACCTACAACTGGCCAAATTCTTGTATTTGGCGGTTCTGAATATACTCCCACTTCACAAACGATTAGTCAATTTGGTATAAATGAATTAAGTGATGTTGACACAATAAATTTTACACCCGGAGTAGGCAATGTACTAAAATGGAATGGAGCCAATTGGATAGCAGATAGTGATTTAAGTAATGCAATACAAGTATTAAATGATTTAAATGATGTAGATACACAATCTACTGCACCTAGTGCTAATAAAGTATTAGCATATACTGGAGCAGAATGGGCACCAATGGATTTAGATATAATGTTAACAGACATAAATTTAACAACAGCAACTATTGGTACAGCAAATTTAAGTGATTTATCTGTTGACTTCGGCACCATACTAGATTAAAAGGAATAATTAATGGCAATTCAGTTTAAACGAGGAACTTCGGTCAATAGAACTAATTATATTCCGGCCGCTGGTGAATTAATAGTTGTTGACGTTGACCAAGTAAATCCTTCTTTATATGTTGGTGATGGTAATACTGCTGGTGGTAAATTGGCTTCTGCCTCAGGTGGAGGCGGAGTTTCTAATGCTTTTACAATAATATCTGTAGCAGGACAAGATCCCATACTTGCAGAACAATCCGCAGACACATTAACATTCTCTGAAGGTGCCAATATTACTCTTACTACAAATGCATCAACCGATACATTAACAATTACAAATACATATTCTGCTCCAGCAGAAACAGATCCTATTTTTTCTGCTCATGATGCATCAAATGTAACTTTGGCTAAAATAACAAGTTGGGACAATGCAGTTGGATGGGGTAACCATGCACTCTCTAGTTATTTGTCTGGACAAAATAGTATTAATGCATTAATTGATGTTGATACTATAACAACAGGACCAACCCAAAATCAAGTATTATCATGGGATGGAAGTAATTGGATACCTACAACATCAACCGCAGGAACAACATTATCTGGTTTATCAGATACTACTACTACTAATGCATCAAATGGTAAAATTTTAGAATATGATAATGGTACTTGGATTATAGGTGAAAAAACCTCAACAGGTGCCACAACAATTATAGGGTTAAGCGACACTCCTGTTAATTATATATCTAAAGCAAACTTTTTTGCAAGAGTAAATCCAAATGCAACCGGTATAGATTTTAGAGATTTAAACGCAACTCTTCCGTTAAGTTGGGATAAAGTAAATAGCGTCTTATCTATTAGTGCAGATACAGATGATATAAGCGAAGGATCTAATTTATATTATACAGATGCGAGAGTTAATACTGTTTTAGGTACTAAAACATATTTAGAAGATACAGATTTTACCTCACAAGGTATTATGTTACGTGGATCTTCTGCTGGTAGTTATAGTATAATTACAGATAATTCTGCTAGTTGGGACACAGCATATGGTTGGGGAAATCACTCTTCTGCTGGATATTTAACTAGCATTTCTGCTCTAAGTATAAATGCATTAAGTGATGTAGCAATAACTTCTACAACAAATGATCAAATTTTACGATGGAACGGATCTAATTGGATTAATTCAGATGAAGTAAGTGTTACTACATTATTAACTGCTCTCTCAGACACACCAATAAATTACGGAGTATCAGGCCAAGTGCTATCGTCAACAGGTCAAGGTACAACATGGATAGATCAAGCGGCCGGCGGAGGTAGCGGTTCGGGTATGCAAGATGTTTCTGATGATTTTTCGCCCTCATTAGGTGGTAATTTAGATGTACAAACAAGAACCATATTTACATCTACAACCGATGGTAATATTGTTGTTACACCTAATGGTACTGGTCATTTAGAATTAGGTTCTGCTGATATAATTACTACAGGTAAAGTATATTTTGGTAATACGTTTACAAATTTAGCAGGATTACCTAATGCTACAACATATGATGGTATGTTTGCTATTGCAGATGATACCGGAAATATATATTATTCACATAATACTGCATGGGAAGAAATAGCAAAGGGCGTAGGAGCCCTTGAATTAACCGACTTAGGTATAGTTGATGGTGTATCTGGTCAATTTTTAATGACAGATGGGTCTGCAGGTTTTGCATTTACTAATATCAGAGAAGGTTCTGTATATTATACAAATGGAAATTTTGGTACTGTTGGAGATAGTAAAAGCGGAAAATATATTTATAGGGGGTTAACAACAGATGATGTTCAAACAGAAATTTTTATAGGTGGTGTTGTTGATTCAAGATTAGACTTTCAAAATAATTCAATTAATACAGTAGACATATTGGTTACAGGTGCAAAAACAGCAACTTTAGGAGGCGCATCTTTTAAATTTGAAGCATGTTTTAAAAATACAGCAGGAGCATTAACTCTAATAGGAACAGTTAATAAAACAAGAATAGGTTTTACTGATAATACATATGATGTGGTATTAGATGCTGATATTGATGAAACCAATACAATGAGGCTTAGATGTACAGGAGCTATAAATCATATTATCCGTTGGATGGCAGTAGTTAATACAGTTGAGGTATCTCAATGAAATATATTATAAATTTATATAATACTATCACTGATGCTCAAGCCGTTGCTGATCGTCTAGGTATAACAGGAACTGTTTTATTAAATCTTAAAACTATACATGTTGAAGATCCTACACAAGAACAAGTTGATGCTTGGGTAGCAGATGCTGATGTAAAAGCAATTATGCCAGATCAAGGAACTGTTTGTACAGATATAGGTATTTTTGATACAGCTCAAGCACAAAGTCAACCAACATATGAAGAAACATTTGGGCAAGGTATAAACGGAGAATCTACTCAAAATACTTTAGCATTTAATGATGGACAAGATGATTGGTATTATTGGCATTTACCGGCATCATCACAACGACCTAGAACAGATTCGAATTATAGTTCTACATATACCTATGCAAATGATGGTACTAATGTTGATCTTTATATTTTAGATTCGGGTGTTGCAGGAGCATATTTGCAATCAAATGGGGGAGCCGCCGCAAACGCAAAAGGTTCTCCTGATGTAATTGGTATAATGCATCCTGAATTTGAAGATCCTCAAGCTTCTAATGGCTCAATTGCTAATGCAAATCAAGGCGATCAATATCGTGTAATGCATTTAGGGGTACAATCTGTAAATATTGGAGGCTGGCAAAATGAAGATACCATGGGACATGGTACATATTGTGCTATGTTTGCGGCAGGATTATTAGCAGGAATGGCCAAAAAATCGTATATATGGTCAGCAAAAGTAATGGATCGCTCGGGTGTTGGGGCTAATTCAGGTTGGTTATCAGACCTAGAACTGGGGATGGATGCGGTTATTAATCATGTTCAAACCAAAGGCAACGGACGAGGGAGTATTGCAAACATATCTATAGGAGTAGGATTTTATAGATCCCCATGTCAAATTAATATAAATGAGCCTGCAGGAGATACTTTAGCCGAACTGTTAGATGACCATGAAAAAATTATGGGTAGTAATGAAATTTTTATTTGTCGATCTGCAGGTAACGGTATTAGTGATAATGTAAATGATCAAATACCAAACGGGCCTGTTCAAGCATCTTTTGTAACAGGACCAAGAACAGGTGGAATAATACCAACTGATCCGTGGAATATAGAAGGTATCGCCCAAGATAAATTTGGTGTCGGAGCATTGGAATATGTTGAAATCGCAGGACATGCAGGAGATCCTAGAAATGGAAATGGATGGTATAATTTACAGTTATCAAATTTTTCTAATTATGGCAATTCGGTACAAATAAGTGCTCCAGGAAAAAATTTAGTTGTTAAACATTGGAATGCTCATGAAACTCTTACCAATGGAACATATCTTGTAAGTGCATCGGGTACATCATTTTCTTCACCTATTGTTGCAGGCGCGGCATGCCTTCGGCAACAACAAGTACCTCTTGAACCTATAGGTCTTACAAAAGCATTTTTATTAGGTGCATCAAGTAAAACATATGATTATCAAAATTTAATAGATTATACGTATCCACACGAATTAAGATGGCCTATAGTAAATGCCATAAAATACCTAGATAGTCCAAATGTACAAAAAAATGATAATATACAAACATTAAGCGGTAATAATTTAGTTGCTATTAGAGTAAATCCATATTTATATGGTGTAAAAACACTTAATGATGATTCTGAAGAATTAGAACATGGTCCATCAAATAATGGTAATCAAATGAAAATAGCAAGAAGAGATTTTTTTGTATTTGATGAAACTATTAAAACAGATGCAGGACTTTTGGGCGTTCCGTATCTTCATGGTTATTCTCATAGAGTAGCATATAGATTTTTTGGTTATTTAGATTTAGCACCCGGTGATCCAAACGGAGGAACTACTCTTGCCGCACCTGTTTCTGGTACTCCTGTTGTTGATGCATGGCTTTCGCCACCCCCACCAAACAATATTGCTATTGGTACAACACAACTTCAAGTATTATCGTCCGCAGTAAATAATGCCGGCACCTTTTGTAGAGTATGGTTAGTAGCAATTGATTCAAACCCATCTGGGTGGCCGTCTGGACAACCGTTTGATATACCGACAGGTATAACAACAGGTGTGTGGAATGGTAAATTTCTTACACAAGGAAATGCATCCGGAATTTATTTTGGAAAAATAGAGAATATGAATATTGCTACCACTAGTACAGTTACGGATAGTGTGTCTGCATTAAATGGTTGGATAGTATTTAAAGCAACAGTATCTGCTCAGGATAACCACTCATCTGATGGTGATGGATTAAAAGTAGCAAATTTATCTGGTACAAATTCTTTGGGCATTGACACAGTAGCATCCCCGGATATAACATATGATGCAACACAATACGGAAATGGTCTTGGCACATGGGATGATTTACATTGGCGAGATGGTTTATTATCAAACATAGATAGTGATAATATTGGTACTGTGGCTATGCTAGGAGTATATGATCAACAATCAAATCAAAATATAAGAGATTATCTACCCATAAAGGAAACAAGTCAAAATATATTATTTAATTGGTATGTTGAAAAAGAATTAATGGTTCCGGATTTAGTAAATGGAGGATTTATATCTACTACTACTCAAACGGTTAATGCAAAACAAAATGACGTAATAAATCTTAATTTAGGTATGTGTTGGATAGATACAACGACAAATTCTAAAATTGGATATCAACATTTAGAAGCAGACCCTACTACATATACTATTTCGGGTGGTGGTTTACCTAATGGTTTATCTTTAGATAATGCCACAGGCCAATTAACAGGCACAATTATAGCAGACATAGATACAGTTGATCAGTTTACTATTACTGCAAGCGGAGTTAATGCTGTATATATTTTTATAATAGGTGAACTTTTAGAAACTGGTTATTTTTATGATGGAACAGATTTAAAATTACCAGGTAGAGTTTTAGATAATTGGGTTGAAGTTACAACAGATAATTATCAATTAGAAGTCAATAGAAATTATATGATAGATTCGTATGCATTAAATCCTGCACCTATGACTTTTATTTTACCAAGTTCTGCAAAAATGGGAGATACTATTCAACTTATTGATGCAACAAGAGTGCAAACTATAAACAATTGGATAATAAATCCCAACGGATTATCTATTGCAGGCAGTGGTGCAGGAAATTATACAATAAGTTCGGGAGATTCCCTTGAATTTGTGTATTTTGAATCAACTAGAAGTGCGTCTTTAAATGCTTGGATAGTTTATAATAGAGGAAAAATATGAAGTTTTTAAAGAAAAAACCCATAGAAACAGCAGAAGTACAACAAGATATTTTTACCGGAAATGGTGCTGAAACAGAATTTACTCTTACATTTACTGTAATAGATGTAAAACAATTATTTGTATCTATTGATGGACTAATGCAAGAACCAATTGCGGCATATGGTATTAATACTGCTGGCACAAAAGTTGTATTTACAGGAGCACCAATTTTAAATGCAAAAATTTTATGCAAATATATTGAAGCATCACCAATTAATATTACAACTGTAAATCAAAATTCTATAGGAATAGATGAACTCGCTGTAGCAGATGGAACATATGGACAAGCATTAACCACAGATGGATCAGGCGGATTAAGTTTTGCCGCTGTTGATCCCGGAGGATTCGAATATAAAAATGATGCAGATTCTCCATTTACTGCATATGCAGGGCAAGCAGTTCAAATAGATACAACAAATGCATCAGTTACTATGCTATTACCAGCAACACCTAATCAAAATGATGCTATTACTATAGTAGATGGAGGAGGAAATTTTGCAGGTTATCCATTAATAGTTGAACGAAACGGTAGTACAATAATGGATGTAGCAGATGATTTAGTAGTTAATTATGAACGAAACTATTTTGGCTTAGTATATAATGGTTCTACATGGAGGATATTTGCATAATGGCGCTAACAAAATTACCAGCAGGATCTCTTGTTGATGGCTCAATAACAAGTGTAAAAATTGCTAATGCAACCATACTTACGGAAGACATAGGAACAGGAGCAATTACTGCGGATAAAATAACCACAACATTAGATCTTTCTTCGCATACAGTAACATTACCTCTAGACTTAATAGGTCAAGGACAATTAAATATGTCATATGATTCTTCTAATGACATTGATAAATTTTTACAAATATCTTCCTCCGGAGCCCTACAATGGGCCACCCCCGTCCCTCCGCCTACCACATATAGTGCGTTATCGGGTCTTATACCAGCAGGTCATATAGATGCTGGTACTATTACTTCAACAATGATTGGAGATCAAGAAGTTGCAGATAGTAATATAGCAGATGGAACAATATCAGCAGGAAAATTAAATACAACATTAGATTTGTCAACAAAAACGATAACTTACCCTACTGATAGTTCATTAACTAATTTAACAATAACAGGAAATTTACATCTACTAGGTACAACAACAGAAATTGATACTGAAAATTTACTTGTTAAAGATAACATAATAGTAATTAATGATGACGAAAGTGGACCTGGAGTATCTGCAAGTGCCGCAGGTATAGAAATTAATAGAGGTCCTGGAGAAGATAAAGCCACTATTATGTGGGATGAAGCATCTAGTAAATTTGAATTTAAATTGGGTGCCAATACTGTAGATTTAGTTTATAACACAGAAGCATATGCTGATGATATTATGGGATATGATCACTTAAAAATAAACAATTTAACTGATCCTGGTCCGGGTATTAATACTTTTTTAGAATCAGACGGTACAGGTAATTTTAATTTAACACAAGTTAATTATAGTAATTTTCTGTTATCTGGAGATATAACAGGTACCCTTCAAAATAATGTAATTCCCAACGATAGTATAGGAACAGATAAATTAGAAGATTATTCTATTACATCAGTCAAAATAGATACAAGCCTTTCATTTGTAGGTAAAACCATTACTTTAAATGCGTCAGATATTTTAACAGCAATAAATGGTACAGGATATTTTAATATATCAAATCCTAATTTTAATGTTCCAGATAATTGTATAGATAGTGCGGCAATATTAGATGGTTCTGTAACTGGTTTTAAATTGGCTCCTACTTTAGATATATCAGGAAAAACTATAATTTGGCCCGATCTACTGCCTTTTAGTAGTGTAATAGTAGAAGATTCCTTTGTTCTTCCAGTCGGAGACACCAATAACAGAGGTATAGCATCCCAAGGCAAAATTAGATACAGTACTGAATTAGCCACATTTGAAGGGTATGATGGCTCTAATTGGGGATCACTTGGCGGAGTTATTGATGTCGACCAAGATACTTACATAACAGCAGAAGCAACTACTGATTCTGATAATTTAGATTTTTGGACTGCTGGTACTAAACAGATGACAATAGATCAAACCGGTAATGCCACATTTACTGGTGATGTTTCTGTTAGTAATTTAACAATTGATAAAAACATAGTCGAAAAATTAGGAACTGCTACTCCAAGTGGAACAACTGTAACAATTGATTTGGCCACAGGTAATAATTTTATAGTGGATTTAGAAAGTACAACTGGCAATATTACAACATTTACAATAAACAATACAAATTCAACTGCTAATAGTGTAACTACTTTTATTATGAAAGTTATTCAAGGTTCGGTTGATAGAGTGTTTGTATGGAGTGGAATATCTACTGTTAAATGGCCCGATTCGCTTGGTGATGGTTCGTTAACTGGAATTACGCCACCTGTTATAACCACAGGAAATGATAAAGAAGACATTTATTCTTTTACTAGTTATAATAATGGTTCTACTTGGTATGGTCGAGTAATTGGTATGGATTATAGTTAAGCGGCTATTTTTTGTATATTTGTTGCTATAGTTTTTATTTTATTAATAGCCGATTTATCATAAAGAACTAATTTAGCCCCTGAATGCAATGGCTTCGGCCATGCTCCAATATCTACCCAACAATAACCGCTAGATTCGTTGTTTAATGTTGGAACAAATTCGTCATAACAAGCAATAACAAATGTCTTGTAATTAAATCCGTTTTCAGATTCGAATATATGTAAAGGATATATTTTATGTGAAACGGGAAGCTCTCCCATTTCCTCTGCTAATTCTCGTTCTAATGTTTCTAATGGCTGTTCATCGTTTTCTGCTTTACCACCCCAAAATGCCCAAGTGCCAGAATGACTGACATTTTTTGATCGCATTTGAAGTAATATTCTACTAGTAGGTAAAGACAAAAAGATAGCGCCTACTCCGCTAATCATAAATATAATCTCCAATAACCAGCCGGATAATTTGCTTCAATTGCACTAATCCATTCTGTACCATTCCATTTCCATTTATTACTATCTTGTGCATTTTGTGTAAATTTTACAGTTCCCCATGTGTGTCCTGCATTTTCACATGCGGATCTAACAGTATGTTCTTTATCAGGACAACCCATATAGGCGGCACTCGCATCAAAATCTACAGACCACTCATCATTAGTTTCGTCATACGTTATTATATCATACTTATCACCACTTGTTCCGTGAATATCAGAGGTAATAATGTGTGAATTATGGGCTACTCCAACAAATGTATGTCCTAAAAATGTTAAATCATATATGTGTTTGCTTGTAGGCGATGTTTGTTGTGTCCAAGAGGCTCCATTATTTGATGATGTAACAATAACTCCATTGGTTCCTCCAGCAACAAAGATCCCGTTTCCAAAAGTAACTCGATAAAATCCATCTGCTACTCCAGATGTTCTTGGAGTCCAAGTTATTGCATCGGTTGATGTAAGAATAGTATCGTCTACTCCTGTAACAACAAATGTACTATTTCCATATGCTATTCCTCTAAGATGTTCTGATGTTCCAGAAGTACTTTCAATCCAAGTAACTGCATCAGTAGAGGTATAAATTTTACCATTCCAGGCTGT
>Ga0257108_1000095_pt1 | contig 23696 bp, 33 predicted proteins | sample LP_taG_FD_190181 | JGI IMG/M metagenome (GOLD analysis project Ga0257108, IMG submission 190181) | Marine microbial communities from Northeast Subartic Pacific Ocean, Canada - LP_J_2011_P26_1000m | ecosystem: Environmental > Aquatic > Marine > Oceanic | place: Canada: Northeast Subartic Pacific...
CTCTACGTCTACTACTTCACTTATCTATTTGTTCGGTACCCGAACTGTTAATGGTCGAAGCTGATGACCTATTTGAGAGTGTCATTAGGTGAGGGTGTGATGCGTTTTTGTCGTATCGCCCCTTCTCTATCTATAAATAGTTTCGAACTGAATTTCCCATATATACCTATATACGATACGCGTATTCGCCTTCGGGTAGGCAAATTTTTTTATCTATGAAACTGACTGACTACTGAATGTAACCTTAACTGTCTTTTTACACACTGTTCTTCTGAATGGTCATCTATATATACTCTATCTGGACTTACTCCACTCACCTTTATTATATCCAAAATAACTCTTCTCTGTAAATCTGTTAATGAATAATAAGTTTCTATATCCAACTCACCATGCTTCTTTTCTCTAATAATTTCATTTAATGAATTAACAGACCAACTAATCCAGTTAACTCTACACATTTTTGTATTTTTCATAAAATTATTAGATGTATCACCTGTGGTTATCTCACGAAAGGTTTTTTCCGTTGTTCTTCCGTACCCATTGGAATGAGATAGGGATTTTCTTATTATTCCGAGATGAGTATTATCTGCATCTATATGCTCTTTACCACCTTCCAGGCTCCGAATTGGAATTCCACTAGCAGTTACATACCTTATCTTATTACATAACAAAAGAATTTTTAATGTTTCGTTATAAAATGATGTATCAAACGTAAAATCTGGCAAGCCATAAATCTCTACCATACACGATTCTATTTTTTTATAATCTATTCCATCATTCATATAAATAAATATTAACTTTTATAACAGTCTACACAAATAGGTTTCTTTTCTGTACCATACCAATCACACCAATATGAATCAGAACCATGTACAGTTTGATATACTTCTCTCTTACATACTGAGCAAAACTTGGGTGGTTTGTAATGTGATTTAATCTTAGGTCGTTCCATAGTTCAAATAAGTATAACGGGCACAAAAAAACCCCACTAAATTATCCAATGAGGTTTTCTTATTATTCGGTTACTTAGAACCAAATACTTTTGAGAAGAATCCCTTCTTCTTTTTCTTTCCTTTAGTAATCTTCTTTTTCTTCTTACCTTTCTTCTTTTTCTTTACTTCTTCCATTCCAGCCTTTTCACTATAGTCCATGGCTGATACTGTAGGTACTGCTCCAAAGAAGATGATTCCTGAAAGGATGAGTTTTAATATGTTTTTCATATCTTACTCTCCATTACAACGCGTTATAAAAAATCTTGCCGAACAGAGCTGCAGCTATTCGGCTTTATGTAAATAAATCATACATTTGTTTAAAAAATAACCCTACGAAACCTGCCCCTATTACACTACGCCATTTCGTAGTGTCTTTTCTAAATTGGGTATTCTGTTTGGACTCTGCCCATAATCCTTCATGTGGATTAAATAAATTTTCTTTAATGAATTTTATATCAGTATGCATCTGAGAACGGTCTTTCTCGGCCTGTTCCATTCTCTCTAATATCACATTTAAATCTTTCTTGTCTTGTCCGTTCACTAACGTCTCCATGTTTTTATACCACTTTGGTGAATCATTCAACGGTCAATCTCCATTTATTATTTTTTAATTATCAGTAGTCACACCAAGACTGAAGTAGAGCGGGTGTAATTGTTTTGAAAAAACTTTACACTTTTATCGCGAATGAGTGTTCAAGAGTATTTCCTGTCAAGTAACTATGCTCCCCATTCTTCAGGTGATGTGAAATCTTTCATATTCGATAATAAATATAGTATATATGAAAAAAATATATATTAATTACTTCTTACTCAGCCCAAATTCTCATCGTTCTAATAACATTACTCATTTCTGATTCTGTTAGTCTCATTGTTTGGTAAGTTCCTTTAATCTTCTTATGCTGAAGTACATATACACTTTTAAGAGTTATCTCTGTCAATATCCATTCTTTATGATTTATATTATACCTGGAACCTATATCAGCTATTTCATAATTATTATATTTTCTTTTCACACTTCTAATGCCCTTTTAAACCAACCGAAGTAAAACCTCTCTAAATCTGGTTTCTTTGTTACTAAATCAGAGTAGTACTTAACTCTATATGCTCTAACCCTATCTAACTCTACCCTTGATTTACCTATGGCTGCTATTGTCATTGGTCCCATTCCACCATCTACTGTTAAACTACCACCTTTACCATTAACTGCCCTTTGAATGATTTTGACGGCTCTACCCTTACCTTGATTCACACACATATCAAAATAGATATGCCATATTTCTTCAGGTAAACTCTCTACCTTATTCTTATCCCAATATACTTCCTTGTAGATTTCCTTGGCACCTTCTTTGGTCAAGTTCTTTATATCCACATCGGGATGACTTCTCTTGGCTATACCAAAATTAGTTTCACCTCCTGGATCCTTCGGGTCGTTTACATAACCACCTTCGTGTTCCAATACTACTTCTATAATCTCATCGAACTTTGACATTTCTTCTTTCTCCTCTATTAAATCAATCCCAGAATATGGGAATACAAATGGATCTCCATGATCTCCAACATACTTACCACTTTCTACATCAACACCAGCATCATCTACTACTCTGAATTTAGTATCACTTGGAATACTGATGTTATGAAGTGCCTCCATCGTGGGCTCTTCTTTATCTTTAATAAATAGACTCTTAATAAAGTTTATAATAATGTCTAACATTATCTTTTCTTATTTCGTGGCCTATAACTTCGTTTTTTTCTTGGTGTAGGTTTACTCTTTGGTTTACTCAATCTAAATATTTCTTCTTTAAGTAACTGTCTTTGATTTCTCAAATCTTGGATTTCATTCTCTAAATCATCAATCTTACCTGATGTAGTAAGTGAAATAGTAACTATTCCAGTTATAGTACCTATAATAATTCCAAGAAAAATCCATAATACTGTTTCTAACATTATTTGTCTCCTTTTTTCTTCTTTTGTTTTTTTAATTCTTTGGCAAGTAATTTCCTACTACTCGCAAGTCCTACTGTAGATAATTTCTCATCTTCATTCTCTAACAATGAACTCTCTTGATGTATGTAAACTACACTGCCACTTTCGTGTGATGGATTCTCTTCATAATCCATTTTCATTTTGATTGCCTCGGCCTCGATTTCAGCCGATAACATGATTAACTCCTTCTCTTGTTCAGGAGTTAGTTTATCTTCTTTTTCCATAACCTTTTCTCTTTTAAAATAAATTTAATTCTTCGTCTGTTATTGCCTTTTCTTCTTCCCACCATTTTATTGGGTTTTTTGACATTTCATGATATCTCACTCTAAATAATTTATCAAATTCTTTATCTGCTAATCTTTTAGTTCCTTTAAAATATGTTCTCGCCCCACTTATACCAACTTCGTCTGATAAATCAATGGTGTGTACAACTTCATTAGTATGTTTGTTGACAAGATTATATTTCATTTCTATCTCCTTATGTACAAATTGTTTCTATTAATTTTCTACTAACTCTATATGGATCACAATTAGCTGATGGTCGTCTATCTTCTAAGTAACCTTGTCCATCTCTCTGTACTTGCCATGGAATACGAATTGATGCTCCTCTATCTGAAACACCTTGACTAAATGTATCTATTGCTTGAGTTTCATGTAACCCTGTTAATCTACGTTCATTTCCAGAACCATATTCTTTCATATGTTCTTTATGAACCTTTTCTAATGCCTCACACGCATCCTTAATATATTCTTTACCATGTTTACTTGTATCTACTCCAGTACTAATATCTCTTGTATAATTTCCTTCTCTCATATCTACTGTAGAAAAATTAGTATGACAACCTGCTCCGTTCCAATCACCTTCTATTGGTTTTGGATCTAATGAAACTGTTACTCCATATTTATCACAAATCTTTTCCATTAACCAACGAGCTACCCATAAGTCATCGCTCATGTGAACTGAACCACCCATTGTATCTCTCCAAGGACCTATTTGATATTCCCATTGTCCCAACATAACTTCTGCATTAATACCAGCAATAGAAATACCTGCCTCAATACATATATTTAAATGTTCTCTTGCAATCTTCTCTCCAGCATTTCTACCACAATAATAATCTCCTTGTGGTTCTGGTTCTCCATCTTTTGGCCAACCATATGGTTTTCCATCTTGATATAAAGTATATTCTTGTTCAAATCCTACCCATTCATGTGGTTTCTTTGGTAAACTACCTAAAAGTTCTACTAACCTATCTCGTGTATTCGTTGGATGTGGATTAAAATCTGTATCTACCACTTCACATAATATCAATGAATCATTTTCTCCTTCTAATGGATTAGGATATATTCGCACTGGTTTCAATACACAATCAGAATCACTTCCTTTTGCTTGTTCAGTTGAACTTCCATCAAATCCCCAGATTGGTGCTTCTCCACCATCTCTACCAAATTGTGGTACAACTTTAGTCTTACTTCTCAGTTGTGGTGTTTCTCCACCATCTAACCATATATATTCTAATTTATCTGCCATCGTCTTTTCCAACTTTCTTGGCTACTCTACGTTTCTTTTGCCATTGTTTCTTAGTAACCTGTCTCTGTTTTTCCTCATTAATCTGTTTCCAAGTTTTCTTTTTCTTGGTTTTAGGGGATTTAATGTCAACTTTATTAAAGTCTTCTTCTATTTCTTCGTATTCTCTCCAATTATTCATTGTACTTCTCCGGCATTAAGTCATTACTTTTAACTTAGACAATAAGTCAAAAAATTCTGTAAGAGTGTAAGATTTCTTGTAATCATCAAGGATTTTGATGGTTTCGAGTAATTCAGGTTTCTGGTTAACTATGTTGTTCAAGGCTATCATACCTTGACCAGTATAAAACGTTCCAAAACTTTCTTCTCCTAAAACATTTGAATCAAAATAGACATCCTTTTCGGTGTCATCTTTCAATAATAAATAGTATGTCATTTTATTTTATTTATGTAATCTTCCAACTTTATTGTAGATTTCCAATTAAGTAAATCATGTGCGTGTGTATCAGTACATAAACTTTCTCTCATTTCACCATCTCTTTTTGGTAATGAATCACAAGGATAATCTTCACCAAACCAACTGGCTAATTCATTAATAGAACAATTCTCACCAGTACCTAACTCAAATTCTTCACATACCTTAAAATATTCATCTCCTGACCTAACCAATCCATCCACTATATCATCTACATGAGTAAAATCTCTACGTTGTTCTCCGTCCCAAGTAATTGTTAATGGTTCACCATTTTGATATTGTCTTTCAAAAATACCAACTACTGTACAATACTCACCTTCCGTTTCTTGGTATGGTCCATAAACATTATAAAATCTACAGATACTTACGGGCAATTCATAAATTTCTGAATACATCCTACATAACTCTGCCCCATTATACTTTGTAAATGTATATGGATTAACATATTTGTTTCCGTGTACTGAACTTGAATCTGCATACACTATTCTAATCTTATTAGCCCATCTTTCCTTTTCATTTTTCTTTCTTGCATATTCCAAAATATGTAGTGTACTTATCACATTGGCATTAAATGTTTGTACTGGATTTTGTAATGATGGTTGTATTCTTGGTAATGCTGCCAAGTGATATATAACATCATATTCATCGTCTCTCCAAGATGGATAACTTCCATGGTCTACATAAATTCCAAGAGTATGAGGACTTGATAAATCAAAGTCATGGTACTGACAACCTTCTTGATGATTTTCCTTTTTACCAGTAGAATAGTTATCTACTGACACTACTTCATGTCCATCTTTTAATAATCTTTTTATTAGGTTAGTACCTATAAATCCGGCACCACCTGTTACTAACGCTTTCATAGTTTTCCTTCCAATTTCTTAATATGTTTTATTACTTTAGAAGCTACCCATTTATGACCTTCAGCATTTGCATGTTCATCTTTACGATTATATTTATAATCTCCATTAAAACACTTAGCTGTTTGACCTATTGTCATTTTCAATTCACGACTTAAATATGTCTGAATGTGAGGGTTGGGGAACGAAGCTTTAAATTCCATATCTATCATAGAATTCCCTAATTTATTTTCTTTATCTCTATAATTACACTCCAACCACGGTAACCATAAAAATTTTATATCTTTATACTTAGATTGTAATTTAAGAAATTTTTTCATAGCCTCACGAATATATACTTTTGAATCCACTTCCTTTATCCAATTGATAGCCTTTATCCTATCCTCGGCCGATGTTTCAGAATTTTTAATAAAATTTAATATTTCAATAATAGTATTAGGATATTTTTTTTCATTTTTACCATGTAATTCTTTATCCCACCAGCGAATATTTCCCATTTCGAGGATAACATACTTTACATCATCTAAAAGATTTAACAATTCTTTTTCTTCGTTTAACATCCAAATTGTCTCAAATGCATCACCGGGTAGTCCTGGATATTTTATGGTATGTCCTCCACTATCCATTATATTAAATTCTTCATAACCAAGTTCTTTACAAACTAATGATGACCAACGATATTTTTTCCAAATCTTTTCTATTTCCGGTGAACGAAGATTAATTACATCTGGCATAGTAATTCCGTTCTCTAATAACCACTCATGATTATTATATTTTGGCATAAATTCTAACTCTAAACCAATTCCCAAAGTATTTGATGCTCCAGAAAATAATATTTTATTCATTATCTCTCCCCTTCTTTCGGTAACGAATCTAATACTTTTTCTTTAAACTGAACTATACCTTTTCCTAAATTTTCTTCCCAATCTTTTGGTGAAGATTCATTAGCACTATCGGTTATATACTTGAATGATATAAATGGAACTTCATAATAACGACATACTTTTGCTAATGCGTATGCCTCCATATCAAACACATCAATATTACTATCTCCCTTTTCTATATTCTCTACAAAACTATCACCTGTTCCACAAGTATAATTTTTACCAATAGGATTAAACTCAGAAGTACTTCGTACAACCATTTCATTAGGACTTTCAAATGGTGTTTGATGAATCATAAATCCAAGACCCGTTACATCCATATCCCGTTGAATAAACTTTGTACAATCTACCAACTGTCCTTTCTTAATTTTCCTACTACCCGCCGTTCCATAGTTGATTACAAGTTTTGGTCTAGCCCAATTATAATCTGTTAATCGTTCTGTTAATTTATATGTAGCATTTATTTTACCAACTCCTGTATATAATACATTCCATACAGGGTCATCGGTAAATGGCTCCCAATCATTTAGTTGTTCTTGTGTTTCTATTTCAAGTGCACATACAATTAATATATCATCTTTACCAAACATCTTCACCCCAATCACGATATTTTTCTTCACCACCAAGTGCATCCCAATCTGAATCAATAGTAGTTCTTGACATTATTCCACCTCGTGGATTACAATCTAATATAAGTCGTAATCTTTGTGGATTATAAACTTCCATCATGTGTTCAAATATAACATTTATCAATCTCTCGTATGAAATAATAATATCCCTATATTGTTGTAGGTATATCTTTAGGGATTTTAGTTCAACTATTTTACCATTAGGATACATCAAAATAAATAATGTGGCAAAATCTGGTTGTTCATGAACTCCCATAAATGTCAACTCTGGTTGTTTCATCTTTAACTCGTATGGTCTATTTCCTTCTGGACTTGGTAAAGATTTCAGAATAGATTTATCTGAGTCTTTCCATGTTTTTTTAGCCATAAATAATCCTTCCTAATTTATAATACAAATCTGGTAATACTGGATTATGATATATTAACCAATTCTGATTATGTTTTCTTTTCTCTAAAATATTCTCTTGTGAAAATATTCTATGAACTTCACTCTTATTCTTATTCCACATATCTATGTATCGTTCTATTTCTGTAACCACCATTTTTAATCTTCTATTAATATCAGTTTCATAATCATACCGCTCATCAAATAATTCTGGATAAGTTTCAAATCCCATATCTCTAAGTACTTCTAATGTTCCCGAATTTGACAAACTAATAAATGGTTGTCCGTGAAGTAATGGTTTTACATTCTTTTCACATAAAAATATTCTACCATCTCTCTCATCCCCATCACAATTACAAAATGTTTCAAAATATGTATTTTCATAATATTTACTTAATTCATATTTTTTTTGATTGTACCAATCTCCACCTGATTTAAAATGTTCTTCATCATCTAAATATATCCCATAATCAATGGCTGAATAAATAGAAACATCTAATCCTCCAATATTTTTAATCCTATTGAAAAACTGCTCTTTATATTCCCACATTTTTCTGGTAAGAAAAAGAAATAACTTATCTCTTTCATTCCTACCAAACCATCTACTGGTATTTTTTATAAAAATTTCTCTATAATTTTCAAAATTTTGAACCCAATCTATAACATCAAGAGAAAACCCCAAACTTCCAATTACATTAATAGGAACATCATCCTTAAATTTACTATTTAATTTCCAATCATTATAATTTTTTTCTATCTTTAAATCACCAGTTAAAAATATTATTTTAGTTGCAGGATATTTATGTTTTCTTATTTCTTCATGTAATAATTCCATAGAATCATTTGGAAAATAACCCTCAATTGTTCTCTCAAGTACAACATAATTTTTATTCCAATCTACACTTTCCAAAAAATCTATCCATTCTAAATTTAACTCATCTGGTTCTTCAAACCCGAAATCTAAAGAATGAACTATATTATCAAACTCTTCTTTAATATATTCTATCATTAATAAAGTTTTGTATGTGTATATTCATCAGAATCATAAATACTTCTATGTGGTGGGTCATTCTCATCATATTCACCTGAACTAACATAATAAAAAACTCTTAATGCAGTTCTTACTTGGTTTTTAGGACAGGTTAATTGTTTTACTGAATGGTATGGTGATTCTTTTTTATTTTCAAACAAAACAAATCTATTAAACAATGGTGCTACTTCATCAATCAATTCTCCATCTCTACCAGTCCAATATTGTTGATGACCACCCCAAGTTTCTTTCCAATCTGGATTCAAATATAAAAAACAAGTTAGTTTTCTATGTAATCTTAATCTATCGTTCCAATTAAAATCGTGATGGACTTTCAAATCTTTACCTTTTCTAAATCTACTGAATCCTGCACCAACTAAATGAGGGTCTGGCATCAAACCAACCATATCCGTAAGTTGTTCTAATTCATACAAAAACTCTCCACTATGAAATAAATCATAAACTATATTATGTGCAGTTTTAGTATAAAATAAATCATTGTACTCTTCCATAGAAGAACCAGCTCTACTGAATAATGTCCATCCACCTCTTGGTGCATTTAAACATTCATTATGTAATTCTAAACAAGTTTCTTTATCTAAAAAATTATCTACATAAACTACTGGAACTGGTGAACGTACCCATTCTTTTTTTTTATATATCATTTATATTGTATTAAACTCTTTACTTCTAAATCAAATTCTCTTACCCCATCTCCCATCGAAGTAATAACCCTTGTAACATACAACAAATCTATCAATACTAAATAATCTATAACATCATAACCCGCCGTTCCCGCTAAATAATTGGCGGCCTGTAATGTTCCACCAGTTGCTAACACATCGTCTACTATAACGGCGGTGCCACTACCCTGTTTGATTTGTATAGTATCTTCACTATATTCAGTTCCATAACTATGACTAAAAACCGTTGGTGGTAACTTGCCTTTCTTTCTACACATCACAACTCCACCACCGTGTATCATAGAAAGTGCAGATGCAAACAAAAATCCTCTAGCATCTATTCCAATCCAATAATCAGGCATATCAACTAACGTTCCCATTTCATCAATACATTCTTCAAATAATTTTTGATTAGCCAGTAATGGTGATATATCTTTGAAGTTCACACCTTCTTCTGGAAAATCTGATACTTCTGTGATATAATCTTTATATAACATTTATTAACTCTCCTTCATAACTATCAAGTGATTTTATCTTAAACTTAAATATTTCCAGTTCCATCTCACCCACTTCACCACTTTCTTTAAGTATTGACGATAAGTTCACTAATATCTGAAAATTCTGGGGTGTTAAGAGACTACAATCAAACTCAACAACTACATTATTTTTTGGTTCTTCTGATGATGGTCTGCATCTTTTAGTCAAATCAAACTGAGTATCTAGTTGTTCTTTATTTACATACTCTATAAATTGTTTTGATGTTAAATTAGAATAAATATTAGAACACCACGGCTCTAATTCTTTCAACATATTAATATCACAATTCTCTACCACAAATCCCACATCATATTTAGGTGGAATAATAGGATACATCAATTCATCGTGTCGTACCATATGTCCCCATTTGCGTATGAAATTACGGGTGCTACGGAGGTTTTGTTCTAACCACTCACTACTCTCCCTACCTTTCATAAACACTTGTCCCGCAGGATTTCTCATTGCCCCATCTTTGAATCTTGAACCACGACTTGTCATATGATAGACTAATCCTTTCCAAGTCTGAATCAAATCGTATCCTGCTAATACAAACCGATTGAATATATCACTATCTTCTTTACTTTGTGGGGCGTATAATGGGTCGTGTCCACCGATAGATTGAAAGTCATCTTTGTACATTGCCCACGGTGCAAATATACCACGAGTTGTTTCATCTTCTCGTGTTCCAACATGGTCTGATACAAACTGTAACAATCCTTGTTCATCAAACTCCTCTGGTTCTATCCCAAAGTCTTTAAGTATCTTTTCAGGACCATCTGGATGTAATGGTGGTTCTATTCTCGTTGCACTTACTACCTTACCTCGTTCTAAATGTTTAATTATCTCTGTATCTAAGTTAGGACAGGCGTACATATCAGCATGATATATCATCACAATATCATTGGTGGCGTAATCATTTACGAGAGTATCATATAAAATTGTGTGTCCAAGTCGTGTGGGACCTTCATTTCTATGGATTTTTACATTGTAATCTTTGTCTGCAATCTCTTTCATCCATTCCCATGTTCCATCGTCAGAAAAGTCATCTGCCATACATATCTCGTGTATATACCCCAAATTCTTCCGTATTGACGTGTAGGCCCACTTTAAATACTTTAGGTTGTTACGACTTGGTGTAATTAAACTTATAGATTTCATACCACTGCTCTCCCTTTCATATCTTCCCAATCTCTATTTTCCCTCACTTTATCATTTGTTTCTACAACTGCTTCTAATACTTCTGTTTCAATTCCAAGTTTATGTGCTACACTTATTAATGCATTTATATCCTTTGGTAAACAATGTCCACCAAATCCACAATCTCCATCAGGACCAGGTACACTCCAATGTGTCTTTCCTAATCTATCATCAAGTGTAGTATACTCTACAACTTTATCATAATCAGCTCCAACCTTATCACATATTTGTTTTATCTCATTAGAGAAAGATACCTTTGTAGCCAAATAAGCATTTGTCATATACTTTACCATCTCTGCTGTTATTGAACCTGTTTTAATAATATGTGCCATTGGAAATACTTTACTATAAACTTGTCGTAAAAGATTAGTTCCTTTTCGTGTTCCACCTAATATAATACGAGTCTGATTTTTAAAATCTTCTATGAAATTTGCCTCTGTTAGAAACTCTGGGTTGAATATAACACTTATACCTTTATATGTTTTATTTAATCTGTCTGTAGTACCTGGAGGAACTGTTGATTTTAAAACAATTATTGGATTACTTTCAGATGAAATAGATATTTCATTTATCTCTGATACGACTTCCTCTACAATTTCCGTATTACAACTACCATCTACATTCATCGGTGTTGGAACACAAACAAATATAATATCACTTAGCAATACTAAGTCATGTAAATTAACTGTACTTTTAGAAGTACTGAACTTATCATAAGTTTCTAACTCATAATGTTTTTCAAAACCACTTTTAATAGCAGTTCCTACATAACCTTGTCCTATTATTCCTATTATCATTTTTTCTTATATTTCAGAAATCTCAGGTCTTTCCACATTATAGGTTTTTTCCATTACTGGATATAATGTGTAAGTTGATACAGCTCAAATAACCAAGATGAACAATCAACAAACCTGAGATTTCATAAATGTTTTTCCTTTATATAAATTTGTCCATGTTTTTCACATACTTTATTTACCAAAGCTAATGTCTCTCCACCAAGACAATCAGGACACCAACATTGGTCAGTACCATATTCAGGATGGTTGAACTTAAATCTTTCCATACACTCATCATGTGTTTCTTCTCTCCATAAACCTTTTTTCTCTAAAGACATTCCATGTATCCAATTCTCTGGTTGAACAATTCTCTCACGTCTAATAGGCATCATGTGTACATCTTCTAAATGATCATAGAATCCTTGACCCGTAGGTGTTACTGCTGTACATATTAAACATTTAGTTCTCATGATATACTCCCAAATACTTTATTCATATGTTCTAAAAATACTTCTTCTGAATATAACTTTTCCCATAATTCTCTACTCTGAATACTACATTCTTGGTAGAATCCATCATCATCTTTTAATTTCTGAGCCAAATTCCGTGCACTTTCTATATCTCCTATTCTAACTGATAATAATGGATGTAAATCTCGTTGGGTATCTGCTTCTTCATATCCAATTACAGGTATCCCATGAAATGCACAATTCATAGCGAATGTTCCAGCGGCTATTGTTGGCATTAAATGTATTCCAATATGATATTGACTCAATATATCAATCCATTCTCTCCATTGAACATAAGGTGTATAAGTAATATCCTCTATTTGATCTTCCAATGTTTGTTTTCTACCCATACTCACACAACCTAATTTATACTCTGGTTGAAATACCTTTCCTACTATATAACTATCAAACCCACCATACCAACGAACAAAATTTCCGCCTAAAATAATAACATCACCCCACTCACTTCTTGAAACAACATCATCTGTAATCATTAAAGATGGTATATTCCATATTGGTTTATCACCACCAACCAATCCTCTAAAATATGGAATGTCCGTTCTATTCTCTGTAAGTATTCCATCCACATCCATCAATACATTATAGTGCCAAAATTGTTGTTGTATTGGTAAGTCCTGAAATATCCAATTAGGACCTTCTTGCATAAACCATACATATTTACCCACTCGTCTTGCCTTCTTTACTATGTCTATATTATAAAGACTATCTCTATCCTTTTGAGTTTTTGGTATCATTAAAATAACATGATCATAATCTTCGGGAATCTTATCCACATCATACAATGGATAATGGTCTGTACCAAGTGCACACATTTGTGCAAATTCTGTTCTCATATTTGGATGATTTCTTGGTATTTTACCGGTAAATCCCATTTGTGATAAAAATGCTATCTTCATTTATATAACTCCTTATATATCCTTTCCATCCAATATGCTTGGTCTCTTCCCATTCTATTTTGTGGTATAGCGTTAAATTGATAAATCCAACCTGAATTATATAAATTAGTCAAATCATCTTGCCACCAATTCCAAGTAGAATCTGTATAAATCAAATTCTTTCTATGTATATCCATTATAGAATACTGATATGGAAGGAGATTTACTTCTATTCCAAACTTCGTTGTTAATAAATTAATAAGTGGTTGGTCACTACCACACTTTATAACATCATATGATTGAATAACTTGGTCTTTATTTTCCCAATACCAATCAACTACCTTCTTTAAAAAATCTTTATGTTTCTTATTTAATATAACAAAACAAGTTTGAAAGAAATCTGAACTCATCTTATAATATTCACAATTAAAAAATATACGAGAGTAACCATTGATTGCTCTATTCACCCATTCATAATCTCCATTACATAACTGTGATGAAAACTCGTGATTGGTTTCTTCAAAAAAATTTGGACAGTCGGGATGTATGAGTGAATCGGCATCTACCAATAAAACTTGGTCATACTCAACACCATTCTTTTCTAATATTTCTAATACATACCATCTTTGCCAAGTGATAACCATTTCACTTTCAGGTACTAACAATGTATCCATTAAGAAAAAATCTACATCATGTTTCTCACACCATCGTTTCCAAGAATCTACTCCGTACTTGTAACCTTTAGTTCTATCAGCTCTTCCAATACCACTACTATTTACTGCTTCTTCTCTTTCAATCCAAGGAATTAAAACTACATTTTTAGGCACTTACGAGACCTCTTTCTTCTTTTGATTCACAACCATCCTTATTACATTTTCTACACATCTGTAACAAATCTCTATGACCTTTCTTCAAGGTTTTTCTATAATGTTCATATGAACCATTTGTCCATACTTCTTCTATACTTGTTTCCAAAACATTTCCATGAACAACTTGATATTCCCAATCACAACAACAAAGTAATGCTTCACCATTCCACTTAATATACATTTGACGTGATGGAAAAGAACAATCTTTTTGTGGAACTGGTATGTCTGGATTCACATTAACAAGTCCACCTCTATTCCAATATGTATGTGGTCCATAATGTACTTTTTTATTCTTATCTTCTTTTTTCTTTACTTGTTTTACATTACGATTTGATGATAAAATTATATTTACATTAGTTTCTTTAAACGGTAACATTACTTGTCCCATTCTTTGTGCGTATCTATCATCAAAGTAGTCATCAAGTTGTATTCTATTCAATCCAGCATCTACCATACCTCTCATCAATTCAACTGTCAATCCTGTCCCATTACTATCCATCTGAATAAAACAATCGGGTAAATATTCTCTTGCTATTCTAATAAACTCTACTATTCTACTTTTATCCATCAATGGTTCATTCATTAGATATGGTGAAAACCTACCTTTATATCCCAACTCAGCCAAATTCTTAACTATCTTAGTATAATTTTCAATTGACATTAAATTATATGGAATACCTTTTTTCTTATCTTCTATTCTTTTCCATATAATATAATGATTAGGACAAAAATCACATTTCAAATTACAGAACTCTACTGTTTGTATTTGTATATTATCAAATAACTCAATATCATTTACAACTATTGATTTTACTTCTGGAGGGTCATAACGGCCTTTCCCAATGTATACTATTCTTGGTTCATAATACTCCATTATTCCTTACCTGTATGTGCACCCATGTTCAAGAAATATTTATTATCTCGTGAATCACCTTGAATATAACCGAACTTCAAATCATTCTTCCATGCAATATAATTAAAACTCAACTGTTCTCTCTTACTATTATACTTTAACTCAACCCATTGATCCTCCATAGAATCAACTACATCCGTTTCATTGTGTTGTCTCAAAACTTCCATCTGAACTACCAATCCATTATGTGCTGGATATCCTTCTGTTTGATATCTTGTCATTTGTTTTGCTATGAGTTCAGGATTATCTTTGTAATTTCCATTATTCTTTATTCCCAATTGTAAAATTGTAGAACCTTCATCATAAATACAATCTCTCGGGTCAAGTTGATTTTGTGAGTGGTCATAAGTTGCATAATTACAACCATCAAGATGACCTAACAATTCATTCACATCACCTCTTACTTTTATATTACCATCTATCCATAAACTATATTCATAATCTGGAAATAACCTATGTGTTAATAACTTATGTTTACGAGCTGTTCTCGTGTTATCTATATATAGTGGTAAAGTTGGTCTAACGTCCCATGTTTCTGATTGTAAATCTCTATCTGAGAAACATACAAAATCCCAACCTTCTGGTTTGTAATCTGGTTCTACTAATCCATCATAACCACCAATTATTGCTGTATAAATAACCTTATTATTCTTTATCCTATCCCCATCCATGTCGCTCCACCTACTGTATAATGGTGTTTTACTATTTGTTTTGGGTCATATATTATTTTATAACCTTTATCTATTCTTTCATTTGCCCAATATCTATCTTCTTTCCCACTTAACTTTTCATCAAATAAATGATTTCTCAAATGGTCTGCTCTGAAAATTGAAAAAGCATTATGGAAAAAGTGTCTATCTTCTAATTCACTAAAATAATTTGTTTGTAATTCATCACCAAAATTAGACCACATATACCTACTTGTTGCTCTTTTACCATCCCATATTGGAATTTGTTTTCCCCATACGGCAACCACTGCAGGATCTGAAAAATGTTGTCTTACCTTATCTAAATCTAAATGTACAATCTCACAATGTGCGGATATAATAATTATCCAATCACCCTCAGATTCGTTTACTCCCATATTTAAAGCTCTACCTGGTGTATAATCATCTTTACTTATATGTAATTTAGTAATATCGTGGTATTCAAATCTATTAACAATTGTTATAGTATCATCAGTTGATTCATTATCAATCAAAACTATCTTTGGTTTACCAATAAAATCAGTAACAGATTGGATACAATAACCTATATATCGTTCTTCATTTTTACTTCTTATTATAACCGTATTCATTTTTTACAACCTCTTATACAGATTCATATGTATTCGTATCGGCTCTACTTAAAGCTGGCATTAATTTATGTTTAGTTGAATCTTCCTTTACACTTAATTGACTTCTTACCTTCTTCGTTGCTAAATCTCTATATAATTCTTCATCAATATAATATGGTTCTAATGGACCAGCTTTCACTCCATTTTTTTCATATAGAGTTTCAACAAATTCAACTCTTGGATCATTTTCACCATAAACTTGTTTTGCTAATGGAATAAACCCTGGGATGTAAAACAATCCATTTTTTTCCTTGAACTCATAACTCTGAGTGGCATCTATCATTTTATAATAATCACTACCAGGCTGTCCCAAAAATACAAATGTGTCAGCAGTAGTAGGTTTTAATAAATCTATAAATCTACGAGTGTGATTTCTATCTTCCTCTGTTTCTGATGGTAATCCAAATACCCATGTAGTATAAGAAGTCATTCCATTTGCATGTATGATTGGTAACTTTTCAATAAAATCTTCTCTTGTTTCACCCTTTCTCATATACTTTAACATTCGTTCACTACCACTCTCAGCCCCTATGTACAATCCAACACATCCCGATTTTGCCATCTTTTCTATAAGTTTAGGTGATAGATTATTTACTCTACTCTCACATGCCCAATTAATATTTAAATTTTCTGATATTAGTAAATCACAAAATTTCTCTACTCGTTTTGGTTGAACTGTAAAATTATCTTCTCTAAAATAAATACCTTCAGCACCATAATTAGATACCAAACCATCAATATAACCCACCAATCGGTCTGCATCAATCCCTCTAAACTTAGTATTTGCAACTCCACAAAACATACATGAAAATGGACAACCTCTTGTTGAATTAATAGTAATCACAGGATTAATCTCATTTTCAAACATTTCCAATTCCCAATTGTAAGGTTTATGTATAAAATGACGAAAATCTGGGAGAGGAAGTTCATTAATATCATCAATATTATTTCGTCTAACTATACCCTTTTCTGCTTTACCTTCAATAATATCTATAGCTGCCCTTTCACCTTCACCACAAACTACATAATCAAAATAAGGTATTAATGTTTCTGGTAATTCTATAGCGTGTGGACCTCCAACCATTAAAGGTGTATCAGGATGCTTTTGTTTAATCTCTTGAGCTAACTCTGTACCTTCATAATATGATATAGTTCCCAAATACATACCAATAACATCTGGTTTGTATCTTTCAATTTCCCCCATTACATCATATGGTTTATCATTTTTAATAATATGTGAAATAGTTGCAGAAGCTTTTACATAACCTTGTTGTTCATCTATATGACCACCACCAAAATGATATAAATCAATTATTTTAGTTTCATGGCCAAGATTCTCTACATACGCACTAATGTATGCCAATCCCATAGGTGGACGACCATCACCCATATGCATTGCAGTTTCATTAGAATCTGGTCTTGGTGCTGCTATTAACAATATTTTACTCATAAGTTAATAAATTCCTTAGTTTCTGGTGCTTCTTTATTCCACTCTTCCATATAAGATTTAGGATGTTGTTGTTTCAAATTTACTTCATAGTTATTAGGTAAAAATTTAGACTGTATAAAGAATACATTTCTTCCTGCTCTGGTTGGATCTGGCTTTTGGTTATCCCAAACAACATATAAAAGTTCATAATCAAATTGTTTTCCTAAATCATAAAATGCTTTTAAACTACCTCCATAATAAGTATCAGGATGAGATATGATATTATCATTTTGTTTAACTACTTTTGATTCTGCAACTGATATACTTGGATTAAATTCAATTACATAAACCTTTGACTTATATGTATTTGCTTCTAAAATAGATTTCCAAACCCAATAATCATTATAATCAATATCTAAATTTATCAATTCAATTTCTGTTGGGGTCTTATATTCAAGAAACAGAGCATTTACATTTTCTGCTGTAACTTTTCTTAGTTTAACATCCTGTCCTCTCCTTTTTGCATGTTCTTGATGTTTCTTACTGGCCTCTAATAACAAAGAATCCCATTTTCTTACATTCCTTATATGATGTGTTACTGAATTCAGTATACCATCCATAGCCCCAATATCTACACAAAATTTAGTAGTTTCCCCTATATTATCAAATATATGTTCTAAAATACCTTCTTCACCATACTGAGATAGTATCTCATACGAATCTGATTGATGTTTTCTCATTTCATCATAATCATACCATGCCATTTTATATTTCTCCAAACTTATAATCAAAAAAGTTTACATCATCCTCATGTCTTTGTCTTACTATCTCAATACTTTCATCATCATAATATTTCCAATAAGCTTTATGTTCACTTGGACGTTTATGTAATAATGATGTAATTTCTATAGGGATAAATTTTCCATATTTATCCCAAATGCCCCTCTGTTCTTTGTGGGCCACCCCTAAGTTACTTACTACAACATTCCAATCATGTTCAAAATTCTCAAATCTTCCTACAAAATCCATCTTCAATTCAATTTTTTTAGGTCTATAATCATATTCTTGTTTAATGTGATTCCAACTCCATTGGTCTTTACATATCCAATCTAACTGATTTCTTGTATGTTGTGTATCATATCCTAATTCATGTAAATTTTTTACCCAATATTTAAAATCTAATTTATTTATATAATTAAATTTTTTATGATTTCCAGCTCCTACTTCCGTCACCACACCACTTTTTTTCCCTATGTCCTTCACTTTTCTCCAAGAAAAATATGATACCATTCTATCCCAAGGATTTCTAACAAAGGTAAATTTAAAATAATCTTGTCTATCAAATTCATGAATTGTTCTGTGTACTGCCCGTCTTTTAGAATGTCTATCTTCTGGACTTAAACCTAACATATTAACGATACTGGTCCCAGCTGTTCTTGGAATATGAATATGTAGACACTTATATTTATTCCAAATCACCTAATTCATCCATTTTATCCTAATCCCCAAACTTATAATCAAAAAAGTTTACATCATCCTCATGTCTTTGTCTTACTATCTCAATACTTTCATCATCATAATATTCTCTATAATCCCTTGGATAAAGATTTTCATCATTCAGTATACCTGGCCGGGAATGTGGTAACTCCGACTTTAAATTTATCTTCTGAGATATAAAATTCCAATCTTCCTCATAATTCTCGAACCTACCTACAAAATCTACATCTATTTTAAAATCTATAGGTGATATTTGATTTTTCCATCTTTTATCACACAACCAATCTAACTGATTACTGGTTTTGTTAAATTTAGGTGCACCTTGTTTGGGTATATGTTTGATCCAATCTTTAAATTCCGATTGGTACGGACCCTCAAAAGTTCTTTTAGGTGGCCTATTAATACAATGCCGTATAAAATGAGACACCATTTTTGACCATGGATTCCTTACAAAAGAAAATTTAAAATAATCATTAAATACATTTTTATCTTCTTTTCGGTAATGGTGAATTGTCTTGTGGTCTGCATTTTCCATAATCTTACCGGCTAACATCATCTCAATACTACTTCCTCCCGTTCTGGGAATATGTACATTAATGCATTTATATTCATGACTTATCACTTATTTCTTCCCACTTAATCTGAAAATCCTCTCCTATATCTACTTGTGCAACATTTCCGATTAATTCATTTACTCTATCAGGAGAGATTCCATCACCAGGTCTTTTATAGGTTAACATATCCTTTGTTATAGTACTGCCCTTCTTTATATAAATATTCGCAACTATACTTTTACGACCACCTGCTCTCGCTCTAACCTCATTGTCGGCAACTCCTTGAACTCCATCACCCAAAACAGTTTCAAACAACCTAATATTTTTCACCATTTTAGTAACATCGCTCGGTTCTAACGAAAAATAATGTCCTGAACCAGTCATACTCCTTGACATTGTATAATGTTTTTCAATTATTCTAGCACCAAGTGCTACAGAAATTGCTGGTATAGCCATATTTTCATCTGGTAAAGTATGGTCTGACATTCCAATCATAAAATTAGGATACCTTTCTTTTAATGTCTGAATTCGTTTAAGGTTTGCATCTTCGTTCTCTGTATGATAACTAAGAGTACATGCCATCAATGCTAAATCACCATTACCTTCTCCTAATATAACTTCTATTGCTTTATCAATCTCTTTATATGTGGCTGCTCCCGTTGATAACATAATTGGTTTCTGAAATGATGCAACACATTTTAATAGTTCAAGATTTACAATTTCAAATGATGGAATTTTAAATATTTCCATTCCTATTTCATTCAACATTATAGCATCTTCTATTCCAAATGGTGTTGAAAATGGAATTATACCTTTGTCATATGCATACTTAAACAAAAACTCATAATCTTCCTTATCAAATTTATCTAACCTTTTATAATATTCAGTTTGTTTCATAGTTTCAGTTCCCCAAAAGGCTGGTGCATACTTTGTAACTATCCGTTCTCCTTTATAAGTCTGAAACTTAATACCATTTGCACCTGCTTCTGCTGCGTGGTCAATCATCGCCTTAGCCAATTCTATACTACACATATGATTACAGGCGGCTTCTGCTGTTATAAAAACTTCATTGGGACCCAATCCTAATGGATTTGGATTTACAAGTACTCTACTTCTAGCCTTATTCAAATCATCTTCAGTATGAATATTAGTACAATCATCTAACAAAGTACTTTCTTCAGTAAATTGTTCTACCGTAGGACGATAAATTCTAAGGGCCCCATTTTTCTTCCCGTCCTTGCCTACTGTGAAAAAATTATCTAAATTCTTATTAAACACATAATCAAGTGCAAAATCAAGTGATAATGTTCTGTCTGGATTATCTGGCTGTAAACCAATAACATAATCTGCTTCCTTTCCCATTTTTTCCCATGAGTGCTGATAAACATGAAATACATCTGCATCCCCTGAAAGTTCTTTTCCCCTCAAAACACACTTACATAAATCAAGATGTTCTACAAGTTGTTTTACATTTTCTGAATCGGTGGAAACCACTACTTCTGTGACACAAGTTGAACTTTTAGCGTATTCTACTGCCAACTCAATTAGTGTCTTATCTCCTATTTTTTGAAGATTTTTATTAAATAGTCTACGAGATTCTCCTTTTGCTGGTATAACAGCTAAAATATTCATTCTATCCATCTCCTTTTATTTTACTTAAATTTACAAATGCCATATCATGTCTACTATTCCACACTTTTTTAAAATTATATTCTCCTAACATCCTAATAACTTCTTCCTCGGATGTATATTCAGGTGCCTGTTCAATAAATACTAATCCTGAATTAGATACAAACTCTTTATTATCTCTTAAAAACACTTCTTCACATCCTTCACAGTCTATTTTAATAATATCTGCACTCCAAACTTCATAATCACTTGAAAATTCTTTTAATCTTTTAAAATCACATGATACTGCGTTTCTACTACATTGTACACTAAACCTACCAGGATAATCACGAGTATATAAATTACCTGGTTTAAAAAAAGAATCTTCTGGTAATCCAACGTCTAAATGTGTATTCTGGTTAAATATACCATAATTTAATGCTATAATATTATTAGTATTATTTCTATAAATATTTTTTACAAAAGTTTCGTATGAAGATTTTACTGGTTCAAAACCATAAATTTTACAATTATCATTTTTTATCATTCTCTCTAATAAAAGAGAATATATTCCTACACACGCTCCTACATCCAATATTATCTCTGGAGAGTTTTCAAAATAATTATTCCATATCCCTACGAGAACACTAACAGTTTTTTTATCTCCATCCCCCATAGGATCTCGTTCATGATAAGTTTCTATAACTAAATCAGTTTCCGTATCTTTATATGTATACATTTATAAATCAAAACTTTTCAATGGACCATTTGCTGGGTCATGATTATAAAATTTAGATAGTAAAGTATCTTTGTATTGTTCTTCAACTCTTCCAAACTCATCTCTAGCATTGTAATCCCATCCCCACCTTTCTTTCCATACTTCCAAATGTCCCCACTTACCATATAAATGGTCTCTTAATGAATTTTGTTCTGCATTTCCATGTGGTGAAGATACGGGAAATCCTAATGCAACCTTATGGTCTTTATCATGTTTAATATCAAAACTCGGTAAACAAACATTATAAATATTTCTATACAAAAACTGAAATGCTATATCATCCCACGCATGAAAGAAATGATAATCATCCGTAGGTATAATATGTTCTAAATACATATCTATGTTAACCATAGCAGAATACCATGCCACAGATTCTACTGCAAATGGTTTTTTAAATTCAGGATTAGAATAATCAGGACGAGATTTTCCCCAATACTTTTTATTTCTGTACCAATAATCTCCTGGCTCCAAGGGAGCTCGTCCAGTAACATCCAATTCTTGATTACCCCTTTCTAATTGATACATCGAAGCTTTAGCTTGATGTGCATTAAATCCAAGAACTCCAAACTTATTACATTTACCACTTGATAATGTTTTATTTAACTCGGTAAAAAAGTTATTAGTAAATGGAAAACAATCATGTTGAAACCAAATTATCCACTCAATACCTTTTGGTTTATAATAGTTACAAGCAGTAACAATGTTATTTTGCATCCCTCTTTCTTCTCTGTCCATATAAACTACATTATGTTTTTCACATATTTGTTTACCTTGTTCTTTATTATTTTTATCAGAATCTTCGTCAATACTCAAAACCTCAAGTCCTTCAATATCAACCATGTTCATCCACGAATCTAATAACTTATAATTATTTCTAGCGGTAAACAATATACCTATTTTTTTATCCATTATAATTCCTTATTAATTATATTACTGATAAACTCTATTTCATCTTCAGTTAATGTAGGATGATTTGGAACATAAAATCCATCTCTATCAATAATAGTAACATTTGGTAATCTTAATTCTCCAAATTCTTTAACATAAAATGGTTGAGTTCCCATTGAACCACATATCATAGGTCTAACTTCAACTTTATTTTCTTGTAATTTTTTAACTATATTATCTCTATGTGGACTAAGTACTGGATACGCAAAATTAGATGTAAATGAATCATGATATGATTTTGGTTTCCAATAATCATTTTTAATTAAGTCTTGATAAAGATTATAATTATGTTCTCTCTTTTTTCCCCATGTATCCAACTTATCTATTTGAGACAATCCTATATATGCTTGTAAATCTGTTGACCTAAAATTAAATCCTGAATAATAAAATGTATATAATG
>Ga0257108_1000103_pt1 | contig 23255 bp, 26 predicted proteins | sample LP_taG_FD_190181 | JGI IMG/M metagenome (GOLD analysis project Ga0257108, IMG submission 190181) | Marine microbial communities from Northeast Subartic Pacific Ocean, Canada - LP_J_2011_P26_1000m | ecosystem: Environmental > Aquatic > Marine > Oceanic | place: Canada: Northeast Subartic Pacific...
CAACGGTAGACGACCATCGGGTGGACCCGACGTCGTCGTCGACCACCCCGGCGCTCGCGCCGCATCGAAACGGTGGCCGACAGCACCACGTCAGGCAGGAGCGGGCCTACGAGCGGCGCATCCGTCCGAGCCAGGTGACGCACCGTCACGGTGACCACCTCGCCCTCCACGATCCGCACGACGTCGGTGTCCGGCAGGAGCAGGCCACTGGATCCGATCACCGCATCCTCCACCTCCCGCATCGTTCCACCGACCGCTGCGACCCGCGCCCCCTCCCGGGCCGCGTGGTGGACCAGCACCGTGGTACGCGCAACCAGGCCCACCTGCACGAGTGCCATTGCCAGGACGACGAGCACGGGGAGCACCAGGGCCAGCTCGACGGTGGCCTGACCCAGGTCCTCCCGCCGGCCCGACCTGTCCCTACGGCGGGTCACCCGACCTTGGTGATCAGGGAATTCAGGACCCGGTCGAACAGGCGCCCGACCTTGTCGGTGCCCGAGGCCCAACTGGTCACGAGGATGGCGATCGTGGCCGCCCCCAGGATCAGGAGCACGTACTCGGCAGTCGTCTGACCACGCTCGTCGAGGGTGGCGAGCCGGACCTGGGCCAGCACGAACAGTCGGATCTGGATTCTTCGCATGTGGAGCCTCCTGGAGGAGATGTACGGCGGAGATGGGTCGGCGACCGCGATCCGTGAGCGGTGCCGAGCCGGCGACCGCTATTGGGTGATCTGGACGATCCTCAGATGCCCGGCCCGAGTTCCCGGAGGGCGCCGCCCACCATCGGAACCACCGAAAGGAGGATGAAAGCCGGGAGGATGCAGGTCACCAGCGGGAAGAGCATCCGGATCGGCACCTTGCGGGCCCGCACCTCGGCGCGCCGTCGGGCCCGGGTACGCAAGTCCACGGCAGCCGCCTCCAGAGCCGGGCCGACCGGAGCCCCGTGCCGCACCGATGCGATCAATGCCGCCACCAGGGGACGACCCTCCTCGCCGAGCACCGGGCGGAGGCCTTCGATCGCGTCCACCAGGGAGGCGCCTCTCCGGGTACGTGCCAGGGCATCGGCCAACGCTTCGGAGGCCGGCCCGCTCGTCCGGGAGGCCGCCTCATGCAGGGCCCGACCGACCGGCAGGCCGGCGCCAACTCCGAGACGGACCAGACCGGCCAGCCAGGGAAGCTCGGCCACGAGTTCCTCGCGGGCCGATCGTTCCGACGACCACCGGCACCAGATCGGAACGCCCAGGAGTGCACCCACGGCCAGGACGGCGACCACCGGATGGACGAGCAACAGTACCGGGCCGGCCAGGACCGCCCATCCGGCCCTACGGTCACCCTCCGCGTCCGCCGGACGCCCCAGCCTCCGACGAACCACCCGACCGAGGCGATCCACCGGCCCCGGGGAGCGATCACGGCTGGCCAGTCGCCGATCGGGTGGATGGGTGACGTTGGCCAATCGTGCAGCACCGACCAGGACGACCAGGCCCCAGGCCCAGGGCACCGCCCTCACCTCGAGGGTCCCGACAGCCGCCACATCCACCACAGGCCGAGGGCATCGAGCAGCAGGCCGACCACCATGATCAGGATGCCGGCACCCGAACCCAGGAACCCCCCTGCCCGCACGGGTGCCACGAACACCGCGAACCCGACGGGTGCGAGCGCCACCACGGCGGCCGACGCCCTCGCCTGCGTGGCCAGCGCCCGAGCCTCATCGGCCACCTCCAGTTCGTCCCGGATCGACTCGGCGACCACTCCCAGGAGGCGAGCCGGTTCGCCACCGGTGGTGAGCGCCAGGCCCACGGCTGCCACCAGCTGGCCCACCCGTGTTCCGGGGCGACGCTCCTCCCACCTGCCCAGTGCCACGCCTATCTGGGCCCCGGAATCCAGGTCATCGGCCACCGAGGAGAGGTCCTCGGATAACGGGCCGCCGACCGAAGCGGCCTCCACGAGGGCCCCCGAGAGGGTGGCTCCCGACTGGAGCGACCGGACCAGCTCGTCCACGAGCCCGGGTAGGGCCGCATCGATGCGCCGCGGGGTTCGACCAAGACGCTCAGCAATGCGCACGGACACGGGACTGCGTCCCTCCGACACCGGCCGCCGGCCGGAGGCGGACGGCGACACGATTGCGAAGGCCACCGAGGCCACGGTCGCAACCGACAACAGGGTGGCGATCACCTTCCCCACCGCGACCCGTCCATCCCATCGGCACCACCAGTGGCGAGCGCAGCCGGGAGCACGCACCCCCCGACCACGAGGGCCCGCACCGGGGGATCCGACCCGGGCGGGCGGACCTCCAGCACCTCCGACACCCGACGGGCGGCACCGGCACGGACCATGTGCACGACGACGTCCACGCTCCCGGCCACCAGCGCGTCGGCCACCTCCACCGACAGCCCGGGAGAGGCCATGAGGACCATGGTCGCCAACCTCCGGAGGGCATCTCCGGGACCATTCGCATGGCAGGTCGAGAGCGAGCCGTCATGGCCGGTGTTGAGGGCCTGCAACATGTCGAACGCCTCGGCCCCCCGGACCTCGCCGACCACGATCCGATCTGGTCTCATTCGCAGTGCATTGCGGACCAGGTCCCGGACCGTTACCTCGCCGACTCCCTCGCAGTTGGGCGGTCGGGCCTCCATCCGCACCACGTGGACCCTGTCGATGTTCAGCTCGGCGGCATCCTCCACGGTCACCAGACGTTCGTGGGGCCTGACCGCCGAGGCCATGGCCCCCAACAGGGTCGTCTTCCCGGAACCGGTAGCGCCGGTGACGACCACGTTGCACCTGTCGCTGACGACGCGCTGCAGGACCTCTGCCACGGGAGGCTCCGAGAGGTCCTGGATGGTGAACCGTCGCTCACCGAATCGGCGGACCGTGAGATAGGGCCCGTCCAGGGCGATCGGTTGCACCACCACGTTCACCCGGGAACCATCCGGGAGACGCCCGTCAGCCCATGGGCTGGACCGGTCCACACGGCGCCCGGTCGGCGCAACCATGCGTTCCACGAGACGGTCCAGCTCGACGGCATCGATCCGGACATCGGTCGCCTCGAGGCGGCCATGCCGCTCCACGAACACGATGCCCGGTCCGTTGACCATCACCTCGGTCACGCTGCCATCGGCGAACAACGCCTCGAGCGAGCCCATGCCTGAGATCCTGGACAGGACCGCCTGGACGAGCGAGCCGCGTGCGGCCGGGCCCAGCAGGGGCTCCCGCCGTGCCACGGCCGCCTCCACGGCCGAGGCCACCCCCGCTTCGTCCGCTCCGTCGAGGAGGTCGAGTACCTCGGCGTGTACCGCAGCAACCACCTCGTGGCCCTGCACGGTCCCGTTCATGGCAGTTCCACGGCACGGATCAGCGAACGCGGCACCCGCCGGGCGAGCAGGCCGGCGTCGACCGATCGGGCCACGGCAGGGTCCATCGGGACTCGGATGGTCACCGGCGCACCAACCACCGCCTCCACGTCATGGCGGTCCAGGGCCCGCCCCGGTTCGACCACCAGGGCCACCTCGGTCGGCCGTCGTTCCTGTCGCGAGAGCCGTCTCAACCCCAGATAGCAGGCACGGGTCACCAGGAGCGAACGATCGGCCACCTCCATCAGCGGGTCGACCAGCCCTGCAGGTGGTCCGACCGGCGGCGCCGCTGTCCAGAGGTCGCCGGCGTCCACCACCACCACGCCCGGACGCGAGGCCAGGTCGTCAACGAGGCTGACGAGACGCTCGGGGACGGCCGCAGACCACCTCGAGGAACCCCGCACCAGCAGCCGTGTCCCCCCTGCCACCTCCACGGTCAGCCGATCGAGAGCCTCGACGCCGGCTCCTCCGGAGGCAGAGCACCAGTCCGACACTCCGATCCCGGATCCGTCGACACCCAGGACCGACGCCAGGTCTCCAGCCAGGTCCACGAGGAGGACGGCCCTACCCCGACGGGCCGCGGCAAGGGCCAACGCAGCGGCGACCACGGTGGTCCCGACGCCGCCCTTCACCGACCAGCAGACAACCACCATCACCACTCCCGAGCGTTCGGGTCTCATAGAGGGGAGCTGGCGTCACCGGTGGGCAACGGCTCGAACCATACCGGTGGGCTCCCGGTCACCGACACGTACCGGTCACCCGGTCCACCCGACCTAGGCTCGGTCGGGTGGAGGCAGCCTTCTTCGACCTCGACAAGACGGTCATAGCCCGCGCCTCGATGGCGGCCTACGGGCCAGCCCTGCGTCGAGCCGGATACCTGAACGCCCCGATGCTGCTCCGGGCGGCCTGGGGCCAGTTGCTCTTCCGCTTCTTCGGTGCCGACGAGGCGACCATGGACCGTGCCCGCCGCACCGCCCTTCGCCTCGCCGCCGGATGGGAGCAGGAGAGCCTCCAACGCTTCGCCCGTGAGCACCTGGCGGAGGTAATCGAGCCGATCGTCTACGACGAGGCACTCGACCTGTTCGCGCACCATCGTGCCGAGGGTCGGCTCCTCGTCCTCGTGTCGGCATCCCCTGTCGAGATCGTGGCGCCGTTGGCCGACCACCTGGGGGTCGACGAGTTCGTGGCCACCACGCCGATGATCGACTCGGAGGGCCGCTACACCGGCGAGGTCGAGTTCTACGCACAGGGTCCGGAGAAGGCCGAGGCCATCCTCCGCCTCGCCCATGACCTGGACCTGGACCTCAGCGGGTCATGGGCCTATTCCGATTCGGCCACCGACCTGCCGATGCTGGAGCTGGTGGGCCACCCGGTGGCCGTGAACCCCGATCGGGACCTTCGTCGCGAGGCCGAGCAACGGGGATGGCTGATCCGGGAGTTCGACAATCCGGTACCCCTGGGAGACCGTGTTCCCATCGACCGGAACTGGATTGCGGCCAGCGCCCTGACAGCGGTGATCGTCCTGGGCGCGATGCTCGGCATCCGACGACTTCGCCGCCGGGCACCGCAGGTCTAGATCGAGCGGACCTTCCGGACCGCCAGGGCCACGAGTGCAGCCAGGGCACCGAGCATCAGGATCTTCCTCATGATCGGGATGCTACGTCCGCTATGACCACGACCACACCGGGTGCCCTGCACGGTGTGGTTTCCAGGGGCCTCCGGCCGTACCGTCAACGGTGGAGGTGTCTGAGTACCTGGTGGGCTCCCCCGCCTTCAAAGCGGGTGGGACGGGCGATCCCCGTCCGGCGGGTTCGATTCCCGTCCACCTCCGCCAGTCGATCCACCGGAGCGGGCATGTCTGCGCCGGGGCCGCCGGCCCTGACACCATCCACCCGTGGAAGGGTCTGGCGTTCGTCCGCCCAAGCCGGACGAACGCCCTGTCGGGACTAGACGGCCAGCAGGTCGCGGGCGCCGGTGTCGCTGCTCGGATGACGGAGCTTCGACATGGCACGTGCCTCGATCTGGCGGATGCGTTCCCGTGTCAGGTTGAAGTGCTCCCCGACTTCTTCGAGGGTCCGGGGTTCGCCGCGATCCAGGCCGAAGCGCAGCTTCAGGATCTCGCGCTCGCGGGTGTCCAGCGGGGCCAGGAGTCTGCTGATCTCCTCGGGGAGGAGGGAGGTGGCCGCCACCTCGAAGGGAGACTCGGCTGACCGGTCCTCGACAACGTCACCCAACTCGGCATCGCCATCCTCCCTCAGCGGCTCGCTCAGGGAGAGTGGTTCGGCTGCGAACCGGAGTGCCTCGGTCACCTTCTCCTCCGGCATCTCCACCTCGGCGGAGAGCTCGGCGAGGGTGGCCTGTCGACCGAACTTGAGTTCCAGGCGGGACCTGGCCTTCTGGAGGCGCGCCAGCGTGTCGCCGGCGTGAACTGGCAGGCGGATCGTCCGGCCGGTGTTGGCGATGCCGCGGGTGATCGCCTGTCGGATCCACCAGGTTGCATAGGTGGAGAACTTGAAGCCCTTGCGCCAGTCGAACTTCTCGACGGCGTGCATCAGGCCGAGGTTGCCCTCCTGGATGAGGTCCAGGAGCGGTAGCCCGGAGGCCTGGTACTTCTTGGCGATCGAGACGACCAGGCGGAGGTTCGACTGGACGAAGGTGCGCTGGGCATCGTCGCCCCGCTTGAGGTTCCGCTTCAGCTCACGCTTACGGGCCGGCGCCAGGGAATCGACCGGTTCGGCGAGCGCCGTGCGGGCCTCGACCCCGGCTTCGATCTGTTGGGCGAGTCTGACCTCGCCCTCCTTCGTCAGGAGCGGATACTGCCCGATATCGGTGAGATACAACCTGACGAGGTCTTCCTCGTCCCGTTCGACCCGCTCCTTGGCCACCCTTGATCTCCTCCAGCCGGGGGAGCACCGATCTCGCTGGTGCTCACCGAATCGCTCGCCCTGTCCGATCACCCAACCGGATGAGTCGACCCACCTGACAGGTGCTGTCCAATCCCCCGATCGAGCGTCACCCTATCGACGGCCCTCGGGACCACAACGCCCAGACGTGACCTTCGTCACGAACCATAAGCGACCGTCCGGGATGGACCGGGGACGCCCGGGAACGATGTCCACCGGGCACACGGGTCAGCGGGGACGGTCCTCCAGATCAGCCAGCACCAGCCGGATGGTCCTGAGCGCAGGGGCGTCACCCAGCGGCGACAGGCGTTCGGCCAGGGCGACCAGATAGGCCACCAGGCGGTCCAGCACGGGTTCCACGGCCGCCCTGCGATCCGACGCTGCCACGTCGAGGAGGCCGAGCACCTCGGCGAGCTGTCCCGATCCCGATGCCGCGGTCCGCTCTCCCTCGAGGAGCACCGACTCGGGAATCCGTCCAGTCCACCAGGTGGAGTGCTCGTCCAGCCGGGCGGCCAACGACGCCATGGTCGCAGACGAATCCGGATCGGCACCGTCGGTCGACCATTCGCCCAGTCGTTCGGACAACGCCGTCGAGAGCTCAGCCAGCACGACGAACTCGGCCACGCCCTCGGCGATCGTGAGTGGGTCCGGCGTGGCGTGCAGGTCCATCCCGTCGCCTCAGCCCCGGTAGTGGTTGACGATGGGCAGCCGGCGGTCCCGACCGAATCCCCTGATGGTCACCTTCGGTCCCAGCGGAGTCTGTCGGCGCTTGAACTCCGCCGCGTCCACCAGCCTCACGACCCGGTCCACCAGGTCGGGGTCGTGGCCATCCTCCACCAATCCGGTCCTGGTCCGATTGCCCTCCACGTATGCCTCCAGCAGCGGGTCCAGGACGTCGTAGGGCGGAAGGCTCTGGTCGTCACGCTGGTCGGGCCGGAGCTCGGCCGACGGAGGCTTCGAGAGGATCCCCTCCGGGATGACGGGACGACCGTCGCTCCCCGACTCCCCGGCATTGCGCCAACGGCAGAGCTCGTAGACCCTGGTCTTGTAGACGTCCCTGATCACGGAGAAGGCCCCGGCCGTGTCTCCGTAGAGGGTCGTGTAGCCGACCGCCGACTCGCTCTTGTTGCCCGTGGTGAGCACCATCCAGCCGTTGGCGTTCGCACGGGCCATGAGCAGCACGCCGCGGATGCGGGACTGCAGGTTCTCGTCGGTCAGGCCGAGCGGTCCACCTTCAGGCGTCGACGCCAGCGTTCCCGCGAACGCCTGGTGTACCTCTTCGATCGGCATCGTGATGGCATCCAGGCCCTGGGCCGAGGCGAGGGCCAGGGCATCTGTGATCGAGTGGTCGCTCGAGTACCTGGACGGCATCAGCACCGCGTGTACGTGCTCCGGCCCGAGCGCATCAGCGGCGATCGTGGCCACCAGCGCGGAGTCCACACCGCCCGAGAGGCCGAGGCAGACGTCGCTGAAGCCACTCTTGCGTACGTAGTCGCGCGTAGCGACCACCAGGGCCCCGTAGAGCTCGGCCACCTCCTCCAGCTGCTCCACGATCGGGGCCACGAGGCGGTCCCCGCGTTCCACGACGCCTGACACCTCCACCACCGGAAGGCCCCGGTCGCCCGACTCCACCGTCGGAACATCCACGTCCAGGATGACCACGGCCTCCCGGAATCGTGGGGCCCGTCCCACGACCAGCCCCGCCGGATCGGCCACCATCGACCCACCGTCGAATACCAACTGGTCCTGGCCGCCGACGAGGTTCAGGTAGGCCACCGGACGACCCGATGCGGCGGCCGTGGCCGTCACCACCGATTCCCGTGCAGCCTGCTTCCCCTGGTGGAACGGCGAACCGTTCACCGCGACGATCATCTCGGCTCCACCGTCCAGGAGACGCCCGACCGGCCCACCGGCCACCCAGAGGTCCTCGCAGATGACCACCCCCACCCGGGCGCCACCCACCCGGAACAACTGGAGGGGGCCGGAGCCGGGTTCGTAGTCCCGACCCTCGTCGAACACGTCATAGGTGGGCAGGCACTCCTTGTGGTAGGTGCCGACGATCCGACCACCGTGGCAGACGGCCACGGCATTGTGGACCACCCCGTCGGGTCCCGGATCGGCGAACCCGACCACCAGCGCACAGGTGCCGCTCATCGCGGCCACCTCGGCCACGGCGGCCCGACTGTCCGCTACGAACCCGGGCTTGTGCACCAGGTCCTCCAGCGGATAGCCGGTCACCGTCATCTCCGGGAAGAGCGCCAGATCGCAGTCGGCGATCTCGTCCAGGTGGCGCGAGATCCGCTCCACGTTGCCCGCCAGGTCGCCCACGACGGTGTTGACCTGCACCAGCGCCAGCCGAACCCGATTCATGGGCCCAGCGTACCGAGGCTCCCGGATGCCACCGTTTCCACGGGCGGGCCGCGTTGTGGGACCTGTCGGGTAACCCTACGAACCGGCGGGATGCCCACCCTCGAGGCGTGCCGTGATGCGCTCCTCGACGCGGGACAGGATCCCATCGGCGCGCTCACGGTCCAGCCGTCCATCGGCGACCGCCTGCTCGATCCTCTCGGTGGCCCGTGCTACCAGGTCGGCCACCAACTCATCGACGCGGTCGCCGGCCAGGTCGGCGATGCTGGCGCCACCCCGCAGGGCCTCACCCAGCTCCTGACGATCCATTTCCAGGAACTCGGCTACCCGTCCACCGAGGGCGGCGCCCATACGAGCCGCTGGTCGAGCACCCTTCGCACCCATGTCGTGGCCCTTGCCCATGGAACCCATCGCACCCATGTCGTGGCCCTTGCCCATGTCCAACCGGGGCTGCATCTCGCCGGGTCGCTGGTGGGCGTGCTCGCACGCCTGTGATTCGGCCGCCGGCTCTGCCGGCGTCGCACCGATTGGCGAGAAGAACGCCAGCAGGACCGAGCCCACCAGGATCAGACCGCCCGCTGCCCCTCCCTGCAGGATCCATTTCCTGGTCCTGCCCGATGTGTCCACCTCCGTGTACTCGTCCATCGGAATCACTCCTCGCTCCGGGCCACCGATGCGGACCGGGTTCGTCTACTGGTTCATGCTCCTGTGGAGCAGTGACCACGATGCAGGCGCAGTGTTAGGGCCAGATGAGGTCCGGGAGAGGTCGGCGCCTGTAAAGGCGGGCGAAAATCGAAGGTGCCCCGAGCCGAGGCCCGGGGCACAGCACGACGTCCACGTCCTCCGTCAGCCGGCGAGGGCCTCACAGCAGGTGTTGGTGATCAGACGGGTGACGACGTACGGATCCATGTTGGCGTTCGGGCGACGGTCCTCGATGTAGCCCTTCTGGTCCAGGTGGACCTGCCACGGGATGCGGACCGAGGCACCACGGTCCGAGACGCCGTAGTTGTACTGGTCGAACCGCTGGGTCTCGTGGGCCCCGGTAAGGCGCTCCTCGGAGCCGATCCCATAACCGGCGAGGTGCTCCAAGGTCTTGCCCTCGGCACCCAACGACTCACACGCCGTGATGATGGCGTCGTAGCCCTCGCGCATTGCACGGGTCGAGAAGTTGGTGTGTGCACCGGCACCGTTCCAGTCACCCTTGATGGGCTTGGCCGCCACCGAGGCGTCCACCCCGAAGTCCTCGGCGACCCGGTACAGCAGGTAGCGGGCCATCCAGATCTGGTCGCTCACGGCCACCGTGTCCACCGGCCCGATCTGGAACTCCCACTGGCCGAGCATCACCTCGGCGTTGGTGCCCGATATCGCCAGGCCGGCATCCATGCAGGCCTTCGTGTGGGCCTCGACTATGTCGCGACCGGCGATCTCGATGGATCCCACGCCGCAGTAGTAGGGGCCCTGGGGGGCCGGATAGCCCTCGACGGGCCAACCCAGCGGGCGCCCCTCCTTGAAGAACGTGTACTCCTGCTCGATGCCGAACATCGGCTCCTGGTCGGCGTACTTCTCGTACACCTCGACGCACATGGTGCGGGTATTGGTCGGGTGCGGTGTCATCTCCCCATCAGGAAGGCACACGTCGCAGAGCACGAGGATGTCGTCGCCACCACGGATGGGGTCGGGGCACGAGAAGACCGGCCTCAGCACGCAGTCGGAGTTGTCGCCGGGGGCCTGATGGGTGCTCGAGCCGTCGAAGCCCCAGATGGGGATGTGCTCGGCGTCGTCGATGATCTTGGTCTTGGAGCGGACGTACGGAAGGGGCTTCGTCCCGTCGATCCAGATGTACTCAGCCCTGATGGCCATCGTGGTCTCTTCCCGGTCGGCCGGTAGGCCCGGCGTGGTTGCCTATGTGATCCCCGGCTGTGCCGGTCGACGACAAACCTACGGTGGTAGCCGTTTCAAGGACGTTTTCTGACTGTGAACGCAATGTGAACGACGGCCCCACGGCTGGTGATCCAGACCCGCTCCCCACATGCTTGGAGAATGGAGAAGACGAGCGAGGATCGACTGCGCGACCAGAGGGACTACGTACTGCGGACCGTGGAGGAACGCGGCGTCAGGCTCATCCGCCTCTGGTTCACCGATGTGCTGGGCAGGCACAAGTCGGTGGCCATCTCACCCGCCGAGCTGGAGGCCGTGCTCGAAGAGGGGCTCCAGTTCGACGGCTCGGCCATCGACGGCTTCAGCCGCATCCAGGAGAGCGACGTCCTCGCACGGCCCGACGCGGCCACCTTCGAGCTGCTCCCGTGGGCCGACCCGGATGAGCCGTCAGGCACCATCTTCTGCGACATCACCAACCTGGACGGAACGCCCTTCGCCGGAGACCCGCGACAGGTACTACGCCGCAACGTGGAGCAGGCCCGCGCCGCCGGCTTCGAGATGTTCTGTGCCCCCGAGGTGGAGTTCTTCTACTTCGCCAACTCCGATACGACCTCGCCCCCGGTTCCCCTGGACCAGGCCTCCTACTTCGACCTCACGACCGCCGACGTCGCCTCCGACCTGCGCAAGCAGACCCTCCACATGCTCGAGGCGCTGTCCATCCCGGTCGAGTACTCGTTCCACGAGGACAGCCCCAGCCAGCACGAGATCGACCTGCAGTACACCGACGCACTGTCCATGGCCGACTCGATCATGACCCTCCGGCTGGCGGTCAAGAAGATCGCCATGGACCGCGGCGTGTACGCCACGTTCATGCCCAAGCCCCTGAACGGCGTGCAGGGCTCGGGAATGCACACCCACCTGTCGCTGTTCCGTGATGGCGCGAACGCCTTCCATGACCCGGACGCCGAGGACGGGCTCTCCCAGACCGCCCGGGCGTTCATAGCCGGCCTGCTCCACCACGCCAGGGAGATCACCGCTGTCACCAACCAGCTCGTCAACTCGTACAAGCGGATCAACGAGGGATACGAGGCGCCGCGCTATGTGTCGTGGGCCCGGAACAACCGCTCGGCGCTGGTCCGTGTCCCGATCCCGAAGCCCGGCAAGGTCGACTCCACCCGGATCGAGTACCGGGCGGTCGATCCGGCGTGCAATCCCTACCTCGCCTTCTCGGTCCTCCTGGCGGCGGGCCTGCGCGGTGTCGAGGAGGGCCTGGAACTCGGCCCGGAGGCACGGGTGAACCTGTACGACCTGAGCCGCGTCGAGCAGCGGGAGCTCGGGGTGGCCGGGCTACCGGCGAACCTCAGCGAAGCACTGGACGAGATGGAGGAGTCGACCCTTGTGCGCGACGCCCTGGGCGACCACATCTTCGAGTGGTTCCTGCGCAACAAACGGGCGGAGTGGAGCGAGTACCAGCGGCAGGTAACGCCGTTCGAGCTCGAGACCTACCTGCCCAACTGGTAGGCGGCCCGTGGCCGGTCCGGGTGGTGGCCGGACGCCCGACCGGGGCATGGGCGGATACGACCGGGCAGACTGGAGGGGCGGAGACCCCGCCCACACCATGGACCCACTCCTCGTCTACCCGGACCCACCCCCGCCTGAACTGGCCCAGTGCCTGGATCTGGATGGCTGGGCCTGGAAGTCGGTCGCCAATCCTGACGCCGCCATGTCCGAGGAACCCGACGAGGGTTGGTCCGGCGCCATCGTGGTGGCCGACACCGACCCCGAGGGGGCATTCGCGCTCTGCCGTCGACTCCGGAAGGTGGAGATGCCCCTGACGCCACTCCTGCTGCTGGTCGGCGGCGGGCAGCTGGCCGACCTGGAGCTGCGGGACGACCTGTTCGACGACTTCTGCCTGACGCCGGTCAGGCCAGCCGAGCTACAGGCACGGATCGAGCACCTCTTCTACCGGACCGGTCGTGGAACCCGGCCCGAGCTTGTCGAGTACGGGCCGCTGGCCCTGAACCTCGAGACCTACCAGGCGGCCGTCGACGGCGAACCGCTGGACCTGACCTACATGGAGTACGAGCTGCTGAAGTTCCTCGCCGCCCATCCGGGCAAGGTATTCACGCGCGAGACCCTGCTCAGCCGCGTGTGGGGCTACGACTACTACGGCGGTGCACGGACGGTGGACGTCCACATCCGACGGCTCAGGGCCAAGCTGGGCGAGGAGCACGCAGGCCTGATCCACACGGTGCGATCGGTGGGCTACCGGTTCGGCCAGTCCCGTTGGGGCGTCCAGGCATCGGGGCCGCCCGGTAATTGAGGCTGGACCAGTCTCAGGCGGGACCGTTGTAGGGGTTCGCCTCGCTCACCTCGAGCAGCTCAGACCCTTCGTGGCTGGAATCCACGTCGGACTTCAGCAACCCTCCGAGCAACGATGCCACCACGGCGCCTCCCACCAGGATGCCGACCGGCATCACGATGACAAGCAGGATGACCATCAGGACGGCGCCGAGCATGGGCGCAGTCTGCCATCCGGACCGGGATCGGTGCACGCCCGCTCCCTTCGCGTTCCGGTGGAGCCGCCGCCGGTTCAGCCGACGTGGACGATGGCCTCCACCTCGAAGATCGCCCCGATGGGCAACGCGGCCACGGCCACGCACGAGCGGGCCGGGCGGTGATCGCCGAAGGCCTCACAGTAGATCTCGTTCATGGCAGCGAAGTTGCCCATGTCGGTCAGGAACACCGTGGTCTTGACCACCTGGTCGAGCGTCGCCCCGTTGGCCTCCACCTGGGTCCGCAGGTTGGCCAGGGCCTGGGCCGCCTGGGCCCCGAAGCCGCCCTCCGCCAGGCTCCCGGCGACAGGGCCGTCGACAACGGAACCGTCGACGATGCCGACCTGGCCGCTAACGAAGAGCAGGTCACCGGCGCGCACGACGGGGGTGTAGGGACCGACCGGCGTGGTCATGGTGGGGCTCCGTTGCTCGTGGGTGGGATTTCGGTGGACCCGACGGGAAGCATCCGAAACCCGGGGATCGGGCGGGAGTCTTCCACGCCCCGATCGGTGGGGCTACCCGGTGGGAAGATCCTCGGGGCAGCCCCGATGGCGCCAGGTGGCCGCGGCCACCGCTGCGAAGACGGCGTCCGACCCGTTGACCGGCTCACCGCCGTCGTCCTCGATGACGACGGAGATGGGTGGCGTGTCGGTGGCCCGCACCACGCCGAACGACCGGACCGTCAGGTCCTGCACGACGCCGTCCGCGTCGACCGACAGGGCCTCCGAGGTGATCCAACTCCAGGCCATGTGAGCGGCTCCCACGCAGTAGGACCGCAGCACGGTCTCATCCAGTGGATCGCCGCACCCCACCGAGACCCGGATCCCGTCGTCGTCCACCAGCGCCGTGGCGGTCGCACCGTCGGGCGACACCACCGGCCCGTCAAGGGCGCCGGCTCCGGCCAGGAGCACGACGGCCTCGGCCCAGCCGGCGGCCCGGATCGTCGACGAGGTGGGCGGACCCGCCACGTCGACCTCCTCCACCACCAGCCCGGGCGCCACTGCCGTGATCGCCTCGACCACCCCCGGGGTCCGGACGACCCTCATGACGCCGGTCCCGTCGGCGTGGGCACCCCCGGAGACCGGCGGGCGCTTGGCACCCAGGTGGACGGTGTCCTCCCGCGAGAGGACCACCAGCACCGCCCGACCGTGCTCGTCGGCCAGCGCCCTGGCTGCGGCCGGGGCCACCGAGTCCAGCTTGGCCCCGAAGGCACCGCCGTTGGCCAACGGGCTGGACGCCTCTCCGCCCGGCTCGCACCAGGAGGCGTCGGTCTCCAGGTAGGCCGGCTCCACCCACGACGTCCGGAGCACGGCGTCCCAATCGCCGTCCGGAGCCTGCAGGGGTGGGGCTGAAGCGACGGTCGTCCGACGGCCCTGGACCCTTCCGGCAGCCAGGCGCGCCTCGAGCAGGGTGGATCCCACGACCCAACCTCCACCACCATCGAAAACAGCAAACAACGCACCCTCCGGCACCGTGTCGGCGGCGAACCCACCGCTACCTGACACCACCTCGGGGCCGACGACCTGTTGTGTCCTGCCCTCCAGCGCCGCCCGCCTGCCTGCCGCCGGGTTTCCGGTGGTCGCGGCAGGTGCCGTCCCGTAGGCGTCCCAAGCCTCGAGCACGGTCTGCCAACCGGTGCACCTGCAGAGGTGGGCGTGCAGCGAGCGGGCTGCCCGGTCCCGATCGGGCGGAGATCCCTCAGGGGCCGATGCCCGCAACCCGGCGAAACGCACGACGATCCCCGGGGTGCAGAAGCCGCACTGGCTCCCACCGGTGGCGCAGAAGGCGTCGGTCCAGGCCGTGAGCTCCGCAGGATCCAGCCCTTCCAGGGTCGTCACCGTCCGCCCGTCCACCCGCCGGGCCGGCGTCACGCACGAGACCCGGGGCTGCCCGTCGACCAGCACGGTGCAGCATCCGCACTGGCCCTGGGGACTGCAGCCGTCCTTCACCGACAGGTTGCCGAGGTGACCGCGCAGCACGTCTAGCAGGGTGCCACCGTCGTCGGGCACCTCGACCGAGGCACCATCGACGGTGAGGTGGACCACGTCGGACCCCTCGTCTGCTGCCATGCCCATGAGTGTGCCCGCTGCCGTCCACGGGTCGACAGGGGCGGTCGTGAAAACCACGAAGGCCGACGCCTCGGCGTCGGCCCTGCATGAGGCCCCCGAAGGGGAGGTCAGGTCAGCTGAACGACTGGCCGCAACCGCAGGTGCTCTGGGCGTTCGGGTTGTTGATCGAGAACCCAGCGTCGTTCAGACCGTCCTTGTAGTCCAGGGTGGCACCCTCGAGGAGCTGTGCGCTGGAGGGATCCACGACGACACGCACGTCACCGAACTCCGTCTCCAGATCGTCGGCGGCCTTCTCGCTGTCGAAGTACATCTCGTAACTGAAGCCGGAGCAGCCACCCGGACGGACGGCGACACGCAACGCAAGACCCTCTTCGGCTTCGCCGGCAATGAGGTCCCTGACCTTGGACTTGGCTTCGTGGGTCAAGGTGATCATCGGATCCTCCAGCAGAACTCGGACTTCGTTTCTTCACCGGAAAGTCTAGCGGCCACCTTCTCGGGAACCCAGACCCGGCTCCCGTACCATGGCCCCATGGCTGAGCCGGCGCTCCCCACCGTAGAGGACGTCTACGGAATCCTGCGCGCCGTGATCGACCCCGAACTGGGCACGGACATCGTGGAGCTGGGGATGGCGCGTGCCGTTCGCGTCGACCCCGACGGCAAGGTCGACGTGACCATCGCACTGACCACCTCCGGCTGCCCCCTGAGGGCACAGATCCAGGGCGACGTCCGCACCCGGGTCGGCAGCCTCCCCGGCGTGACCGGTGTCCACCTCACCTGGGAGGAGCTGAACCAGGAGGAGAAGGCCGCTGCGATGGCGAAGGCCCGTTTCAACGTCAGCCAGAACGCTCCCGAGACCGAGATCCCGGTGGAGACCCGGGTCCTCATGGTGGCGTCCGGGAAGGGAGGCGTGGGCAAGTCCTCGGTCACGGTGAACCTGGCCGCATCGCTGGCGTCCCGCGGCTTCACGGTAGGTGTCATGGACGCCGACATCTGGGGGTTCTCGGTCCCGAGGATGCTCGGAATCGAGGGACGCCTGGGCGGGTCACCCGAGGTCGGCAAGATCGACCCGATCCAGGTGCCCGTGGGCGACGGGCTCCTGAAGGTCGTGTCCATGGGATTCCTCGTCGAGAACGAGGAATCGGCCCTCATGTGGCGGGGCCTGATCCTGAACCGTGCCGTCCAGCACTTCTGCGAGGACGTGGCCTGGGGCCCGATGGACTACCTGATCATCGACATGCCGCCCGGAACCGGCGACGTCCAGATGGGATTGGCCAAGAGGCTCCCGCGGGCGGAGATGCTGGTCGTGACGACCCCGGCCCTGGCCGCCCAGAAGGTGGCGATCCGGGTGGCCAACATGGGAAGGGCCAACTACCTGCGGATCGTCGGGGTGATCGAGAACATGAGCGCCTACGTATCCGAGGACGGACAGCGCCACGAACTGTTCGGAGCCGGCGGTGGCAGCGCCCTGGCCGCGGACATCGGCGCCCCGCTACTGGGCAGCATCCCGCTGGACGCCGCGGTCGCCAACGCAGGCGACACCGGCCGCCCGATCGCCCTCGGCGAGGGCCCGGCAGCGGACGCCTACCGGGCGATCGTCGACCTGCTGGTGACCGAAGCGACCCCGCCGATCGAGATGGCGGGCTGCAGCGCCCGCCTCCTGGCCGCAGCCGTCGAAGCCCTCGACGCGGCTGACGCCTAGGCCCCGGGGCCCAACCGGTCCTGACCGTCTCCGGAGTCTTCCTCCCAGGAGTCAGCGTCCAGGATTCCGCCACCGAAGGGACCATCCGCCGGGCCGTCCTGACGCCACCCCTCATGGCTGGCGACCCCTCCGAACTGCCATCCGGTACCACCGCCCCGATTCGAACGGCCCAGTCGACGCGTGGCGATTCGGCGGATCATCATCCGAGATGGCGACAACAACAGCAACAGCCCGATGGCATCGGTCACGAAGCCGGGGGTGAGCATCAGGGCACCGGCGAACAGCACCAGCAGGCCGTCCACCAGTTCCCGGCCGGGCATGCGTCCCTCAGCCATCTCGGCCTGGGCGCGGCGCACGATGCCCAGTCCCTGCCGCCTGACCAGCCATGCACCCACCACGCTGATCAGGACGAGGAGCCCGATCGTGTTCAACACCCCGGCCGATCCGGCCACCCGCACGATCACCACCAGTTCCACGATCGGCGTGACCAGGAACACGAGGAAGAGCACCAGAAGCACGGGCTCATGCTAGGTGCGCTCCGGGCCCGCCTCGCTGCGCCCGCGTGACACCCCGGTGACCCCGCGTATCCTCGCGACCACATGGCCCCTCCCGTTGATCCAGTACCGGACACCCCGGCCGACAGGCCGCCCAGCGTCGACCGCCTGGCCAGGTCCCTGGCCGACACCGGCCTGCCCCACCCGCTCCTGGTGGACGCCGCACGCTCGGCGGTGGCCGACGGTGACCCCGCCACGGCCACCGAGAGGGCCCGGATGATCGCCGGGGCGACACGCCGGGCGATGCTGACCGAGGTCGTGAACGCCACCGGGGTGCTGCTCCACACGAACCTGGGGCGTGCCCCGTGGGGCGCTTCCGTCGGCAGCGACCGCTACGCCGCCCTCGAGTTCGACCTCTCCTCGGGAGGCCGCGGTTCCAGACAGGACCGGGCTCCACGCCTGATCGCCCGGGCCTGCGGTGCCGAAGCCGCCCTGGTGGTCAACAACTGTGCTGCCGCTGTCCTCCTCGTGCTGGCCGCCCTCGCCCCCGGGCGAGGTGTGGCGGTGTCACGTGGCGAGCTGGTGGAGATCGGCGGCGGCTTCCGGATCCCGGACGTGATGGCACAGTCGGGCGCCCGGCTGATCGAGGTCGGCACGACCAACAGGACGAGGCTTGCGGACTTCAGCACGGCCATCGCCTCGCCTGGAGCCGACGTGGCACTGACCCTCAACGTCCACCGCTCCAACTACCGGATCGAGGGGTTCACCGAGTCCACCTCGGTCGCAGACCTGTCGGGGCTGGACGTACCGGTGGTGGCCGACATCGGATCCGGCCTGCTGGACGCCGCCTGTCCGTGGCTGGCCGACGGCCCACCCTCGTGGTTGCGGGGAGAACCGGCTGCCCGCCAGACCCTGGAGGCGGGCGCTGCGCTCGTCACCTTCTCCGGCGACAAGCTCCTCGGTGGACCCCAGGCCGGCATCATCGCCGGGCGGGCGGACATGGTCGCCGCCTGCGCGGAGCATCCCCTGGCCCGGGCACTTCGCCCGGGCAGCCTCGTGCTGCACGCCCTCCAGGACCTGGCGCTCGCCTACCTGGCACGCGATGGCGATGCCATCCCGTTCTGGCGCATGGCCAGCACAAGGGTGGACGTACTCAGGACCAGGGCGCTGGCGATCCGCCCGGACCTGGTCGTGGACACCGTCTCGGTCCCGGGTGGAGGAACCCTGCCCGGGGTGGAGATCCCGTCCGTCGGCCTGTCATTGCCCGGCGACCGCGTAGGAGAACTGCGGGCCGGGAACCCACCGGTCATCGCACGGGTGACCGAAGGCTCGACGATCCTGGACCTCAGGACCGTCCACCCGAACGACGACGCTGTCGTGGCTGCAGCGGTGGCCACCCTCACAGGCTGACGCCGCGTGCACGTAGTCGCCACCGCCGGGCATGTCGACCACGGCAAGTCGACCCTGGTGGAGGCCCTCACCGGAACCGACCCCGACCGGTTCGCCGAGGAGAAGGCCCGCGGGCTGACCATCGACCTGGGCTTCGCTGACACGACGCTGCCATCGGGTGCCGTGCTCTCCCTCGTCGACGTACCCGGCCATGTCCGGTTCATCAAGAACATGCTGGCCGGCGTGGGGGCGGTGGACGCCTGCCTCTTCGTCGTGGCGGCGACCGAGGGTTGGAAGCCGCAGTCCGAGGAACACCTTCGCATCCTGGAACTGCTGGGCGTCGCCCACGGCATCGTCGCCCTCACCAAGATCGGTCCCGCTGATGACGACCTGGTGGAGCTGGCCCACCTCGAGTTGGAGGAACGCCTGGCAGGAACCTTCCTGGAGGGAGCGCCGGTCATCGGAACCGATGCACCCACGGGAATCGGGATCGGGGAGCTACGGGCGGCCCTCGACGACCTGCTGGCAGCCACGCCGACGGCGATCGACCACGGTCGCCCACGGCTCTGGATCGACAGGGCCTTCTCGGCGCGGGGCTCCGGAACGGTCGTCACCGGCACCCTGACCGGTGGACGGCTGCGCACCGATGACGAGCTGGAGGTCCATCCATCCGGCGGGACGGTCCGGGTCCGGGGGCTGCAGAACCATCACACCGACAGGGACGAGCTGCCCCCGGGAAGTCGTTGCGCCGTGAACCTCGTCGGCGTGTCCCACGATGGCGTGGCACGTGGGGACGTCCTTGTCAGGTCGGGCCAGTGGCACCACACCAGGGTGGTGGACGCCTCCCTCACGGTCCTGGACCGCCTGGACCATCCGGTGTCGCGACGCGGTGCCCACGTGCTCTACCTGGGTTCCGGCGAGCACCCGGTACGGATGCGGATACTGGGGCCCGACGCGTTGGAGCCGGGCACCCGGGGAGCGGTCCGCCTGCACCTGCCGGTGCCCCTGCCGTTGCTTCCCGGCGACCGCTTCGTCCTGCGGGAGTCCGGCCGGGCCGAGACGGTCGGTGGTGGCGAGATCCTGGATGTGGACCCCGTGGAGCGTGCATCCAGTGCCCGTCCGGACCGGTCGGTGGACCGGGTGGTGAGCCAGCGCGGCTGGGTGGACGCTGACGAGCTGGAGCGCCTCACCGGGGAGCGACGTGATCCGGACGTGGGTCGCTGGGTAGTCGATCCGACCGAACTCCACACCACGCTGGTCGACCTGCGTGCCGCCCTTGAGGAGGCCGGGCCATTGGGCCTGGACCTCTCGACGCTGGATGAACACGGCCGGGCCGCCGTCGAGCTCCTGGATGGCGTGGTGGTCGAGGCGGGCCGACTCGCCCCCGTGGACGCCGTCGACCCCCTGGCCGACCACCCGTTCGTGGCCATCCTGGCCGCCTCGCCGTTCGCCCCGCCGGCTCCGGACGGAGTCGACCGCGCTGAACTGCGCGAGCTGGTCCGCCGGGAGATGGTGGTCGAGGTGGAGGGAATCTTCTTCGCGGCCTCGGCCCTTCAGGCCGCCGCCGAGCTGGCCGCCAGGCTCCTGGCCGAGAGACCGGAAGGGTTCACGGTCTCCGCGTTCCGGGAGGCAGCGGGGAATACACGAAAGCACGCCATGCCGTTGCTGGCCCGCCTGGACGGAACCGGGGTGACCCGACGGCGTGACGACGTCAGGATCGCGGGTCCCCGCCTCCCGGAGGCCTGACCGGACACCGACCGGCGCCCGAATCCAGACCCGAGCCCGGGTGTCCTAGGCGGCCCCGATGAGGACACGCCGCTCGGCCTCGCTGGTTCCGCCCCAGATGCCGTGGGCCTCGCCACGCTGCAGCGCGAACTTCAGGCACTGTCCGCGCACCGCGCAGAGGTCGCAGATGGCCTTCGCCATGTGTTCCCGCAGCAACTTCTCGTCCCTGCGCTCACCGGTCACCGGTGGGTAGAAGACCTCGGTCCGGGGGCCGCGACACGCTGCCCTGATCCGCCAGTCCTGCTGAGTGGTTACGCCTGGCACTTCCGCACCCCCTCCGAACTCCCAATCCGTGACTACGGGCCTCTGACGAACCTACGACGCTCGCCATGAGGTGGGCAAGGGCGGATCTGTGGAACCGGGGAGTGGCCTCTCAGGATCCGCCGTCACGGCGTCGGTAGTCACGGGCTGCGCCGTCGATGGGCTCTACCTCCAGCCACAGGCCGTCCACGGCCACCACCCGGATGTCATCACCGGGTTCCAGTGGCGTGGCCCGATTCGTGGTGGCCCGCCAGACCGCCTCGCGCACCGTCACCGTTCCATTGGGAGCGAGGCGTTCGACCGCGCTCCCCGTCTCACCGATCATCCATTCGCGCCCGATCGTCGGTGTGGAGAAGCGGGTCCGCACCATCGTCGGCATGCCACCGACCATTGCCATGACCATCCCGACCACGCCGACCAGCAACGTGATCCAGGAGAACGACGGTCCATCGAAGAGGAAGACGGATCCGGCCACCAACGTGACCGTGCCGATTCCGGACCAGAGGCGGGGAACCCCGGCCTGCACGTCGATGGCATAGGCCAGCATTGCCACCACCAGCAGTGCCACGGCCCAGCCCCTCGCAGGCAGGACCCCCAGCCCGTACGTCGACAACAGGAAGCAGCCGGCGCCGATCGCCCCTGCTATGCCCACTCCTGCCGTGTAGAGCTCGAAGAGGAGAAGGCCCATGCCGATGAGGAGGAGGAGGTAGGTGACGGCTGGGCTGGCCACGGTATGGAAGAACTGGTCGACCACGTCCAGCTGACGGAATCGTGTCGTGGTGACCGGCTGGATGGTTTCGCCGTCCTCACCCACCATGGTCTCCACCTCGAAGCCGGGAACGCCCGCCAACTGCTCGAGCAGCACCGGTGCAGGCCTGGCTATGCCACGCCTGACGGCTTCGTCGTAGCCCACGGTGGCATCCCGGAGGTCGGCCAGGGCATCCGTGGCCAGCAGGGCCCCCAACTCGGCGACACCCTGGATGGGGTCACCGAAAGAACCGAGGCGTGCGCCCGGTGCGATCCCGATGTCATCCCCGAGGACCACCAGTTGGGCGATCGGACCGGTGGCCCGGGCGCCGGACGGCCCCACCCAGAACGACACCGTGACCTCGGAGCCGACGATCAACCGGGCCAGCCGGAGGATCTCACTGTCGGAGACGACCGAGGCCGTGCTGTCCACCTGGAACACGAGGGCGACGGTCTCGTAAGGATCCAGGGATTCAAGGGTGTCAGCCATCATTCCCACCAGGACCGGATCCAGGAAGCCGCTCACCTCGACGACGTCTACAACCGGAAGCTGGCCCTCGTGCTCCGCATGTGCGCCGGCCACGGGGGCACCCAGGCCGAGGAACGCAGCGGCCAGGACGAGCGCGGCCAACAGGCGTCGAGACGGTGGTCGAGCGGTGAGGAGGTGGGACATGGTGCAGGTGCGTTCCCGTCGCCCCGGCCGGGGCGGCAGGCGGGCCAGCCTACGGCCGGTCGCCGTGGCTCCGGGTGGTCAGTCGGTGGTCTCTCCGAGTGCCAGGACGGCCTCCTCGACGGTCTCGCGGACCGGCACGATCCGATCGAATCCCGTGGTGTGGAGGAGGCGGATGAGCGCTGGACGGTTACAGGCCACGGCCACGTCCCCGTCGTTCTCCCGAGCCCTTCGTATGCCTCCGATCAACGCACCGAGGCCGGCAGAATCCATGAACGGCACATCGGACAGGTCAACGAGCACGAACGACTCCTCGGCCAGCTCGGTGAGCGCCTCGCGGAACTGGGCCACGGTGTAGGCGTCCAACTCGCCCACCGGTCGGCACAGCACGTAATCGTCATGTCGCTCGACGGTGATCTCCAGCATCGGTGCCTCCTCAACCGTCCCTGCCCATGTGGCCGGACCCGTCCGATGAATGTAGACGCCCGGGGTGGGGCTGTGTCGACGGCCCCTCTACGGGGCCTCCCGAACGGGTCCGTCGGGGAACGTACCGGTACGCTCCGACCCGTGAGCGCCTCGATCGTCCTCCTGGCAACCGACGCCGACCACGTGTACGACGAGGTGGATGCGGTCCTGGGTGGCGACCACGAGGTGGTCCGGGTACACGCCGGAGCCGAGGTGCTGGCCGCCGTACGCGACCACGACCCCGTGCTCGTGGTCCTGGACCTCCAGATCGGCAACATGGGCGGGATGGCGGCCTGCCTGGACCTGCGGCTGGAGGAGCGGGCCGAACGGATCCCACCGCAGCGCGTGGTGATGCTGCTGGATCGTGACGCCGACGAGTTCCTGGCGAAGCGCGCCGAGGCCGATGCGTGGATCGTCAAGCCGATCGATGCGCTGCTGCTCCGGCGCACCGCCCGGGACGTCCTGGCCGACGCCTGATCCACCCATTCGGGTGGCCATCGGCCCGACCGGTCAAGACAGGTGACCGGTACCCTTCACCGCCTACACGGGTAGTGGCGCAGCTTGGTAGCGCGCCTCGTTCGGGACGAGGAGGTCGTGGGTTCAAATCCCGCCTACCCGACCATGGGG
>Ga0257108_1000105_pt1 | contig 23120 bp, 30 predicted proteins | sample LP_taG_FD_190181 | JGI IMG/M metagenome (GOLD analysis project Ga0257108, IMG submission 190181) | Marine microbial communities from Northeast Subartic Pacific Ocean, Canada - LP_J_2011_P26_1000m | ecosystem: Environmental > Aquatic > Marine > Oceanic | place: Canada: Northeast Subartic Pacific...
TTATATATGCTAAAATCTTGGGGAAACGATTCTTCAATGTTTGCAATCGCCAAAATGTTTTTCATATTCGAGATAGTCTCTAACTTATCTCCTGCTTTAACTCTAATACCCGAGTTAATGGTCGAGAAATTTTTAAAGATACTCCTCGTATTATCACTTATTTTCATCACTGTTAGCCTCCTGTAGCTTTTTATCATGAACATATAACATCATTAATGCATAGTGTAAAACCTTCATTAAATCAGCTCGATCACAACCATTCTTTTTACCATATCGTTGTGCATACTTTAAGACATTCCCTATGCAGAATCCCTCTCCATGACCACTATCGATTATAAACTCTGTAGCTTGAAACTTATCCAAACTATAGTGTTGGTTATATGTGTTATCGATATAAGAAGAGAGCTCCGTTAGAAGCTCTTCCTCATTATATTTGTATTCGATCTTATTCCTTTTGAACATTTATATAACTATTATACATGGCAAACCTGTTTGTGAATAGATGCTTTTTATAATTCAACATCATTTTCGTCATCAGAAAGATCATCGTCGATGATCGGTGCATTAGGATCAAAATCTACTGCATTCAAGTCAACTCCAGCATCAATCTTGGAGTAGAGATCAAGAATACTATTTCTAGTTTCTTCATCGAATCTTGAAATACACATTGAGATTGATTTGAGTTTGTCATCAAACATTCTGAAAGCATTCACGATGTGAACCAAACGTCTAGTTGTTACAACATCGTCGATGGCACCCTCGTAATAAGTTTTTCTGATAATGTCTGCCCAGTCAACAAGTTTTTTGCAAAACTCTTCATCAACTGCACCAGTCAATTCCATTTCTTTGTGAAGGATTTTGACCTCAGTTTTGATTGGTGGATATTCTTGCATCATTGTGATTGCAAATCTTTCCAACATGGCTTCGTTCATGATTTGAGTCCCGATGAACTTTCCATCTTCTGAACCTTGCCCTTTAGTGTTTGCAGTAGCAAGAACTGTAAATCCTGCTTTAGGAGTTACCCATTCACCAGTTTTCTTGATTAAGTATCCTTTACCCTCAAGAACTGATTGCATACACATGAGTTTGTTAGAACCCAAGTCAACTTCATCAAGAAGAAGGACTGCGCCTTTTCTCATTGCTTTGATCACTGGGCCTTCTCTGAAACAAATGTTTCCATTTATGAGAGTGTGTCCGCCCATCAGATCATCTTCATCAGTTTCGATGGTGATGTTGACCCTGTAAAGTTCTCTTTTGAGAGCAGCACAAGTCTGTTCGACCATCAAAGTTTTACCATTACCACTCAAACCAGTTACAAAAACTGGGAAGAAGATTTTGGATTTTATGATTTTTTTGACATCTTTGTAATGTCCAAATGGAACGTAGTTGACCATTTTCTCAGGAATAATTTTTACTCCCTCATCCAACAAGTTAACACTGGTTGCAGCTGCAACTGGCATATTCATTGGAGCTGCTGTAGCAGGAATTGCAACACCAGCAGGAACTTCTTGTTTAATAGGAATCGGCACTACCGTATCTCCACCTTGTGAGTAACCACCATTATAACCACCCAAAACTTGAGTAAGATTAAAGACAACACCGTTGCCGTCAACTTCTTTTTCTTTGAATGGATATTTTGAACTTTTGATCCAGTAAGGAAGATAACCATCGGTCGCGTCCTTAATTTCTGATCTTGAAAACGTTGTCTGATTAGGATAAGCACCTATCAGAATATCGAGAACTTCCGTCCTATCAGGCGATAGTGGAAAGTCTTTTCCGTTTACTAAGATTGTTTTTGTTTTTTTCACGTGGTCTCCTCTATATCTCTCATCTTATATAGCTATTATCTCAAATTGCTGGGGGCGCTGTCAAGGCCTCATTTACATGGGAGCAGTTTTGCCCCAATTTTCTTTTGCTGTTTCGCATTCAATTTACCGCCATTATTAACCCAAATTCTAAATGCAAAACATTCGACCGCTTCCTCAGCGCATTTTGACTGTCTAGGACAATCATATCTCACGCAGGGAGAAGGGCCAACATCCATAACTGCATCGGCAAACTTGGAATAATTGCTGTTAAAAGAATGGTAATATGCGGGATCAACCCTTAATGGTTCTCGCTTCATTATGCCATACCTCCGTAATCGTCATTATTCACTATTATATAAATTAACATACCGATGATGAGCAAATAAAAAATTGTAGTCATCATGCGATCTCTTTAATAAATTCGTTAGTCAAAAATCTTGAAGTAGTTTTTGATCTTTGGTTTCTTTTGAAAGCTGCCAACACTCTTACTTTTTTTGCATCGATGTATTCATCATCAAGTGCGTCTTCACCAGCTATTCCCAGTTTGTTAGCAGCAGTTAAGAACAGTTTGTTGTATCCGTGGATTTTAACAACCTCACCGTCTTTTCTAATTCTTTTCCACATTGCTTTGTAGTCAAAGTATTCATCTGGCTTTCTTATGTAATAATAAAGGTTGTAGAGAGCACTTTTACCACCAAGGCAAAAATATCCAGTCACACTTACACCAGTTTCTTCTGACAACCAGTGTAAAAGATTTTGTGTTTTCGAGAATTCTGAATGTTCAGTTGCTGTCTCGTAAGGATAAACTTTTCTAGAGTAAGGATCAATCAAATCTCTTTCGTATTTTGCACCCCATCTATCGCCAGTGTCTTTTTCTAGTAAATCTTTTTGAGAACTTCTATCTCTGCTCTCAGCATCATCCATTCTTAAAAGATCACTTTCATGAGAATACCCATCAGTGATTACAGTCAAAATTGATTTTTCGATTCCATATTCTCTATTGAACTCAGGAAGCATTTTTCTTAAAGCAAGTAATGTGTGATTTAATGGTGTTCCACCCAGTGAATATGAGTAAGGGGCCATTCTATCAGGAAGATCAATATACCCACCTTGATGCGGGTCAATGTATTCAAATCCGTCAAACCACTTGTTCCACTTGTCTATATGTTTGTAGAATTTTCTACCGTAACCATGATCTGAAAAGTAATTGTTCCAAAGAGAAGACATGTTATCGAACATTTCTAAATATTCTTTTGGTCTCATCTTGTCGCTGAAAATTTCAACCAAACTTCCGCACTCTGAACCTGAGTTTTCTTCTTTATCGTCTCTTCTCAAACAATCTGAGAACAAATAAATTCTGAAAGGTATCTGAACTTTTCTGCAGAACTCAGCAAGAACAAATGCTTGTTCTAATAAATCTCCGACTTCTTTGTAAATTGAACCACTCCAATCCAGTAGGACGGTGATTCCGTGATTCTTACCATCAGGTAAGTAAGTAACTCTTTTGAAAACATCATCAACTATTTGATATTTTGCAAGTCTGTTCATGTCAAGTTCACCAGTTTTTGCGGTGAAAGCTTTCGCAGCTCTTTTTGCAGTCTGTTTCATTTCAAACTCTTTTGCCATGTGTGCAACGAGTTTTCTGTTTTTTGCTTGATGTCTTTTTCTAGTAAAGACTGCTCTTTCTTTACCTGTTTTTTTATCTGTATAACGATCTTCGTCAGTCCAAAATTTATGCCAGTCAGCAAGAACTCTTTTATAAGGATAAAGAACTGAATCTAGGTTTTTGTAATCTTTGAATTTGTCAGTCAAGTTAATTTGTGTTCTGACTAATGGTTTTTCTTCTATGAATAATTCTTCATTGTTATGAGCATTGTGTTCTGTTATTGCTTCTCTTGCTCCAGTTTGATCATCATAGTCACCTGAGAATTTACCACCCTCTTGGCCACCGAGACCTTTTTGAGGATTATCAGATTCTTCATTACCGTCTTGATCACCCTCACCATCAGCATCATCGTCAGTGTCAGAAGCTTCATCAGTAGATTCACCCTCTTCTTTAGGATCAGGAAGTTTATCTTCGTTTTCTTCGTCCCAAATGTCATCACTTACTGGACTACCAAATGAATCAACTTCTTCTTCGCCATCACCCTCTTCAGCTTCAACTTCCATAGATTCAAAATCATCTTCATCGAAATCAGGATCATCAGGGCCGGGAATATATGTCTGTGGGACTAAAGCTTCATCATGGTCACTTCTTTTTTCGTTATCTTTAGACCATTCATAAATTGCTTGAGAACATTCAACAACGTCGTTCCACGTGGAACAGTTTCTTGCCCAGTTTAAAAAATCGTGTTCTTCATCAGACCATTCAAGATGAATTTTTGATCCAACTTTGGTCTGTAAATTGATCTTATCAATTAGTGAAAGTTCTTTGAGATTTCTACCTTTAAGTCCGAAGAAATCTCTTCCCATTAAATCGTTGTAACCACCGTAGAAGGATTTTCTCAGGCCGGGATATTTGTTCTTGATTGCTTTTTCAATCCTAACATCCTCAATAACGTTGAGATACCCTTTAAGTGTTCTATTGTTTTCTAATGCATCATGTAGTCCCTCTGCTGGGGTATTCAATGCATGGCCAACTTCATGTCCCATAAAGAGATCATAAAGTGCGGGGGAGAGATCGTCCTTAAAAGTAGGACAACACAAAACTCTATTCTTTACGTCGAAATACGCAGTAGGAACCTTTTTATGAACGATGGTAAGATTTTCACTTGCCATCAATTTTGCAAGGTTGTCTTTTTGTGTTCTTATTTGATTCATTATGTATATGCTAACAGTTTGCCGTGGGCATTGTCAAGGCTTACCAAGGACAATCAGGTAGTTCTAAAAATCTTTTCTCGACCAGTTTATCGACAACAAAGTCTCTATCTGTCAAGGCAACCCTTTCATCAAAAGAGTCACAAAGTCCAGTAGTCATGATACCACCGTCCAATTCTCTAAGAATTGAGCCAGTATTCATTTCTAATACGTCGTCGAGAATTCTATCTTTTGCAATTTCATTCATTAAATTTGACATATTTTCTCCATTTCTTATACCATTATAGTATAAAGCGGAGGGCACTGTCAAGGCCTGAGAGGCCCTATTTGTTTGAAACTGAGGCTATTCCGGCTGGAATATTTTTTGGAGCGTCGGCGATCTTGGTTGAGATTTCATTCAGCTCGATGTTTTTGACTACACCATCTGGCAACATTCTCTCTTGATTGGTGGTGAACCAAAAAGCTACTGTGTAGCGGTAGTTTCTACGTATTTTAAACACACCATGAGGGATGTAGATTCCTTGGAATAGCAATCCACTTCCTGCTGCTGGTTTGACTTGTTGGCCGAATGGATACTGCTCACACGGTGGAAAGTAGGTCTCACCACCTGAGTAATCGTCGTTTAGATACAGAATACAAGTCCATTCACGAGAAGGATTCTCGTCTACGTTATTTTCTTTGAATTCGTCGTTGGAATATGTGTCTAGATGTGGGTCTTGAAGACCACCCAAATGCCATCTAGCAATGCTTATCATTTCAGGCCAGACAACCTGATCAGATATCTTCCTTATCTCACCAATAAGAGTGAAATACATTCTTTGAATGTCTTCACGAATCGCCCTATTGCTGATGTGAATATATCGAATACCCACATAATCTTTTTCGCTACCAACGCTTTCTAGGTGTCTATGCTGTTGATACCACTGAATCAGCCCCTGTCGACGTTCCTCGGACAGAAGATTCTCCACCATCGTGTGTTTGTATACTTCGATGTTTGGCTGCTTGTCTTCTTTCATAATCTAATCGTTTTCTTCGTTCTTTTGGTCGTGCTTTTATAGCTCGTTCTATCTTTAATTGTGACGCACGTTGGAGAAATAAAATACCATTAAGATGATCTATTTCATGTTGAGCACATCTTGCACCCATTCCATCCATCATTAATATCTGTTCTTCACCACTGCTATCTGTGAATGTAAATTCAATGTTTTTTGGACGCTTTATCATTAAGTATATATCGGGGAATGAAAGGCAGCCTTCTCGCATCAACTCTGTTTCCTGAGATAGTCTCTTGATTTCGGGATTAAAGAATGCCATGGTTCCTTTATCAGCTGTTCTCATCACAAAAACCCTGTATGGTAAGCCTACTTGATTTGCGGATAAACCTAATCCACCCCATTTTTCAATAAGATCACCAAGATTCTTTTCTATTACTTTAGGGTCTTCAGGCGGATTATTAAAGTCGAACTCATCAGGTGGTGTTCGCAAAACCTTTGAAGCTTCTTCTACTAACTTATACATCCTACCAAAACACTAGAAGGAAGACTATCAAATATACAACCAATACAAAAATATCCATGATTCTCCTTTATTTCTTAAGTAAGCCGTTATATTTTACTGAAAGGTTATAGAATTGTCCTAACTTATGTCCTAAACCTGTCTTGTTTGTTCTTACTGTCATCTGCATGATGATTACATCTTTATTAGATTTTAGATGTAAAAACCAATTCTGTTTTGATGCTTTACTAGCTTCTGCTTTAATGAATTTAACTACTGGGAGAAATACTCCTAATTCATCGTCATCTGTTACCTGTTCGTATGACTTTCCAATACCTTTAATAACCTTGGTAGGAACATCAGGAGCGTCTCTAAGAATTGCAGTCTTAATGTATTGCATTGACGCATCTTTACTCTGATTAAATAAGTCAATCAATGTCTGCCTAATGATCTCTAGCTGGACGTTATAGAGTCTTTCATACTCAGTCTTATTAGTTCTCTCTAATTGCTTTAGAACGTCATATGAGGCCTTTCTACCCGACTTGCTATCATATGTTTTTGCATCAGGCATACCTTCTATCTTTGAATATACTTCTTTATATAATTTCTGAGATAGTTTAGGAACCTGATTTCCTTTTTTCATTGTCTGAAATATTGGATTAACGTAGGTGTTGAGTTTAGGTTCAGTTGATTTCTTTCCACCAGCCTTTAATGATGTGCCTAAGATTTGCTTGTCTGCAAACTGTATGAATATGTCGCCGGGATGGTTTTTGGGAACACCACTTGGTTTAGCACGATAACCCCAGTATACTTGTTTAACTGGTTTTAATTTGTTCTCATCAGTAATATACTTGTGTATTCCTATTGCATTTTGCATCTTCTCATCAAATTTAGATGAATCTTCTGCTTTTGCAACCGTGTCTTTGGCTGCTTGTCTATCGCTGGCAGCGACACATTTAAACTTATCTACGTCCTGTTTTAACAACCAATCATAAAATGATGGAACTGATTTTGGTTTATGTTTCTTTTCCCATGCCATACAGGGAAACAATTCAGTGATACTTGAGTTGAGTGTGGTCTCACCCATACCACCTGATTTAGGTTTAAATAAAAATATGACATTTTGACCATCTTCGAAGTTGTCTAGGAAAATTGGGTCAAAACTAGATTTTGAACTTCCTCTAATCTCATGCTGAATTCCAGCGTCCTTTAGATTTTTTTCCAATTCATCCCTGTCACTAGCTCTATCGGCTCCCCTAATAAGAAAAACTGTTGTTCTAGAATTGGAAGACTTATGTCTAGCTATTTCAAATTCACTATAGACATCTTTGGGAAATGCTGTAAGTTGAACCTCTTCAATAAGGTCATCTATTCTAGCTAAATCAATAGTTGGGGTCTTTAAAGGTATACCCTCGAAAGTTATGGTTCCGAGTTTATACGTGATTTCTGAAAAAGTTTTCATACTACTATTTATTATTCGGCGAGTCTCGAAAAGTTCTTATGTTTCTCAAAACGTAACACATCATCAAATTTATCATACAAAGAATCTCCTTTATGACTTATAATAAATGCATTAGTCTTTTCTGTCAAGGTGTTTAACAGCTTTAAAAAATCATTCACTCCAGCTTCATCCAGTGAACTATCGAACACTTCATCTAATATCAATAGATTAGTATTTACACTATTCTTCATTCGAGCAATGGCTCTCCATGTAAACAATAATGCAAGATCAATTCTCATCTTTTCACCCTGTGAGAAGTTTTCATATTTAAATTCGTCTCTAAATCTAGACCTAATGGTTTCATCGAACCCTTCATCCAATTCAAAACCAACATAAAATTCTAACTGTGCTAGATGTTTGTTGATTAGTTTATTCATAATCGGAACATATTGTTTGATGATTTTTTCTTTAACCCCTTGGTCACGCAAAAGCATTGTTGCAATTTCTAAATAATGACCGTGTTCTGATAAGTTTTTCTTTTTAGAATGCAGAATATCTAATGACGTTTCGTTTTCTTCTATCCTTTCATGGGCATCTGTAGAACCCTCAGCCTCTTCCTCTAATTCTTCAATGTTTCCTTTGATCTTTTCTACGAACATTTGATTAGAAACTATTTCTGTCTGTGTGATTCCTACCTCTTTTTGAATAGTTTCAATTTGTTCTTGTATGTCAGTTATTGCTTCTAATCGATTGTTGACTTCTTGAATCGTTTGGCCGATTGATATGATAGCCTTCTTGATCTCTGTCGCCTTCGCAGTCCGTTCTGCAAGGTGCTCTTTTTTATGTTTTTCATCTAATCCTTGTTTACAAGTTGGACACTCATCATTTTCTTCATAGAATTTGATGTCTTTATTAGCCTTCTTACGTGCTATTTCGAGTTGATTTTCCAACTCTAAAGTTTCTTTAAGTCTTACTTTTTGTGAATCTCTATCTTTAATAGTAGTTTGTTTCTTAGCTACAGTTGTAGTTTTCTTCTCTACATTACCTAAAAGCTTTTGAATGTTTGTTTGAGTTTGTTTTATAGTAGCCTGATATTTTGTTATCTTTTGATCTCTATTCTCACGCAATGCATTAAGTTGTTCATTCAGACCACTGATTCTTTCTTCTAAGATATCAATCCCATGTTCATTGTCCTTTATATCTACAACATGATTGTTCTTTTTCTTACGGAGTATTTGCATCATTGTGCTGAAGATTGTTATGTCTAAAAGGTCTTCTACAAGTCTACGTCTATCTTTTGCTCTTAATTGCATGAAGGGAGTAAAGTTAGCTGATCCTAATATTGCAACCTGAGTAAATGAACGATAACTCATTTTAAGAATATTCTTTTCTAAATGTTCTTGGTAATCACGGACTGATGCATCTTGATTAACCATTTTATCATTAACATATAATTCAAATTTATTTGGTCTGGCCCCACGGACTATTTTGTATTCCTTTTTTCCAATAGTAAAATCTAGTTCTACTATTAAGTCTCTTCCATTAATAGAGTTGACCAATAGGTCTTTCTTTAAATTTCTAAAACCCCGACCATAGAGCGCAAAGCAAAGTGCATCTAATAGAGTTGATTTTCCACTACCGTTCTCACCTAGAATTAGCGTAGTCTGATGGTCATCAAGAACCATTTGTGTAAAACGATTTCCTGACGACAATAAATTTTTATATCGTATCTCGTTAAAAAAGATCATAGGTAAGTATGTTCATCCAAGGCTTCTTGATACAATGTAGTCATTAAAGCCTGCAATTCTTTTTTCTTTCCTTGGATTTCCAATCCATCAATATAGGTGTTCAATATAGTTAATGTATCTTCTACATTCTCTACGTCATCATCCATAAAATCCATGTGTTTGTTGTCATCCACAATGGATACGTGAATTGGATTAGCTGCATAAACTTTATCACAATACTGATCAAACCAATATGGATTGTCTTTATCAACCACTATAATTTTAACAAACTTGTTAGTAAATTGTTCGTAATCTATCTCTTGTATCGCTTCAAAGTCCAAATCTTTATCATCATAAAACGCCTTTTCGAACATCTTAATCGGGTTATGAACAGGTATCATTTCTGTGGTTTCTGTATCAAAGATATGAAAATATTTCTCATCACCATAATCCATCCACGTGAACTGCATTTGAGCTCCTAGATATATGATATTGTGTAATGCTGTTTTGTGGTGATAATGACCACTATAAACTTTATCAAATCTTTTTACATATGAATGATCCAGTCCATTATGACACATCACCTGTGGATTCATCATTGCACCTTCAAATTCAAAATGACCCATACAGGTAGCTGCTTCAGCAGACAATAGAAACTCTACGGAATCTGCATAATTCTCAGGATTAATCCATGGAACTAAGGCGAGATTGTATCCATCGTATTCTTTAACTATTGGTTCGGAGTAAACAGTAATGTTCTTATGATTGAACAACAATAGATCAGGTGCATTTACATCATGTGTATTCTTATAATACGTATCATGATTGCCTATCACTAAATCCATATGGATATTTCTCTCCAACATGGGTTCAATAAAATGTTCTCTGTTTGCTTTCAACGACGCAAAATTTATATACTTACGCCTATCAAAATAATCACCTAAATGAATGATATCTGTAATACCATGTTCATCTAGATAAGGGAAAAAGATTTCGTTATAAAAACGACCTTGATACTTAGCCATTTCTAACATATCTCCACGAACACCCGCATGAGTGTCGTTTAATATTGCTATTTTCATTTAGTAAATTGGTCTAAGTTCTTTTTACTTTTTGGGGTTGTTTTCCTTTTAGACTTTCGAGGTTCATATTCTACTCTGTTCATATGTTCTTGCATCCATTCAACGTTTGTATTAGTTAACGTGGGATCATATTCACCGTCAATAGTTGTATAAGCATCCATTGTAATGTTTGCAGCTTCGATTTGTTTTTGTTTAATAAAAACCTGCTTCTTCTCCTTTTGAATTCTTCGAAGGAAAGCGTAGTAACATATTTGGGTAATGTATGCGAATGCATTATTTGACTTTTCACGTTTAAAATTTCTGATGTATTGAATACAATTCTCGATTGCATCACAAATCATTTCATCCCTATAAGTATAGTTGATGAAATTTGGCCGAGTAGATAGTCGAGTTGCAATCTTATAGATACACTCTCCTATGTATTCAGTCATTCTAGGTGGTTCTTCACCCTTCTCTTTTGCAAGAACAACTGATTCGTTATAATTTGCGACAGCTTCAGTAAACTCTTTATTGTTTACATAATGCTCGGGTTTCTTTTTTTGAGTCATAGTAGCTATTATACCCTAATTTCCTAGTAATGGAAGGGGCTTTTTAGTATCTCTTAATAGTATTTATTGGCGTGATAAAGTTGGGCTTTTATCTAAAAACCCACTTGTGTTATCTAAGATGATATGATAAAATAAATATGACCCAAAGGGGAACAGTATATTAGAATACTACTACTCCTATCATATAACCACTTAAGAAACAGAGTCCTGCTAACATTGGGTTAGCTTTACTGAACTCCCATATTCTTTTTCCATAATCTTTTGCAAATTCCCATGTATCTTTAATCTCATTTGTCTCATATTTTTCAGATGTTCGTTTTTCCCGAATGTTATATATTCGATCTCTTTGTGACATTTTGCATTCAATGCCACATCATTTTTATTTATCAGTGAGCAGCTGCTAGGCACATTAAAACGCCTGGCACTGCGACGGGAAGAGCTATTAGTGTGGAGAACTCTACTACTTCACAGGCACGCTTATAAGGGGCAGTTCCTTTTAGGTCTTCGAATCTTTGACTGATGCTCTTCGCAATATTTAAAATTGCTGTGGTCATCGTCCCTCTAAAAATATATTTAAACAAGTGTATTATATTACTAATACACATAGTATATATACTGAGGATCAACCTGTTAGTGTAATTTCTCTTTTGGGGGGCGTTGGGCAAACTCAAATTCTGCATACTCTTCATCAAATTCTTCTTCGTCATTCTCTTCCATAAATTCTTCAAAGCGTTCCAAGTCTCTCATTTCTCTTCTTGAGATAGGCCCGCCTGTTTGTTCTATTAAAGATTTGATTGCCTGATCCATATATTCCTTGCTCATGATCGGGTCTTTATTTGTTAGTGGAATGTTGCCTTCTTCAATCATCTTAAACCATTGTGATGACGCTTCGTCATAGAAAGGAACGTATTGTTTGTTCATTTTATTTCTATGGACAAGATGATCAAAAGGAATAATAACTGACGTATCAGAAGTCATCGGGGCGTAGGGAAAAAATGTAGCAAGTGTGTTCCTTTTCATTGGAAGCATTCTTAACTGACAAATCATAGGTAAGGTAACCTCTACACCTTGTTTGGTGTCTCGGGTCATTCCCACAATTTCCAAACCAGTTTTAAGTTTTAAAACTTCGTAATCTTGTGGTGTTGTTCTGAGTAGGTCTTTTGTAGTTGCCATTACTTTAAGTCGAATTGTTTGATCTCATAAGGAAAATTCTCCTCGTTGTAGATATTTATACGATCCTTACAGTGCTTGAGAGTATAATTATCGTTCTGTAAATCATCCGCTATATCAAACAATCTCATAGAATCCTTACCTTCAACCTTTCTTAGGCCTCTCCCAATGGATTGTAGATTTCTAATTCTTGACTTGGATGGTGATGCAAAGACTATATTATCAATCTTTTTAATGTTCACACCAGTAGAAAATGTTCCATAGGAAGCTAGAATAACGTCGTTCTTTTTAGTCTCTACAATTTCTCTGACCTTCTCTCTATCTTCCGTATCTGTTCCACCATACACATAATGTAAAGATTTAGGTATTCTCTTAAACATTTTTTGTTGTAATACGACACCATGTTTCTCTACGAACTGAAACAACACAAGAGTATTGCCTTTAAGACTATAAGTTAAATTACAAATAAAGTCGTTCCTACTATCACAGCCCACTAAGTAATCCATTTCATCTTTATAGGTCATCTTCTTTTGTTTAGTATGACGTAGTATGACACAATCAATATCAATATTTGCAATCGTGCCAGCTTCCATCAACTCTGAGGAAGATACAACTTTTTTAACGGGGCCGAACAGGCCTTCCAGCTGAAGTCTGTGGACTTCATTACTGTCTAATGTTCCTGTTGTTCCAAACCTTAATGCAGTAGTCTTCATCTTCTCAAGGATGCCTTTAAGTGTTTGTGCTTTAAACAAGTGTGCTTCATCACCCACAACCATGTCAAATGATTGTATAACATCTTTAGGAGCTCTACTTAATGATTGCCATGTAGTAATAGTAATAGGTGCATCAAACACTTCTTGTCCATGATAAATTTTACACATCTTGCCTTTATGACCATAGTCTATAAAATCTTTATACATCTGTTCTACTAAAGCGGTAGTAGGAACAATTATAACTGTCTTCTTATCATAGTATCTTGCCAACATATAGATGATAAGAGATTTACCACTTGCAGTTGGTGACACCAATAGTTGTCTACCATATTTGATTGCATCTAGAAATGCTTCTAATTGGTAATCTCTTGGTGCAAATGGTAGTTTAAGAGACTTTGCAAACTCTTCTAAATTTTTGAGTTCATTCCTTTCTCCAATAACATCCTGTATCCCCTCAATATCATATCCACGCTCTCTACAGAACTCATCGACATAAGGAAGTAAACCAATATAAACTCTATGGGTTTTTATTGAAAACAGGTAAACCTTACCATCCCAATACTTGTTGCGATATGATGGCATGAACTTTGCATTTGGAACTGCAAAGGAAAAGAATTCATGCAAGTCTTTGGCTAGGCCATCATCACATTCGACATGCATGAAGACATCGTCAACTTTCGAAACTATGATTTTCATTATCAGACAAGAGGGTAGCCACAAAACCAAGTGATGAAGGACTTACGTGTCCCACTTATTATAGGTGTTACTTGGTGATGCACCCACGCAGGGAAAACCATTAGACTTCCCTTTTCTTTAGCGGAGAATGGAATGGTGTGTATAAAATCATCGATTTTTAAATAACCGTCACTGAGCTTAATTCTATTAAAAACAGGCTCGGATTCTATCCACTCAAACCATCCACCTTCATAATCATCGGGATCAGATAACTGAACACATGTGCTGATCTTTCTTTGCATACCGTTATCATAAAGATTAGGAGTAGCATCAGTGTGCCATGTGTAGAAATCTCCACTAAATTTATCTTTACTTTCTTCATATATGGTATACTGGCCGGGCTCCATGTATTCGATATTGTAATTCCAACCACATGATTGTTTGGCTTCCATAGTTCCAGCCCATAACTTATCATGAAGATTCTGTGGAAGTTCGTTTGGTTCTATCCATGCGTTAGTCGCTTGTCTAATTCTATCGTCAGTATTTCCAGTTTGGGTTTCTGCATCGGGATCAGTCACACTTGGGCCGATCTTGCTGGTCTGTATAGTTTTTCTACCCGCAAGAGCTTCTATCTGACCTATTTCTTGTTCATTGAAATACTTTGGAATTAAATATATGTAACTATTGTAAAGCATTATACACCTAAAAATCCAAAAATTTCTTTAGCAAACATAAAAATAAATGCCACACCTACAACAGCACCCATATAAATCAATGCTGGGTCATCCCAAGGAAATGGGTCTTTTTTACTCATTGTCCTGCCATGAATTTACGCCAGTCAATAGTATTCTTGATTGTTTGGTGACGCCAAGTAATATTGGTCAAGCAGTCTTTTAGAAAGTTCACTGTGATATTCACATATTCCTGTTGAGCATTAGCTTTCTGTAGATCAGGGTCTGCGTTAAAGAAAATTTGCATATCATTTTTAAGGATTTTTAATCCATCGAATGGATCATCTTCCCATCCTTTTTCTTTAATTGTTTCTTCATCCATCTTACCATTAAACCACAACCACTTATCTTTCAATAAAGTATTGTATCTGTAGGATAGATTTTTTTGCTTAATGATATTATCAGTAAGAAGCTCTGAGTATTTTGCGTGTAGTTTCGGGATTTCTAAAGAGGATTTATCAAGTTCGATATCATCGATCTCACAATCTTTCTTCCATTCTTCTTTTAGCTCATCTAAATTCATACTTTAATTATACCACTAATAGTAGTATTTATATAGATGGTTTTAGGAAGTAGTTTCGATATCGTAGTAGGTAAATCTGAATTCAACCGTTGCTACAGCAGGTTCTCCATCTGCACCACTCTCCAGTTCTAATCCACTAAGGGATATAGGGAATGCATCATGGAACCTAAAATATCGATTTGGTATGTTCTTATTGGTATTAGTGATCAAGGTAATGTCGGAATATTGCTGTAGCAGGCCTGTAGCACCGCTGCTAACGCCTGTTGTTGTGCTAGTTGACCCAGTGAATGACTTGAAATCAGAAGACTTGTGAATGGGAATGATTGCATTCATCCAATCATATATCTCTTTAAAGTTTGCAAGGTCTTCATCTACCAAAAAGGTTACATTCAAAGATTCGAAGACCACTTTGTCGCCGGGAAAATATGCATCTAGACCAAGGCCAGCCGGCTGAACTGCTTCAGAAAACGTCAGGCCGGGAATATTTACAGTCTTGATAAAGTATTCTACAGTTGGAACTTTATCAATAAGAAGTCTGAAATTGTTTCTATTGAGTATGGATTTATTAATTGCCATTATTTACACTACTCCGTGCTTTAACACGTATTGTTTCTTCAACCAATCGTGATATTTGGTTCCGTATTCTTCTAATGTATAGGTTGTTGCTAGGTGATCCATTGTTTCATCACAGTGATCTAACCACATCCTAGATATAAATGATTCTAAATTTGGCATTATCTCCCTTGTCCCCTGTATGCTTTGTGTGACCGTTTTTTATCTTTATTCATCGTAGAAGTGCTGATCTTGGTTCTTCGTCCACGCCCACCAGCTCCTTGAGACGTGCATTTTTTGCTTGCCCATTGTCTTTTTCGTGAAGTACCCCATATCGGCATCAATCATTCCTGTCTATCATATATCTATTTATATTGCTAATCAGTCTAAAAAAACCTTGACTTTGGCCCTTGCGATAGCCTATAATAGCTATGATGAAAAAAGAAACGAGAAATGAAATGGAAGCAGGTGAATTCACCTTTACAGTGTGGCTCCGACGATGGGACAATGGACGTTCTATCACGACTTGGATTGTGGCTCGCGACGAAGACGATGCCCAATTTCAGGCCAACATGGTTCGAGAGGTATGGCAACTCAAAGGTCTTATCCAACTCGACGGGCCTGAACAAGCAGAAATGTGGGAAGACTTCGTTGACTTCGATGACCTCTGTCGAGACTTCCTTCATGAAGTTGGGATTCGTGAAGTTGAGGAGGTTGCGTAATGAACATTGTTGACGTTGTCGAATTTCTCAAAGACCAAGATGATATGGACATGTTAAACGAATTCTGTCATGAGTTCAATTACATCATGCAAGAAAAACGTGAAGCCATTAGTCTTAATAAAAAAACCAAAATTAATTGTGGTGATATAGTCAAGGTCAACATGGGGCCCTTGGAAGGATACGTTGAAATGTATGTTAAAAAATTAAACCCCAAAAAAGCCGTTTGTCAACGAGGTAATAAGGTTGGGAAAATGGTAAATTACACTGTTCCATATGAAATGATTTCAGAAGTTGTATCATCGGTTAGAACGGGAAATCAAGGAGAACGATTCTAACCAAAACGGGGGGCTTCCACCCCCCGCCTTAATTTATTCCTGTTCTTTCACAAATTCATTGAATTGTTTTGCAACTTGAATAACATCACCAACAAGAACTTGCCTTTCGGGAAATCCTTTTTTATTGTCGGGATGATTATCGTTATGCAAGTAGACAGCGTCATACTCTCTTTGAATGTTTGATTCAATGAGTGATTGTGCTTGATTCAGTAAGTCGGCTCTGATTTCGAACCCTGATTTGCCTGTAGCCATGATATCCTCCAGTGTGTGTATGTGTGTGGGTTGTCTACGACTTCCCTGATTATATTTATAGCAAAAAAAAGAGGGTCTCGAAAGACCCTCTTTTAGCTTTGAACTTGAATCAAATTATATTACAGAATGTTGCTAACAACCATTTTCCTGTAGTATTGATTTGTTGCAGCGGTAGCAAGGCCGTCAGACGGGGCGCTTCCAACGAATGGATTTGAAACCATTCCGTATCGAGTTTTGAACCCGATCTTAGGTTGGAAAGTGTTTTCACCAACCGCACGAACCATTTGCAATGGAACGTATGGGCAGTAGAAAAGACCCGCGTCATATGGATTACTTCCTCTGTATCCAACAGTCATGTAGTCAACACCAGCATATGGGTCAACATAGACTTTAACTCGTCCGTTAAGAACACCAGCAAATGTATTGCCTGTGTCATCAACGTTTAAGTTAGTAGAAAGAGCAGGAGCGTAATCTAATACACCCGCCATTGACAATGCAGAAGCTACATCAGAAGAGCAAAGAATGAAATTCCCTTTTCCTCTACGTGTTTCTTTTGCGATTGTGTTGCTTTCTCTTTCGATTTGGAACAACAAACCCTTGAATTTTTCAACTGACCATCTACCGTTGGCATCAACATCTAAGTTGAATGTTCCAGCAGTGGATGTAGCAGCAGCACCAACCTTAGCTTGAATGTTAACATTTCTGATAACTTCACGGTTGATTTCTGCTAATATTTCAGATGAAAGAATATTTGCTAATTCAGATTCTGCGTCAAGACCGTGGATTGCTTTGAGGTCTTGTGCAAGTTCTAAAGTATATTCAGCTTTAAGTGCTCTGGACTTTGCTGTGACAGTAGCTTTCTCTATTGTGAAAGCCATTTGTGCGAAACCATTTGATGCTTCAACATCACCTAATGCTTCAGCAGCTGCAGTGGTCATACCACTACCAGTTGTATCCGCATAGGATGGTGAACTTGTATCAAAAGGATCACTAATATCGTCTGAACCAAGACCATCCGCAGTTCCTTGAGCAGCACTGGAGAAACCAGTCCTTGCTTCGTTGAAAAGAGCTTCTGATTTAGATTCTCTTCCTACTGATGGATAATCGTTATATCTTGCTTTCATAGCAAAGATAAGTCCAGTTGGGCCTGTCATCGGTTGAACACCGCAAATGTCGTATGCAACGAGATTTGGCATAGCTCTACGAACTAATGAGATCAAAATTGGATCCCAGTTAGCTATTGCAGAACTTCCAGTAGCATTTAAAGGTGCAGCTTCTTCCAAGGTTGAGCGATCTTCGTTGAGTGCTTTCTCTTGGTTTTCTAGGATTACTGCTGTGACCGCGCGCTTGTAGCTGTCTTCGATCTTAGGTAGATCGGAGTGCTCTAGAATCGGCGCCCACTTTTCCTGTAAGTTTTCGGATAAAAACATAAGGTATTTCCTCTAAATTATAATGGGTTTAGTTTACTAATTGCTTCAGAATACCTAGCAATGGAGGGATCAAGAACTGGTGATTTACTTTCGTCATCAAAAGTTCCGCTTCCTTCCTCTACTTGGGTATCTGTCGCGACTTCATCACTACCAACACTAAAGTATGCTTCTTTGACTTCGCCGATTTTGTCTGCAAAATCTTCGTTATCTGTAAAGTCTACTCCAGCTGCTAGTGATTCCATCTTCTCTTTTTGTGATTCAGATAAGTCTTCGCAGGCTTCTCTAATCACGTTGCCTCTCTTGAGGGAATCAATCTCTTCGGTAACGTCCATATTTTTTTGGACTTCACTGTCAAGTTTTTGTTCCATCTCGTCGAGACGATTTGCGAGTTCATCAATAACGTTGTACTTGTCCTCGGGAACTTCAACATAATGTTCTACGAACAATGTTTTAAGTCCCTCGATGAAGTTTTCGGTCATTTCTGATCTCAAACCTCTCTCTATTGCGAGTTCGTTTTCTTTCGTCCACTCTTCAGCACAATAAGTTAAGTATTTGTCAACGCCTTCCGTAAGGTCGACTTTAACAGTCTCAACTGAGGTTTTAAGTTCTTCGGAATACTGTTCATCAAGTTGATTTTTAATCTCAGAGACTTTAGAAGTCACTGCAGCCTTAAAAATTGTTTTTGCTTTTTCAGTATTCTCGTCGGATAATTCGAGTGCTTCTGAGATTTTCTCTAGGTCGTCATCTATTTCGATCTCAATTAGCTCTTGTTCTACTTCAGCAGAATTTTCCTCGTCAACAGATTCGTCTTCTTTAGACTCTTCTTCTTTGACTTCTTCCTTAATACTGGTTACGAATTTAGCAACTGCTTTTTCGTCCATTTGTTTAAGGGCTTCTACTATCTTTCTTGCGACTTCTGCTTTCGTCAAGGACTCGTCATATTCGTCTTCGTTCAAACCTTTAAAAATTGATTGAACGTCTTCTTTAGACATTTCTTTCAATTTGTTGACTACAGCCTTGATGTGTTCCATTTTTGAAACGGTCGCATCTTCTTCGGAGTCTTCGCCTTCTTTAAGCTTATCTCCTTTTTCAGGCGCTGGTGCATTTTTCTTAGCTGGATTACCTTCATTAGAAGGGACATCCTTTGCAGCTTTGTTTACTGATGCAACAGCTTTGTCAACAGGATTTTCCTCAGGTTTAACGACGTCGCCTTTTCCTGACTCGATTTTCTCTTCGTCAGACGAACCTTGCTTTATTGCAGATTTGTCACCTTTCTCCGCACCTTTCTCAGGGCCCTTAGATGCTTCTTCAACCGTTCCAGTATCAGAATCAACTACCGCTTCCTCGGTGGTTTCTAGGTTATCTTTTAACTCTGCCATGCTTTTCTCCTGTTTGAGTTATTTTTCATTTACTGTTTTATTTATATGTTATAGGTTCCCAACAAACCTTTTCCATAGATTTAATTTATGTTCTTCCAGTTTATTGAGTTTCACACTCTTCAATTCACGTTGCATTTGGTCTACATTGTGTGCTTTTAACACACCATTTGTATATAACCACTCTACACCCTCATAAATGCCTTCTACAAAGGCTTCGGGAGCAGAAGGGTCTGCAACTATATCAGCAGCGGTTGCTAACTGAAAGTCATCCTTTACAAGTTGAGAGTCTCCTTTCTGTTCTAAGGAACCTAATCCTCTTGAAGAAACTCCTAACTTAGCACCGTCATCGATCAAACTTTTAACAATTTCACCGTTTGGTGTGCTTAAAATCTTTGCTCGTCCCACGTAATTATCACCATCTTCCGTTAATGTAGTGATCATATGGGACACTTTGTCTAGATTAATCGTCGGCCCTTCGGGATGTCCTAACTCTCCGAATGCACGATCTTTATCTATAAATTCTTTTTGATACCGCTTTACCTCTTTCTGCATGATCTCTTTAGGGTAAATACGTCCGTTGCGGTTCTTTATTTCCGCTTGCATGAAAATGCCTTCGATAAAATATTCTTTTTTACCTTTCTCGTTGGCTTCTACTATTACAGGTGTAACACCGTAATCGTTAAATTCTGAAATTAATTTCATTTGCTATTTCCTCTAAATCTAAGTTATCTTCCTCAGACATTTGTTGCATAACCTTTTTCACGTCTTTCATTTCTTTTTCTGCAGTTTTCATGTTCTTCCATGGTTCTCCTAAGCTATCACCATTCAAAAAAACATGAACCTTTCCTCGGTATTCACTGTAGACTATGTCTACCTTCTTACCACCCGCCTTTACTGAATCTCTCTTAACCTCTTTGTGACCACTAGGCAATTTAAATTTTGCCTCATATAAGTCACGTGAGACATCAGCAAAGGATTTCATTAGGCTTCGCCTTCTTTTTCCTGTGTTGGTTCTTTGTTCAACCAATCAACAGAAGCCTCTACCCTCTTCATATCAACTACTTCCGCAGCTTTCTCTTTGATACCATCATGAATAGACGCCTTAGCTTTCTCAAGCTGACCAGCTTCTATTTCATCTACTATCTGTCTTCCTATTTCACTCATTAAAATCCTCCGAATCCATTTTCATCATCTTCACCACCCTCATCATCGGCACCTTCGTCCTTAATTTGGGCATCAATACTTTTTATATCTTCTTCTGTCTGTCTTAGTATATACTTCCTAATATATTCATGTGAGAAGTATTTACCGATATAATCCGTTACCTGTGAAAGAGTGTCTATCCTCTCTCTCAAAATCTCTGCTTCCTTCAACTCCGTAAAGTGGTTGTCGGTAGCAAAATCGAAAAGTACGTTGTCTTTGAAACTATTATCAAATTCATCGCCCGTTACGATTTCCTTAAGTATTAACTGAGTCCTTAAGATATCAGTAAACACTCGTGCAAACTTCTTTTGAAGTCTGTTGGTGAACTTATTAAATTTAAGTTCATCCCTGTTTATCTCAGAAGCCCGACCCATGTTAAATCCATTGTCTGCTTCCATTCTACTCGAAGGCACACTTAATGACTGATATAGTTTCTTTTTAAAGTATTCTATATCGTCTATGTCTCCAAGATTCATTCCGCCTGGCAGAGTAGTTATCTCTGTCCCACGACCACCTTCTCTTCGAGGTAGCCAAAAATCTTCTAACATCGACATGTGTTTACGATCATCCTTGATCTCACCAGTATCCGCGTTATATACAAGCTTATTCTTATACTTGTGCATAACATCAGCAAGATACTGTTCTGCCTTTGCCTTTGGAAGGTTTCCTACATCTATGTAAAAAATCCTTCTTTCGGGAGCTCTTGAAATCCTATAGATAACAAGGGCATCTTCCATCATTGATAACTGATTTGCAGTCTTCAATGCCTTATGCAAATACCCGATTACAACATTTTTAGTGTAGTCAAGTAACCCTGAGGTAGTATATGTTACTGCTTCAGGTGCAATTTTAACAGTAGCACCATCCGAGGCACCACTCTTATCAAAACCTTTATCGTTAAAAACGTAAAACTCTTCTACTTTGACAACTCTTTCTACTCCAGTCTTGTTGTCCCGATCCTTTTCAACGTTCCTAACTTTCTTTATTTTAAGTGGATCGACCGCTCTAAGGTCTATTATACCCACTTTAGGGCGTTTGCTATCAACGACCTTGTGGAAGTAAATCCTTCCATCAACGTACCACTTTCTAAATATTTCATGAGAGTTCTGATTGAACTTCATTAGAGATAAGATGTGACTAAACTCGTCTTGTATCTTGTTCTTGATACTTTCAGAGAGCTTAACATCTCTGAGATCGAGTGTCACTATTCTATCTGCACTATCCGAAGTGATACACTCATTTATAATGTCTTCTATTGCCGAATCACATTCTGGCACCAAAGACACTTCTCGGTATCTTCGAATGAGTTCTGCCTCATTCTTGATACCACCTTCCATATCGACGTAAGCACCATATGCTCCACCTGATATGAAACCTGTCTGTTGTTGAATGACAGGAGTTCCGTCATCATCAACTGGAGGAACGAACGAAACTGCATTCGTTACCTCTGTATTTCTTAACTCGGCTTTTTTCCGAGATATTTCGAACCCGAATATATCCATACTATTATTTATATACTCCCAGCGGAGTATAATTCACTTTTTAAACTGTTCTTTCCCAGTGAGAGTATGAAAACTCCACTGTGAATTCTTCTAATGCATCTACTGTTTCGTAGCTTAATTCGATATTTCCGATATTCAACGGGAACATGTTAAAGAACTCGTATCTCGCTAGAGTCGAGTCATCTTTACCTAATTGTTCCACAAAGGCTCTTGAGAGTAAGTAATCAGTTGTTGACATACCAACTCCACTATCCATTTGTTGGATATCAGTCTGCCAAGCTTCTAACCCAGCTCTTGCTGAGAAGTCTGCATCATTGATAATGGTCACTGACCAGTTCTCAAATGTTCTGTCTCCAGCTAACTTAAGGATTGAACCTCTAAAGTTGACTGGAACTTCCCCTATGACCGCAGAAGGAATACTTGCTCCTTTACAAAGGAATTCTATATTATTCCCTGCTCTTGGTAAGAAGACTTTGAATCGGTTGGCTCGAGGGCCACCATCGATCAGTTGTGCTTTAAATTCGTCTATAGTTGCCATTTAATTCTCCTTACACTGCTCCGTAAATTTCACTGAACTCTACTCCTGACCTTGCAGCCACGAAGTTCAATGTTATAAAGTTAATACTTCTAGCAGGTTTGACAAAAATCGAACATACAAATTCATTTCTATCAATCACAGTATCAGTGTTGTTTGTTTCATCACATAATACTGAGAAATCTACTACCCCTCTTCTATTCTTAACATCCCTTAAGAAAGGTTCTACCATTGCTCTAAACTGAGCTCTTGTGAATGCATCATTGAATTCAAAGAGTTGTGCTTTTGCAGCAGTTGCTATTGCTTTCTCTAATACGATGAACAACCTTCTAACATTGATTCTATCGAATGCAGATGGTGTTGTCTGTGCTGTTTTATCACCGTATAGTAATGTTCCTTGTCCTGCGAATGTGACTATTGGATTGATTCTTGCACTATAAAGGTCGTCTCTTGAAGACTGGCCGGGATTAAATGCAAGTTT
>Ga0257108_1000117_pt1 | contig 22088 bp, 14 predicted proteins | sample LP_taG_FD_190181 | JGI IMG/M metagenome (GOLD analysis project Ga0257108, IMG submission 190181) | Marine microbial communities from Northeast Subartic Pacific Ocean, Canada - LP_J_2011_P26_1000m | ecosystem: Environmental > Aquatic > Marine > Oceanic | place: Canada: Northeast Subartic Pacific...
CGATAATAAGTACCATCTCTACGATTATTCTCGCTAATAATACCATCCCGACTTATAACTCTAACTTTATATTCAGAATATGGAACCCCGAGAATAATAACACTTTTTCTAGTTTTTAATTCACTAAGCCATTCCCATTTAGTGTGATATGCCGCGCCCTGCTCTTGTTGTCCTTTAACTCCCAAAACTTCCATATGTACACAAATATTTTTCTTTCTTGATTCATATATTTCATCACAATCTATTGCTTTAAAAGCTCCAGCCTCAACACCGCCTTCAAATGATGGTAAATTAGTAATTTCTGATAATCTATCTTTTTTATTCCATAAAAAATAACTCTTTCCAACACAAGTTGGACCTGAAACTATCCACATTATTTTACTTCTTATCATAATAAAAATTCCTTTATAACCCAATCATGGTAACTGTCCAATCTACAATATTGCTCCCAAAAATCAATACCATTTTGTCTCATAACTTCATACTCTTTATCTGTTAAATTTTTCGACTTATCTATCAATACTGGTAAATCCGCAATTGATTCTCCTCTTATACTAAAAGAATCCCAATCAACCTTTTCACTAAATGGATAATCTATCATACCAGTTACGATTGGTACAGAACCAGCTTCTAATGACTCAAACAACCTAAAAGAACTACTACCATTACCTCTTGGACAAAAGGTAAATTTTGATAAGCTTACTTCATTTAAAAAATCTTTTATTCTCTCAACTTTATCATTTTCATTTAAATGCCATATAGTATCATTTGAAGTATTCTTAAAAAAATAAGAATCTAATTCTAAATTTTTTAATTCTAATCTCCCTTTATAAATATCACCTATATAACCATATTCATATTTTTTCCTATTTTTACGACATTCACGTAAAAATGTCTTATCAAATATTATTTTATCCTGTTCGTGCATAACTAAAGGCACAACCACTATATTATGTTCATCATTAACCTTCTTATCATATAATGGATGTGGAATTAAAATTAAATCGTTGTCCTCATACGCCGATGTTGGCATATCTCTATAATCATAAATATTATTATAGATAATATCAGCTTCTGATTCATCTTCTACATGATCCATATGAAAACTTTTAGTTTCACATCTAAATGGATGATAGAATGAACTAAAATTTACTTTTTCTGGATAATTTATTTTAACTTTTAAAACTTGTTTCATCTATTCACCAAACTTATAATCAAAACGTGTTATATCAGAAACATAAGCTTGTTCAACTATTTTAATCATTTCTTCGTTATAATACTCTGTATAATAATCATGTACTGTTTTTTTAACGTGTGGTAATTTAACTGTTTCCACTCCTATTTGCTTACATACATAATCAAAATCTTCTTGTAACTTCTCAAATTTTCCAACAAAATCAACAACTATATTACCCTTAATTCGAATTTTATGAAAACATGGTTTAATAGCATAATCTATAAATGAAATAGAATCTAACATTGATTCTTTATTACCTATCTTTTCTATAAATTCTTCAAATGTAAAATCTATCAATTTCATACTATTCTTATAAAAATTATAGGCTGAAACAAGTCTATCCCAGGGATTTCTCACTATTGAAAATTTAAAATAATCATCAAATTCTTTAAAATTTGCAAAATAAAATCTTACATCATGGTGTTTATATTCTACATCTACTTCATCTGCATTATCAATAAAACATTTTTCAATACTGGTACCAGCAGTTTTTTCAGTATGTATAAAAATAAATTTATGTTTATGATTAATCACTTTAACATCCTACTATTTAATTTTGGAAACGGTATATTTGGTATTGGTTTATTTAAAAATTTACATAATACTTCCCAACCTTCACCTTCACAAATATTCATAACTAATAAATCTTCAGGTCTATCTTTAAAATATTTTTTTACATCCTCAGTATGTTTTTTGTTTTTATCTCTAAATCTTTTCTCATTAAATTTTATAACACCAAATATTTCCTTTCTTAATTGTCTATAATATCCCCTAAGAGGTCCAGACTTTGCCCATTGATATTTACATGATGGAATCCAATCATCTTCGTTACGTATTGTAAAAATAAATTTACTATTTGGATACATTTTATCTAACTCTTTATAAACTGGTATTACAGGACTATCAGTTAATGCATCATATGTATTAAGTAATTCTGTAAAATTCCTCGTTAACATTTTTTCTGGGTCAGGATAATGTTTTGCTTTATATCCTAAAATGTTAAGTGCTTCTGTTAAACTATTTGTTCCAGTCTTTCCAAGACCTATTCCAAATATTTTATATCTTTCCATACTATAATTTACTCATCATATGTATTAACACAAAACTCTAATGCTTCTTTAAATGAATAAAATAGTGGTTTTATTTGTACACTATCTTTTATTATATAGTTAGAATATAGATTATTTCTAGTTTTTATTATATCCATAGGATTAGTCCATCCTCTACTAATTAACAAATCATTAAGTCTCTTTAAATCTTTATCTGAATCTCTTGTTTCCGTAAATCCAGGTTCTTTGAGATGTTTTAATTGACGATGTACAATATATTTATATAAATTTATTAACTTTGGCATAACAAAAATATATATTACATTTTCATATAAATCCATATCATTATCTTTCCCTACCGATCCAAATAAAACTACTCTCTTTTTTTTATTTTTCAATAATAATGAACTATTTCTATCTTTACGGCGCACCTGCGTATGAGTCCATGTATTATCAATTAATTTACATCCCAAATAACTTCCATCGTGCCGTTGAATAAAAGTTGATTTACCTGCACATGGATGTGAATTTATTTTTATTAATAATGGTTTATTTTTATTTTTTAATTCTCTTATTTTAACTTTTAAATCTAAATATAGTTTAGAAGTTAAATTATAATTAATATCATTAATTGGTTTTATCATTTACGTACTCTTTTGTTTCTAATCCCAACAATAACAAATTTCATCTTTCTGTTATTAGAGTTTGTAATAGTTTTACTTTTTAAAACATTTATATATTTAGAATATCTATTTTCAAAATCATCACAAGTTTCAAAATGTCTAACATGGGCCGTTCCTCCAAAATTCGGACTACTTATTGCAACAAAAGTTCCCTCTTTAATTCTATCTAAAAGTTCAAAATCTCTTGCAATATGCTCTAAACTTATACAAATCACTAAATTAAAATTAGAAAAATCAATAGTTTGATCTTCAGCATCAAAATCTTCTATTTTAAATCTATAATCATTAATTCTTTTACTTACTAAATCTACCAACATTGAATTAAAATCATTCCAAGTATAACTAACCACCTTCTCTAATTTAAGTAATTCCTCTACTATATATGAACTTCCAGCTGCAATATCTAATACATCAACTTTATCAGGTAATATTGGCTTTATCATATTTAATAATGCATCATTTCGCTCTTTAAATAAACCCTTATAAAATTTACGCAAAGTTTCTGGGGTATGAACTCTATTATAGTAACCTTTATCTTTAGGTTTGTTCATTATCACTATACTTTCCTAATGGATCGGTATGAAATTCTTCAACTGAAGGAATCTCTACGTTTCTACCAAAATGGTGTCTACCATAATAACCAGAAACATCTACACATTTCAATGAGAGTTCTTCTAATTTATCTATCGAATCCCTCATGTACATATCATCCCAACTTGCAGTATTCGAATAAGCTGGGTAATCTGTTCTTTTACTACTATGCCATAATTGAAAAAACCCACACGCTTTCAGTTCGTGACCATCTGGAGTTAACCATTTCAATTCTTTATAATTTTTATGATATCGTTTACTCCAATATAAAGCTGTTTTATCAAAACAATTATTTTTGACCACCTCTCTAAAATTTGAAGGTAATCTTATATCACTATCCAAATGAAGAATCCAACTATCTTTATCAAGCAACTCCAATCCTTCATTAATAGCCTTACCTTTTGCTAAATATGCACCATCTTCATAAACCTTTTTAGAACAAATATATTCAATATCATTATCCTCACAAACTTTTATACAACCCAAATCATCTTCATGAGTAACTACAATCCACCTATCTAATTTTTCTTTATTAGAAATACATTGTGATAAATAATCACTATAATTTACTGATACTGTTATTGCTTCTATTTTCATATTAAGTCAAATCTATCTTTTGTTTCTTTCCAAATAGGATAAAATCTCTTGTTATTTTTATCCCAGGGTAAACACCACCTAAAAAAATGTACAGCTATTTTATTATCGTAATCCTCATTATCAATATATTCATTTTCCAATAAAATCATATTCCAACTTATCTTATCCAATAACGGATAACGATTTACAAACTTTTCGTTCAAATATTTCCATTGATTATAAAATACCAAATTAAAAATAGGCTGGTCTCTTAGACCAGAACCAGGTTCTTTATATGGCTCCATACCATTTTCTACTGAATACTCTAATAATTTATTGAAGTAATCAATATAAACTTCAAATGTCTGATGTAATTTATTAAAATAATTTAATTCTATAAATCTTTTATTAAACAACATAAAACAATTATGAAAAGCTTCACAATCTTCCATCAACACATTACTAATTTCTTTTGGTAAATCCTTAACTTTTTTTTCTTTCGATATTGAACCATTAGTCTTATCACTATTAAATGGTGATATACCCCAATCCAACTTAGTATAAAACTGATTTAAAAATGACAACCCATCTGGATTAGCATACAAATAATCTTTTTTTCTGGTATCTAAATCTAATTCTATTTTATTAAAAAACAGTACATCTAAATCTGTATAAAATATCCAATCCCATTTTCCAAAATACTCATCTAATAGATAGATTTTATAAAAATTTACTGGTGGATTACTTTTTAAACTCTTTACATAATATATAAAAATTCCTTTTTCATTAAAAACTTTTTCATCAATCTTATCCTTTTCTTCTTCTGGTACTATTAATACAAAATCACCGTCCCATTTACCATTTAATTTAGCACTTGTAAATAAACTCTTAGAATACTCTAAATAATCATAATTTGCTATTGTAACTAAAACTTTATTCATGAAACCATTTTACTTTCATTTTAACATCCTAAAAAAATCTTCTTCTTCTAAAATTCTATAGTTTTCCATCGATTCTACTAACAAATATGGTGTTTTATTTCTATTTAATTCCTCAATCCACATTCTATATACTTCTATTAATTTCTCACAAGACATTAACTCATATTCACGTTCACTAACTCTAACTTTATATTCAGAATATGGAACCCCGAGAATAATAACACTTTTTCTAGTTTCCAATTTATTAACTTTTCGCCAACCAGGCCATCTTAAATGTTCGCGCGGTACATCCTTCAAAGAATGTATACAAAGATGTATACAAATATTTTTAAACTTAACAAGTGCTTTTACCATAAGATAGTCAACATAAGCTGCTTGAAAAGCCCCATCCTCAACACCACCTTCAAATGGTGGTAAATTAGTAATTTCCGATAATCTATCTTTTTTGTTCTTCAAAAAAAAGCTTTTTCCAACACACACAGGTCCTGAAACAATCCAAGTTACTCTATCTTGTATTAACCTACCTTCAACATTTCCATTATTATTCCATAAAATCCATTTACCATCTTCTTTCCCATCTTTATAATTCCCCTCAATTTCCTTCTGTCCATTATCATACCAAGTAGTATATAATCCATCTTCTTTTCCATTTTTAAAAGTTACTCCATATTTCTGCTGTCCGTTTTCATACCAAGCATTCCATTCTCCTTCTTTTATATTGAACATTTTGTAATTTTCTTCTTTATTTTTATGTCCATTTTGGTACCAAAATTCACAATAAATTCTACTACCTCTATTGAAAGTTTTTATCCAATTACATTGTCCATTTTCATGCCATCGAACTACTTTTCCATGTCTTCTTCCCCTTATAAGCGTTTTTTCCAACAACTTATTTCCATTATCATACCATTCACATTGCCACCCGTCTCTTATTCCATTTTTATAATTTCTTATTTGTTTTAATTTACCACTTTGATACCAACCCCTATGCTCTCCATCTGCACGTTCTCCATCTTTATAAAACAATTCATATCGTAATCCGCAACCTTCGTCTGTTAGTGATGCACCGCCATCCTCTGTATAATAAATTATGAACGGCCCATTATCAGGTCTATTTTCTTCTACCCAATTTTCAGCTTTCATTCCATCTATATAAGTCATGTTATTTCAATATTCTTCAAATATTACCTCGTAGGTTCATATTTATGCCAACAATTCATCTTGTATGAAAAATCTATTATCCTTTAGTTTGTTTTTCAATTTTATAATTTTTTCTTTTTTAACATCATAATAAAAAGTATTATTCGTCATTTCAAATTGAAAACAGTTAGAAAATTCCAAAATTTTAAATTTATTTTTTTCATCAATAATATCCCAAGACATTATTTTTGATTTTAAATATTTATCAGTTATTTCTTTTAAATAAATTCCTATATGTTTTATTTTATCTATTTCTTCATAAGATAATAATTTTACATCTAATTTACTATCTCTATCACCATAATAATATCCATATGGAAACCGCTTCTTTTCATCTTCTTTCCATTTATGAATTCTTTTCATAAACAATACTTTATCTCCAAAAATAGTTATTCTAATATCATGATCAATATCAATATATTGTTGAGATATAACTGGAAAATCTATTGCACTCCAATCAGGTTCAGTAGGTAATGTATTTGTAACATCACGATATTCATCATACCAAGTATATTGTTTTTCATGAACTAAATTTACATTTTCAGAACCTGCTCCTTGAGATTTCTTTACAACAATTGGATGTTTCAAATTATTTTCATTTACCCATTTTGTAAAATCCTCTCTACCATAACTATAATGTGAAATTGGATGAGGAATATTATTCTCTTTAAAAAACTCTAATTGTCTTTGTTTATCATTATAATAATACCACTCTGTTTTATTCGGCCATATTCTTCCATTAAACTTTTCATGTAATAACGGATATACTCTTTTACTTAATTCAAAATCTTCCTCATAATGAGCAAATCTACAAATACAATAATCATCATTACCAATCTGTAAATCATTAATATTATCCTCATAATGTAAATTTACTATTTCATAATCTATATTTTTATATTTTTTATTTAATAACCATTCAAACCGTTTCCACCAAGTTTCATCACCATATACCTTATCATAAAAAGTATCTTTATGTATATATAATTTCATTAATTATGCACTAATATACCATCTGCAAAATATGTATCCTGTGGTTCAATATCAAATCTCCTAAAACTTCCTGTTAATGCTGAACCAGTAACTTGAGTTATTGTTTTTATTTCAACTTCTTCTAATGATGAACTCACTAATGTATAAGTTACATCAATATCACCTACATATTCAAACGCCCAAATGCTTTCACTCATCGCTAATACTGGATGAGTATCAGTAATCTTTAATGGTTCTGATTTTCCAGACGTTTCTATAAGTTTATAATCTGCATGAGATGATGTAGTTATACTTTCTATAGATGATGTTACTAATGTTATTTGAGATGCTATATCACTTCCAGTATATTCCCATAATAAAAATTCCGCTGCATCATCTGTATCTGGTAATCCTTCAATACTTGCCGCTAATACTGTATCACCAACATTCATATCTTCGTGAGTTTGTATAGAAGAACTTCCTTCAAGTGAAGATCCACTTACTACTATAGTTTCAAGTGCAATAGAATCTTTACCTGGAATATTATGTACTAAAACCTCACTACCAAAAAAAGTATTAACTGGATCTACTGTTAAACAATACGCTGTTGATGGTGTTTTTTTAAAGTTAATCGAATCAACCTTTTCAACTCCACCATTATATGTATAAAAATAATCCGATGATTGTAATTCTTTAGCTCTTTTAAAATAAAAATCGGTATCTCTACGTACTAAAAAATTTGCTATACGGGTTGATTTTATATTATCATTAAAAACATAATAACCATCAACTGATTCCGATACCACACCTGTGACTAATGATGGAGTTAAATTTCCACTTTCAACTTCGTCTACAGATCCAGTCCAATCTAATACTAAATTATCATCACAAAAATCTATATTTTTTGGTATAGTATCCTCATGTGTAGTGTAAGAATATACTAAATCTGTAGGTACTATATCTTCCACTTTCTTCTTACTACCATCGTGCATTCTTATATAAGTTCCTTCTAATATTTCTATTTTATCTTTAACTGGTATATTTAATATTTCTTTTTTACTCATTATAATATCCCTTTATATAATTTGTTTGTTCTCATAATAACTCCAATTCCTTTCTGATGATCCCCATAAATGATATGAATATTGATTAGAATCTTTCATAAAACCAATAAATTTCTTTTTTTCTTTTTGAAATGCTGGTAGAATAAAATCACTACTTGGAAATACCAATCTTGAATAAAAATTTTGATTTTTATTTCTCTTCCACCAGCCCAAATCACCAAATATAGTTCCATAATCTCTTTTATATTTTTCTACCAATGAAAAACTTAAAGTACCAGGATAAACTATATAACTCGAAAAACTAATAAAAGTGTATTTATTTCTAAAACTATCAATATTTTTTTCCATAAAGACATTTAATTGATTAAGAGTTTCTATGGTTTCTCCTGGATGATTTATTATTACATAAATTCTATGTTTAATTTTATTATCAACTAATTTTTTATTTGTTTCTAATAATTTATTTAAATATCTATTTGGTTGATAGGTTTTATTCATTATTTTTAACATATCAACTGACAATGAATCTGTCCCAAAATCTACCTCTATATTTAATTCAGATAATAATTGTATATCTTTATCATCTAACATTTCGGTACGAGTGCCTATCCAAAAATATCCCTTCCATTCCAATTTATCACATAACAATTTCAATCCATGTAAAAAAGATTTTCTCCATTTAGAAGTTTGACCAAATAATGCGTCATTAAAACTTATACGTTGAGGATTACTATGTAAAATTATTTCTTCTACTAATTTTAAAGATTCTTCTACCGATATCACCACCCACTCTTTTTTAAACTCCGCACAAAAACTACATTTATCTGCCCACAAACATCCTTTACTTAAATACATTCCAACCGAATGTGTATCTTTAGTAGCATAATATGGAATTTTATGTGGTGGAGTTGAAATTGGCATAGGATAATCTTTATTAGATTTTATAACTCTATTATTTCCAATATCAAATCCATATTGTTCAATATAATCCATCCAACCATATACATCACCTAACACAACATGATCAAAAGGTGAATCGTCATATAAAAAATCATCTACAGCATTATTAGGATGATATCCACCAATCACAATCAATATATCTTTATTATATTTTTTAATTTCTTCCGCAAAAAACTTACTTGATAAATAATGTCCGCTAGTATGACAAGGAAACGCTAAAATATCAAACTCCTTAGATAATAATATATCTAATCCTTTTATTAAAAAATCCTCTGATGAAATATCACACCCTCGTGTCGGCCCTGGTATTCCTAATTCTAATTCTAAATCCAAACAATCTACATCAAATACTTCATTAAATACTGAATGTAATAATATAAAATCAGGTCTTGGTGTTAATTGGCAAGTGATTGGATTATTATAATAATCCTTATCTTTAAAAATCTCATCCTCATAATAAGGCATACCAGAATTGAATATTAATAATTTTTTCACAAGTATTTTCCTTTCAATTTTTCATAAATACAATTTTTATCATATTCTTTATACTCATCAATTCCATCTGTTTTCCATCTTGACTGCCACAAATGAACACTAACACTTTCTTCTGATAGTTTATACGTTGGGTCTATTATATTAAATAGTTCGTACCAATGTATTGGACAAAATTTTGCTGTCGGTAAAACATAATTTAACAAATCAAACTCCCTAACCTTATAATTAAAAAGAACTGGACCAATATCACCATGTCTAATAATATTTGTATCCATATTTTTTATTTCATTTATACAATCTTTAAATATTGGTTTATTTTTATTTTTTGTATGAATCAAATTTACATTTACTAAAAATGAAGAATTATTTGGTAATGATTGTTGCACAAAAACATAATCATCATCAAATTCAAACTCTTTCAACAATACCACATCTAAATCAACCCATGTCCCTGCTCTTTCATATAATAAAATATATCTAAAAAAACATGCAAACCCAGATGGTGATCCTTTACTAAATCCTTTTCTATAATAAAAAATTTCTGATTCATCTATAATTTCATTTGCGTCTAAAATAGTTACACCATTTGGTATATTCTCAACTTTATCATAAACATAAAGATTATACTTAAATCCATTTTGTAAAAATGAGTTAATTGAAATTATATTTATTGGACTTAATTTTTTACCAATCCATAAACTATTAACTTCATACATTAAAAACCTCTAAATATTTTTCTATCCATTCTTTTTTATTATCATATTTTTTCAGATACTCTCGGAAATCTTTCATAACCTTATTTTTTACATTATACTCCGTATTAATAAGTATCTTATACACTTTGTCAAATTCAATTTTATTATTGGCTCTATATGGGTAATCGTATTCCTCACACCAATCTTTTGATATAATGGGTATTTTACCATAATCTAATGCCTGAAATATACTATATCCGAATGGTTCATCAATAAAAGCTGAATGACTTATTCCCCAATCTAAATTATAAAATCTATCTAATTTATCATAAGAATAACTATATACTTTAGTCTTATCAAACACTTCACCTATATTTTCTCTCCACCATTCTATTCCATCACTACTTGTAAATGCCAATGATTCTATTCCATTTAAAAAATGTGGTGCCTTTCTTGTCTCTACTCTAGCAGTATATCCAACCAAATCACTATCATCAAGTTCGCTGTTATGTTGAAATTCATAAAAATTTGGTATATGTTTTATTTCTTTTTTCCAAGTAGATTTATTAACTCCTATCCAAATTAAATTTTTTGACCATTTTATTAAATTTTCTTCCCACTCTGGTTCTATATTAAATCTAAGTGTTTTCTCCAATCCTAATTTTTTATGTACCGTCAATGCATCATTAACTTTAACGTGTAAAACTACTGAATGTATTTTATCTTTATTATTCTCTAAATACCATACTGATTTATAATGTCCATCTAATATATTTACTCGTCTTGAATTTTTTATCAATTCATCAAATTGTTCTATATTATCTTGATCAAAATAAACTATTTCTATTTTTTCATCTACCTTTTTTACTTTTTCATCCATTCCCTCAACTATTGCAAAATGTTGTGGTGGTTCTGGGGATACTTGATTATAATTTGGTGCCAATCCATCACTTGGTTTCTGATTATGTATCAATAAAATTGGTTTAACTTTAAGTTTGGGAGCAATATTATCTATCCAATAATTAACCCATACATCACTTCCACCTCTAATTATTGGGCCGCCACCCGTTGAATAATAAATGTCGTAAATATCAGTCATGATTCATATAACCATCTGCAAAAAATACATTATACTTTCTTAACCCTACACTAACCACTTCTAATTCTTTTTCTATCTTTTCTACAGAAGTAACTTCTTCCAATTCTAATTTTGGATTAACAACTTTATCACCAACCTCTATATCTTTTATTTGCCACCATTCAAATCTCTTATCTTTATCTTTCCAAGCAAGTACAGCATGGGTCGAAGTTGCATTATATTTTTTATTTATTGAATAATATTCTGTAACGAAGTCAAACACTACTCTTTTAACAATTCCTTTTTCAAACGTTACATCATCTAAACTGTCCAATTTATAATCATGATAAATTTTCTCTAACCCTGGTAGTATAGGAGAATATACTTCATCATCAATTTCTAAATCTTCAATATTTTTTTCTGTTTCATCAAACATCAATATCTTTGTACCAACTAATAAACACGATGAATACTTCCATTCATAAAATTCACCCAGTCCGTAAGGTGCTGCAAACATATTATCTCTAGATGTGTTGCTTGCTCCAGGACCTCCACCATCTGGATCCAAAATCGCATTAACGCCAAAATTATTAGATTGTTGTTGAAAAGAACCTTGGGTTGTATTTTTATTTGCTTCAGTTACAGTAGTACCGCCAGGACTATTATATCTCTCAAAATTTGTCATCCCAAAAGTAATAACTCCACTAGATGGTAATAAATTTTTGGGTATTATTTTTTTAATCCATTTAAAAATCTTTTTCATTTTTCATAACCTTATGTTGGATCTAAAGAACCACATGCCATACTGTTCAACTTTCCTTCAAGTAATTTAATTCTTTCTTCCATTTTATCACACTTTTCTTTATAGTTTTGAGGTTCGTGGGCATGTTCTTGTAATACTTCTATTTGTTCTTGTTGCTCTTTTATACCCTCAACCAATACTGGAATTAATTGCTCATATTTAACACCATAATAACCATCTCGTTTTTTACGCACCACTTCTGGAATGGCTGATAAAACTTCCTGAGCTATGACCCCCAATTCTCTAGGATTGTGAAAGCCTTCAGGTATTGGTTTCTTCTCATTCCAACTAAAAGAAATACCTCTCATTTGTTTTATTTTATCAATTGGATCTTCAATAAGTTCAATATCTTTCTTTAACCTCAGATCCGAAGAATAATAAGCATAAATATCATCTGTTGCATATATGTTTCCATAGTGTCTAAAATTTCCTGCGGATGAAATGAACCACGGGTCGTCGCCTGAAAGCTCTGTATCATCTTTAGTATGGTCTACAATAAAATATTTTTCAGAATCTACAGTTGTAGTGTGAACTGTTTGTATTCCTTTCGGTGTAATTTCAGTTACCTTCGAATTAGGTTCACATAAGAAGGATACTATTTTAGTACCTACTGATGCATTTGCATTTTCAGTTGCACTGGAGCCTCCGCCACCTTCTGTTACATAAGTGTTATCAAAATTCATAGTTGTCACACTACAGGTTACTTGATATTCAAATTTATCAGAACCAAAATCCGCGGCATTTGTAAATGAACCTTCTAATGTTACTGTATTATCCTCACCATACCAAGTTCCACCTGTTAACTGGTCGGTTGTTCCTGTGTCAGAAAAATCATCTACATTATGAATTGTATATGCATTTGCATTCGCTATAACAACGTCATCAGTTTTATTAAATACATTTACATGATATGTTACCCTTCCAGTTCCCGTAAGCTCGTGTGAGTCATGGTCAGAGTGTCCACTTCCATCATCTTCCCACAAAGAAGCACTTACAGTTGAATTAAGTACTATCCTAAAAATATAAGCTGATTCCGCTTCTCCACCATCACCACTACTTACCGCAATAAGTGGTTGATTGGTACCTGCAGCATTAAATTCAAAAAGACCTGAATCACCACTTGTATGCAATGTAGAAGTAGACATAAGTCGAATACAAACTCCAGTACTGCCTGCTACTGCAGAATATGGATTGGCTTGACCAGCAGTATTATAGGTTAGAGCTCCACCAAGACTTGCTGATAGTGTTAAATTACCAAATCTCATAATTGCTAGAGCACCATCTGAATCAGATAATTGCATTTTTTGACTTCCACTGGCCGCAGATTGTATAAGTAATGTATCTCCACCTGATTCGGCTGAAAGTTTTCCACCTGCGATAGTAAAACCACCTACATCACCAGCATCTGCAGTAACTGTACCTCGCATTGAAACATCACCCGCCGCGCTAAGTGAAAAATTTGTAGTATTAATTACTAAATCAGTTCCATCAAAATTTATATAACTACCACCAGCGTTACCAATTAAAGCTTTTCCTGTTCCATCTAAGTACACTCCTTTACCAGTGTTATAGGCAGTTGGGATAGTAGCTGATGCACCGAGTGCAATTTTACCACTATTAACTCCACTTTGTATTTTGAGCGTGTCAGTTGTTAAACTAAATGTAGTTGAAGCGAATGATATATCATCCGCCTTCATTGCAATTGCACCACTTGCAGCAATTCTTAAATAATTGTTTGTATCTCCTTGAACTCTGAAATTACCACTTGTATCAAAGTACGTTCCTGTACCATCGGTGTCGGAAGAAGTAGTGATTGTTCCAAGAGATATTGTTGTAGTATTTATTACCAAACCAGAACTTGTTAAACTAAAATTAGTAGACCCCAGTTCAAGTTTACTACTATTAAATCTCATATAATCAGCTGCTCCAGCTCTAGCACCGAATCCACCAGCACCATCCATCCAGATTCCTGTATTAGATGCATCTGTTGCACTCGTCATACCACCAATTTTAATATAATTACTTCCTGAAGTTCCGCTAGTTCCAACTATATTAACACCGCCAGCTTGAACATTAAGATTACTTGACCCAACTTCTAAAACTGCACTATTAAATCTAATATAATTTAAAGCATCCTGTCTTGCGCCAAATCCACCTGCGCCATCCATCCAAACTCCTGTATTGGATGCATCTGTTGCACTCGTCATACTACCAAAAGCCATATAATTACTAGCTCCCGCAGCCGTAGTACCAACAAGTTTTAAACCTGTTGTTTGTAAATCAAAGTTTCCTGCCCTCATAGCAATGTCGCCAGAAGCTGCTTGAATAAAACCAGAACCTGATGCCCCTGCTTTTGCTAAGAAGTTTCCATCACCGTCAATAAAAACTCCTGTAGATGCATCTGCTGCATCAGTTGCACTTGATACTGCTCCAACTTTAATATAATTACTTGCTGAAGTTGCGCTTGTGCCAACTATATTAATTCCGCCAGCTTGAAGATCCATATTAGCTGTTCTAATTGATAATCCTGAACTAGCAAATTTAAGATAATCTTTATTTGCAGTTGTCCCAGCTTTTATTAAAATATTACCATCACCATCTACTCTAAATCCCCTATTGGTATTATTTACAGTTGTAACGTCTCCTAATGTTCCTAAACTAATATAATTATTTCCAGCAGTTGATAAATCAAGTGCTGATATGACTAATCCTGCAGCAGATTCTACTTTAAAAGTTTGAGATGTTATATCTACATTTTGAGCTTTTATTTCTAATGTTCCACCATCAAATTTTATAAACTCATTATCTCCACCATCTCCTAGATAAAATTCTGGGTCTGCATTATGATTAGCTATCCAAAATCCCGAGTTAGTGGTATCTTCTACATTTACTTTACCAGATTTAATAAAAGCTTCAGTAGCTGACCCTCCTATTACCATTTGTTTACCAGCAGTAGTACCAACTGTTATTGATGAGGTTGCGTCTGTAGCACCTTGTAATATGATATCCCCCTCCCCAAGATTAATATTTTTATTAGTAGAACTCATATCCAAATCAGTTGCGGATAATTCAAATGTAGTAGATTTAAGTGACATTGCGCCACCATCAAATCTTATATGTTCATTATCTCCCCCGTCTGAAATATAAAATTCTGGTTGTCCGTTATGATTTGCCAACCAAAAACCCGCATTAGAAGTGTCATCTACATGATGTTTACCACTCTTAATAAAAGCTTCAGTAGCAGACCCAGCCATCTCCATTTGTTTCCCAGCTCCTGAACCAACTGTTATTGATGAAGTTGCTGATGAAGAAACTCCCCCTTGTAATACAATTTGACCCTCACCTATTTTTATAAATTTACTTGTTGTACTAATATCAATGTCTGTTGCGGCTAACTCAAAAGTATCTGTCGCTATAGTAACACTCCCACCAGCACTTACTTTGAAATAATTTGCCGATGTTGCATCACCTATTCTAAAATTACCACCACCATCCATATAGATACCAGTACTATTACCTGCGAACGCATCATTATTAGTAGCAGCTGCACCCAATCTTATTTTATTACTTGCTGCAGTTCCACTAGTACCAATTATATCTAAACCAGTAGTTTCTAAATCAAATAACTGAGATTTTATTGTTACGGCTCCTCCAGATGCCACCTTAATATAATCAGTATTTGCAGTTCCGCCCTTGAGTAACATATTTCCATCATTATCTACCCAAAATCCTTTTCTAGTAGCTCCAGTATCCGTTACTCCTGTGAGTGTTCCTACTTTCATATATGAAGTACTACTGCCAGAAAGTGTCATATTGCCAGCTACTAGGTTTAATTCTTTTACTCTCGTTTCTAACGCTGTTCCATCATACCTAATGTATTCATCAGAATCTTTTACAAAAGCAAATTTACCTGTTCCATCAAAATAGACACCTGTATTTGATGTGTCTGTTGCAGAAGTAGGTCCTGCATTTGACCCTAATCTCAAAGTACCACTATTTAGCGACGAAGAAATTATAAAAGTAGAAGTACGTAATCTAAATGTTTCTGCTGCAATATCTATATTTCCAGCAGCTGCACTATCAAGACTTAAATAGTTAGATGTTCCACCAACTTTCCAAGCTCCTGTGGTGTACCAATAGTTAGATGAATCTATATTAATACCATCACTTGACCCATCAACATTCCTACCAATCATTATCTTATCGCCAGTTTCTATTCCACCAGCAGTTGTAGCAACATTCAATATTCCATGAATACTTCCTGTCATTGCTTGTATGGTTCCTCTAAAGTATCCATTATCTGTATAGAGACCAAAACCAGGTTCTTCTTCTCCATACAAATAACCACTTGATAGACCACTCAAATCACCAAGTCTTGCTCTTAATTGTAAATCATATACACCACTACCAGTTCTTTCTACAATATCCATATATGGTGTAGAAATATCCTGTGGATTTGCATTCATTAAAATATAACCACTAGTTAAACTTTTAGTAGCATCAAACTTACCAGTTGAAACTATTACTTGACCTTCATTATATGATTGTGCAGTAGAAATTAACCCTGCTAAAAATTCTTTATCTGGATCAACAAGATATACTGCAGTTGTTGCAGTGTGTACTGCTGGATCTGTTTCGTGATAATCTCGTTTAACTCTAATGGTTTGATTATTACCAGTTGAACCCAATCCATTTGATGCACTAGTTACTTTAAATCTCTCAGAGTCTATCTTTAATATTGATTGGGTCACAACATAATTTGAACCTAAATCTAATATTATATCCGCAAAAGTTTCATAAGTTACAGTAGTCGGTATTTCAGTATCCACCGTTCCAATTGAACTTGAAACGTTTACTACAGAACCATACGCTCTATGTACATATAATTCTCCAGCCAAACCATCAGGATCGTTTGCTCCCATATTTCCACCAGATGTGGCGGTTGCGATTGATGCCGAATATGGTGAACCTACCGCAGAATATCTCTGTGACCCAGATATGTACATATATTCTACACTAAAACCAGTATTACCTACTTTTTTAGTTTTTATAATCTCGCCCACAGCAAATCCACTAACATTTGCACAACTCATTGTAACATCTGCGGCAGACATTGAAGCTGCTCCTGCTAGAACACTACCACTCTGGTCAAGCAATGGTTCCATTACAGTAGAATTAGCCACCATCAATTGCCCACCAACAACATTTACAGATTCTTTCTCAAATACAGTAGTTCTTAATGTTCCTCTAATTCTTGCGTTTTCAAATTCTGCTGTACCATTACCTGCCGAATCTATTCTCCAACCTTTAAGACCTGTAGCGAAATCTGAAGTCTCTATACGACCTGCTGAATGTATAATCATTTTAGTTTCAGAATCAGCATAATTTTCACCTACACCCGCGTCTGGAATTGCTCTAATTTGACCAGTTGTTATTTCCCATCCACCAATTACATTTCCTCTATCTCCAAGTGAAAGTATTCTATCAGTCTCAACATCGGTACCAGTTCCGTCAAACATCATCAGACCAAACTTATCACCAGCATCACTATCTGTAATATCACCTATTCGTAATATTTGGCCACTACCACTTGCCCCTGCAGATGCCATCGCATCAGATTTAGAACCACTTACAATGGTTAATCTAGCAGGTTCACCTTGTAATACCAAAGCCCCCTTAGCTGAATCATGTCCAAAAGAAGCTGACGCTTGAGTAGATGAAACTTCAATATCTGTAGCATCTATATCTAATTGATCTACATTAAGAGTAAAATCATCGGATGATAATTTCATAAAATTAGTAGAACTACCAATATTAACTTCAACATTTCCGTTATTATTTGCTAACCAGAATCCTGAAGTGGTATCATTTACACTTTCCTTACCTGTATTTATTACTCCTGCTGTTGCACTACCTGAAATATTTATTCTTCTTGTAGCATGACTACCTACTGATATATAAGATTCATTCGCGGATACACCACTCGTACCATCTAATAAAATATAAGGACTTGTAGCTGGTCCAATACTCATAGATGCATTAGTAGATGATATTTCTAAGTTAGATGCACTTAATTCAAATGCCCTACTATTAATAGTCATATCCGTACCAGTAAATTTTATAAATGAGGTTGAATTACCAACGTTAAATTGTGGTGTACCATTTACATTAGCTAACCAAAAACCTGCAGTAGTATCTGTTAAAGATTCTTTACCAGTATTTATTACTCCCCTATCACTCGAACCAGTAATATTAATTTTTTTGCCAGCAGTTGACCCAACTGTTAATGTAGAAGTTGCAGCTCCAACTAATCTTATAGCACCCTCACCTAGAGACATTGATTTTTGAGTCGAAGATATTTCAATATTTGTTGCATCTAATTCAAACGTACCAGTCTTTACAGAAGTATTCCCGCCATCAAATTTTATGTGGGCGGTATCGGCCGCATTTCCAATATAAAACTCAGGGTCACTATTATTATTAGCTAACCAAAAACCTGAAGTCGTTGTATCAGTTGCACTTATCTTACCAGTTCTGATTGCCGCTAAAGTGGCACTACCAGTTATATTAATTTTTTTATCTGTACCTGAACCAACTGAGATTGTAGATATTGTTCCACCATCTAAAACTATCTTACCTTCACCAAGACTCATAGAAGATTCAGTAGAAGATATTTCTAAATTATTTGCATCTAGTTCGAAAGTTCCAGTTTTTACTGATGCGTTTCCACCATCAAATTTTATATGAGCAGTATCAGCAGCATTTCCAATATAAAACTCTGGGTCTGTTGAGTTATTAGCTAACCAAAAACCTGAAGTCGTTGTATCAGTTGCACTTATCTTACCAGTTCTGATTGCAGCTAAGTTAGCACTCCCAGTTATATGTATTTTGTTTGCATCTCCAACTGTAATCGTAGATATTGTTCCACCATCTAAAACTATCTTACCTTCACCAAGACTCATTGATGCTTCTGCAGAACTTAATTCTATATTACTTGCATCTAATTCTAATGCACCAACTTGAACATCAAAATCACTACCATCAAATTGTATTCTTTTTCCACTTCCACTACCGATTAATAATTTACCAGTTCCATCCATATAAATGCCATTACCACTATTATAAGCAGTTGGTGGTGTAGAACCAAATGTAATCATTCCATCATTTTGTGAAGAACTTATTATTAAATTATCTGTTTTAAGGCTAAAAATTGCTGTTTTAATTTGTACACCCGTATCTGGATCTGGTGAACTATCAAATCTCAAATAATTCTGATCACCATCTCCAACATAAAATCTTGGGTTTCCAGCATTATAATCAAATTGCATTCCCTCATTTCCAAAAGAATGACTATGTATGGTTATTTTTTTAGCATTTGCATTTAATCGTATATTACCATCACTGCTCTTCAACAGAGTGGTCTGTACATCCCATCCACCAATAGACGCTGAAACAAATCTAGCATATCCTGAAGAATGTATCTCTGATAAATAATTTGGGGCTGTTGATGTTGGAACGTGAATGGATTCAGCAGATAAACTTCCTAAAATAGTAGCACTTTTACCAATTGTAACAGAACCAGTTATCAATCCTGAACCATTAAATAAATAATTTGATGCAGTTAAATCACCACTTGCTTTAACATTAAATGGAGCACTTCCAGATGCAGCTAATGTATCCGCTCCAGCAAAAAATCTTGTATCTCCAGCAGAAGATATTCCAGTATATTTAGTACTTGAAAGTTTAGAAACTGTATCCGATCCTATTGTCCAATTAGCAATCAAACCTTCAGATGATGTTAAAACACCTTCTATTATTGCACCACTTGCTATCAATGTTCCGCTAGATGACACCGCAAAATCAGTTCCAAATCTTACATAATAGTTTGAACCTGGAGTAAAGTCCATATAATAACCATCAAGTTCCCCATTACTATCGGTTTTATATATTCTTGAACTGTCTGCATCCATAGTAATATTAGAACCTACAATATTACCACTTGATATTGTCCAATCACCTATCTTACCAGAGGTTGCTGTAACAACTCCAGACATATTAACATCGCCAGTATTAGAAATAGAAAAATTAGAAGATGATATTTCTAACTTACCATCAGCACCACTTATATAAGATTCTACTCCACCTGAACCAGAAATTCCAAATAAATAATCATCAGTTTTAACTTTGAATATAGCATTTCCAGTCCCATCATCAGTTCTAAATTGAAAAAATCTTTCACTACTTCCACTATTACCATCGTGTATTTCTAATCCAGCACCTTTATAGTTATCAGGTGAATCTGGTAATACTGAACCACTATAAATTATAAATCCACCTTTGCCAGCATTAGAAGCACTGTTAAAACCTTCCCATCCAATAGTTCTTAAAAATGCTGAACTAAGACCTGCCATCTCAATACCTTCACCAATGGCATTAGAGATAAACATCGAACCACTCAATACATTATTATCACCTTGAATTGCAAAATTAGCCCCAGGAAATGTAATTTCTGGAGATAAAATAACTGAGTCCGCTTTCACTCCATCGTTATTTACAAATTCTAATAAAAATTTAACTGAATCAGGTCTATTTCTACTTGGTGGCATTTCTGCAAATATTCTAGCTGTTTCAGGACTAAAATTAGTATCAGCAGATGGTCTTAAAGAAACATCAGATATATGCCATCTACCAGATGATACCCGTATCTGTAATTTTCCAGTACCTCCCTGTAATGGTATAAACATACCACTTAAATAATTTTTATTCCAATCATATGATACTAAATTTTGTAATTCTGGATACTCTACACTGTCATCAAAATCTACAGTTAATATTCTTCTACCATAATTTCCACCTAACTGATGATTGGGATTAAAATTACTTCCAGACATAAAGAAATCTATTCTAGCTTTCTGTTTATCTCCAGTAGATGTAGTCTTAGATTGTCTAGAACCATAAGCTTTAAAACTTACTTCATAAGGAACACTTTTTGATAAAGAAAAAGATTGTGAAGTTTGCACCATAATTTCTTGATTCAAACCTGCATTTGATCCAGAAATATCCATAGAATATCTAATAATCGACCCAGTTTGTGCTAGCTGGATACTATCTGCTGGTTCTCCACTTCCACTAGCAGTAGTTGCCCTAGTTCCACCATAAGCATGCCAATAAGAATTTATCTTTTCTTGATTAAAGAAAAATCCAGTTCTGCCACTCTTAATATTATTATAATCAAATAATAATTCTTGAGATTCTAATGGAAATTCACCATGAAAATCAAATTGTTGTTCTGTTTGAGATCCTTGTGATATAGAAAATACTCTTACAAACTTTATATCCCCACTAAATGTGCGTAATCTGCTTATAGTTATATCTGCTAAATCAAAATAATTTATAACTGAATCTTGTTCAGTTGGTACTGGGGAAAAACTACAAGTAAATGACTGGTTGGGTAATAAATTTACTGGATATTTTGTACTACCATCTTCACCTGTTACATAAAATGCTTTTGCTAAATTTGCAGTAGTATCATTAGTTATATCAATAATAGAAGATGAATATTGGGAAGGAACTGTATAAGTAGTTGGTATATCAGGCGAAGTAGTATCTACTTGTGGATCGTTTATAATAACCTTTTGGCCGATCATACCATCATCTAAACTTCCACTCGAAACTAGTAAATTTGAATTTCCACTTGCTGGTGAAAAAAGTTGAAATTTAAACGGCATTCTAAAATTACTAAAAC
>Ga0257108_1000120_pt1 | contig 22020 bp, 12 predicted proteins | sample LP_taG_FD_190181 | JGI IMG/M metagenome (GOLD analysis project Ga0257108, IMG submission 190181) | Marine microbial communities from Northeast Subartic Pacific Ocean, Canada - LP_J_2011_P26_1000m | ecosystem: Environmental > Aquatic > Marine > Oceanic | place: Canada: Northeast Subartic Pacific...
TGTTGACCTTGTCCCTGTCCAACCCGAGCTCGCCAATCACCGCCAGTGACTGCGCGGCGAAGGCCTCGTTGAGCTCAATCAGGTCGATGTCGTCCAGAGACAGCCCCGCGCGCTCCAGAGCCTTTCTCGATGCGGAGACGGGACCGATGCCCATGATCTCGGGAGCGCAGCCAGAGACGGCCGCGCTCTTGATGCGGGCCATCGGCTTGAGGCCGTGCTCTGCTGCGAACTCCTCGGAGCAGACGAAGACGAAGGCGGCGCCGTCAGTGAGGGGGGAGGAAGTCCCAGCGGTGACCGTGCCGTTGGCATCGAATACCGGGCGCAGTTTCGCCAGCGCCTCGGCGTTGGTCCCGGGCCTGATGCATCCATCTTCCTGAACTGTACCATCGGTTGTCTCTATTGCGACTATCTCATCGGCGAACGCTCCTGACTCGCGAGCAGCGGCGGCCCTCGCTTGGCTCTCTATGGCGAACGCCTCCTGATCCTCGCGGGAGATGGAGTGCAGCCCTGAGAGATTCTCTGCTGTGATTCCCATGGACGTCATGGACTCCTCTTCGAGTCTGGTGTTGGGCATCGGGTTGAATCCCGTCATCGGGACCCGCGACATGCTCTCAACGCCGCCGGCGATGAAAGCATCGCCCATACCCATCTCAATGCGAGCAGCGGCATCATGGATCGACTGCATCGACGAACCGCAGAATCTGTTGATCGTGACTCCTGGCACAGTCTCAGGTAATTCCGTCAGAAAAACCACAATTCGTCCCAAATTGTAACCCTGCTCGGCCTCTGGGAAAGCGCACCCGACGATGAGGTCATCAACCAGAGAGGGATCGACTCCGACATCCGAGATAATCTGGTTCACGACGGCCGCGGCGATATCGTCTGGTCTGGTTCGAGCCAGAGCCCCCCTCTTGGCGGGTGTGAATGGTGAGCGCGCGTATCCGACGATAACGGCGGGCATAGCCCGCCTAATCAGTGCTATAATTAAACTTCAAGTATGCCGAATTACACCTGCGGCGTGGTCTGTTAGTAACATTGAACCTGATTCTGCAGCGTGCTAGATTGCGAAAACAAGGGAAAAATAACGAATCCGTAAGTTGATGACCGGTTGCCCTCCTCGATTGACGAGGTGAAGAAGTGTCAGAAGAAGAAGTGGGTCGCGTCCAGTCTTACTTTAGGAAGCCAGGCGTAGCTGCGATGGTCCTAACTGGGGGCCTATCTATAGGCGATAGCATCAGAATTCAAGGTGCTACGACGGACATAGACATGACTGTCGAGTCGATGCAGATTGATCTGGAGCCGGTGGAGAGCGCAGGAGCTGGTGACGATGTCGGAATCAAGGTCCCTGAGAGGGTCCGACCAAATGACCGTGTGCTCCGGGTGAGCTCGGGTGGAGTCGATGCGGACAAGATCAAGTACGCCGTAATTGCTGCTGCCGTGCTAGTCGCTGCGTACGTGCTAAATCAGTAACGGGTCTGCTGCTTGCGTTGTTTGCGTCTTCGGCCGCGGCCTGAACGCCGGCTATTGCGTCCACGGTTGGATTGCTGATTTGATTTGCCATTCGAGCGGTTGCCATTGGATTTGCCATTGCGAGGCTGGCGCCGGCCACGGCCCCGATTCTGCTGCTTCTTGGGCGCCTTGTTGCCCTTGCGCGACCGGGCCTTCTCGGAGTGGAAAGGATGATCCTCATCGACTGGGATGTCCTGACGAATCATCTTCTCGATGCCGCGCAGATACTCGCCTTCGTTCTCATCACAGAAAGCAATGGTGATGCCACCTTGGCCTGCACGTCCCGTACGTCCAATGCGGTGCACATAGACCTCGGGCTCGTTAGGCAAATCCAGATTGATGACGTGACTGATGTCGGAGACATCGATGCCGCGGCTCGCCACGTCGGTGGCGACTAGTACCTGGAGGGTACCATTGCGGAATCGGCGGAGGGCATTCTCACGCGCGCCCTGACTCTTGTTGCCGTGGATTGGGAGGGCTTCGATACCGTCTTGTCCAAGTTGTCTGACGATGCGATTGCAACCGTGCTTGGTGCGGCTGAACACAAGCACCTTATCGGGTTGCTCCTCCTCGATAATGTAAGTCAAGAGGCCGCGCTTGTCGCTCCTCATGACGAACATAAGAGATTGTTCGATGGCCTCTACGGTGGCTGATTCGGGTGTGATGGAGACGCTTACCGGATCATAGAGCATATCACGGGACAAATCGGCAATCGAGGGCGGTATGGTGGCACTGAATAGCAGACTCTGGCGGTTCTTTGGAATTTGTGCTAGAATTTTACGGATGTCTCGGATGAAACCCATGTCGAGCATGCGATCCGCCTCATCGAGAACGAGGAACTGCACGTAGGACAGGTCAACGTATCCCTGTGAGATGAGATCAAGCAAGCGACCTGGGGTGGCGACCAAGATGTCAACGCCGCGGCGCAGAATCTTTTCCTGAGGGCGCTGCGATACTCCGCCAAACATAGTCATCGAACGGATGTCGAGGTGTCGAGCATATTGCTCGATATTATCGTGAATCTGGGTTGCAAGCTCGCGTGTTGGACACAGCATCAGAGCGCGGATGCGGCGTGGTCCCACCCACGGATCTTTGGCCATCGCATCGAGGATTGGTAGGGCGAATGCGGCGGTCTTCCCTGTGCCCGTCTGGGCGCAACCGATTATGTCGCGGCCTTCAATGAGGTCGGGGATGGCCTGGGCTTGAATCGGCGTCGGGGAGATGTAACCAATCTCGTCGAGGGCATCCAGCAGGGGCTGACAGAGCTTGAGAGAAGTGAAATCCATTGGGGTCAACTCACATGTGTGCGATGATGGCGGCACCGAACTCACTGCACTTGAGCAGGGTCGCACCGCCCATCAGGCGTTCGAAGTCGTAGGTCACGGTCTTGGCGCTAATCGCACCTTCTACACCATTGACGATGAGGTCGGCGGCCTCTGTCCAGCCCATGTGTCGCAGCATCATCTCGGCAGAGAGAATCAGGCTGCCGGGGTTGACCTTGTCTTGGCCGGCGTACTTTGGAGCTGTGCCGTGGGTGGCCTCGAAGATAGCTACCCCTGTGTCGTAGTTGATGTTGGCTCCCGGAGCGATTCCAATACCACCGACCTGAGCGGCCAGAGCGTCGGAGATGTAGTCGCCGTTGAGGTTCATCGTGGTCAGCACGCTGTACTCGCGGGGCCGAGTCAGCACCTGCTGGAGCATAGCATCGGCGATGACGTCCTTGAGGACAATCTCAGTGCCAGTCCTCGGATTGGCCATCGTGCACCAAGGCCCACTGTCAATCTCAGTGGCACCGAATTCGTCCTTGGCGAGTTGGTACCCCCAGTCACGGAAGCCGCCTTCTGTGAACTTCATGATGTTCCCCTTGTGGACCAGCGTCACGCTGTCCCTGTCGTTGTCGATGGCGTGGTTGATGGCCGCTCTGACGATGCGAGCGGTCCCCTCCTGGCTCACTGGCTTGATGCCGATGCCGCTGGTATCGGGGAATCGAATCTTGTCGACACCCATCTCGTTCTGTAGGAAGTCGATCACTTTGTTGACTTCATCACTGCCTGCCTCCCACTCAATGCCGGCATAGACGTCCTCGCTGTTCTCTCGGAAGATGATCATGTCCACCGCTCCCGGGTCCTTGACCGGACTCGGGGTTCCTGCGTACCAGCGGATAGGACGCACGCAGGCATAGAGGTCGAGCTGCTGGCGAAGTGCGACATTGAGGCTGCGGATGCCACCGCCGACCGGGGTGGTCAGCGGCCCCTTGATCGAGACTAGGCCCTCGCTCATCGCTTGCTTGGTGGCCTCGGGGAGCCACTCACCAGTGGCATCGAAGGCTTTCTGCCCGGCCAGCACCTCACTCCAGTGGATGCTGCGCTGGCCGCCATAGGCATGCTCAACTGCGGCGTTTACCACAGCCATCATGACCGGTGTGATATCGATGCCTATACCATCACCCTCGATGTAGTGTACGATGGGGTCGTCAGGCACGCTCAGGTGGCCTTCCACCATCGATACTCGGGTACCCTCGGCCATGTCTCTCAGCGCGCCGACCAACCCCTCCTTCATGAAGCCAACCCTCATGGTCTGAGGCGATTGTGCCGGAGCATGCAAGGGACGGTGCGTTGGATAACAGGCGAGGAAATGGTAGGTGAGATTGGTGGCAAGAGTTTCGGTATACACAGTGAAGCACACGCCGGCCCGATGCAGATGGTACTCATCTCACATGGCGCCTGCTCGTTCATCGACGTGATTGCGGGACTGAAGGACAGAATGGACAACGTGCGCTCCGCGTGGGTCGAACTCGAGGCGGATCGAGCGGATGGGCCGCCACGCGTATTCACGGCCGTCCGGATGAAGTATGTCATCGAGGGAGACGTTCCAGAGAAGCTGGTGAATCGGCTCATCGAGCAGAGCCATGAGAAGTACTGTTCAGTCGGTGCGATGATCACCGGTGCAGGAGTTGCACTCGACTGGTCGGTCGACATCCGAGCCTGATGTAATTCCGATAATCTAACAATTCCGCGACAGTGGAAGTCAAGCGGAATTTCCGTAATCGTCTTTCCAAGACACCTCTGGTTAGTGAAGCGTTAAAGACCTTCAATTCGGGAATACAACTCCCTTTCGCGAGGGACACTCTAACCGGGTCGGTAATCACTAAGGAGAAATGAACGATGGAGGCCAGAAGCAAAGGCGTTCTCGAAGCCGGGGAAGCCGAGACCGGGATGGTCATCGAGCGCCGCTTCACCACAGCCGGAGACAATCCGTTTGATGTCTTCGACTGGATTGAGATGGATGTGGAGATCAGGAACCCGGACGGTTCGATGGCCGATTCCATCGAAGGCGTGAAACTGCCTTCTGGGTTCAAGGGGGTTGCAGGAAAAGTCTGCGCCCAGAAGTACCTGCGCAAGGCCGGCGTTCCCAGAGCCCTCCGGAAGGTACCAGAGGAGGGTGTGCCTGTCTGGCTCCAACGAAGTGCGCCGGACCACGAGAAGATTCAGACTCTTGAGGCGGACGAAAGAATGGGTGGGGAGGTCGATGGGAGGGAGCTCTTCCGTCGACTCGCAGGGACCTGGACCTACTGGGGGTGGAAGTACGGCTACTTCGCAAGCGAGGCTGATGCCCGCGCCTACTTCGATGAGATGTGCTACCTGATTGCGAGTCAGCGTTCGGCACCTAACAGCCCTCAGTGGTTCAACACAGGCCTGCATTGGGCATACGGTATCGAAGGTCCGGCCCAAGGCCACACCTTCGTCAATCCGGACACCGGGGAAGTGGAGTACTCCACCAATGCGTATGAGCACCCACAACCCCACGCATGCTTCATCCAGTCGGTATCAGACTCGCTGGTCGGCGGCTCCGAATCGATCATGGGGCTGTGGAGCCGTGAGGCACTGCTCTTCAAGTACGGGTCCGGGACGGGCTCCAACTTCTCTAAGATTCGCGGTGCTGGCGAACCCCTGTCTGGTGGCGGCAGCTCGAGCGGGCTGCTCTCATTTCTCAAGATAGGAGACAGAGCAGCAGGGGCAATCAAGTCAGGGGGGACGACTAGGCGAGCAGCCAAGATGGTCACTCTGGACCTCGATCACCCGGATATCGAACAGTACATCGACTGGAAGCACAGTGAGGAGGAGAAGGTCTCAGCCCTCGTCGTCGGCAGCAGCATCCTGCAGAACAACGCCAACGCCCTGATGGAAGCCATCTGGGAGTACGGAGACGACGAGGGCAGATTCGACCAGCGAACCAATCTAGGGCTTCGCAGAGCGATGGTGCGTGCCATCAACCAGCATGTCCCGCAGCCTCACATTCAGAGAATCGTCGATCTTGCCAAGCAGGGTTGGGAGGGAATCGACTTCGAGATACTCGACACCGACTGGCAGGGCGAGGCCTACATGACGGTGTCGGGACAAAACAGCAACAACTCTGTCCGCGTCCCTAACAAATTCATGGAGGCGGTCAGTGAAGGCGGTGACTGGAATCTATACTGGCGAACCGAATTGGACAAAGTCGCCGAGAGTGGTGGTGAGCCAGAGCCGTGCGAAACCGTGGATGCCCGAGGACTATGGGACAAGATTGCTTACACAGCTTGGGCGTGCGCTGACCCGGGAGTTCAGTTTGATACCACCATCAACGAGTGGCACACCTGCCCAGAAGGAGGTCGAATCAACGGCTCGAACCCATGTTCTGAGTACATGTTCCTAGACGACACAGCCTGCAACCTAGCCAGCATCAATCTCCTTCACTACTACGACTCGGACACGCAGACTTTCCAAGTCGAGGATTTCCGCCACAGTGTCCGCTTGTGGACGACTACTCTCGAAATCAGCGTCCTGATGGCTCAGTTCCCCTCAGAGGAAATCGCTCGCAGGTCATACGAATACCGCACCTTGGGACTCGGCTACTGCAACATCGGCTCCCTGCTGATGCACATGGGAATCCCCTATGACGACGAGCGGGGCTACGCCATATGCGGGGCCATCACTTCCATCATGTGCGGGGAGTCGTACTCGACGAGCGCCGAGATGGCTTCCATCCTAGGGGCTTTCCCCGACTATGAGAGGAATTCCGAGTCCATGCTGAGAGTCTTGCGAAACCACCGGCTCGCCGCTTACGATGCACCGGCGGAAGAGTATGTAGGACTCTCCGTCCCTCCAGTGGGAATCAATTCCAAGAAGTGTCCGAAGGATCTTCTAGATGCGGCTCGAAGCTCTTGGGACCGTGCCATCCGGGAGGGTGAGGAGCATGGTTACCGCAACGCACAGACCACAGTCATCGCCCCCACTGGCACCATCGGACTAGTGATGGGTGCGGATACCACTGGCGTAGAGCCGCAATTCTCTCTTGTGCAATACAAAACTCTGGCTGGCGGCGGCTCTCTGAGAATCATCAACAAAGGTGTGCCGAATGCGCTGCGCCGGCTCGGTTACTCGGACAGGCAGACCAAGGCCATCGAGGAGTACATCATGGGAACAGGTCGCCTGATTGGTTGCCCCACTCTCCCCGCGGAGAAGCTGAAGGACCTCGGCTTCACCACCAATCGACTGAGGAGTATAGAGAAGAAGATGGGTGATGTGTTCGATATCCGCTCCGCTTTCTCCCCATCGATTCTCGGCAAGAAGTTCTGCATCGGGACTCTTGGGATGTCGGAAGCCCAGTACGAGGACTCGTTCTTCGACACCCTCGGCTTCCTCGGCTTCACCCCCACTGAGATAGACTCAGCCAACGACTTCGTCTTCGGCTACAACATGATAGAGGGCGCGCCTGAGCTGAAAGACAAGCACCTGGCAGTCTTCGACTGTGCTACACCCTGTGGCAAGTACGGCAAGAGATCGATTGACTGGCCCGCTCATGTGAAGATGATGGCTGCGGCTCAGCCGTTCATCTCGGGAGCGATATCCAAGACCATCAACATGCCATCCAACTCGACGGTAGACGATGTAAGAGAAGCTTACAATCTCAGCCACACCACCATGAACAAGGCGTGTGCTATATATCGGGATAGGAGTAAGCTTAGCCAACCGTTGATGAACCAACTCGTGGACTCGAGCGAACTCGTTGAAGAGGTCGAGGAGGAAGGGGTTGTCGAGAAGATGGTCGAGGAGACTACCAAGGCTCTGCCTGTACCAGAACCGGTGGCCAAGCCGCTGGCTGAGGCATTCGTCCACGAGTACATCGCCAGTAGGAAGCCACTGCCAGATGTGAAGGAACAGAGGGGGCTGAAGGCCCGGGTAGGAGGACATACGGTCTATCTCACAGCTAGCACCTATGATGATGGTCGCTTGGGTGAGATTATGATCACCACTTCGAAGGAAGGTGCGGCCTGGCGCTCGATGCTCAATCAGTTCGCAATCGCCGTATCCATCGGCCTGCAGTACGGGGTTCCGCTCGACGCCTTCGTGAAGTCATTCACGTTCCAGAAGTTTGAGCCCAGTGGGATGGTCACCGGGGGGAGCGGTCGGGTGAAGATGTCAACCAGCATCGTCGACTACATCTTCAGGGAACTGGGAATACACTACCTCCATCGAGATGATTTGGCTCACGTCACAGATGAGGATTTGGACAAGACGTCCATCAGCAAGCCCGAAATCACCGAAGACGGTGTCCTTCGCGTCGTCGACGAGGTCGGCACGCGTGACGTCCAGATGACTCTAGAGGCATCCGTTGCCCCTCTGGAGGATGTCGCTGCTAGGGCGCGCCAAGCCGCCATAGAGCGTGGCTTCACCGGGGACATCTGCGACGAGTGCGGTAGCAGCCAGATGACTCGGAACGGAACCTGCTTGAAGTGCAACTCCTGTGGCTCCACCACAGGGTGCTCCTGATTCGGTGCTCAGATCTCGAGTTCGATGTTGAGGTTCAGAATCAGTTCCTTGTACCGGTTGCGGATGGTGACCTCGGTCACGCCTGCTACCTCGGCGACCTCTCTCTGGGTCCTGCGCTTGCCGCACAGCACGCTCGCGATGTAAATAATCGAGGCTGCGATACCGGTCGGCCCACGCCCGCTCGTGAGTTCCTTCTCCTGAGCGGCGGCAATCAGCTCGTAGGCCTTCGACTGAACCTCGGCGTCCAAGTGCAGACCGGAGCAGAATCGGGGTATGTAGTCCTCGGGCTTGGTCGGTGGGATCTTCATCTTGAGTTCGCGCACCATGAATCGGTAGGTCCGGCCGATCTCCTTGCGACCGGTCCTGCTGGCCTCGCCAATCTCGTCCAGAGTTCGGGGGTTGTTGCACTGCCTGCAGGCAGCGTAGAGGCTGGCGGCGGCAACGCCCTCTATCGAGCGACCGCGGATGAGCCTGGCCTCGACGGCCTTCTTGTAGTTCACAGCGGCCGCCTCGCGAATCGACTTAGGGAGGTCGAGGCGGCTGGCCATGCGGTCGAGCTCGGCCAGAGCCATGGCTAGGTTGCGCTCGGTAGCGTTACTGACGCGAGAGCGCTTCTGCCACTTCCTCATTCGGTAGAACTGGCTGCGGTACCTGCTCGAGATTGCCTTGCCGGAGTAGTCCTTGTTCTGCCAGTCGATGTCGGTGGACAGTCCCTTATCGTGCAGCATCACCGTCATCGGCGCGCCTGTACGCGCGCGCTGGTCGCCCTGCTCGGGGCTGAACACCCGCCATTCGGCGCCTTGGTCGATCACGTTGTCTTCAAGCACCAGGCCGCAATCCTCGCATACGATTTCGCCTCTGGTCTCGTCTCTGTTCAGTTTCCTGCTTCCACACTCACTGCATTTCACAGTGTCTTCAACTAGATAATCTGCCATTCCCTCACTCCACCTTTGCGAGCAAAGGTATTAAATCCCGATGAACCATATTTTATAAATCTGTTTGAGTGGAAATAATCAGCATAATCGTTGTGCTGAGTGCCTAAACATCTGACAACGCGATTGAGAACGGTGAAATATGCGGCGGGCTTGGCAAGTAACAAGGAAGGCGGTGTAATATGAGTGAGCAATGGCCCCCGGATCAAATAGGATTGTCAGCAGGTAAGAGGGTACTCTTTCTGACCAAGGATCTCGGGTTGATTCGCAAGCAGCTCTACGAAGGTGTGGACCTGCGCATGGAGGATCTTGAAGTCGGTGATTTGCTAGACGACATCAACACCGATGTGATGACTCCGGCCTGGGTCTGCTTCGACCACGATCCGGCGATAATCGCGGAGAACGCATACGCCGGATTGGTGCATGGTGGCCGACGCGTATTCGAGCCGCGGGCCTTGCTTGACGGTGGTTTCGAGGTCATTGTCTCGGGGCATCGCAAGGGCACTGGCTCGAGTCGCGAACCAGCCGCACAGTGCGAGCGTTGGTCGGGGATCAGAATCGTCATCGCTGCCTCATTCGCGCCCATCCACGAGCGCAACAACATCAACCTCGGACAACTGATGGGTGACCACTCGATGCTCAATCGGCTACAGAACGGAGAGAGCATCTCGTTGGACGAGTTCACCTCGAAGTACGATCCAGTTACTAAGCTAATAATCGAGAATGGGGGAATCCTGCCCTTCGCCAAGAAACTCAAGATCGGTGAGGTCGAGCTCCCGGAGTTAGCCACTGAGGCCCGCCCGATGACTATGGTCGAGAAGATGGTCGCGAACAAACTGCTGGGACAGAACGGTGCGGTCCGATACGTCAAGCCGGGTGATGCGGTACTGGCCCAAGTCGATGGGGGGTACTCTCACGAATTCACCACAGCCCAGGTTCATGAATTCCTCAGACAGGAGTATGGCGATGACTACAATCTCCCCGACCCTTCGAAGTACGCTGTCTTCGAAGACCACCTCCTGTATGCCACCGGTGTGCCCAAATTCGGTCGCTTCACCGAGAAGATCCAGACTCTGAGGGACATGCAGAAGGCGTTCCAGCAGCATACTGGCGTGCGCGACTACTCCGCTGAGGATGGAATCAGTCCGGGAATATGCCATCAGGTTGCGCGCGAGGAGTTCATCGATGTTGGTGACTTCATCCAGGCAACTGACTCACACACTTGCATGGGAGGCGCCACCAACGCTCTGGCCTATGGAGTCGGCTCGACCGAATACGCCAATCTCGTGCACAACCAATTCGCCTTCGTTCAAGTTCCGGAGAGCATACGCTTCGAACTGGTGGGCACCTTAGATCCAGGATGCACGGCTAAGGACGTTATCCTGCACATCCTCTGGAAATTCGCTGCGAACTCCGAGACTCTGGACAGGAGCATGGAGTTCGGCGGGTCGGGGTTGGCTAGTCTGTCCATGGATGAGAGGGCGACGCTGTGCAACATGGCTACAGAATGCAGTGCCAAGACCGGGATATGCGAGCCAGATGATGCGACAGTAGAATGGTTGATGAAACGCAGACCCGGTGCGAGCGAGAAGGATATCCGCGACGACTTCGTGATGCCTGATGAGGGTGCGAGTTACGACGGCGGAGTCCACACCATCGACCTCTCTGAGATTATGCCGATGGTCGCTCACCCCGGAAATCCCGACAAGGGAATTCCCTCAGACCCAACCAACGGTGCCTACATCCACGAGCTCGGCGACATCAGCATCGACATAGCCTACGCCGGCTCATGCACAGCGGGCAAGGACGATGACTTCGCCTACTATGCGCAGGTGACCGAGGCAGCCCTCGAGGCCGGCCTCACCATACCTGCGGACGTCGAATGCTACATCCAGTTCGGCTCTAAGACGGTCAAGGATCTCTCAGAGCGAAACGGCTGGACCGAGATGTTCGAGCGCGCTGGTGTCAAGCTAATCGATCCTGGCTGCGGTGCCTGCATAGGAGCAGGTCCGGGTATCAGCGATGATGCTGAACAAGTCACCATCTCGGCAATTAACCGCAACTACCAGGGCCGCTCGGGCCCGGGCAGGCTCTATCTCGCGAGTCCGTTGACGGTGATGGTCAGCGCCTTCACAGGCAGGATTACAGCGTGGCGCCCCGGCGTCTTCTCCTAGCCGAATTGTAGGGTGTCCTTCACTTTGCTAGCGCAACACCCCTCTGTCAACGAGTAGTTTGAATAGTCAGCTGCGGCCGCTGCGGCACACCACAAGCGGGCCCCATGCCATTCGGGTATTGGGAGGACCCGGTGGAGGGTTGCGGATGAGTGAAAAAAAACCATCAATGGGAAAACAGAAGCAGATTGCGATTAGTGAATTCTTCGAGAAGAACAAACACTTCCTAGGCTTCGATTCATTGCAGAGAGCCATAATCACCGCAGTGAAGGAATCGGTTGACAACTCGCTCGATGCTTGTGAGGAGGTGCGAATCCTCCCCGACATTAGAATCGAGGTGAAACGCCTCGGGGGAAACAGAGTGGAGTTGATCACTCAGGACAACGGTCCGGGCATACCGAGAGATTCCATCGAGCATGTCTTCGGCAAGTTTCTGCTCGGCTCCAGATTCCACGCCATCCGGCAGACGCGAGGCCAGCAAGGAATAGGCATCACTGGTGTTGTGATGTACAGCCAGCTCACGACCGGTGCGAAAACCCGCGTTGTCTCGAAAGTGAAGGATGACGCCACGGCGGTCTTCGTTGACCTAGGCATAGACACTAGGAAGAACAAGGCTATCAAATCAGGTGAGATCAGAGATACTTGGATTGACAACGTCACGGGAGAAGAGGTCGATCATGGCCTGCGAATCGAGACCGTGATGAATGCCAAGTACCAACGAGGCAAGCAATCAGTGTACCAATACCTCAGGATGACCTCGATTGTCAATCCCCACGCCACAATCACACTTACAGTCCGAGACAAAGATGGTGAAATCATTGAGGAGGGGCACTGGGAGAGGACCACCGACAGACTGCCCAGAGTGGTTAAGGAGATCAAGCCGCATCCACATGGAATACATCTCGGTACTCTACAGAGAATGCTACGCGAAGCCGAGGAGAGGAAAATGACCTCGTTCCTGAGGCACAACTTCTCAGGCATCAGCATGAGGGCGGCCAGAGAAATACTCGAGAAGGCCGGGTTGGACGAGAGCAGACAGCCGCGTCGAATCAGAACGGAGGAGGCTCAACTCATCGTGAATTCCTTCCAGAAAGTGAAGGTCCTCAATCCACCCACCGATTGTCTGTCGCCTATCGAGGACCTCCTAATCAAGAAGGGGCTGTCCAAGGCGATTGATTCTCGCTTCGCATCCACCGCCACAAGAGAGCCCCAAGTCACACAGGGAAATCCGTTCCAAGTCGAGGTCGGTTTGGTGTTTGGTGGTGACCTCAACGCCGACAGCCCAATTGAGATTCTCAGATTCGCCAATCGAGTTCCTCTGATGTACCAGCAAGGCGGGTGCCTTCTGACTAAAGCGTTGGAATCAGTAGATTGGAAGAGATACGGGTTGGAACAGCCCGGCGGTCGCGGAATCCCCAAGGGCCCCGTCGCGGTACTCGTTCACCTCGCTTCGACCAACGTGCAATTCACCAGCGAGGCAAAGGAAGCCGTGGCAGCTAACGAGGAGGTCTTGGAGGAGATTAGGAGGGCCCTGCTAGAGGTCGGGCGTGGATTGAAGAATCATCTGAAGAAGAGTTCGCAACGCAAGAAGGCGCAAGAGAAGTTTGAGTTGATCAACGTCATACTTCCGGAGATATCAAAAAAATCCTCTCAACTCCTCGGCAGGGAAGAGCCCGATCTCGCTCCCATCATCACCCAGATTATGAACGCTGTTTTCTGCGAGGAGGAGCTCGGTTGGGACAAAGAGCGAAAGCTCGCCACTTGTGAGATAACCGTGTTCAACTACACAGCTAGGGCCCGTGCATACACTATTCTAGCCAAGTGGCCTGAAAGTGATTCTGTTGCTATGAAGGAAAATCCGATGGGAGGCAGAAAGGAGGCCCATGGGTTGTGGGCCTGGAGGCTCGATACGCTGAACCCAGGCGCTTCGGCCACCATCTCATTCTCACTCTCAGGACTCGGCAGGGGCGATTGGGGCGATACAGACATCTTCTTCCGTGGCAATGGAGACATAATAGGAGCCACCAAGATTGATGAGAAACTATTGGAGGAACTGAGGAACAGAGAGGCCTTGCGTGCTGCTGAAGAAGAGGTTCGGAGCAAGGATGACCCCGTGATAGATGGTCTCGCTGAGAGAGCCGAAGACCCACTGCAGGACCCTGCGCGTGAGAAGATATTCGACATGGGGTCGTTAGCGCCTGATCAGGAGGTGGTCGAATGAGTTTCTCCAGCAGAAAGAAGTCGAAAGAGGAGGTGATTCAGGCGCTGCACGGAGTCGCCTCAGAGATGCACGACAAGATGGTGAAGGGGGTCCCTCCAACCATGACGCTACCGGTGCGCTCGAAGAGCAACATCGGATTCGACCAGAAGCTCGGGGTCTACAAGTACGGAAAGAAGAAGACCGTGCGAGATGCGACAAGCCTCGGCTCCGCTAGGCAGCTTCTCCGTTCACTGCATGTCACGGAGTTCGTCGAACAGATGATTCATGCCGGCAAGACTTCTACCCTCAGGGAGATGTACTACATCTCCGAAGGCTGGGGTAACGGGAAGTTCCACTCCCAGAATGAGAGCAACAACCTTGCTGAGGATTTGGAGATAATAACCAAGTGCCTGCGTGAGGACTTTCGACTCAGACCGGAGGACGACGGTGCTAGAATAATCGGCAACGTGACTTTCGAAGAACGTAACCGCCGCGGAAACTGGATGCGCATCAACTGCCGAGACGATGTGGGTGACTCCGGCTATGGGGTGCCGTACAATGTGGAGTCGGAGAAACTCAGACTGATTGAGGAGGATATCGATTTCGTCATGGCGATAGAGACCGGGGGCATGTTCGACCGACTCATCGAAAACGGTTTCGATGAGGAGGCGCGATGTGCTCTGGTCCACCTGAAGGGGCAGCCCGCCCGCTCGACCCGCCGGATAATGCGTCGAATGAGTGACGAATGGAAGAAGCCAGTCGTAGTGTTCACCGACTGCGACCCTTGGTCGTTCCGAATCTACGCCAGCATTGCATACGGAGCCATCAAGACGGCTCATATCTCGGAGTACCTCGCTACCAAGGGCGCAATCTACCTAGGGATAACCGCTGACGATATACTCGCCTATGATCTGCCTAGCGACGATTTGTCGAAGCAAGACTTGGGTGCACTTGAAGCCGAGTTGAGTGATCCTCGGTTCTCGACAGGGTGGTGGCAGCAGCAGATTGAGATGATGAAGGAGTTGGGGAAGAAGGCCGAGCAGCAGTCGCTTGCCAAGTACGGTCTTGATTTCGTCACGGACACCTATCTGCCGGAGAAGCTCGCTCATCCTGATGTGGGGCTCGGATACTGATTGAGAAGCCTGATAGCGCAACCCCATTACCTCGAACCGTGGTAGAAGGAGCGAGGTTGTGGGCGAGGCGCCTCTCAGGCGCTGCTTTCCTGCTGCTGCTTATCGGCGTCATATCCTACTGGCAAGCGGAGGCTTCGATCTATGACAATCTGGATCCAGGTCAAAACCACCTCTTGGAGCTAGAGGCTGGGCAGAGCGGTGAGGTGTCTCTGACTGAGACTGGGAAGTATGTAGCCCTGCGAATCGAGGAAGGTGATGAGGCTGGGTTGAGACTAGTCGACAGCACCGGAGAAGAGGAGAAGGGGGTGGCACCGGGTGCCTTGGAGGTGGAGCGTGAAACTCAGAACGGAACCAGATATATCCCGGTCAGAGTATTCACAGCGGTTGAGCTAGGCACATATACACTGTATAATGACGGTGATTCCACACTGTGGCTGGTAGACGACGTTTCGGCGGGGGTCGCGCTGTTTGAGAATCGGTGGGTCGTGCTGATGTTCCTTGGATGCTGTTTGGGGCTGCCACTTGGGGGGGTGGCTCTGTTTCTGGTTTTCTTCGATCGGAGGAGATCTAGGAAGGGCTCCGCTCCGTTCATCATGCCTTCCGAAGGCAGGCTTCCTACCACAGACGAGTTGTACCGACAGCATAGGGACTCGACCCAAAGTGAAGCAGAGCAAAACGTTCCCGATCCGTTCCTGAGACAGGTCCCGGCCAGTGAAGAGACACAGCGAGAGGAGAGTGGGGCGGACTGGCGCGGTTGGGACGAAGGGTAATTATTGCCTCTTTCTGATTACAATCATGACTACCGAGGCGAGTAGTGAGGCGGCACCCAGGTATCCTAACATCTGACCCGCAGAAGCGACTTGTTTCCTAAAGTCGCGGGCATCCTGGCACTGGCCCTCGTCCGCACCGATTATCTGGCCTATTGTCCCGGCCTCGTCGTCGCATTCCTCTGCAATCCTCTCTTCCAAGTAATCATCAGCGAAAGAGGCCCCCCAAGACAATCCTAGCAACAGCAAACCTGCTATGACTAGAATTGTGACTAGTACAGTCTTGCCGGTTCCCATGACAGTTTCATCAGTTCGACAGATATTATCCTATGCTCAAGTTGGGTTTTTAGAAGGCCTTCACTACCCAACCTTAGGTTGGGAAGTCAGTGGTCGGTTTCGATGAGGCGCTCTCGATACTCGAGAACCCCACCCGACGCCAGATTCTGAGGCGTCTAGTGAAGGAGCCCCACTACCCCTTGCAACTCTCTGAGTTACTGGATGTGAGCCAGCAAGCGGTGGTAAAGCACCTCAAGGTCCTAGAGGAATCGGGATTCGTAGATTCCGAGCGTGTCCCCTCGGAGAAGGGAGGGCCACCGACGAAGATGTACAAGGTCAGCCAGTCATTCTCACTGCGACTCGATCTCGGACCTGACCTTTTCCGCGCGGAGCACAGGAAGATGCCCGCCGGGGGCCCGATGCGTTTGTCCAACAGACTCCCCAAGGATCTGGATAGCGTTGTTGACCGACTGGGGACCCGTCGTAAACTGCCTATGGTCGAGGCCATGGGAATTCTCGCCGAGCTTGATTCCGCCCTGGAACGCATAGACGAGCACAGGGACGCTGTGATTGCGCTTCACCAACAGGTGATGCGCAAGGTCTCGCCGAGTATTACTGATCATTCTGAGTCTTACGAGGAGCGTCAACTTGCACATGCCATAATGAATCAGCCTCGCAGACCCTTGGACTTGGACACCTTCTCCCAGGGTCTCCGCATCCAGTCAATGCACGCTGAGGAGATGATGGAGAGTCTGCGCGAGCGCCTGATGCGCGACTTCGCAGCCAGCCAAGGCAGTCTGGTCGCCGCCCGAGAGGGTACGCCTCTGCCTTGGTGGTTGGCACGGTGAGTCTCAGAAGACCATGTCTTCTTCGTCTTCCAGATTGGCAACTAGGCTACTCTTCTCGGCGAACCTAGTTAGGGCTTCCATTCTGCGTCCATACATCACCACGCCGACGACCCCGATCAGAGCGAAAGTGACTCCGAGGATGATGGCCGGTATAGAGTACTGAGCAATCACTTCGACGCCCACGTCTAGAATCCCCAGATTGGAACCCATCTTCTTCTCAACTTTCCAGATGTTGTTGGTCTCGTCGGTTTCGACAATGATGTTGTCGGGATCTACGACCACGAACACATCGTGGCTGCCTGCTTCTACCATGTAGAGTAAAGCGATTTGGGGCGGGTCCTCATCGTTAGTAGAAGGCATGATTGCCTCGACGATTTGCCGGTAGACGATGTTGTCCTCCTTGCATCCGTTCCTCTTGATTTCGGATTTCGTCTGGTCATCAGCAGAACACAGGATGATATTGACATCGGTTGCATGGGCATTGCCGTTATTGACGACTTGGACGTTGACGGAGAGCATTGCTCCAACATCGCCTCTGTGTGTTGCTACTTCAACATCGAGGATATTCAAATCGGGGGCTCTTAGACGGAGTTCGATGATTTGTTCGTTGGTATCACAATTGGGTCGGTAGTTGTCCGGGAGCCCGTCTTTGTTCTCATCGAGAGTGCAAGAGTCATCCCAGACCGCGGTCTCATCGTGGTCTCCGCCGGCCTCGGCCGAGCCGAAGGAAGAGAGGACCTTGATGCCGATTTCCCTGTTGGCCAGAGCGGCCGCAGGATCGATTCCGATAATCACAACTATTTGCAGAGTGGAGTACGCAGGCATGTTTGGCAGGGTCAGTGCAGCGGTTTGTGCTGAGAGGTAGCAACCCTCTGCGGGTGCATCATCACCCAGCACCAGAACGATGCACGGCTTCTCTGTCGGATACTCCGTGTTGAAGTCCTCGAGCAGCGCGAAAGAAATCTGCCACCCACTCAGCGTGTTCAGCCCTGGGACCGTGTCCCAACCCCCATCAGGGGCTATCGTGTGGTTGTGCAAAGTGGGTTGGTCATCCACGTTGCCGTAATTGGTCACGTTCATGGTGAATCTCACGATTCTACCAGGGGCGGTCGTCTTGATTCGACTCTCAACCAACGGGTCAACGTCGATCCTCATGTCATGGAACTCAACAATCTCGATCTGAAGTTCGATGGTGTCACGCAGCTTGGTTCCCTCGTAGGCTTCCTCGCTGAGGACATGTAAAATCAAGGTGTATTGGCCAGCATGGGTCATCTCAGGAACGTTGATCCATATTGGAATCGTCTGCGACTCGTCGCGATCCAGCTCTTGGAACAGTATCCTCGGGACTTCTATGTCCCAGACGTGCGACCCCCCGAACGAGTCGGTAATCGAACCGACAGCAATGTCGTACCTGTCGGCTCCGTTCCCGATGTTCTCGACCGTAGTGTCCAATTGATAGGACTGGCCTGGATGTAATGCGAGTATGGTCTCGGGGACGGACGCCTCTAGGCTGTACTCCTGAATCACGTTGGTGAGTAGGACCACAGAGTCCCGCACACGCGGCGCGCCTTCGAGATGCGCCTTCACAGTGACCGAGTCTCCCAACCCAGCAGTGGCGTTGAATGGCGCGCACATGATTGCCGTGACTGTGAATGGAGTGTCGATCACGGACCAATAGCGCGGTGAGCTGTCGGGTATCCCGTTGCCCCCTGGTGCTTCGGAGAAGTCCAAATCGACGGTCCAGTGGTCGAACCTCCATGTCTGCTCTGAAATCTCCGGGGGTCTTTCCTCGGGGCCACCTGGTGTAGTGAATATCAAGTGGCCGGGGGTGAAGTGCTTGGTGACCAGTATGTCGAACTCAGAGCATTCTCCCGGTAGCACGTACTGGGTAGTGTCACCCAGTTGGAAGACGATGTTTCCGGTACTCTTTATCGAGACGTTGATCCATAACTCAAGGACATCGAAGGTCCCCTGATCGATAGACAGCACAGGCTCTCCAGTGGACCACCCCTTCAGATAAATCACGAAGGTCCCTGGCTCTTGAGAGGTGGGTACGCTAACTTGCAGGTTGCGGGTCACCGATTGATCCGGGTCCAAGGATAAAGAAGTCGGGAAGGTAATACCCCAACCGAACGGTAAGGCCCATTCGACTTGGCCCTCTAAGGTGGATGGGTCGTAGAAGGCGAACGTGTCGTACACGTTTCCTGTATTCGTCACCGTAATCGAGAATATTGCGGATTGTCCCTGTTCGACGTCGACTTGGAAGTGGCTGGTATCGAGATTGATACCGTGAACCACGTCCATCAGCGTCAGAGTGAGTCTCTCGTCTTGTATGGCTGGGTCCTTGTAGGACACCGCGGACACCGTAATCGTCGCCAGTTCATCTGAGTGGGCCTGATAAATCGATGGAGCGCGGACACGCATGTACATCGGGATTACGTCTCCTCCTCGGAGGAACACGGGGGTGGAATCGAAAATCGGCGTGTGGTTCGTGGTGAAAAACAGGGAAACGGTCCAGTTGTTGGGAACGCCTTTCATGGTCACGGTGAATGTGTCTGCAACCAACTCGGCCGGCCCGGGGGTCGGATTCGAGATTGTCATGTTGTACAGGGTCTGCTCACCGGGCTCGATGGTGTGATAGTAGGTCTCGGACTCGTCGAGAGCGACCTCGACGAGGCCGGTCAGTATGTGCACGTAGCACAGCGTGTAGGAACCACCGTTGCTTATTTCGCTGCACTTGTTAGTGTCTGCCCAAGCGACGTGGGCCCCGCTTCCTAGGTCATTGGCGAAAGCAGGGGGCTGGCCAAGGTCAGGCACGGCGGGTGAGTTCGGCCCCAGCTTGTCCGACACCCACTCAGTAACCGGGATTATCTCCCACGGGTCAAGGATGCCAACTGCGAGTGAGTTCAACGGGAAACCCTCAGGGTAGTCGTCGTTGGTGTGGTTCAGCCTAGTGTAGACGATTGTCTCGCCCTGGGTCTCGTTGTAGTTGTCGATCCAGGAAATGTGGACATTGTCGAATGAGTCCGTGATAATCGAGGGCATGTGGGAGTTGGGCCCGAACGGCCGGTCTGTCGGGACGCCGTTGATTCCCTCGACTTCAGATACGGCCGAATCAACGATTTGCTTGATCCCGTAGGTTGGCAGTCCCTCCTCGGCACCGTCCCAAGCGCCTGCACCCCTCAGTCGCAGGCGGGTGTAGTAAATCTCGTAATTGACATCGATGTCGTAGCCGTAGGCACGCCCGTCCATCCAAACGAGATGGGTGTTGCCGGAGGTGTCGACTGATATGGCCGGGTGGAGGCTGTAGGCGTCATTGAGGGTGATTCGGGTGTCGTTGACCACGACCAGATTCCCATAGCCTAGACCGTCGATGGATGGACCGATGTCCTCGATGTACCTGTCAGCAGTGGTGTCGACGAAGGTGCCAGAGTCTCCCTTCTGCCAGGTAGGAGGGGGGTTCTCCAAGAGTGAGAGGGGGTCCAGGATTGTCATGTATATCTCTCGAGAGTTATTTGTAGAGAGGTAAACCAGAGCCTCGACCATCAGCTGCAACTCAACAGAGTTCGACGCTGTCGTCGGGAAGCTGTACATCTGTCCCTCAGCGTTGGTCAGACGCGTGTTGGTGCCTGGGCATGTTCTCGTGTTCAGGCTCGTGAAGCCGTTCGGGCACTGAGCTAGGTCCATCATGTGAGAGCCGACGTCGGTGGAACCGGAGCCGAATCCAGCAGCGAGAAGCGGGACGGGGATGATGCCAGCAATGACGCAGGCGTCGTGAGCCTCGTTGATGCTCTGTGTGTCATCAGACTGCTGTGCGGGGTCGCCGCCGTACGGGCCCTCGTCGGAAATCGGGATGATGATCTTGGTTGCATTGGGATTCCAGTGGTGATCCAACTGGGTCGGAGGATTGCCCGGGACGTTGCCTTGGGCGTCTCGCCACGACAAACAGGCCCAAGTAGAGCCGGGGCCCCAGAATTCGCTGTAGTATCCGCCATCCTGAGGAAGATTGACCGCCCCGCCGTTGTAGATTACCTCAGTCAGCTCCCTGATTCCACCTGAGTCATCACCGGGGTTCAGACCTAGAGCTGTAGAACGCGGTCCCTGACTGCCCGAGCCCCCGGTCTGGTAAGCAGCTGCGCAATTTCCGCTGGTGGCAGCGGACGGCCAGTTGCCGCTGAGAGCGTAGAGGGTCTCGTAGACTGTCATGTTGGCTCTCAGAAGCATCGGCTTGAGGCCTTCGAAGAATCCGCCGCTGGCGAAGTAGCCACCGTAGAAGACGACGCACATGTCGGCCCACTCTGTGTTCATCGATCCGGAAGTGTCGATTGGTGCGACCATCTCGACCTTGCCGCCTCTGGTGTCGTCCCAAACGATTTGGACGAAGTCATCCGCATCGACGGCCACATCGGGGTGGCCCTTGTGACCGATGATAGGGGTGAGCAGCGTCTCGCCAACAGCCACAACGGCTTCTCGAGACTGTAGGTCCGGCTCGATCATTGAGTAGTAAATCTGAGGCTGTTGGTAGAACTTGTCCAGAGGCTCGAAGGAGTCTTCCCAGACGATGTGGGCGTTGTTCTCGGAGTCGACGTCGATGGCGGGCCAGTCTCGGTTCTGGGAATGGAAAGAGACCTCGAAGTCGTTGATGATTGTTATCACCCCGTCCACAGCAGAGTCGCCGTCCTGGTTGTCCTGAGAGGGGTCTAGCAGAGTGTAGAGGATTGCCCACTGGCCAGCTTTGTCGGTCCATGTGATGTGTATGTTGTCGTCATGATCCACCCTGATATCGGGATGCCACGCCCGGTGCGCCCCGGGGTTGGATATCTGGGTCTCTGCGATCAGCACGTCTCCTCTCGGATTGTGCATCTGGTACCAGAGGTGCTGTGTGTTGCGGCTCCATACGAAGTGCACGTTGCCCATGGAATCTGCATCTACGGCGACCATTCGGTCATTCGCCGAACCACCGTTGACAATCTGTATGGCGTCGGTCAGTACGACCTCGCTGGCCTCGGCTTCGGGGAATTCCATCACCGCGAATGTGCTCATCATCATCAGAAGAACCATTGTTATGCTGTTTCTCATCTTTGCAGTTTCCATTTCATACCCTCCAGCAACACGGCTGTATCAACTCTGTTTGACTTCCTGCGATACTTAACTTCGACTGCCCGCCGTCACAAGCGCGCGCGAGAGCACGCGCGAAGAAACGTTAGGTTCAGACCCATTCTGAAGGGTCGAAATCACGTCCGAACCCACCTGTCTCATCGGTGCTGATCTCGGTTGGCTCGGAGTGAGTCTGTGGTTGGGCGTCCCTGCTCTGGGCCTTCTTAGAAATCCAGTCATCGACGGGGCCAGGCTTTCCTAAACCTGCACCATACCTG